>Ga0207816_1000321_pt1 | contig 11049 bp, 10 predicted proteins | sample LuqExpMetageno10_FD_187768 | JGI IMG/M metagenome (GOLD analysis project Ga0207816, IMG submission 187768) | Tropical forest soil microbial communities from Luquillo Experimental Forest, Puerto Rico - Sample 10 (SPAdes) | ecosystem: Environmental > Terrestrial > Soil > Tropical forest ... | reverse complement strand
CGCAGCCGTGTCTTACCTCAGACGATCAACCGCCCAGATAGGCGCGCTTGATGTTGTCGTTGGCGAGCAGGTTCTCGGCGCTATCGGCGAGCACCACGCGCCCAGTCTCCAGCACATAGCCGCGATCGGCCACGTGCAGCGCCTTGTTCGCGTTCTGCTCGACGAGGAACACGGTGACGCCTTCCTCGCGAATCGTGCGGATGATGTCGAAGATCTGCGCGATCACGAGCGGCGCGAGGCCGAGCGTAGGCTCGTCGAGCAGCAGCAAACGCGGCTTGCTCATCAACGCGCGGCCAATGGCGAGCATCTGCTGCTCGCCGCCCGACATCGTGCCCGCGCGCTGCTTCGCACGCTGGTTGAGGCGCGGAAAGAGCTTGAACACGTGCTCGATGCCTGCGTCGATTTCGTGCTGCGAGGCGAAGAAGCCGCCCATCTGCAGGTTTTCCAGCACCGTGAGGCTCGGAAACACGCGGCGGCCTTCCGGCGAAATCGCCATGCCAAGGCGCATGATTTCGTGCGTCGGCATGCGCGTGATGTCCTGGCCTTCGAACGTCACCCGGCCCGAAGAAGCGCGCGGCGTGCCGCACACGGTCATCATGAGCGTGGTCTTGCCGGCGCCATTGCTGCCGATCAGCGTGACGATCTCACCCTTGTTCACTTCGATCGACACACCCGCCAGCGCTTCGACCGCGCCATAGTGGGTATGGACCTTTTCCAGCTTCAGCATCAGTCCTCTCCGAGATAGGCCTTGATCACGCGCGGGTCGTTGCGCACTTCATCGGGTTTGCCGATCATGATCGGCTTGCCGTGCTCCATCACGAGAATGCGGTCCGACACGCCCATCACGAGGCTCATGTCGTGCTCGATCAGGAGTACGGAGATTCCGAACTCGTTGCGCAAGCCGTCCACCATCTGCTGCAGCTCGATCTTCTCCTGCGGGTTCAGACCGGCAGCGGGTTCGTCGAGCATCAACAGGCGCGGGTCGGTGATCATGCAACGCGCGATTTCGAGCCGGCGCTGATGGCCGTACGACAGCGTGCCCGCCTCGCGGTTCGCCACGTCCTTCAGGCCCACGCGTTCGAGCCAGTACGCGGCGCGCTCGAGCGCCGCGCGTTCTGCGCGGCGATACGCGGGCGTCGCGAAGAGGCCGCTCAGCAGGTTGCGGTTCACCTTCAGGTGCTGCGCGACCATCAGGTTTTCCAGCACCGTCAGCTGCCTGAAGAGGCGGATATTCTGGAACGTGCGCACGAGGCCGCGGCGCGCGACCTGATGGCTCGGCTGGCCGTTGATGGCGTGGCCGTCGAGCACGATGTCGCCCGCGGTCGGCTTGTAGAAGCCGCCCACACAGTTGAACACCGTGGTCTTGCCCGCGCCGTTCGGCCCGATGATCGCGAACACCTCATCCGGACGCACGTCGAAGTCGATGCCGTCCACGGCCAGCAGACCGCCGAAGCGCATCTGCAGGCCTGCTACTTTCAACAACGCTTGTGCGCTCATTGCGGCAACTCCACGTGCGGACGGCTTGCGGGCAACAGGCCCTGGGGACGCCACATCATCATCAGCACCATCACGAGACCGAAGATCAGCATGCGGTACTCGGCGAAGCCGCGCGCCACCTCGGGCAGCGCCGTGAGCAGGATCGCGGCGAGCACGACGCCCAGCTGCGAGCCCATGCCGCCCAGCACCACCACGGCGAGAATGAGCGCCGATTCGATGAAGGTGAACGACTCGGGCGTAACGAGGCCCTGACGCGCCGCGAAGAATGCACCGGCGAGGCCCGCGAACGAAGCGCCCAGCGTGAATGCCGAGAGCTTGATGCGCGTGGGGTTCAGACCCAGCGAGCGGCACGCGATCTCGTCTTCGCGCAGCGCTTCCCATGCGCGGCCCATCGGCATGCGCAGTAGACGGCTCGTGACGAACAGCGTGAACGCCACCAGCACGAGCGCAAGCAGGTACAGGAAGATGACCATATGCTCGCCGCTGTAGTCGATGCCGATCAGCTCGTTGAACGTCTTCGCGCCTTCCACGCTTGCGTGGCGAGCCATTTCGAAGCCGAACACGGTGGGCTTGGGAATGCCGGAAATGCCGTCCGGACCGCCCGTGATGCTCGTGAGGTTATTGAGCAGGAGGCGGATGATCTCGCCGAAGCCGAGCGTCACGATGGCGAGATAGTCGCCGCGCAGGCGCAGCACCGGGAAACCGAGCACGAAGCCGAACGTGGCCGAAGCGAGGGCCGCGAGCGGCAGGCACTCCCAGAACGTGAAGCCGAAGTACTGGTTGAGCAGCGCATACGTATAGCCGCCCACCGCGTAGAAGCCCACGTAACCGAGGTCGAGCAGACCCGCGAAGCCCACCACGATATTCAGGCCAAGACCGAGAATCACATAGATGAGCGCGAGCGTGGCGACGTCGATCGAACCGCGCGAACCGAGGAACGGATACACCGCGCCGAACGCCAGCAGCACCCAGATCACCACGCGCTGCTGGCGCGCGCCGAGCGCGGGCGCCTGGGGCAAGCGCACGCCACTCGTTGCGCGCACAAACATCGGCTTGGCGAGCTGGAACAGGAACACCACGGCGGCCGCGATCCATACGGGGCGCCAGTGCTGCTGCAGCACGACCTGATAGCCGTCGAGCGTGAGCTGCAGGCCGAGGATCGGTGCAGTGAGGATGATGGTCGCGATGGCAGCGGCAAGCGCGCCCTTCACCGTTTGCGACGAAGATGCGCCTTGTGCGGCCGCGCGAACCGAAACAGTTTGGCTCATATCGACCTCACACCTTTTCGACGTCCGGCTTGCCGAGCAGGCCGGTGGGACGGAACAGCAGCACGAGCACGAGCAGGCCGAACGCCACGACGTCCTTGTACTCGGCCGGCATGTAACCCGAGGCGAGGGTTTCGGCAAGACCGAGCAGCACGCCGCCGAGCATCGCGCCCGGAATGCTGCCGATGCCGCCCAGCACCGCGGCGGTAAACGCCTTGATGCCCGCGATAAAGCCGATATAAGGATTGAGCTTGCCGATCGTGAGACCGATCAGCACGCCGCCCACCGCCGCCAGCATCGCGCCGAGCACGAACGTGAACGAGATCACGCGGTTCGTGTCGATGCCGAGCAGGTTGGCCATCTTCATGTCTTCCGCGCAGGCGCGGCACGCGCGGCCCATGCGCGAGCGCGAGATGAAGAGCGTGAGCGCGATCATCAGCACGAGCGTCACGCCGACGATCAGCATGCGCGCGTACGGAATCGTCACTTCGAAGTTGCCGCCCATGTTGAAGTCGAGCGCGCCGGAAATGAGCATCGGCACGGACACGTCGCGCGCGCCCTGCCCGATCTGCACGTAGTTCTGCAGAAAGATGGACATGCCGATTGCGGAGATGAGCGGCACGAGGCGCGGCCCGCCGCGCAGCGGCCGATACGCCACGCGCTCGACCGCGAAACCGTAGAGCCCGGTGACCAGCACCGAGACGATGAGCGCCGCGCCCAGCACGAGCGGCAGCGGATAACCCGCCGAGGTGCCAATGGCCGTGAGCGTGACGAGGCCCACATAGGCGCCGATCATGTAGATCTCGCCGTGAGCGAAGTTGATCATGCCGATGATGCCGTAGACCATCGTGTAGCCGATGGCGATCAGCGCATAGATCGCACCCAGCGTGAGCCCGTTGACGAGTTGCTGGGTGAACTGCGGAAGAAAATCATTCATGCGTAAGCCCCGCGGCCGTGAAGCCGATGAGAGACCTGTGTAGAGACTCTTGAAACCGTGCCAACCCTCTTTTGTTGCGCGCACAACCGCTATAAAAACGCCCCGCCACGTAAGACGGGGCGCTTGCGGCGTGCTGCGCGAGGATCAGTTCGCGGCGGTCTTGGTGGCGTCCTTGTGCCACGTGAAGACGACGAAGCGGAACGACTTCAGGTCGCCCTGTGCGTCGTACTCGACCTTGCCGATCGGCGTGTTGAACGCGTTCTTGCGCAGGTAGGCCGCGACCTTGGTCGGGTCCGTGCTCTTCGCGCCTGCAATGCCGTCGGCGATCACTTCGACCGCGGCGTAAGCCGGCATCTGGAACGGACCGTTCGCGTCGCGCTTCGCGTCGGCGAACGCCTTCACGAGCTTCGCGTTGGCCGGGTCGGCCGCAAAGTCTGCCGGCAGCGTGACGAGCATGCCTTCCGAGGCCGGGCCGGCAATCGCCGTCACGTCCTTGTTGCCCACGCCTTCCGGACCCATGAACGTGGCCTTCACGCCCTGCTCACGCGACTGGCGCATCAGGAGGCCCATTTCCGGGTGGTAGCCGCCGAAGTAGACGAAGTCCACGCCCTGCGACTTGAGCTTCGTGACGACTGCCGAGTAGTCCGAATCACCGGCGTTGATGCCTTCGAACACGACGACGGGAATGTGCGCCTTGTCGAGCGCGGCCTTGACCGACGTGGCGATGCCCTGGCCGTACGACTGCTTGTCGTGCAGGATCGCGACCTTCTTCGGCTTGACCTTGTTGATGATGTAGGCGGCAGCGGCCGGACCTTGCTGGTCGTCGCGGCCGATGGTGCGGAAGACGAACTGGCGCTTCTTGCCTTCGGTCAGTTGCGGCGCGGTGGCCGACGGCGTGACCATCACGACGCCTTCGTTCTCGTAGATGTCCGAAGCGGGAATCGTCGAGCCCGAGCAGACGTGGCCGACCACGTACTGAATGTGCTGCGAAACGATCTTGTTGGCGACGGCGACAGCCTGCTTCGGCTCGCAGGCGTCGTCCATCAGGACGGCTTCGAGCTTGTTGCCGTTCACACCGCCGGCGGCGTTGATCTGCTCGATCGCAGTCAGGGCGCCTGCCTTGACCATGTCGCCGTACTGGGCGACCGGGCCGCTGAACGGGCCGGCAATGGCGATCTTCACGGTGTCGGCGTTCGCGCTTGCACCAAATGCGAGCAGCGCGGCGGCCACGGAAACGGAGGTAAGGCGGTTAAGGCAAGACAACGGCGTCATCAGGAGCTCCTCGATTGTTTTCGGGTCAACCGGTCAGACGGCATGACCTGCGCAAACGAACAGCACCCCTATGAATTGCCGTGGGGAACAACCACGACGAGCACCAGAAAAAAGACGTGACGGGGCCCGGCGTGTATCAGCGCCCTGGTAGGCGGCTGAGTTCGGAGAGCCTGCTGAGTTACAGACTCTGTTGCGCAAGCGTTCCGCCTGCCCCGTTCGCTGCAATTCGTACCGGAAAGGTGGACCGGCCTGAATCAGCGACCCGCGGATGCTATCAATAATCCCTTTTCACCGCAACCAAGGGTTTTTTCCGATATCGGCTTGAGTTTTGACGTTGATCAATTGAGGGGGCCGATCAAAAGCGCTTGAAAATGCTCGGGAAAATGGCCGTTCAGGCGGTCGACGGGCCGCTCTCCTTGCTGCCACGGCCGACTGGCGAGGGCGTATGAAGTAGCTCGTTTTTTGATTTTTACGGGACCCGGATTGCTATTTTCATTTTCAGCTCGATCTAATCGACGAATCGAATCTTGCATATAAATCTTGCATTAGTTTTCATGGCGATAAAATTTCCAGAATAATTAGCGCCATACCGGGAATACCCTAAATGCAAAATGCGCCAAATCACTGATTAATAAGACAAATAATTACGATCGCCTTAAAATTCAAAATTTGAAATTCAAGTTCCGCCCCTATAATTGCCACACCACACGAGACGCTTGACCTCCAATCCGATAACGAGAAAATTTTCGTCAAGCCGCGGATTTTCCCCATAATCGGTTCGCGCAATCTTGAATTAATCCTCTCGACACCGTCGCGCGCCCGCCTCACTGGTCCGCCACGGCGTTCCAGCCCCGCAAGAGTCGGTGGTATCCTCGCTCCCTCGCCGCGCTCGCATGCACCACCAAGGCGCATGCCGCGCGCTCGCGCCACGCGTGGAGCCGGCGACGCCGCACCGTCCAGATCCGAAAGAACCCAACATCGGGGGAGATCAAACAGAATGAAGACCTTCAAGCAGGCAGCCATTGCCGCCACCCTTTCCCTGATCGCCAGCGCCGCCGCGCTCGCGCTGACCTCGGGCGCCGCGCGCGCCGCCGAAACCGCGACCGTCGAAGTGCTGTCGATCGTCGAGCACCCCGCGCTCGACGCGATCCGCGACGGCGTGCGCGACGAACTCAAGGCCGCAGGCTACGACGCCGGCAAGAACCTCAAGTGGGAATACCAGAGCGCGCAGGGCAACACGGGCACCGCCGCGCAGATCGCACGCAAGTTCGTGGGCGACAACCCGAGCGCGATCGTTGCGATCGCAACGCCTTCTGCACAGGCCGTTGTTGCCGCAACGAAGTCCGTGCCCGTGGTGTACTCGGGCGTGACCGACCCGGTGGCCGCGCAGCTCGTGAAGACGTGGTCGCCGAGCGGCACGAACGTGACGGGCGTTTCCGACAAGCTCCCGCTCGACAAGCAGGTCGCGCTCATCAAGCGCGTCGTGCCCGGCGCGAAGACCGTCGGCATGGTCTACAACCCCGGCGAAGCAAACTCGGTCGTGGTCGTGAAAGCGCTCAAGGAACTGCTCGCGCAGCAGGGCATGCCCCTCAAGGAAGCCGCCGCGCCGCGCACCGTGGACATCGGCCCGGCCGCGAAGAGCCTGATCGGCAAGGTCGACGTGATCTATACGAACACCGACAACAACGTGGTTTCGGCGTACGAAGCCCTCGTGAAGGTCGCCAACGACGCGAAGATCCCGCTCGTCGCCTCCGACACGGACAGCGTGAAGCGCGGCGCGATCGCGGCGCTCGGCATCGACTACAGCGACCTCGGCCACCAGACGGGCAAGGTCGTCGTGCGCATCCTCAAGGGCGAAAAAGCCGGCGCGATCGCATCGGAAACGAGCAGCAAGCTGCAACTGTTCGTGAACCCGGCCGCCGCGCAAAAGCAGGGCGTGACGCTCTCGGCCGACCTGCTCAAGGACGCGACCACGGTCGTGAAGTAAGCCGCATCTAAACAAAACTGCGGCAACGGCGCACCGCCCCTCCGTGCGGGCGGGCGCCGCGCGTCGGCTCCGGTGCACGGCGGCCGGAGACCGCAACAGGATTTTTCCCCATGTCCCTCTATTCCCTTCTGGGCGCGCTCGAGATCGGCCTGATCTTCAGTCTCGTGGCCCTCGGGGTGCTGATCTCGTTTCGCATCCTCAACTTCCCCGATCTCACCGTGGACGGCAGCTTTCCGTTGGGCGGCGCCGTGGCGGCGACGCTCATCGCCGCGGGCCACGATCCGTTCCTCGCCACCGCGTGCGCGATCGTTGCGGGCGCCATTGCCGGCTTCATCACCGGCTGGCTCAATGTGCGCCTGAAAATCATGGATCTGCTCGCGAGCATCCTCATGATGATCGCGCTCTACTCGATCAACCTGCGCGTGATGGGCGCGCCGAACGTGCCGCTCATTTCCGAATCGACGGTGTTCACGATCATCCAGCCCGCGTGGCTGCCCGACTACGTGCTGCGCCCGCTCGCGCTTTGCGTGGTCGTGCTGGTCGCGAAGTTCGGCCTGGACTGGTTCTTCTCGTCGCAATACGGCCTCGCGCTGCGCGCGACCGGCGCAAATCCGCGCATGGCGCGCGCGCAGGGCATCGCGACGGGCCGCGCGACGCTCGCCGGCATGGCGCTTTCGAATGCGCTCGTCGCGCTGGCCGGCGCGCTCTTCGCGCAAACCCAGGGCGGCTCGGACATTTCGATGGGCATCGGCACCATCGTGATCGGGCTTGCGGCCGTGATCATCGGCGAGAGCATCCTGCCCGCGCGCCGGCTCGTGCTGACCACGCTCGCCGCGGTGCTCGGCGCGATTCTTTATCGCTTCTTCATTGCGCTCGCGCTCAATAGCGACTTCATCGGCCTGAAGGCGCAGGACCTGAATCTCGTCACCGCCGTGCTCGTGACGATCGCGCTCGTGCTGCCCGCGACGCGCAAGAAACTGTTTGGCCGCAAGAACGGGAGGGCATAAGATGCTCAGCGCCAAAGACCTCAAGCTGACCTTCAACCCCGGCACGCCGATCGAAACGCGTGCGCTGCGCGGCCTCAACCTCGAGATTCCGAGCGGTCAGTTCGTCGCCGTGATTGGCTCGAACGGCGCGGGCAAGTCCACCTTCCTCAACGCGATCAGCGGTGACCAGATGGTGGATAGCGGATCGATAACGATCGACGGTCAGGACGTCACGAAGAAGCAGGCATGGGACCGCGCGCATCTCGTCGCACGCGTGTTCCAGGACCCGATGGCCGGTACCTGCGAGGCCCTCACCATCGAAGAAAACATGGCGCTCGCGATGGCGCGCGGTAAACGCCGCGGCTTCGGCCCCGCGCTGAAAAAGCAGGACCGCGAACTGTTTCGTGCGAAGCTGCGCCTCCTGAATCTGGGGTTGGAGAGTCGCCTGACCGATCGTATCGGCCTGCTCTCTGGCGGCCAGCGTCAGGCGGTGAGCCTGCTGATGGCGTCACTGCAGCCTTCGCGCATCCTGCTGCTCGACGAGCACACTGCGGCGCTCGATCCGAAAACGGCGGCGTTCGTGCTCGAGCTGACCGCGCGCATCGTGGAGGAGTCGAAACTCACGACCATGATGGTCACGCACAGCATGCGCCAGGCGCTCGACTACGGCCAGCGCACGGTGATGCTGCACCAGGGGCAGGTGGTGCTCGACGTCTCGGGCGAGGCACGCCGCGGCCTCGACGTGCCGGACCTGTTGCGCATGTTCGAGCAGAACCGTCACGAGAAGCTCGACGACGACGCGCTGCTGCTGGGCTGATGCCCCGCGCTTCACGCCAGAGAAGCCCGCCCCTCGTTCGAGGCCGCGGGCTTTTTCCATGGTTTTGCGAAGATTCCAGGGAAATGGATCGCGCCTCGGCATGGTGACCTCCCGAGCGCCGCAGGATGAGCAACGGATCGGACACGTTATAATTTACCGCTTTCATTGCCTTCGCCGGCACCAAGGATCAGACATGAGCACATTGCCCGCCTGCCCGAAATGCAATTCCGGGTTCACCTACGAAGATAACGGCGTCTACATCTGCCCGGAATGTGCGCACGAATGGTCGGCGCAAGAAGCCGCGCCGGCCGAAGCAGCCGGCCGGGTCTATCGCGATTCAGCCGGAAATGTCCTGCACGACGGGGATACCGTCACGGTCATCAAGGACTTGAAACTGAAGGGTTCGGGTGGCGTGATCAAGATGGGCACCAAGGTGAAAAATATCCGGCTGGTGGACAGCGACCACGACATCGATTGCAAGATCGACGGCTTTGGCGCCATGAGCCTGAAGTCGGAATTCGTCAAGAAGGCGTGACCATCGGCATCGTGCGTCGACGGGGGCGGCTAGAGAGCCCCCCCGTGATTGGCAGCAAACGAGCCTGAAACCTGCTTCGGACTCCGACTCAATTCGCGAGCGCTTGCCTCGAGCCTTCTTCGAATACTTGAACGTCCCCTGACGCGCTCGCGAGCAGTCCTCCTTGCATTATCTGGCGATGCGATCGATCATAGGGTGGCTGCCCGAACGCCGCAGCGCTGCCCGAGCGACTGTTCAGCAGATTTCCATGCAACTGTATATGGCCAGCGCCGCGGCGCCGCACAACACTGCCTGAAGGCGCCGCCATCGCGCGCCTCCCACGCAGCCCACTTCCAGGTAAAGCCAGGTACCCACGATGAACGACAACGCGCTCCACTCCGATCCGCTGGCCACTTCGCGCACAGCGGCGGCAGCGGCCGAGGCCGCGCCCGTCCCTTGCCCTGTCGTCGATACGCTCGACCGCATCCTTCCCGAGGAGCCGCTCCTCATGATGGGCGCGGGCCCCGTGCCGATTCCCGACGCCGTGGCCAAGGCCAACACCGTCGTCATCAATCACCTCGGCGACACCATGGCGCGCGTCATCAATCAGGTGAAGACGATGGCGCGCTACGTGTTCCAGACCCGATCGAACTGGGTGCTCGGCGTGGCCGGCCCGGGCTCGGCGGCGATGGAAATGGCGATCTCGAACCTCGCGTGGCCCGGCACGCGCGTGCTCTCCATCGTCAACGGCTTCTTCAGCGCACGCATGGCCGAAATGGCGCGCCGCGTAGGTGCCGAAGTCACCACGCTCGACGTGCCCGACCGCGAGATCGCCTCGCTCGACGCCGTGAAGCAGGCCATCGAACGCACGCGGCCGGCCGTCGTCACGATCGTGCACGGCGAAACGTCGAACACGGTCTGGAACCGCGACCTCAAGGAAATCGTGCAGCTCGCCAAGGCTGCCGGCGCGCTCGTGGTGGTGGACGCCGTGTGCACGCTGAGCACCATGCCGCTCGACATGGACGCCTGGGGCATCGACGTCGTGATCACGGGCGGTCAAAAAGGCCTCTCGTCGATTCCCGGCGTTTCGCTGATCGCCTTCTCGGACGCCGCCTGGGAGCGCGTGCGCACGCGCACCGCGCCGAACACGCACTGGTGCCTCGACGCCATGCTCGCCGAGAACTTCTGGCACAACGCCGGCTATCACTACACCGCGCCCGTCTCCGGCGTGCTGGCGCTGCACGAGGCGCTGCGCCTCGTATGCACGGAAACGCTCGAAAAGCGCTACGCGCGCCATCTGCGCTGCTCACTGGCGCTGCAAAGCGGCGTGAGCGCGCTGGGCCTCGCGCTTTATACGCCGCAGACCTGCCGCCTCAATTCCGTGGTCGGCATCACCCTTCCCGAGGGCGTCACGGCACGCGAGGTGTGCAATCACATCTCGCAGCAATATCAGGTGGAAATTGCCGGATCGTTCGGTCTCCCGATCGTTCGCATCGGGCAGATGGGCGAGCAGTGCCGTGAGCACAACCTCTTTCGCACCGTCCACGCGCTTGGCCGCACGATGAGCGATCTGGGCGTGAAGGTCGATCTGCCCGCCGGCGTCGCCGCGCTCGAAGAGTCGCTCTCGGCCAGTTCGCGCGAAGCACGACGTTGAGCATGCGCGGCCGCGCAAGGCGGCCGCAACAAGCTCAAAGGCGCCGCGCACGCACGCAGATGAACGCCGGCGCCTGCGCGAGTTCTGCGTGCAGCGCAGGCGACACCGCTTTCATTTCCG
>Ga0207816_1000320_pt1 | contig 11069 bp, 10 predicted proteins | sample LuqExpMetageno10_FD_187768 | JGI IMG/M metagenome (GOLD analysis project Ga0207816, IMG submission 187768) | Tropical forest soil microbial communities from Luquillo Experimental Forest, Puerto Rico - Sample 10 (SPAdes) | ecosystem: Environmental > Terrestrial > Soil > Tropical forest ... | reverse complement strand
CCCACGCCCTGGTCGATGAGCGCCACTTCGTTCTCGAAGGTCACGAGCACGTCGCCGATGCCGCGCTGCGTGAACGTCGTCGTCGCGCCCCGGCCGCCCGCATCGAGCACCGGCACGTTCTTCAGCAGCGCGCGCTCGAAGTCGAGCGCCTGCGCGTCGCTCGCGCCCTGCTGCTTGCGATAGCCCCACGCGGCCAGATACGCGTAGCGGCCGTTGCCCGATGTTTTCGGATTGGCGATCACGACCTGCACGCCTGGCCTCGCGAGATCGTCCCAGTCCTTTATGTGCTTCGGATTGCCCTTGCGCACCAGAAACACCATCGTCGTCGTATAGGGCGCGCTCGCGTCGGGCAGGCGCGTGCGCCAGTTCGCGGGCACGAGATGGCCCTGCTGCGCGAGCAGATCGATATCGTTGGGCTGGTTCATCGTCACGACGTCGGCCTGCAAGCCTTGCAGCACCGAGAGCGCCTGCGCGCTCGAAGCGCCGTGCGACTGCCTGATCGACACGCTCTCGCCGGTCTTCTTCTGATAGTCGGCGATGAAGCTCGCGTTGATGTCCTTGTACAGCTCGCGCGTCACGTCGTACGAGACGTTGAGGAGCGACGTGTCAGCGTGCGCCGCCGCCGCGCTCAATGCGATGATGCCCGCGCCGAGCCAGCGCGCCGTGCGTCCCAAACCTGCCATGGTGGTCCCCGTCTGTCGTTGAAAGGCTTCCCGGCCTGCTCGCATGCTTTCGTAAGCAGGCGGAACGCCCGATTCTAGCGAGACGGGGCGCCCGGCTTATACCAATGCGAGCTTTGCTTTTCGGCTTTCGTGCTAAGCGCTTTTGCCAGGGCGTGTTCGCGCGCCAGGTCATGATGTGCGCGCCACCGTCGATATACACGGTGTTGCCGCTCATGCGGCGCGCGTAACGCGTAGCGAGAAAGGCGGTCGCGTATCCCACGTCCGTGCGTGATACAGAAAAGCGCGGAGGAAACCCTCCGCGCCTTTCGTGCTTCATGTTGCCTGCGTGCTTACTCGCCCGCGCCGCGCGTCGCGCGGCGGCGCGTGGTCGTCGTGCCCGCCGCCCGCGTGGGCGCAGGCGTGGGCGTGGACGCCGCGCGCGAACGGCGCGCCGACGCTTTCGCGGCAACCGGCGTCTTCGTCGCTTCGACCGCTTCCGCAGCCTTCGCCTTCACACCGGCGCGCGCCGCACGCTTGGGCTTCACGGGCGCGGCGGCTTCGCTAGCCGCGGCAGCCCGCGCGCCAGACGCCTTCGCGGGCGCAAGTGCGGCTTCGGGCTCCGTTGCCTGCGCGGAAGCCTTGACGCCTTGCGCAGCGCCGCCGTCACCCGCCGTGCTGCCGCCAGCGCCAGAGGCACCACTGCCCCCCTCCGGCGAGCCGCCGCCATCGAGCGGCGGCAGCCCCGTCTTCTCGCCGCCCGGCTCGACGCCCAGCGCGCGCTGCACGTGGCGATAGCGCTCGCGCTGCTCGCCTTCCAGCGGCCCCGACACGGTCGCGATGCGGTACACCGCCGCGAGCAGCGCCCGGCGCGTTTTCATGTCGGGCACGATCTCGGGCAAGGCCTCGATCGCGGCCTGCGGGTCGAGCTGCACGATCGCGCCCTGGCGGCGCGCCGCTTCCTTCAACTCGGCGATGCTCGGCTGGCGATCGCCGAGATACTCGCGCGCCAGCTCGCGCATGCGCTGGAACGGGCGGTACTGCACCGCATGCATTTCGTCGACGATGTACGCGGCAATGCGCATGAACGCATCGACGAGCGTGCCCTTCGTGAGGTGCGCGCGCGCCGCGCGCAGGCGGTAGTGCGCAAGCTCCTTGCGCAGCGCCATGAGCGGCGGCGCGATCGGCTCGAGCGGCTCGTTCGGCGCGACGCCCACCAAGGCCTGCACCCACGGCGCGGTGTAGACGTTGTAGAACACGCTCTCGATCCACGCATCGCGCGCGTCGCGGTATGCGTCCCACGAGGCCTCGATGCTCGCCGACGTCTGCTTTTCGAGCAGCGTGAACGGATTGTCGGGCGCGACCGGCTTGCGATGCTCACGCACTGCCTCGGCAATGGTGGGCAACACGCCGAGCGCAGGGTTCGCATCGCTCATCACGCTGCGCTCCACGCGCGACGGGTGCGACTCGCGCAGCACATGCGCGGTGAGCGCATTGCTCGACGCGCGCACGAACGGCGAGACGAAGAGGTCGTAGAGGCGCTGGTTGTTCTCCGCGAAGCGGCGCACCACCTCGAAGGGCTGTTCGTCGTCGCGGCCGTCGTCCAGCGCAAGAATGTCTTCGATGGTGCGCAGTTCGAAGCGGATCTCGTAGCGCCCTTCGAGCGCTTCGAGACGTGCGGCGTCCGGCGTCGAGTCAGTGATCTTCGCTTCGTAGAGGCCCGGCGGCAAGACATCGATCAGGTCGAGCGCCGAAAACAGTTCGGTGTGCTCCTTGTTCGCCACGCTCGCCGAAACGAAGATGCCGAGGTGCCCCACCTTGTCGTGCAGGCAGTACACGATCACCTGCTCGTTCGCGACGATCTCGTCGACGCTCGCATACAGGTCGGGAATCCAGTTGAGCGCCTGCTGCGGCGGCGTGATGTTGTCGCCCCACGAGGCGAGCACGATGATCGGCGTGCGGATGTTGCGCAGGTCCACCGGCGAGCGTGCGTTCTTCGCGTACACCTCGTTGCGCGTGAGGTGATTGCCGACGAAGAGGTTCTGCACGATCCAGTCGATCTCGGCGCGATTGAGCTGGAAATGGCCGCCCCACCACCGCTCGAATTCGAGGAAGCGCTCGCGCTCGGTATCGACACGCGAGTAGAGGCTGTAGAGCTTGCCCCAATACGTATTGGCAGGATTGAGGTTCTCGAAGTTCTGCACGAGATGCGCGCCGTCGAAATGGCCGTCGCCGAGGTCGGCAGCGAGCGACGACATCCACGAGCCGCCCAGCATGCCGCCCGAGTAGCGCATGGGGTTCTTGCCGCGCACGCCGGCCCAGTACGAAAGCGGCGAGCCGGCCAGCATGAGCGGGCCGACCAGCCCGGGCGCGGAAGCCGCGAGCACCGCCGCGGCCCAGCCGCCCTGGCAGTTGCCGATGATGAACGGCAGGCCATCCGATTCGGGATGCAGCTCGCGCACGCGTTGAATGAACACGGCTTCCGCCTGTGCGACCGACTGGATCGTCTGGGTTTCGCACGGCACCGGGAAGAAGGTCACGAAATAGCACGGGTGGCCCTTGCGCAGCGCGATGCCCACTTCGCTGTCCATCTTGAACCCGGCAATGCCCGGGCCGTGGCCCGCGCGCGGATCGATCACGACGAATGGACGCATGCGCGGGTCGGTGGGCACACCTTCCTCGGGCTTGATGCGCAGGAGTGCGTAATTGCAGGGGTCGTCGAGCTCGCGGCCATCGGCGATCACTTCATAGTCGAACGCGAGCACAGGCGGCATGCCCGCCTGCTCGTGCACATAGGTCTGGTTGCCGCGCTCGCGCAGCACGTCGAGGAACAGCACGCCGCGCTGCCAGGCGTCGTAGAGGTAGTCGTAGAGGGGCTGCGCGACCGCAGGCGCGGTTTGCGCCGACTCGAATGCCCGGCTCACTGCCGACGTCACGGCCGAGGCCGCCCCGGCGAGCGCTGCGGGGGGTGATGACTCCTCGTCGGACGAGGCCGCGAGGGGCCAGAAAGGCGCGAAGGGCCAGAAAGACGTGCCCGAGGCGAACGTGGGCAAAAACGAAAAAGGCGACGTGAACGGCGAAGACAGCGGCGAGGAGGGGGAAACTGCCACGAGACGAATCTCCTTTAAGGGAGCGCACACTCGCCTCGCGGCAAGCATGCGCCAGGCCGGCGCGGGCCGCGGCGAACGCACGCACGCCAGGGCGTACGCGGGGCCTGGCCGCCGCCCGCGCCCGCCCTCAGGAGGTCGGTGCTGCGGGCTACGGGGCCGGCAAAAGACGCACGCGGCCGCGTGCGCGCGCTATGCGCCTCGCGGCCACGAGATGAAAAGAACCAGATCATGCTGCATTGCGGCATATCAAAACTTAGGCTGCGGCCCTGCGAAAGTCAAGGCGCGCCGCGGCCCGGTGGGCCGGGCCCATGATCGCAACGCCCTGTGAACGAAGCATGACAGGCGCGCCGGTCGGGCCTCATCGCGACGCGTCGGGATGTCGCACCGGCCTCGCGCCCACCTTTCCGACTGCGTCCTGCGCGCTGGTCTACACTGGTAGCGTTTTGCGCGCCGCAGCATGAAGCACCACGCGCGTGCCCCCTGGCTCAGCAGCTTTGCATGCGAGAGAGAAAGCCATGACGTCATCGCCCGACAAGTATTCGGTTCTGCTCGCCCGTTGCGACGGCCTGGCTCCCGTGCCTACCGCCGTGGCGCATCCCTGCGACGTGTCCTCGCTCACCGGCGCGCTCGACGCCGCGAACCTCGGCCTCATCGTGCCGATCCTCGTCGGCCCCGAGGCGAAGATCCGCGCCGTGGCCGAGGAAGCCGACCTGCGCCTCGACGGCATCACGATCATCGACGCGCCGCACAGCCACGCCGCCGCCGAGCGCGCGGTGCTCTGCGTGCGCGAAGGCGAGGCCGAGCTGCTCATGAAGGGCAGCCTGCACAGCGACGAGCTGCTCCATGAAGTCGCGGTCGGCGCCAACGGCCTGCGCACCGAGCGGCGCCTCTCGCACGTGTTCGCGATGGACGTGCCCTCGTACCACAAGCCGCTCTTCATCACCGACGCCGCCGTCAACATCTTCCCGAAGCTCGCCGACAAGGCCGACATCGTGCGCAACGCGATCGAGCTCGTGCAGTCGCTCGGCGTCGGCACGCCGAAGGTCGCGATCCTCGGTGCGATCGAGACGGTGTCCGAGAAGATGCCCTCCACCATCGACGCCGCCGCGCTCTGCAAGATGGCCGACCGCGGCCAGATCACGGGCGGCCTGCTCGACGGGCCGCTCGCCTTCGACAACGCGATCAGCGCCGAAGCCGCGCGCATCAAGGGCATCGCCTCGCCCGTGGCCGGCGACCCCGACATCCTGCTCGTGCCCGACCTCGAAGCGGGCAACATGCTCGCCAAGCAGCTCACTTTTCTCGCCGGCGCGGAAGCGGCCGGCATCGTCCTCGGCGCGCGCGTGCCGATCATCCTCACGAGCCGCGCCGACAGCGTGCGCTCGCGCATCGGCAGCTGTGCGATCGCCGTGCTCGTCGCGCACGCGCGGCGCGCGCGCAAAGCAACGGAGATCCTGTGAGCAGCGTTCAAACCCAGCCGGCCGCGGAAGGCCATGTCGTGCTCGTCGTGAATGCGGGTTCATCGAGCATCAAGTGTTCGGTGTATCGCGTGATCGAGGACCCGCGCGTCGAAGGCGGCGCGCGCGCGCTGCATGGCGCGGGCGGGCAGATCGAGGGCATCGGCGTCGCGCCGCGCGTGGTCGCGCATATGGCCGACGGCCGCCTGATCGTCGACGAGAAGTTTCCCGTCGCCCAGGTCGCCGATCACGACGCTGCGTTTCGCCTCCTGCGCCTCGTGCTCGCCGTGGGGCTGCGCGACACGCCGCCCGCCGCGATCGGTCACCGCGTGGTGCACGGCGGCGCGCGCCATGCCGACGCCGTGCTCATCGACGACGATGTGATCGAGGAGCTGGATGCGCTCACGCCGCTCGCGCCCCTGCATCAGCCGCACAATCTCGCGGCCATCCGCGCGGTGCGCCAGGCCGCGCCCGAGCTGCCGCAGGTGGCGTGCTTCGACACCGCGTTCCACGCGGGCAACGACATCATGGCGCAACTCTTCGCGCTGCCCTACAGCTATTACGGCGAAGGCGTGCGCCGCTACGGCTTTCACGGCCTCTCGTACGAGTACATCGCCAAACACCTGCACCAGGTCGCGCCCGACATCGCGCGCGGACGCGTTGTCGTCGCGCATCTGGGCAACGGCGCGAGCCTGTGCGCGATGAAGGACGGCAAGAGCGTCGAAACGACCATGGGCCTCACCGCGCTCGACGGCCTGCCCATGGGCACGCGCTGCGGCGCGCTCGATGCGGGCGCCGTGCTCTGGATGATGGCGAGCGGCATGGATTACCACGCGATCGAGAAGGTGCTGTATCACGAGTCGGGCCTGAAGGGCCTCTCGGGCGTGAGCAGCGACATGCGCGAACTGCTGGCGAGCGGCAGCGAACAGGCGAAGCTCGCGATCGACTTCTATACGTATCGCATCGCGCAGGACGTGGGCAAGCTCGCCGTGGTGCTGGGCGGGCTCGATGGGCTCGTGTTCACGGGCGGCATCGGCGAGCATGCCGCGCCCATCCGCGCGCAGGTGTGCGAGCGGCTCGCGCCACTATTCGGCATTGCGCTCGACGCGCAAGTCAACGAGGCGGGCAGCAGTGACGGCAAGGAACGCGTGAGCACGCGCGAAAGCCGCGTGCCCGTTTTCGCGATCCGCACCGACGAGGAAGGGATGATCGCGCTGCATACGGCGCGGCTGTTGCGGGAGGCGCTCAAGCGCTAAGCCGGCCTCGAGGATTTTCGCCAAAGGAAAAGAGCAGGCAGAACCTCAGGCAAACGCCGGGCCGCCTTCGTCGAATGCCTCGTCGCGCAACCGCTACGGCGCTGCGCCGTGCACGAGCGTATCGACGAAATACTTCGCGCGCGGCCACGGACCGAAGCCCGCCGCCGTGTTGATGTGTCCTGCATCGCCGAGATTCACGAACGTGCTGCCCAATTGCTGCGCGAGCGCGCGGGCGCCTTCGAGCGGCATCCACGGATCGGTTTCGCTGCCGATGAGGATGGACGGCACGGGCAGCGGCCGCGCCTCGAACGCACCGGCAAAGCGGAACTTCTCGGGGCTCGCGGGCGCGACGAACAGCACGCCCGCAATATCGGCGCCGCCCTTGCCGCCGTTACCGCTTCGACCCGTTCCGCTGCTTCGCCCAAGCATGCCCGTTTGCAGCGCATACGCGGCCACGAGGCAGCCGAAGCTGTGCGCGGCCAGCAGGAACGGTCCGCGCTCGCCGGCTAGCCGCTGCGCGAGCGCGGCGCCCCAGACCGCGAGATCGGGCGCGTCCCAGTCATCCTGCTCCGCACGCAGCGAGCGCGCGAACTGGCGTTCGAGCCAGCTCTGCCAGTGAGCGCCATCGCTGCCGTGCAGGCCGGGCACGGTGACGACGCGGGGCGGCCAACGCATTTGCGCGCACGAAAGCATGATTTTTTCCTCGCTGGATCACGGCGTGAATCGATTGTGGCCCGCGAGCCGCGCACGCCGAACCAATTTTTTTTGCTTAGCTTTTCGGCACCCTCGGCGCGGCCCGGCGCAGGACGCGTCGCGGCCACCGCGCCGCGATTCGCCCGGCGGCCGCGGGCCTGAAAAAGTAGAATGGTGCCAGTGCACGCGGCCGCATCGTGCCGCACCCGCTTCAGGAATCCCCATGTCGCAGGCCACGCGCCTCCATCAGCGTCCGCTGCTACCGTTTCGTCTCGCGCTTGCCGCCGCGAAACCGGGCAACGCGCGCGGGCTCGAGCCGCACAGCCGTTACCAGGGACAGGTCGACCCATCATGAAAATCATTTTCTGGTTCCCGCAAACCGACGCTTCCACGTGGCTGCACGGCCTCGCGCGCGCCCTGCCCGACGCCGAGCTGCGCGAGTGGCAGCCCGGCGACACCGACCCCGCGGACTACGCGGTCGTCTGGCACCCGCCGCGCGAACTCTTCGGCGTGCCCGGACTGCGCGCCATCTTCAATCTGGGCGCGGGCGTCGACGCGATCCTCGCGCACGAGCGCGAGCGGCCCGGCACCCTGCCCGGCACCGCCATGCTCGTGCGGCTCGAAGACTCGGGCATGGGCCGGCAGATGAGCGAGTACGTGCAGCACGCCGTGCTGCGCTACCTGCGCCGCTTCGACGAATACGCGCTCGCGCAGGCGCGCTGCGAATGGCACGTGCTTGCGCCGCATCCGCACGAGACTTTCACCGTGGGCGTGCTCGGCCTTGGCGTGCTGGGCGCGCAGGTCGCGCACGCGGTGGCCTCGCTCGGCGTGCCGGTACGCGGCTTTTCGCGCAGCGCGAAGACGATCGAGGGCATCGAGACGTTCTCGGGCGAGCTGCACGGCCCGCAGTTCGACGCCTTCCTCGATGGCGTGAAGGTGCTCGTGAACCTGCTGCCCGCCACGCCCGACACCGAAAGCGTCCTGAACGCGCGCACCTTCGGCAGGCTCTCGCGCGGCGCGTATGTCGTGAACGTGGCACGCGGCACGCATCTCGCCGAACAGGATCTGCTCGACGCCCTGGCCGACGGCACGCTCGCGGCGGCGACGCTCGACGTGTTCCGCGAAGAACCGCTGCCGCCCGATCATCCGTTCTGGCGCGAACCGCGCATCACGATCACGCCGCACAGCTCGGCACTCACCTTGCGCGACGAAGCGATCTCGCAGGTCGCCGACAAGATCGGCGCGCTCGCGCGCGGCGAGACGGTGAGCGGCGTCGTGCATGTCGGGCGCGGTTACTGAGCATATCGAAGCATTCCGGATACAAGCTGGAGACACAAACATGGCACTCCCCACCGCAGTCAAGATCGTCGAAGTCGGCCCGCGCGACGGCCTGCAGAACGAGAAGGACTTCGTTCCCACCGCGACGAAGATCGAACTCATCAACCGGCTAACCGCCGCTGGATTTCCGAACATCGAGGCCGCCTCGTTCGTCTCGCCCAAATGGGTCCCGCAGATGGCCGACGGCGCCGAGGTCATGGCCGGCATCGAGCGCCGCGAAGGCGCGATCTATTCGGTCCTCACGCCTAACCTGCGCGGCTTCGAAGGCGCGCTCGCCGCGCGCGCGGACGAGATCGTGATTTTCGGCGCGGCGAGCGAAGCGTTCTCGCAGAAGAACATCAACTGCTCGATCGCGGAAAGCATCGAGCGCTTCGTGCCGGTCGCGCAAGCCGCGAAGGAGCACGGCATCCGCATTCGCGGCAGCGTGTCGTGCTCGCTCGGCTGCCCGTACCAGGGTGAGGTGCCGGTCGCTTCGGTCGTCGACGTGGTGGAGCGCTTCGCGGCCCTCGGCTGCGACGAGATCGATATCGCCGACACCATCGGCGTGGGCACCGCAAAGCGCGTGCACGAAGTGTTCGAAGCGGTGACGAAGGTGTTCCCGCGCGAGCGCCTCTCGGGCCACTTCCACGACACCTACGGCCAGGCGCTCGCCAACATCTACGCGGCGCTCGAAGAAGGCGTCGCCATTTTCCACGCCTCGGTGGCGGGACTTGGCGGCTGCCCGTACGCGAAGGGCGCCACGGGCAACGTCGCGACCGAAGACGTGCTGTACCTCATGAACGGACTCGGCATTCATACCGGCGTCGACCTGAACCAGGTCGTCGCGGCGGGCGACTTCATTTCGAACGCCATCGGCCGGGCGAACGTCTCGCGCGCGGGCAAGGCGCTGCTCGCGAAGGCGCGCAGCGAAGCCGCCTGCGCCTGATGCATCGACACTTGAATCGCAGTACGAAGGAAATACACATGACGGAAACCTCCGACAACCTCGACGCCCTGCCCGAATCCGCGCGCCGTGTCGCCCTGATGCTGCGCGAGCGCGGCCATGCCAGGCCGGTCGTGATGCTGCCCGAAACCGGCAAGACTTCCGCCGAAGCGGCCGCGGGTCTTGGCTGCGAAGTCGCGCAGATCGCCAAGTCGATCCTGTTCCGCCGCCGCGAAGACGACGCGCCGGTGCTCGTGATCGCGAGCGGCGCGAACCGCGTGGACGAAAAGAAAGTGGCCGCGCACGTCGGCGAAGTCGGCCGCGCCGACGCGAAGTTCGTGCGCGAAAAGACGGGCTACGCGATTGGCGGCGTCTGCCCGATCGGCCACGCTACGACACCCGTCACGCTCATCGACGCCGACCTGTTCGAGCTGGAAAGCCTGTGGGCCGCGGCGGGCCATCCGCATGCGGTGTTCAACCTCTCTCCGCAAGAGCTTGCCGTGTTGACGGGCGCGCCCGTGGTGGACGTCGCGCTGCGCAGCGAATGAACGGCGGAATGAACGGCGGCATGAACGCGCCGCCGCCCTCGCCGTGCATCAACATCTGCCGCATGCAGGAGGCGAGCGGCCTCTGCGAAGGCTGCCTGCGCACCATCGACGAGATCGCCTCCTGGTCCACGTTCGACGACGCAGCGAAACGCGCCGTCTGGGACGCGATCGAGACGCGCCACGCCGAGTGGCTCGACAAGCGGTTCGAATCGCGTGACGAATCGCAAGCGCGAACCCAGGGAGAAAAACAATGAACGCGCCCGCCCGCGTCGTGACGATCGGCGAGACGTTCCGCTCGACGCTCGAACTCACGCCCGAGTCGGTGAAATCGTTCGGGCTGCTGGTGAACGACCTGAACCCGCTGCACCACGATGAAGCCTACGCAGCGCAAAGCCGCTTCGGCGGCCTGATTGCTTCCGGCACGCAGCCCACCGCGCATTTCATGGCGCTGCTCGCCACGCACTTCTCGCAGTACGCCCAGCCGCTCGGACTCGAGTTCGACATGAAGCTCAAGCGCGCCGCGCACGCGACCGACACGCTCACGTTCGAATGGCGCGTCGAGGAAGCCTGGTGGAAGCCGAGCCTGCACGGCGACCTCGTGAAGCTCGCGGGCGAGGCCGTGAACCAGAAAGGCGAAACGCTCGTGGTCGGCCGCGCGACGATCCTCGTCATGCCGAGGCCCGAGCACGCGAAAGCATGAACACAGCGCCCGCGCTTCCCGGCGTTCCCGCCCTTCCGGCATCGATCCGCGTATTCGAGCGCGGCTGGCTTTCGTCGAACAACGTGCTGCTCGTCGACGAACAGTGCGCCGCGCTCGTCGACACCGGCTACGCCACGCACGCCGAACAGACCCTTGCGCTCGTGCGCCATGCGCTGGGCGCGCGTGCGCTCGACCTTGTCGTCAACACGCACCTGCATTCCGACCACTGCGGCGGCAATGCCCGGCTACAGGCGCACTGGCCCTGCGCCACGCTGATCCCTGCCGCGAGCGCGGCCAGCGTGCGCGCCTGGGACGAAGCGCGCCTCAGCTTTCTCGCCACCGGGCAGACCTGCGAGCGATTCGCGTTCACGGGCACGCTCGCGGCGGGG
>Ga0207816_1000319_pt1 | contig 11095 bp, 12 predicted proteins | sample LuqExpMetageno10_FD_187768 | JGI IMG/M metagenome (GOLD analysis project Ga0207816, IMG submission 187768) | Tropical forest soil microbial communities from Luquillo Experimental Forest, Puerto Rico - Sample 10 (SPAdes) | ecosystem: Environmental > Terrestrial > Soil > Tropical forest ... | reverse complement strand
TCTGGGCTTCATGTACACGTTCCTCGTACGCGTGGCAAAGCTCGACCCGACGACTGCGCTTTTCACAAACGGTGCAGCCACCGTCGTGTTGTCGTTCATGATTCCCGTAGGAGGTGTCTTAAGTGACCGTTTTGGCCGGAAACCGATTCTTACGCTAGGCGCCTTGTGGATTGCCTGCGCGGCGTATCCGGGGGTCTATCTTGCTGCCACAGGCACCATCACGGGAGCACTTCTCGGCCAGTTGTTGCTTACGGTGGGAGTCGGCTTGTACGGTGGTGCTTGTTTTGTCGCCGCGCCAGAGTTCTTCCCAACTTCATTCCGTGCGACGGGCCATGCAATCTCGTATCAACTGAGCGTTGCCGTCTTCGGGGGGACTACGCCTTTCATTGCGACACTCCTTGTTCGCGGCTTTGGGTCTCCACTCGCACCTGCGTACTACGTTGCACTCGTCGCGGTGGCTTGTCTGATATTGACGCAGTTTGTCCCGGAAACCAAGGGAGTGCGGCTGCGGACCTCCGCAGGCACGGCAGCCCAAGGCGGCGCATTCGGGGTTGCGGAAGAGACCAGGTAACATTTGTGTCGCGCTCCGCACGTCCGTTAATGTTGTGAACCGACCTTCTCGGGGTCTGAAGCCGGTTAATGGCGTGCGGTTTGCGGGCGAGAGCGCAAGAAGGCTGGAATTCTTTACGCTCGTCGTCGCCTCTCTGACGACACATAGAATCGGTCAGAGAGCACAGCTCGCAGTCTCCTAAGAAATAGTAGTGAGCCTCGTGAATGGTAACGCGAGGTTAGTTCGTGCCTTCGTTAATATGTATAACTAAGCAAATGGAGAAAAGATGAGAGGAGTATACAAATGGGTAGGCACGCTCGGCGCTGCAGGTGCGCTGTGTCTGGGCAGCGTGCAGGCAAAGACCATCACGCTAGGCTACGTGGCTGCAGGAATGCAGTTTCCTTTCAATGTGTCGGTAGTGAAGGGATTCTCGGAAGAAGCGAAGAAGGCGGGTGTCAATGTCATCGTTCTTGATGGGAAAGCTAACGTTGAGACGCAAGGTAATGCTATCGACGACCTGATTGCACAGAAAGTGGACGGAATCGCGGTTCTTCCGATCGACGGTATGGTTGGGAAGAGTTGGGCGGATCGCGTTGCGGCGCACGGCGTGCCTTTCGTCTCTGTGGCGACCGAAATTGGTGATCCGCAGAAGCGACCGATTAGAGACGTCTATCCTAAGGTCGCTGCGCTCGTATCAAGCGACGAAATCCATACGGGCGAAATAACCGGTGAAATGGCGGCGACGCTGCTGCGCAAGGGCCACGTGGCGAATATTGCTATCCTCGAAGGCGCACCGGGTATGGCTCAAAACTGGCAACGGACCAAGGGTTTCAAGGAAGGCCTCGAAAAGGCCGGCGTGAAGTACCGGATTGTCGCATCGCAGCCGACGAATCTGACGCCTGAGCAAGGGGAGTCCGTATGTCAGAATATTTTGACAGCCCATCCCGACGTAGATCTGTTCTACAACCAGGCAGACGACTTGGTGATTGGATGTGCGAAGGCTGTACGCGCAGCTGATTCGCACGCGAAGCTGGTTGGGTGGGGCGGCTCGCGTCTCGGTGTAACTGCGATCAAAGCGGGGGACGTCGACGGCACCGTGTGTGTCGAGCCGGAGAAAATGGGGCGACTCGCATTTAAGGCCCTGTATTCCGCCACGACGAAGCCGGATGCTCCTAAGGGACAATTTGTAGAGGTTGATACTCCGGCAATCACAAAATCGAATATTGCGAGTTGCGTACCACAATGGTAAGTGGGACGGGTTGAAGTCTGAGAGCAATTCTCTCACTGTGTTGAGTTGGGGCGTGTGGTGGTTGTCTGAGAAGACCACACCGCCGGTTAGGGCTACCTGAACGAGGCAAGGCGCGGGGATGGCAACCCGCGCCGCCTTCCAGTTACGTTACATATCTGTGACTGATAGCCGTCGTTGGCCAGGCTAACGGCATCGAATTGTGGTCAGGAAAACAACCGATTGCATTTGAAACATGCTGGATGCGATGCTTCTAGCACGCTACTTTCGGCGAACCTGTTGCGTATAAAGATTAGGCTCGATAAGCCAATAGCGACAGCTTGATAGTTCAACGTGCATTGAGTGATTTCGGGGGGAGGGGGAGATGGAAAGGCGAATCTCGAAGGCGGCGTTCAAGGCCAAGGCTTGTGAACTGTTCCGGCAAGTGGAGGCTATGGGTGAAAAGGTGATTGTGACAAGTCATGGCAAGCCAACCATAGAAATCCGCCCCTATACGTCTGGCCGCGATAATCCGCTAGACATTCTTCGCGCCGCAATCGTTCATTTCAAACCGGAGGCGGTACCGGATCGAACTCAGAGATCAGGGAACACTCCATGATTGTGCTCGATACTGCCGCCTTGATTCTATGGCTGTGCGACCAAGGGAGGCTGAGCGTTGCTGCTCGTGAGGCAGTCGAGCGTGGAATGAATGCGGGTGAAATCGCGATATCGACCATCAGCGTGCTTGATATCGCAAAGTTCATCGAAGATGGTCGACTTGAGTTGTCTGTCAATACCCGAAGCTGGCTGTTGACATTGGCCACGATAGAGGGGATGCGTGTGATTCCCGTCGATTTTTCCATCGCTGTACGGGCGGCGAACATGTTGGTGCCGCTTACGCCACACCAAAAAGTCATCGTTGCAACGACGATCGCGCTTGGCGGTGCCCTGATTACACCAGACGATCATCTGCGAACGCATACGTACGTAGACTCAATATGGTGAGCGCCGGGGCCTGCGTCGAGTGGCGAGTCTCGGTCCGGTCCCTCGTGATTGACTCACCATATAAGTGTCGGTCTCGGGGGGGCTATGCGGTAGCACCAAGATCTAGACGATACGTCCTGATTGCGTTTCCGCGAAAGATCTTCAACCGGTCTGCGCGAGACATGTGTCGTGTCGCTCGGTCGACAAGGCCTACCCACTGACGGTAGGTGGCGGCCAGTTCGAGTACTGGCCAATCCCCGCCAAAGAGAACTCGGTCCACGCCAAAACATTCGAAAATGTCGTCAATGAGCGGCAGTGCCTGTTCTTCTCTCCAATTTTTATGGTCGGCCTGGGTCAAGAGCCCGGATATCTTGCATACAACGTTCGGGAGCGCAGCTATCTGGCGTATTTGCTCGCGCCAAAAGTCGATACGGTTTTCCTTCACCTCGGGCTTGCCTATGTGATCGAGGACAAAGGACACCGACGGACAACGCCTTACCAGCTCGACGGTGTGAGCAATCTGGTGCGGATCGACGCAAAGGTCGAAGGACAGGTTGTACTTGGGCAAGAGATTGACAGCATCGAGGAAGGTACGCTGCAAGATTACGGACGAGTCGGGCATGTTTTGAATGAGGCGTCTTACGCCCCGTACAACCGATAGGCTGGCAATGCGAGCAATATCTGGCTCGATGGAAAGACCTTTCTCGAGCGGTAGGCAAGCGACGCAGGCAAGGATTCTCCCGTCGTGCGCCGCAGTGTGATCGATCCATGCCGCTTCGTCGAGATGCTGTGGCATGTCGACATCCGCCTCAACGACAACGAATCCTTCGATGGAATAGGGGATGGAACTGTTGAAGAGGTCGTCTGCGGTCCAACTCCGATTGAGCTTTGCGGCACCCGTCGCCCACGATGAACCGCTTGACCATGAGTAGCTGAAGCGCTTTCTGTCGATTAGATGAATGTGCGAATCGATGATGGGAAAGTCGATCATGTACTGGTTTGACACTATGAATTTTGAAGTCTGGGCTCGTTACGATCTCGAACGAGATCTGCACTTTCTCGAGCATTACCGTTGGTTGTGAAACGACGCAGAGCCGCAGCTGGAACGTAGGATTCACGTACGAGCGTACATGAAAGCGCGACTGGAATTGCTGGTTTTTGCTGGTGCATTGATAAGCAAAGCTTATCTACGGCTGACAGCAGGCAGTAAAAGTATGCTTAAGGACGCAGGTAAGATTGCGGGTATGCGCAGCACCTATACTTCCGAGAGCGCAGGCGAGGCGATTGACCTCATCCACGGAGAAGTTCACTTCTGGCTAACCATCTAATCAGATGCTCGCGGAATCCCTCGGCCGCTGGCGACAGGGCGCGGTTCGATGAGTGGTAGAGACAAACCTGCCTCATGACTTCGGGTTTAACTATCGGCCGCGATACCAAGCCGAAACGACGGCCGAGAATGCCAACGTATGCTGGAGCAATTGTGAAGGCAAGTCCTTCGGCAGCCATGCCGAAGGCGGTGCTGATGTTGTCGACGATCTCGATTGGTGTGATTTGTTCGTTTTCGACGTATTCGGCTTGCGTAAGTGAGATTGTCCGCTCATAGTCGCGCCCCGCCACAACCAGAGGATACTGCCTCAATTCAGCCCAGGAAATTTCGCGATGTTCAACCATGGGGCTATCGGGAGGAAACCAAAGCACCCAGGTGCTCTGGAATAGATCGAAGCGGACGACGTCCTCCGTCACCGCTTGGTCTGACCCAACGGCGAAATCGACAGCAGCACTCTTCACCATACCCAGTAGGTTCTCTACTGCGGTATCACGAATCCGAACAAGAACCTTTGGTTGACAGTCCCGGTAAGCCTTGATCGCCGCCGGCAAGACGGTACTGGCCAAGATTAAGGGTGCCGAAATTCGGACGATCCCGGCAGCTCGATTCCGGATGTCCTCCGCCGCCGCCTCTGCAAGTTCAAGATGTGCCAGTGCACTTTTGGCAGACGAATAGAATTCGCGCCCGGCAGGTGAAACGGACACGCTTCGGGTCGTGCGATCAAAAAGTCGAAAACCTATTGATGTTTCGAGCTCGCTGACCAATTGGCTGACCGCAGATGCGGACAGGCTCATCCGCTCACCTGCTTTTGCAAAACTGCGGATGTCAGCAACTGCCACGAATGCGCGGAGCTGTCTCGGTGTAAATCTAGGAAAACCCATGGTGTCGGGAGACGCATTTAGATTATGAAGCGGCTCTTAACGATACATTACGATTCATCGCTTGTTCATCGGTACATCTCCCATAAAACTCTTCTACAGGTGTCCCGGAACGACAAACAGGCAATTAACCTGGTGAATTCTCAACTCTATATCAAAATTCGTTATGCTATACAGTCCTGACCTTTGCCACGTGTTTGCGAACCACGTTGGGAAGACCCGCTTCGAAGATCTTTCGAAAGAAGCCGTCGATGCAGCAAAAAAGTCCATCCTTGACATTGCGGGTGTAACCCTCGCCGGCAGCGGTATGGAGCCGGCAGTGCGAGGGGTCGCCGATGTTGTTTTAGATGCGGGAGGGCGTGAGGAGTCGTCTGTGTTCGGGTTCGGAGGAAAAGTTCCCGCGCAGTCGGCGGCTTTCGCAAACGGCGTGATGGCGCACTGTCTTGATTTTGATGATCAGACACCCTGGGGGGCACACCCGGACAGTTCCGTGGTTCCGGCGGCACTCGCGCTTGCAGAACGTAAAGGGGCGATATCCGGTCGCGACCTGATTACCAGTGTAGCGATCGGTCAGGATCTTTTCGTTCGGTTGCGCTGCAACGTGGGGTGGCGTCAGGACTGGAACCTTTCGTCGGTCGTCGGCGCGTTCTCTGCAACCGCTGCGGCTGCTTATATTCAGGGGTTGTCTCCAGAGCAGATTTCACATGCGCTCGGGATTGCCAGCATGCAATCGAGCGGGACGATGGAGGTTATTTTTGGCATCGGAAGCGACCTGCGCGGAATGTATGCCGGGTTTACAGCGCAAGGCGCCGTATTGGCGGTGCTCTTGGCAGAGAAGGGTATAACCGGTGTCGCGAATCTCTTCGAGGCGAAGGCTGGCATCTTCAATGTCTACTTCGGAGGGAGATACGAACGCGACAAGATGGTCGAGGGATTGGGGAGAGACTACATGGGCGCGTCAATGCTTTACAAGGCGTGGCCGGCTGTTGGGAACGTACATACGTACATCCATGCGACGATCGAATTGATGAAAGAGCACGGACTGAAAGCGAACGACATCGAGCAGATCAAGGTATTCGTCGGGGATTTCCACCAGCGCATGTGCTATCCGCTGGATATTCGTCGCGAGCCGGCGACTCTTGTCGATGCGAAATTCAGTCTTCCATTCTGCGTGGCCTTGGCGGCCACACATGGCCAGATTCGAATCTCCGATTTCAGCGCCGCAGCCCTTCGTGACCCGCAGGTGCTTGCAATCGCCCAGAAGGTTGTCCCCGCGGAAGACAGCAGTCTTGATTGGAAGGTGAAGATCCCCGATGGACGCATGGAGATTGTAATGCGCGACGGCCGGAGCTTCGCTCGGGTTGGTGACAATGTCCCGGGTAGCCCCGAAGCGCCGATGTCGTGGGAGCAGATCGCCACAAAGTTCCGGGACTGTGCGTCGGTTGCGGCCAACCCTCTCTCTCGAGAGCGAACTGAAAGAGCAATCGACCTGGTGCTCAATCTTGAATCCCTTGACAATGCGAGCGCCTTTCTCCGTACGTTTTCTTAGCATGCCCGTTTGTACACGGGTGGTGGCTTCGCGCCGAACTAGAGAGATTTCAGCGGAACAGATATTTCGTAGATGTGTTCGGTACGACAAGAGAAATTACCATGGGGCGATACGAAGGAAAGGTGGTCGTGATCACAGGTGCTGCGAGTGTTATCGGTGCAGCGTGTGTGCGCCGGTTGTGGGAGAAGGGCGCTGCTATAGCTTTGGCAGACAGCGATCGGAGACCCTTACCGTCATGGCGGCCGGCCGATCAGCTCGATCTTCGTCGAATCGGCGGTCAACAAGTGGTCAGCACGCGCTGTGTGAAGCGACAGCAGATGGCGTGGCGGCCCGCGCTCGGTCATGCGCTTACGGCGGTTCTGAATGACGATGCGATCACGATTCGAGCGATGGTATCCGACGCTCGCGGTCGACAATCACGTTGACTATATCGCGGCATAATGCGCCGCTTTGGCGCGTTCTCCATCACCCGAACTATGGGCGCCGAACTTGGACCTTACGGAATAAGAGTGAACGCGATTGCTCCCGGGATGATTCGTACGCCTTTCACTGCGTATATGTTCAAAGACCCGGATAAGACCAAGTGCATCCGCTTCCCAGATCGGAGCAGCATCCGCCGCGTCATTCTTACCGCGCTTGCCCGACATGCGATATGGCGCCACAACGTTGGGCGCCATGAGCTTGACGGTATGGCTGTGCTGCTGGAATACGCACGCCCAGTAATGTGCGCCGGAGCACGCTTCCATCCCGACAAAGGCAATTGAAAGGGAGAGTGCGGGCAGCTTGGTTTTCGCACCTATCAGGTACTGAGCTGCCGCCCCAGCTTCTCGCCGATCATCATGCACGCCGCGTTGATGTTTCCGCTGATCAGGTCAGGCATCACCGACGCATCGGCGATCCAGAGGTTCTCCAGTCCTCTCACCTTGAGGTCGGGCGTCACTACCGCCTTTTCGTCGACTCCCATGCGGCAGGTGCCCGACGCGTGGTACGCCAGCCCGGCTCGGGACTTGACGTACTCGACCAACGCTGCTTCGGAGGTAACGTGTGGTCCTGGTTCCACCTCCTCCATCACCATATCGGCCAACGGCGACTTGGAGACGATACGACGCAGAAGTCCTATCGCTTTCACCAACGTTTCCACATCGGCGGAATTTCCCAGAAGGTTGGGTTCGATTAACGGCGCCGCCTTAGGGTCCGCGCTGGCGAGACGGATGGTGCCCCGGCTCAAGGGATAGCTCTTGTCGAGCACCATCGAGAACGACGGATATGGCAGCACCTTCAGGCTCTTGTAGAACTTGAGCTCGTCATCGTTGACCGCGCCTGCGACCGAGAAAAGCATATGTACATCCGGCGTAGGTTCTGCGGGTGAAGTCCTCAGGAACCCCATGGCCTCTGTAATCGTGGCAAGCGGTCCTTGCCCCGTCAACAAGAACTTGGCTCCAAAGCCTGCCATTCGCAACCAGTTGCTTGTGGGGCTGTAGCTAGGCTGTTTAACGCGCCAACTCGGCCTAATGAGGGGATGCTCCATCAAGTTGCTTCCAACGCCAGGCTGATGCAGCACAACATCGATGCCATGCGCTTGCAGTTCCGCTCCATCGCCGATGCCCGACAGCATCAGAAGCTGAGGCGTATTGATCGCTCCGCCGCACAAGATGACGCGGCCGGCCCGGGCCTCGTGCACGACGCCGTCACGCTCGTAGGTGACGCCCGTAACCCTACCTTCCTTTACCAGCAGCTTGTGTACGAGCGCATCCGTGACTAGCTTCAGGTTCTTGCGCTGCAACGCCGGTTTGAGCCATGCATCGGCCGAACTCACTCGCATTCCTCGGTGCTGGTTGAATTGTCCGTAGCCAACGCCTTCCTGCTGCGCACCGTTGAAATCGTGTGTGCGCGGAATGCCGGCCGCTTGTGCAGCTTCGAGAAACGCGTCCGTGAGCGGATGGCAGTGCCGCACCTCCCGGATGGGAAGCGGACCAGAATTGCCACGAATTGAGTAGTCGGGCGGCGAATGGTAGCCGGGCTCGCAACGCTCCATGTCCCGGAACAGGGGCATGACGTCATCGGCCGACCAGCCGACGTTGCCCATGGCGGCCCAACGGTCGTAGTCGGCACGGGCGCCGCGCACATAGTTCATGCCATTGATACTGCCGCTGCCGCCCACAACGCGTCCGCGCCGCCAATGGTCGGTTCGCATATTGCGAGTGGAGTCGGACTGAGACCAATAGCCCCATTCGAAGCGCGAGAAGTCAAGATAATAGCTGAGGCCGAACGGTTTCATGAGCCACACATCCCGGGGGCCGGCCTCAAGGAGGAGAACGCGCCGCGAGGTGTTCTCGCTGAGGCGAGCAGCCACGACGCAGCCCGCGCTTCCCGCTCCTACGACGATGTCGTCCCACAAGTTTGAATCTCGATCCATGTAATTCACTTTGTCTCTAATCCGTGCGTGCAACTATGTTCAGGGGGCGGGGCGGCATGCGTCCGACGCTAGTGTTTTCCTACCAGCGGCAGGGAAGAAGGCCGCTTAGTGGTCCATCGCCGATGCGGCTGCGACTGATGGTGGAGAAATGGTTCGGCGAACTGGTCTGGGCATGGGCTGACCTCCGAGCCCGCTTACGCAAAGCGCAAAAACAAGATTTGTCTACGCTGGTCTTAGCCGGAATGTCCAGAAGATGCGCGTTACGCGTCATGGGACCAGCACACATCTCTCGATGCAAGCGTCCAAGACAAGATTGGAACGAACATCCTGCAAATGTCCTAAAAAGGGTACGCGGCCGCCGCCGTAGGTCGGGACGGCTTGACTTGTTTATAGCTTCAAGGCCGATGCCTGTTCGGACTTATGTCCTCGTTGCACGGCGCTATCGCGTTCCCTGCTTGTTGTCATTGAGGCGCGCATCTCGAAAGTTTCGAATCTAGTCCACGACTAAATGGCGATTCATCGTTGAACAAACGGATTTTCTGGCGTGCTCGACGCAGTTGAAATCATGATGCTCTTCGTTTCGAGGTAATCGTTGATCGCCTCCATTCCGCTCTCGCGCCCGAGACCCGATTGTTTCATTCCGCCAATCGGCATCGTGAAGCTGTAGGCTCGGTACGTGTTGACCCAGACCATCCCGGCCCTTAGCGCCTTCGACATCCGAATCGCACGACCCACGTCTCGCGTCCACACTCCGGCGGCCAGCCCGTAGATCACGTCATTGCCAATTTTTATCGCATCTTCCTCGGTGTCGAAGCCGATGATCGATAGTACGGGGCCAAATACTTCTTCCTGGGCGATGCGCATGCTGCTCGACACATCAGTAAATATCGTGGGTTCCACAAATTGTCCCGCGCCCAAGGCCGCCCCCTTCGCAGCTTGTCCCCCAAAAACACATTGAGCGCCCTCAGATTTGGCGAGATCGATGTAATGCAGAACCTTCTCGAATTGTGGTCGGGTAGCAATCGGGCCGATCTCCGTATCCGTGCGCATCGGATCACCCAGCTTCAGTTTGCGTGCAATACCGAGCAAACGTTCCGTGAAGGCATGTCGGATAGAGTTCTGCACCAGCAGCCTCGAACCTGCCGTACACATCTGCCCGGACGCCCCGAAGATGCCGGCGACCGCCCCGATACAGGCGCTTTCGAGGTCCGCGTCGTCGAACACGATGTTAGGTGATTTCCCGCCTAGTTCCATCGACACTCGCTTCATCGTGCGCGCCGCAGTTTCATATACCTTGGCACCGGTCACGTCGGAGCCGGTGAACGTGATCTTGGCCACGTCCGGATGCTCGACCAGCGGCGTACCGAGTTCCTGTCCAAGCCCTGTAACCACGTTGATCACCCCGTCTGGCAGACCCGCTTCCTTTGTCAACGCTGCGAACTCAAGGGAACTTGCCGATGCGTACTCGGACGGTTTCAGTACGACAGAACAACCGGCAGCGAGCGCCGGCGCACACTTGATGGTGAAAAACATCAACGGGGAATTCCAGGCGGTAAGTGCTGCCACTACCCCGACAGGCTCACGGCAGGTGATCGCGAGCATATCGGGCTTGTCGACAGGTACCACACTGCCTTCAATCTTGTCGGCCATGCCAGCAAAGTAGTACCAGTGTTCAGGAAGGTACTTCAGTTGCCCTTGCATCTCGGCGAGAATCTTGCCATTGTCCCGGGATTCGATTTCAGCCAAACGCTGCGCGTTTGTTGCATCCGCGAGCAGGTCGCCGATCCGGCGAAGAATTTTTCCTCGCTCTGTCGCAGTCATGCGACTCCACGGTCCGTGGTGCATCGCATCGTACGCCGCCGCCACGGCGCGGTCGGCATCTTCGCTGCTGCCTCGCGGAATCCGGGCCCACACCTTCCCGTGGTACGGATCCACTGAGTCAAGCCATTCAGCGCGCGCGGGAGCCACCCACGCTCCGTTAATCCAATGCTGGTACGTCTTCATTTCGCCTGTCGCTAATGTAAGTAAGTCGATCCAGATCAAGGCGCACGCACGTCGTTACGCCAAAATACCAGCGCGCGTCATGCCTTTCCTTCTGGCTTGGCCGAACCAAACCCCCATACGGACGGAATGCATGCAGTCGGACCACCGTCGACCGAAATTGCC
>Ga0207816_1000318_pt1 | contig 11099 bp, 9 predicted proteins | sample LuqExpMetageno10_FD_187768 | JGI IMG/M metagenome (GOLD analysis project Ga0207816, IMG submission 187768) | Tropical forest soil microbial communities from Luquillo Experimental Forest, Puerto Rico - Sample 10 (SPAdes) | ecosystem: Environmental > Terrestrial > Soil > Tropical forest ... | reverse complement strand
CGCTCGGGCTCATTGAAGAGCGCGAGCCGAGGGGGGCGAGGCCAGCGCGGAGTGAGGCGCCCGAAATCGACCTTTCCGCGGCGGTGTCTGCTCCGTTGCCTGCCCGACTCGAGCCACAACTCGCGACACTCGCGGCTTCACTGCCTGCAAGCGGCGACTGGATAACCGAAGCCAAGCTCGATGGCTATCGCATGCTGTCCCGCGCCGCCAAAGGACATGTGCGGCTGATCACGCGAGGCGGCCATGACTGGACAGCCAGGTTTCCCGGGCTCGCGGCAGAGGTCGAGGGACTCCCCCTCGTCAGTGCGTGGCTGGATGGTGAAATCACGGTCCTCAAAAATGGCATTCCAGATTTCGCTGCGCTGCAAGACGCGATAGACGGCAGGGCAAATCAGGACATCGTCTACTTCCTGTTCGACCTGGTGTACCTCAACGGAAAAGACCTCAGGAAGGTGCCGCTGTGGGCGAGACGCGCGCTTCTCGCGCAGCTACTTGAAAATGCCGGTGAGCATATTCGCTTCAGTCAGGACTTCGAGGCGCCCCCCGCCCAGCTGTTTGAAGCCGCCTCGGGCCTGGGTCTTGAAGGCCTCATGCTCAAGCGCCGCGACGCACCCTATGAATCGGGGAGGACCCAGACGTGGCTCAAGGCGAAATCCCGGCTTCGGCAGGAACTGGTCATCTGCGGCTTCACTGGCCGGGGCGGCAAGGACGGCGAGGTTGGCAGCCTGCTGCTTGGCTACTACGCTAACGGCAAGCTTCATGACGCCGGAAGCGTCGGCACCGGCTGGGACGCCAGGACGGCGCGGGACCTGTGGGCGCGGCTGACGCCCCTTGAAGCGGATGCGGCGCCGTTCGACATGGCTGTCGCCAGTCACCGCCGCTGGGCCCGGCGCTCGGCCGGCAGCGAGCGCTGGGTGCGCCCCGAACTCGTCGCAGAGGTCGAGTTTGCGGACTGGACCGCCGATGGCGTCATCCGGCAGGCCTCCTTCCGAGGTCTGCGTATCGACAAGCCGCCAGGCGCAGTTGTCCGGGAGGGTGGGAAAACGCAGGCGCCGAGCCCTCAGCCGAAGCTGAAAATCACGCATCCGGAGCGCGTAGTCGACCCATCGACCGGCATCACGAAGGCAGACCTCGTGCGTTACTACGCGAGTATCGCGGAGCGGATATTGCCTCACTTGCAGGCCCGGCCAATCGCGATGGTCCGCGCGCCTGCGGGCATTGCCGGCGAACTGTTCTTTCAGAAGCACGCCGAGAGAACAGGCATGCCTGGGCTCACGGCTCACGACCGCAGCCTTTGGCCGAATCATCCGCCCCTGCTAACAGTCGACACGCTCGACGCATTGCTGTCAGCAGCGCAGATGAACACTGTCGAGTTCCACACGTGGAATTCGACGGTTCGCCGGCTCGACAAGCCCGACAGGGTCATCTTCGACCTCGACCCAGGCGAGGGCGTGAAATGGGGGCGCGTTCAGGAGGCGGCGCTTCTCGTTCAAACGTTGTTGTCGGAGCTGGGCCTGAAGGCGTGGTTGAAGACGAGTGGCGGCAAGGGGTTGCACATTGCGGTGCCGCTTGCGCCGCGGCTTGGCTACGAGCCGGTCAAGGCATTCTCGCAGGCTTTCGTGCGGCATCTGGCGAAGACGATTCCGGAACGCTTTTCGGCAACATCGGGGGCGTCAAACCGCGTGGGCAAGGTCTATGTCGACTATTTGCGCAACGGCATGGGACAGACGACCGCCGCGGCCTTCTCCGCGCGGGCGCGACCTGGAATGGGGGTCTCGATGCCGGTTTCCTGGGAGCAGTTGAACGCTCTCAAGAGCGGGGCGCAATGGTCGGTGCAGACGGCCCGTGATTACCTGAGCTTCCAGCCGCAGGACCCGTGGGCGGATTACTGGTCGGCGGGGCAATCGTTGGCATCGGCGATAAAGCTCCTAAAATGAAAACGCCGCTGGTCGGCGGCGGCACGCGCCTTGCGTGAGCGACGTGCTGAACGCGTACATCCGCGAGGAGAAGTCCATGCCCGCCCGCTCAATCGCTTCCTTGACCCTGTCTTTCGGGCTCGTTTCGATACCGGTGAAGCTCTATACCGCGACCGAGAGTTCGTCTGAGGTCAGGTTCCACATGCTCGCGCCCGACGGCTCGCGCGTGAAGCAGCAATACGTATCCGAGAAGACGGGTGCCGTTGTCGAGCGATCGAGCATGAACAAGGGCTACGAGTTCGAAAAGGACAGGTTCGTGGTCTTCACCGGTGACGAACTCAAGGCGCTGGAAGACGCTGCCAGTCATGTCGTCGAGATAATGGCCTTCATCCCGCAAGAGGCGATCGATCCGGTTTTCTACGACAAGGCATATTACGTTGCGCCCGACAAGCGAGGCGCAAAGCCGTACAGCTTGTTGCTGCAGGCGCTCGCACAGAGCGGCCGCTGCGCGTTGGCGAAATGGGCGTCCAAGGGACGGACGCGAATCGTGCAGGTGCGCCCTGAAGAAGATGGGCTTGTCTTTCAGCAATTGCTTTACGCCGACGAGGTTCGCTCGCTGGCTGACCTGCATGTCGAACGCGTTCAGGTGTCCGACACCGAGATGAAACTCGCGCTGCAGATTATCGAGCAGGGTGCTGAAGACAACTACGACCCGACTGCATACGAAGACGAAGAGAAGAAGCGCATCCTTGCGGCCATCGACGAAAAGATCGAAGGCAAGCAGGTCGTCGTTCACGAGCCTGACGAAGAACTGGCCGGCGGCGGACAGGTCATCGACCTGATGGATGCCTTGCGCGCGAGTTTGAAGGGAAGCGCAAAGGCGAAAGCAGCTCCGGCGCCCAAACGAAAGAGCGCGGAGCCCGTTGCCGAGCTACCCGAGGCGCCCAGGACACGCAAGCCAGCGGCGCGCGCAGCCAAGGCCCCCGCTGAAGTTCCTGCGAAGGTCCGGGCACGCAAGTGACATCACAAGTCGCCGCGCGCGCGATTTCGATGCGCGAGTTGCAGGCCATGCTGGGCGTCTCCCGGAGCGTGGTTTCAGGCCTCATCGCTGCGGGATTCGTGGCGCCGTCACGGGGGCCGGGAAACGCATACCGCTTCACGTTCCAGGATGTCGTGCTGCTGCGCACCGCGTTGCAGTTGCGCGAGGCGCGCATCGCGCCGCGCAAGATCATCGTGGCCCTCACGCGGCTGAAAGACGCATTGCCCGATGCGTTGCCGCTCACCGGCATTCGCGTATCGGCGGTCGGCAGCGATGTGGCTGTGCGAACCGGCACTTCGCAATGGGATGCCGTTACCGGCCAGCTCCTGCTGGATTTCGAAGTCGCGGAAATCAAGGGCGATGTCGTCTTTCTCGACTCGGCTCCCGCGCAGAAGAACATCGCGCACCAGGCACAGGAGTGGTACGACCTCGGCGAGCAACTGAGAACATCCGATGTAAGCGGCGCCGAACGGGCGTACAGGAAGGCCATCGAGCTATCACCGCAGCCTTTTTATGCCGCTTACGTGGACCTCGGCGCGCTGCTGTGCGAACTCGAAGTCCGCTGCGAGGACGCACTACATGTATTCGACGAGGCGTTGACTCACTTTCCCGACGATGCCGTGTTGCACTTCAATCGCGCGATTGCGTTCGAGGAGCTAGGCCGCTTTGAAGACGCTGAGCGAAGCTATGAACATTGCCTGGCGCTCGACCCGTCGTACGCGGATGCTCACCACAATCTGGCAATCCTGCTCGAAAGACGTGGCGACCCGCAGGGCCTGGTCCGCCATTTGAACGCGTATCGCCGGCTGACTACCTAGACGGCACATAAGGTGGCCGCTGGTCCTGTCGGTCGCCCCATTTCCTGTCTCCCGTTCCCGTATCTTCACCCCACGCGATGACGGCGGTCATCGCGGCTGCGTGCGCTTCCAGATCGCCCTCCCTGCAAGGCTTTCGTCCTGCTGGCGGGGTTTAAGCCTGATTTAAGCGACGCTACGTACGCTTTGAACGAAACCTTGAGAGGACAACGACTCGAGGCATCCCCGGACGGAAAGAGGTTGAGATGGTGTACTTGATTACCGACCTGAATATGGTCGAAAACTACGGCCGCATCAATGCCGACAGCGGCAAGGACGCGCTGGAAGAATTTGCGCTCAGCGAGGGCTTCCTGGACCTCATGGAGTTCATCTCCGCCCAGCCCACGTTCGCCAGCGACTTGATAGCTGTCCAGTTGCAATAAGGGGACTGACGTGGCCATGACTTTGGGACAGGCCTTGGTGCACGCCGAGCAGATGGAAGCCTCCGGTGTGATTTCGAAGACGGCGCAGGCGCTTATCCGGCTGAAGCAGGAGTACCGTGACGTAGTCGGCGTGCAGCAGTACGAGCAGATTATCGAGGAAGCGGGCCTGGCTCATCCAGACGCGCAGTGACCCGCTCCGCACATCCGCGACCAGCCTCCCTCCCGGGAGGCTTTGTTTTGGCAGTCGTGACCGCTGGCAGAAGCGTCGGCGACCGGCGCTCCGAATGGCTTCAGTGACCGGCGATCTGGCCGCCGTCTACGTGGAGGATTTCGCCTGTCACGAAGGACGCCGAGTCCAGATAGAGGATGGCGTTCACGATGTCGCTCATTTCGCCCATATGACCCATCGGATGCAGTGCGCCAAGCGCCGCGTGAGTTTCAGGCGCGTGCATCGGCGACTTGATGATGCCCGGAGAAACGGCGTTTGCGCGAATGCCGCGCTTTGCATACTCGATAGCAAGCGAGCGCGTTGCGGCGGCGAGACCGCCTTTGGTCAGCGAGGCCAGCACCGACGGTACACCGTTGATCGCGTGGTCCACCAGCGTCGTGGTGATACTGACCACATGGCCGCTCTCGTGCTTTTCCATCTCCGCAATGGCGAGCTGCGTGATATGAAAGAATCCGGCGAGATTGATGTCCGTTATCGTGGCGTAGTCTTCCGCGGTGTATTGCGTGAACGGCTTCGCCACGAAAATGCCCGCGTTGTTGACGAGCGTATCGACGCGGCCAAAGCGCGACACGGCCGTTTCGATGACACGTCGAGCCGTGTCCGGGTCGGCGATGTCGCCGGCCACGGCGACAAGATTGCTATCGTCGGATTGTTTGATGCTGCGCGACGTCGCGACCACGTTGTGGCCGAGCTTGCGGAATGCCTTGGCGGTTTCAGCGCCGATGCCTTGTGACGCACCGGTGATCACGACGACTTTGGGAGAGTGACTCATATCGAACCTCGAAGTAAGTTGGACCAGCTTTCTGATCGGGCTGACAGCTCCGATGACGATCAATTTATGCAGTCGCGCTCCAGTTTTGAATACATGGCGTGGACAAACAGTTGTGACTCACAGGAACAAAACGGGAACAAGCTGGGGCCATGACGTTATTTGAATGCCAGCCTGATCATTACGGATACCTGATTAAATAGAATCGCCATCATCGCGTAAGCGGTTTGTAAGTAACTCTTCGATCGCGGAGCTGGGCTCTGGCTCGCCTCGGACGAGCCTGTGAAACTCGCTTGCACACATCTGCAATGTCAGATATATTCCGCATCAGATATCGAGAAGGGCAGCTTCGTGGTCGAGGCCGCTTCTTTTTTTGTCCAATTATCAGACATGTCAGATAACTGCCCGTGATTGACGGGAAATTCGGATCCAGACGAGAGGACGTAGCATGAATTCATCGATCAACCCTGGCGGCCCGGCTCAGTTGACTGGCGCGAAGTTCGCGCTCGGCACCTTCGCCGTGGCGCTCGCCACCTTCATGAACGTGCTGGATTCGTCGATCGCAAACGTTGCGATTCCCACGCTCTCCGGCAACCTCGGTGTCTCGATCGACGAAGGCACGTGGGTCATCACGCTCTTTGCGGCGGCCAACGCGGTGTCCATTCCGTTGACCGGGTGGCTTACGCAGCGCGTGGGCCAGGTGAAGCTGTTCGTCTGGGCGATCCTGCTGTTCGTGCTCTCGTCGGCGGCATGCGGGCTAGCCCCGAACCTGCTCACGCTGCTCGTGGCCCGCATCGTTCAGGGCGCCGTGGCGGGGCCGCTGGTGCCGCTGTCGCAGGCCTTGCTGCTCGCGTCGTTCCCCAAGGAAAAGAGTTCGAACGCGCTGGCGCTGTGGGCGATGACCGCAACGGTCGGACCGATCGCGGGCCCGGCTCTCGGCGGCTGGATCACCGACAGCTACAGCTGGTCATGGATCTTCTACATCAATGTGCCAGTCGGCCTGTTTGCCGCCGGGGCGATATGGGCGATCTATCGCGACCGCGAGTCGCCAACACGCAAACTGCCGATCGACAAGGTCGGGCTGATCTCGCTGATCGCCTGGGTGGCGCCGCTGCAGATCATGCTCGACAAGGGCAAGGATCTCGACTGGTTCAGCTCGCCGGTCATCTGGGCGCTCACCGTCGTCGCTGCGGTCAGCTTCGTGTTCTTCCTCGTCTGGGAATTGACTGAGGAAAGACCGATCGTCAACCTGCGGCTCTTCGCCAAACGCAACTTCCTGGGCGGAACGATTGCGATTTCGGTTGCGTATGCGATCTTCTTTGCAAACCTCGTGATCCTGCCGCAGTGGATCCAGGGCTTTCTCGGCTACCGCGCGGTGGATGCGGGGTTCGTGACCGCGCCGCTGGGGATTTTCGCCGTGATCCTGGCCCCCGTGATGGGCAAGGTCATGCCGCGCTCCGACCTGCGCGTGCTCGCCACACTGGCGTTCGTTGGCTTCGCTGCCGTGTTCTTCATGCGCTCGAACTACACGACCGGCGTGGATGCCTGGACACTGATCTTGCCGACGCTGCTGCAAGGCATTCCCACGGCGCTGTTCTTCACGCCGCTCACCGGGATCATCCTGTCGGGGCTGCGGCCCGACGAGATTCCGGCGGCCGCGGGTCTGTCCAACTTCGCGCGCATTTTCGCCGGCGCCGTGGGCACGTCGCTCATGAGCAACGCCTGGAACGACCGCACGATCTTCCACCACGCCCGGCTCGCCGAGCAAACGAGCGTGGAAAATCCGGCTTTCACCGGCGCCATCGCGCACCTCCAGGCGACGCTGGGTGGCGGCATTCCCAAGGCCACGGCCTTTTACGCGAACGCGCTCAACGCGCAAGCCACGATGCTGGGGCTGAACGATATCTTCTGGATATCGGCGGTGATCTTTGTCGTCATCATCCCGCTGATCTGGGTGACGAGGCCGGTGAAGGGCGGTGCCGCAGGTGCGGCAGGCGCTGGCGGACACTGAAGACTGCAGTTGAACCCGGTTCAGAGGGCAATCCAGAAGGCAAATGAAGCCGCGTGTTTTTCTTGACAGTATCTGATAATGCAGATATTGTGCTGTTCAACACGGAGGATGTCGCGATGGACCATTACACGACGAGAAATTTCATGCTCACGGAAAGTGTCGGTTTCAGGATCGTCAAGGCGCGCAATCTGGTCGTCACGGAGATGGACGCGGCGCTCAAGGACCTCGACATCACGGGCCAGCAAATGGGCATCCTGCTTTCGCTGAAGCAGGGTGTGGCTACCACGCCGTTCGAACTGTCGAAGCTGCTCGGGATCGATACGGGTCTGATGACGCGGATGCTGGACAAGCTGGAGGTCAAGGGTCTGCTGGAGCGTTCGCGCGACGCGGACGACCGTCGTGTGGTCAATCTGAACCTCACTGCAAAAGGACTGGAGACTGCGGCGCAGATTCCGGAAATCGCGCCGCATGTGCTGAACGCACGCCTGCGCAAATTCACGAAGGCGGAATTCGCCGAACTGAACCGCCTGCTTCGCAAGTTCACGGACGACTGAACGGTGCGGCCTCGGCGCCGCGCTTTTTCTCGACCATTAATCTGATATGTCAGAAAATGAAATCGCAGACTTCTAGATCAAGCATTGGTGCCCGTACGCTGAAGCTGGGCGTATCGGCGATCGCAATGGCGGTGCTGGCGGCATGCGCAAACTATGCGGGCATCCACAGCGACAAACAGATCGCCCAGCCGCAACACTTCGAGACGGCGCAAAGCCTGCCCCAGGAGCAGGGCCACTGGCCGTCTGCCGATTGGGCCGACCAGTTCGGCGACGCGCAATTAAAGGCGCTGATCGCCGAAGCGCTGCAAGGCAGCCCAACGGTCCAGCAGGCCCAGGCGCGAGTGGCCCAGGCGCAGGCGTATAGCGAAACCGCGAAGGCGGACACGCTGCCGCGCGTCGACGCCAGCTATTCGCTGACACGCCAGCAATTCAGCAGTACGGTGCTGATTCCCCCGCCCTATGCCGGCTCGTGGCAGACCGAAAACAAGGGCCTGCTGACCGCTTCCTACGATCTCGACCTGTGGGGCAAGAATCGCGAGGCGCTGAGGGCCGCCGTTTCGGAGGAGGCCGCGAGCGAGGCCGACGAGCAAGTCGTCAAGCTCACGCTGGACACCTCGATCGCGCGCACCTACAACGAGCTGGCGCGGCTCTACGCGTTGCGCGACATCGCGCAGCAGGAAGTCGCGCAACGCGAGCAGATCGACCGCATTACTGCGGGCCGCATCGCGACGGGCCTCGACACCGAAGTGGAACGCAAGACCGCGCAGGCCAATCTGGCAACGAGCCGCTCGCGTGTGAAGGCGCTCGACGGCAGCATTCTGACCACGCGCTATCAATTGGCGGCGCTTCTCGGCAAGGGTCCCGACCGCGGACTCGCGATCACGCGGCCGACGCTGGGCGCCGGCGACGACGTGCGTCTGCCGGACAACCTGCCCGCCGATCTGGTGAGCCGGCGCCCGGATATCGTCGCGGCCCGCTGGCGCGTGGACGCGATCACGCATGAGGTGAAGGAGGCGAAGGCCGAGTTCTATCCGGACATCAACCTGAGCGCGGCGATAGGGCTCGACGCATTCGGTTTCGGCCGCTTCCTGACCGCCGCGAGCCGCACGGCCTCGGTAGGCTCCGCGATCCATCTGCCGATCTTCGACGGGGGCGAGCTGCGTGCGCAGCTGAAGGGCCGCTACGCCGAGTTCGACTACGCGGTGGCCGCCTACAACCAGACGCTCATTGGCGCGCTCAGCGGCGTGGCTACGCAGCTTGCGCAGATCCGTTCGAGCGATGCGCAACTCGTCGATGCGCAAACTGCGCAGCAGGCGGCACGCGACGCCGACCAGCTCGCGATCACGCAATACAAGGGCGGCCTGACCAATCAGCTGACCGTGCTCAATGCCGACGTCACGGCCCTGAACGCCGATGAAGCCGTCGCCAACCTGAAGATGGAGCGCCGCGACCAGCAGATCGCTCTGGCGTCGGCGCTGGGTGGTGGCTATGTCGACACGTCCGCCGATGCCAGCCACCGCGCGGACGCGGCCGCGACCGAAAACGGTAAAGCCGGTTCCGTCGTCGCCGCACGTTGAGCGGTATGTTTGAAAACCCGTCAGGAGAACTGAAATGAGCGAAACGATCACGACCGACCGCGAGCCGGTGGATCAACTCGCCGAGCAGCAAGGCGGCGCGCAAGCGGCCCCGGGCAACGGCGACAACCAGGCAACGCCCCGGGGCCGCCGCAAGCGCCTCATCGCATTACTCGGCGCCGTGACCCTGATTACGGGCGCGGCCTATGGCGCGTACTACTTCACGGAAGGCCGCTTTCACGAAGCGACCGACGACGCCTATGTGAGCGGCAATCTCGTGCAGCTCACGCCGCAGGTCACCGGCACGGTGGTCGCCGTCAACGCCGACGACACGCAGATCGTGAAGGAAGGCGACCCTGTCGTTACGCTGGATCCTGCCGACGCGAGAATCGCGCTGGCGGATGCCGAAGCGTCGCTCGGGCAGACCGTGCGACGCGTGAGCGGTCTCTATGTCAACAACGACTTCTATGCGGCGAACGTGGCGCAACGCGAATCCGACCTTGCCCGCGCCAACGACGACTTGCGCCGTCGCGCGGCCGTCGCGGACTCGGGCGCTGTTTCCGCCGAAGACATCGCCCACGCCCGCGACGCCGTGCAGGCCGCGCAGGCCGCGCTCGACGCAGCACGCCAGCAAGGGGCGGCGAATCATGCGCTGACCGATCGCACGTCGGTCGAACAGCATCCGGACGTGCAGGCGGCCGCCTCGAAAGTGCGCGCCGCCTGGCTCGCGTATGCGCGCGACACGTTGCCGGCACCGGTGACGGGCTATGTGGCGCAGCGTCAGGTTCAGGTTGGCCAGCGCGTGTCGCCCGGCGCGCCGCTCATGGCGATCGTGCCGCTCGACGGCGTGTGGGTGGACGCGAACTTCAAGGAAGTGCAGCTCAAGCACATGCGCATCGGCCAGCCGGTTACGCTCACTTCGGACGTCTATGGCTCACGCGTCACGTATCACGGACGTATCGAAGGCTTTTCCGCGGGGACGGGTAGCGCATTTGCGACGCTGCCGGCGCAGAACGCAACGGGAAACTGGATCAAGATCGTTCAGCGCCTGCCCGTGCGGATCGAGCTCGATCCACGCGAACTCGCGGCGCGTCCGTTGCGCATCGGACTCTCGATGACGGTGGACGCCGATACGCGAGACGAGTCCGGCTCGCAGCTCGGCGCGGCGCAAAATACGCGCTATCGCACCGACGTCTTCGCGCAGTACGACGCGAAAGCTGACGGCGAGATCGAAAAGATCATCAAGCAAAACGAAATGGCTGCGTCAGCGACTGCGAATGCGTCACAACCATCGCCGCAACGTGTGGCTGTGCGCGATCACAAGGGCACCGCGGGCTAGGGTTGTTTAGCTGCCCGGCAAAGCGCTTCCGCATCCGCGACAAGCGCTTTGGGCACCGCCTCGCGCAGGTAATCCATGAACGTCTTGATCTTGGCGTCAAGGTACTTTCGCGAGGCGTGCACCGCATAGGCGGTAAGCCTCTGCAGACGATACTCCGGCAATACACGAACCAGCGCACCGCTATTGAGCATGGCTAATGCCGTCGACATCGGCAGCGCGCCGATGCCCACGCCTTCGCGAAGGGCGACACTGAGTGCATCAGGAAGATTGATTTCGACGGGCGTCTTCGGGAATGCCACCGTTTCCCGGCCGTTGGGGCCGTTCAGATGCCAGCGATCGCGCGGAAAAAACGTCGTGACGAACTGGAGGCACGTGTGACCTTCAAGGTCCTGCACCGTGCGCGGCACGCCGTGTGCATCCAGATAGGCGGG
>Ga0207816_1000316_pt1 | contig 11154 bp, 10 predicted proteins | sample LuqExpMetageno10_FD_187768 | JGI IMG/M metagenome (GOLD analysis project Ga0207816, IMG submission 187768) | Tropical forest soil microbial communities from Luquillo Experimental Forest, Puerto Rico - Sample 10 (SPAdes) | ecosystem: Environmental > Terrestrial > Soil > Tropical forest ... | reverse complement strand
CCCGCCAGCGGTCGAGGACGGCCGCGGCGGACCCGGAGTCGATCGACTTCTCGGCGAGCGCGACGCCGGCCGCGAGCCGCTCCTCCAGCGTGCCGGTGCCGGTGAGCGTCCCGTCCGCCACCAGCCCCGCGGCCGCGTTGAGCAGCACGGTCCGGCGCACCGGACCCTCCTCGCCGGCGAGCAGGCGCCGCGCGACGCCGGCGTTGTAGGCGGCGTCCGCACCGCGGATCTCATCGAGCGAGATCGGCGCGACTCCCAGGTCGGCCCAGTCGACGACCGTCTCGGCGATGGCGCCGGAGCGGACCTCCCAGATCCGGGAGGGCCCGGTGGGCGCCAGCTCGTCGAGCCCGTCCGACTCCCCGCGGAACACGAGAGCGCCGACGGGACGCGTCGCGAGCACGCCGGCGATGAGATTCGCCATGCGCCCATCGGAGACGCCGATCGCCGCGGACTCGGGCTGAGCCGGGTTCGTCAGCGGCCCGAGGAAGTTGAACACGGTCGGCACGCCCAGCTCGCCGCGGACGGGCCCGACGAACCGCATCGACGGGTGGAACACCCGCGCGAAGCAGAAGGTGATGCCGACCTCCGTCGCCAGCGCGGCCACGCGCTCCGGCGGGAGGTCGAGGTTGATGCCCAGGGCCTCGAGCACGTCGGCCGCGCCGGACGACGACGACGCGGCGCGGTTGCCGTGCTTGACCACGGTCAGCCCCGCGCCGGCGATGACGACTGCCGCCATCGTCGAGATGTTGACCGTGTGCGCGCGGTCCCCGCCGGTGCCGACGATGTCGACCGAGCGCACCGGCACGGTGAACCGGGTCGCGTGGGCCAACATCTCGTCGGCGAGCCCGGTCAGCTCGTCGACCGTCTCCCCCTTGGCCCGCAGCGCGACGAGGAACCCCGCCTGGCAGGACGCCGGTGCCTCGCCACGCATGAGCTCGCCCATCGCCCACGCCGCCTGCTCGCGCGTCAGGTCCTGGCGCGCGATGAGCGGGGTGAGGACCTGCGGCCACGTCGTCATCGCGACGCGGTGCTCCGTGCGAGCAGGCCGACGACGGCCTCGCGCACCGCCACCGGGTCGAGCGGGCGGCTCACCGCCGCGTCGGCGTCCGACCACGAGGCCAGCCAGGCGTCCTGCGGGCGGCCGAGCAGCACGAGGATCGGCGGGCAGTCGTACGTCTCCGCCTTGAGCTGGCGGGAGACGCCCATGCCGCCGACCTTGTCGGCCTCGCCGTCGAGGATGAGCACGTCCGGGGTGCCCGCGTTCACGCGAGCGATGACCTCGTCGGCCGTCGCGACCTCGAGCCAGGTGATGTCCGCCGCGCCGCGCTCGAGCCGGCGCCCGATGGCCAGGCGCACCTGCGCGCGCGCGTCCACGTCGTCGCTGTAGAGCAGGATCGTCGGCCCGGCCGGCTGGATCAGCTCGCTCACCATTCGCCCCTTGTCATCCGTTGATTGGCTGCACGCATCTTGGCACGTCCGCCCGTGCCGCCGGTCCCCGAGCCGACCGCGGCGAGGAGCCGCGACGACCTGACACATCGCCTTTGATTGTCATGGGTCTTAGGGCCCATGAACAGGTCTGATCGGCCATAATGGCCCACGTGTCGACCGCCACGGCCTCCTCCCGGACCGCCCCTCACGTGACCGTCACGAGGCCGAACCCGGTCTCGGTCGGCACCATCGTCTGGCTCGCGTCCGAGCTGATGTTCTTCGCCGGGCTGTTCGCGATGTACTTCTCGACCCGCGCCGCCGTGCCGGACGTCTGGGCCCGCGACACCGCCCACCTCAACGTGAAGTTCGGGACGATCAACACCATCGTCCTCGTGCTCTCCTCGGTCACCTGCCAGCAGGGCGTGTGGGCGGCCGAGCGGTTCCAGCCCGCGCGCACCGGCCGGCTTCTGCAGGTCACGCGCTGGGGCATGCACGAGTGGATCACCCTGACCTACCTCATGGGCTCCTTCTTCATCGGCGGGCAGATCTTCGAGTACGCCGGGCTGGTCCACGAGGGCATCACCATCTCGTCGACCCCGTTCGGGTCGGTGTTCTACCTGGCCACCGGATTCCACGGGCTGCACGTGCTCGGCGGCCTCATCGCCTTCCTGTTCCTGCTGGGTCGCTCCTTCGCCGCCAAGCGGTTCGGTGCCCACGAAGCCACCACCGCGGTCGTCACGTCGTACTACTGGCACTTCGTCGACGTCGTCTGGATCGCGCTGTTCTCGATCATCTACCTGGTGAAATGACGACCGAGCGAGACGAGGTTCGACAGTGAAGTCCATCGCGGCCCGCCGACACGACAGGCGGGCGCCGCTCGTCCTGCTGGCGCTCGCGCTGCTGCTCACCGGCGTGCTCTACGCGCTGGCCGCGCCGGGCCGGGCGGACGCCGCCCCGCTGGCCGGCCAGGCCGACGTCGCGGCGGGCGCCAAGCTTTTCCAGGCGAACTGCGCCACCTGCCACGGCGTGGGGGCCGTCGGCACCTCGGTCGCGCCCTCGCTCGTGGGCGTCGGCGCCGCGGCGGTGGACTTTCAGGTGGGCACCGGCCGCATGCCGATGACGATGAGCGGCCCGCAGGCGCAGGCCAAGCCGGTCCAGTTCACGCAGGACCAGATCTCGCAGCTCGCCGCCTACGTCGCGAGCCTCGGCCCCGGGCCGGAGATCCCCACCGCCGAGATGGTCGACCCGAGCAAGGGCGACCCGGCGACCGGCATGGCGATCTTCCGCACCAACTGCGCGATGTGCCACAACGCCGTCGGCGCGGGCGGCTCGCTCACGCAGGGCAAGTTCGCACCCAACCTGTGGCAGACGACCCCGACGCACCTCTACGAGGCGATGCTGACCGGTCCCCAGTCGATGCCGGTGTTCAACGACGCGAACATCACCCCCGAGGAGAAGCGTGACGTGATCGCGTTCATCAGCCAGCAGGGCGGCACCCAGCCCGGTGGCCTCGACCTCGGCTCGCTCGGGCCGGTGAGCGAGGGCCTGTGGGCGTGGGTCGTCGGTCTCGGACTGATCATCGGCGCGGCCGTGTGGATCGGAGCGAAGTCCTCGTGAGCTCGGTCGACCACTACACCGGACCCGCCAACCTCCCCGAGGGCCACGGCCCGCAGGAGCTCCCCGAGCGGTTCGAGAACCCCGGCCTGCCGGAGCACAAGCCGCGGATGGGCGACGTCGACCCGAAGGTCGACAAGCGCCGCGAGCGGATCGTGCTCGCCCTGTTCGGGTTCTCGACGCTGGGCACCATCGGCTTCCTCGTCGCCTACTTCGCCCTGCCGACCGGCAAGGACGTCGAGACGATCCACCGCTCCAACCTGTGGCTCGGCCTCGGGCTGGCGGCCTCGCTCCTCGGCATCGGCCTCGCGGCGATCCAGTGGGCGAAGTCGATCATGAACAACGAGGAGAAGGTCGAGGAGCGCCACCCGATGGCCTCCCGGCCCGAGGTGCGCGAGGGGGCGATCAAGAACCTCACCGACGGCGCCAAGGACTCCGGCATCAGCCGGCGCGGCCTGCTGAAGAGCGCGGTCGTCGGCTCGATCCTCCTGTTCCCGCTGACGATCGCCGTGCCGCTCATCGGCGAGATCGGCGGGGACTGGAACGTCAGCAAGCTCAAGCACACGATGTGGAAGAAGGGGCTGCGGCTGACGCAGGACCCGTCGGGCCGCCCGATCAAAGCCTCCGACGTCACCATCGGGTCGGTGTGGCACGTCATCCCCGACGGCCTCGACAAGACCGCCCAGCCGCTCAACGAGAAGGCGAAGGCCGTGGTCCTCGTCGTCCGGCTCGACCCGCGGGACATCAAGTCCGAGCAGATCCCCGGCGCCTCCTACGAGGGGATCCTCGCGTTCTCGAAGATCTGCACGCACGTCGGGTGCCCCGTGGCGCTCTACGAGCAGCAGACCCACCACCTGCTGTGCCCGTGCCACCAGTCGACCTTCGACGTCACCAACGGCGCCAAGGTCGTCTTCGGCCCCGCGAAGCGGCCCCTGCCGCAGCTGCCGATCACCGTCGACGACCAGGGCTACCTCGTGGCACAGTCCGACTTCGACCAGCCCGTCGGCCCGAGCTTCTGGGAGCGGCTGCGATGAGCACCCCGAACACGTCCGCCGCCGGCAAGGCCGCCGGCGCCACCGCCGACTGGCTGGACCAGCGCACCGGCGTCGGCGTCGCCGTCAAGGGACTCGCCCGCAAGCTCTTCCCCGAGCACTGGTCGTTCATGCTCGGCGAGATCGCCCTGTACTCGTTCATCACGCTGCTCATCACGGGCGTGTTCCTGACGATGTTCTTCGTCCCGAGCTCGACAGACGTGACGTACACCGGGCCGTGGGCCGCGCTGCAGGGCACGACGATGTCCGCGGCGTTCGCCTCCACGCTGCGACTGAGCTTCGAGGTGCGTGGCGGCCTGCTCATGCGGCAGGTGCACCACTGGGCGGCGCTGATCTTCCTCGCCGCGATCGTCACGCACATGCTGCGGGTGTTCTTCACGGGCGCGTTCCGCAAGCCGCGCGAGATCAACTGGATCATCGGCTTCGTGCTGCTGACGCTCGGCCTGGCGGCCGGCTTCTCCGGCTACTCGCTGCCCGACGACGTGCTCTCCGGGAACGGCCTGCGCATCACCGACGGCCTGATCCGCGGCCTGCCGATCATCGGCACGTACGTCTCGTACTTCGTGTTCGGCGGCGAGTTCCCGGGCCAGGACCTCATCCCCCGGCTGTTCACCGTGCACGTGCTGCTGGTGCCCGGGCTGATCCTGGCGCTCGTCGGGCTGCACCTGGCCTTCGTCTTCATGCACAAGCACACGCAGTTCCCCGGCTCCGGGCGGACGAACAACAACGTCGTCGGCTACCCGTTCTTCCCCGTGTACACGGCGAAGGCCGGCGGTTTCTTCTTCATCGTCTTCGGCGTGATCGCGCTGCTGGGCGCGACGATGCAGATCAACCCGGTGTGGAACTACGGGCCGTACGACCCCTCGCCCGTCTCGGCGGGCGCGCAGCCCGACTGGTACATGCTCTTCCTGGAGGGCTCGCTGCGACTGATGCCGGGGGCGGCCGAGGTGGTCATCGGCAACTTCACGATCCCGCTCAACGTGCTGATCCCCGGGCTCGTCGCGCCGCTCGTGCTCCTCGGCCCGCTGGCGGTGTACCCGTTCATCGAGGCCTATGCCACGGGCGACCATCGCGAGCACCACCTGCTGGACCGGCCGCGCAACGCTCCGTTCCGCACCGCGTTCGGCCTGTCGATCCTGGCGGCGTTCTTCGTGCTGCTGCTCGCCGGGTCGAACGACCTACTGGCGACCCACTTCCACCTGTCGCTCAACGACATCACGTGGACGATGCGGTTCGCGTTCTTCATCCTGCCGGCGATCGTCTTCACGGTGACCCGACGGGTCTGCCTGGCGCTGCAGCGCAAGGACCGCGAGCTGGTGCTCCACGGGCACGAGTCGGGCCGGATCGTCCGGTTCGCCTCCGGCGAGTACATCGAGGTGCACACGCCCCTCGACGAGCACGAGCGGTGGATCCGGGTGCAGCACGAGCCCATCCGGCCCGTGCAGATCGCGCCGGCCGAGGACGCCCGCGGCGTGCGGCGGAAGCGCTACGGCGCTGACGCGCGCCGGCGGCGCGTCTCCCGGCTGTTCTTCGAGACCCGCGTGGAGCCCGTGACGCCCGCCGAGTACGCCGCGGCGCAGGAGCACGGGGCGCTCGAGGGCGGGGACGGGGAGCACCGCCAGGTCACGGCGAGCGGCGAGCCGGAGAGCATTTCCCGGTCCTGACGTGCGGAATCATCCGCAGAGGGCAGGGGTTGCACAGGTGGGCGTGCCGCGCGAGCGCGTGGTAAGCCTGGCACAGGGCCGCCGGCGGGGATCCGCGCCCGGCGACGCCTGGCGCGAGACCTCGTCACGGCAGAGCGCCGCGGCGACCGGACTGCAGGAGACGAACTGATGGCTGACTACACCCTCCCGGACCTGCCCTACGACTACGCGGCCCTCGAGCCGCACATCTCCGGCCGGATCATGGAGCTGCACCACGACAAGCACCACGCCGCCTATGTCACGGGCGCCAACACGGCGCTGGAGAAGCTCGCCGCGGCCCGGGACTCGGGCGACCTCGCCGCCGTCAACCTGCACGAGAAGAACCTCGCCTTCAACCTCGGCGGGCACGTGAACCACTCGGTGTTCTGGCAGAACCTCTCCCCCGAGGGTGGCGACCGTCCCGACGGCGAGCTCGGTGCCGCCATCGACGAGTTCTTCGGCTCGTTCGAGAAGTTCCAGGCCCACTTCGCCGCCAACGCCACGGGCATCCAGGGCTCGGGCTGGTCGATCCTCGCGTGGGACACGCTGGGCTCGAAGCTCGTCGTCTTCCAGCTGTACGACCAGCAGTCGAACTTCCCGCTCGGCGTCGTGCCGATCACTGTGCTCGACATGTGGGAGCACGCGTTCTACCTGGACTACCTCAACGTCAAGGCGGACTACGTCAAGGCGTGGTGGAACATCGTCAGCTGGCAGGACGCCGCCGCCCGCTTCGCGCGGGCCAGCGCGACGAGCCTCATCCTCCCGGCCTGATCCTTCCCGCAGCGTCCGAGCGTTTCCGGCCAAGGGCCCCGTAACGCTCGGACGTTGCGCTGTCTGCGGACGACGACGCCGCGGGCGGTCGACCTGGGCCCCGGACCGCATGTCTAGGGTGAGCCCGTGGACTTCGACACCGCAGCGTCGAGCTGGGACGAGGACGAGCAGCGGGTCCGCCGTGGCCGCGCGATCGCAGAGGAGATCCGGTCCCGCCTCGGGGACCGCACGCACCACAGGGCGCTCGACTTCGGCGCGGGCACCGGGGCGCTGAGCCTGCTCCTCGCCGACCGCTTCGACGAGATCCTCCTGGTGGACACCTCCGCGGGCATGCTCGCCGAGGCGGCCGCCAAGATCACGGCGGCGGGTCCGAACCTCGCGGCGCGAATCCGCCCGCTGGCGATCGACCTGACGGGTGACGACCCCACCGGCTGGCCCGAGCCCGGGTCCGTCGACGTCGTCTACACGTCGATGGCGCTGCATCACGTCACGGACGTCGCCGACCTGCTGCGCACCTTCCACGCGCTGCTGGTGCCGGGCGGCCTGCTGTTCGTCGCCGACCTCGCCGCCGACGGGGCCGGCGGCTACCACGCGCACGAGGAGTCGTTCGCGGGGCACCACGGGTTCGGGCGTGCCGACATCGAGGCGGCCCTCACGGGATCCGGTTTCGCGCCGGCGAGCGTCGGGACCGTCTTCGTGATGCACCGGGAAGGAAATGACTACCCGGTGTTCCTGGCGGTCGCCCGCCGCGTGCCCTGACCCTTCTCGTCAGTGCGCGTGCTGACCGCGGCTGTACTCGAACACCCAGCCGACGAGCCCGATCACGGCGAACGGCAGCGCGATGACGAGCATCCACCACCCGACGGCCAGCGCGGCGAACCCCAGCGCCGCCGCGGCGCCGAGCACCAGCGGCCACCAGCTCCACGGCGCGAACACGCCCTGGTCGCCCGCGCCGTCGGCGATCTCCGCGTGCTCGTCGTCCTCCGGGCGCTGGTCGATGCGCCGTGACAGGAGCGCGAAGTAGCCGCCGATCATCCCGACGAGCCCGCCGACGAGCGGGATCCCCACGGAGCCGATGGGCTCGCCGTGGCTGAAAGCCGCGTAGATGAGTCCGACGGGGATGAAGAAGAGCAGGCCGGCCAGGAAGAGCTTCGCCTCGAGCCTCACCGGTCACCCCCCTTGCCACCCGACGCGCCGACCATCGGCTCGGGTTCGACGTGGTCGAGCGCCGCCACCTCGGGGTGGTGCAGGTCGAACGCCGGCCGCTCGGAGCGGATGCGCGGCAGCGACGTGAAGTTGTGCCGCGGCGGCGGGCAGCTCGTGGCCCACTCCAGGGAGTTGCCGTAGCCCCACGGGTCGTCCCGCGTCACGAGCGGGGCGCTGCGCCACGTCTTGTAGACGTTGTAGAGGAACGGCAGCATCGAGATCGCGAGGATCGCGGAGCCGATCGTCGACAGCTGGTTCATCCACGTGAAGCCGTCGTCCGGCGAGTAGTCGAAGTACCGCCGCGCCATGCCCCGCACGCCCAGCCAGTGCTGCACCAGGAACGTCGTGTGGAACCCGATGAACAGCAGCCAGAAGTGGATCTTGCCCAGCCGCTCGTCGAGCATGCGCCCGGTGAACTTGGGCCACCAGAAGTAGAACCCGGCGAACATCGCGAACACGACCGTGCCGAACACCACGTAGTGGAAGTGCGCGACGACGAAGTACGTGTCGGTCAGCTGGAAGTCGAGGGCCGGGCTGGAGAGGATCACGCCCGTCAGGCCGCCGAACAGGAACGTCACCATGAACCCGAGGGTCCACAGCATGGGCGTGTCGAAGGTGAGCTTTCCTCGCCACATCGTGCCTATCCAGTTGAAGAACTTCACGCCGGTCGGCACCGCGATGAGCATCGTCATGAAGCTGAAGAACGGGAGCAGCACGGCGCCGGTGGCGTACATGTGGTGCGCCCACACCGTCACGGACAGGGCCGCGATCGCGATCGTCGCGTAGACGAGGCCCTTGTAGCCGAAGACCGGCTTGCGGCTGAAGACCGGGATGATCTCGGACGCGATGCCGAAGAACGGCAACGCGATGATGTAGACCTCCGGGTGCCCGAAGAACCAGAACAGGTGCTGCCAGAGGATCGCCCCGCCGTTGTCGGGGTTGAACACCTGGGCACCGAGCCGGCGGTCGGCGCCGAGCGCGAAGAGCGCGGCCGCGAGCGGCGGGAACGCCATGAGCACCAGCAACGACGTGATGAGGATGTTCCACGTGAAGATCGGCATCCGGAACATCGTCATGCCGGGGGCGCGCATCGTGACGATCGTCGTGATGAAGTTGACGGCGCCGAGGATGGTGCCGAACCCGGCGAGGGCCAGGCCGAACACCCAGAGGTCCCCGCCGAGGCCGGGCGTGTACACGGTGTCGTTGAGCGGCGCGTACGCGGTCCAGCCGAACGACGCGGCGCCCTGCGGCGTGAGGAAGCCCGCCGCCGCGATGATGCCGCCGAACAGGTAGAACCAGTACGCGAGCATGTTGAGCCGCGGGAACGCCACGTCGGGCGCGCCGATCTGCAGCGGCATGATGACGTTGGCGAAGCCCGCGAACAGGGGCGTCGCGAACAGCAGCAGCATGATCGTGCCGTGCATGGTGAACGCCTGGTTGTACTGCTCGCTGTTCTGGAACACCTGCAGGCCGGGCGAGAAGAGCTCCGCGCGGATGAGCAGCGCCAGGATGCCGCCGATGATGAACCAGACGAACGACGTGATCAGGTACAGGTAGCCGACCGTCTTGTGGTCCGTCGTCGTGACCCACTTGACGATCGTCCGGCCCAGCGTCTGCTGGCGCGGCGCCAGGCCCGGGATCACCTCTGCATGCGTCGCCATGTCAGCCCTGGCCTCCGATCGTGGTCACGGTCTGCTCGCGGCTCTGGTCGAGGCCGAGCTGGCCGGTCTGGCCGGCGGCGCGCAGGGCGGCGATGTGGGCGTCGTAGTCGGCCTTGGACACGACCTCGACGTTGAAGATCATCTTCGCGTGGTAGTCGCCGCAGAGCTCGGCGCACTTGCCGCGGTACTTGCCGATCGCCGTCGGTGTCACCTGGAACGTGTTGGTGTGGCCGGGGATCGCGTCCATCTTGAAGAGGAACGCCGGCACCCAGAACGAGTGGGCGACGTCGCGGGAGTTGACGGTGAACTGGACGTTCTCGTTCACCGGCAGATAGAGCGTGACGACGCCGTCGTCGAGCCCGCCGGGCTTGGCGACGTCCACCGCCTGCACGCCGCTGTCGTAGACACCGTCGTCGAGGTAGTTGACGTCCCAGGACCACTGCTTGCCGATCACCTGGATGTGCAGGTCGGCCGGCTTGTCGGTCGCGAGGATCGCCGTGGTGTCGCGGTTCGTGAAGTAGAAGAGCACGCCGATCATGACGATCGGAAGCACGACGTACATCACCTCGAGCGGCACGTGGTAGCGCAGCTGGACCGGCAGGGTGTCGTCGTCCTTCCGCTTCCGGTACACCGCGACGCACCACAGGATCAGGCCCCACACCAGGATCCCGACGAGCAGGGCGGCGATCCAGGAGCCGCGCCACATCGCGCTGATCCGGCCGGTCTGGTTGGTCACCTCGTGCGCGGAGTTGCCCGGCAGGAAGCCACGCCAGAGCAGGTCGGAGCAGCCGGACAGGAGGACGGTGGCCGCGACGGCTAGCCCCGAGCCGACGATGGCTCGGCGACGACCGGAACGGCGTCGGTGGTCCGGGAGCACTCCCCTGCCTTCCACTACGGGCCCGGAGGCGACGACGAAGACGCTGAGTCCGGGGTCCGATCTGGGACTTTGGTCCCCGGCTGGCCCAGCGTAGCGCGCCCGGGCTGCCGTGTATCGGGTGTTCTGGCATGTCGTGACGCGGTGTCCCGAACCGTCATGACGTGCACCATCACGCGTTTGGTTCCGGGTTAGGTTCTCCCCGTGACGGTCGATCGGGTGGTGCTCGACGCGGGGGGCCAGGCGCCCCTCCTGCCGGTCGCGAAGGACGCCTTCTTCGCGGCTCTCGACGAGGGCTGGGCGGACCCGCGGCGCCTCCACTCCGAGGGCCGACGTGCCCGTGCCCTGCTCGACGGCGCGCGCGAGTCCCTGGCCGCGGCCGTCGGGGCCAGGACCGAGGAGGTCGACCTCACGCCGTCGCACACCGCCGCACTCCACTCGGCCGTCTCGACCGTCGCGCTCGGCCGGCGGCGGGTCGGTGCCGACGTCGTCGCCTCGGCCGTCGAGCGGGCCGCCGTGCTCCACGCCGCGGACTTCGCCGCCGCGCGTGGCGGCGGGCAGCGGGTCACCGTGCCCGTGGACCGGGCCGGGCGGGTGGACGACGAGGCCTTCGCGGCCGCCGTGGCACGCCCCGGAGTCGCGCTGGCCGCGCTCCAGCACGCCAACGGCGAGGTGGGCACGCTGCAGCCGGTCGAGGAGGCGCATGCCGCGGCGCGCGCCGCCGGGGTGCCCCTGCTCGTCGACGCCGGCGCGAGCCTCGGGCACGTGCCGGTGGGCGACGCGTGGGACCTGCTCGCCGCCAACCCGGGCGACTGGGGCGGACCGTCGGGGCTCGGGGTGCTTGTCGTGCGCGCCGGCGTGCGCCG
>Ga0207816_1000315_pt1 | contig 11162 bp, 9 predicted proteins | sample LuqExpMetageno10_FD_187768 | JGI IMG/M metagenome (GOLD analysis project Ga0207816, IMG submission 187768) | Tropical forest soil microbial communities from Luquillo Experimental Forest, Puerto Rico - Sample 10 (SPAdes) | ecosystem: Environmental > Terrestrial > Soil > Tropical forest ... | reverse complement strand
CCGCGACCAGCCGATTTCGCCATCTGGCGTTCGGAATAGCCTCGAATACCGACCGCTTGAGGGGTTTGTGTACGCAGCGACACCGTTCAACTTCACAGCAATTGGCGGAAATCTCGCCACAGCTCCCGCGATCATGGGCAATACCGTGATCTGGAAGCCCGCGGCTACGGCATCATTGTCGAACTACCTCTTCATGCAATTGCTGGAAGAGGCGGGCCTGCCTCCCGGCGTGATCAATTTTGTTCCAGGCAATCCGTCCGACATCTCGAACCAGTTGTTGGCACACCCTGACTTCGCCGGCCTGCATTTCACGGGCTCGACGGCCGTGTTTGACTCGCTTTGGCTCGAATCGGCAAAGAATCTCTCCCGATATCGCAGCTATCCCCGTTTGGTGGGTGAAACGGGCGGCAAAGACTTCGTGCTCGCTCACGCCTCGGCCGACCCGCTCGCGCTCAGCACGGCACTCGTTCGCGGTGCGTTCGAGTATCAGGGGCAGAAATGCAGCGCCGCGTCCCGCGCCTATGTTCCGGCGTCGCTGTGGCCAGAAGTCAAGGATCAATTGCTTGCATCGATCGAATCGATTCGCATGGGCGACGTTGCCGATTTCCGCAACTTCATGGGTGCGGTGATCGACCAACGCGCATTTGACCGCATCTCGCGCCACATTGATCTCGCGCGGGAATCAAAAGACGCAAATGTATTGTGCGGTGAGTACGACGACTCGGTGGGCTACTTCGTCCGGCCCACGGTCATCGAGGTCACCGACCCGTCCTTTGTAACCATGCGGGAAGAATTGTTCGGGCCGGTCTTGACCGTCTATGCGTACGACGATGCCAAATGGACCGACGTACTCGCACTTGTCGACAAGACGAGCCAATACGGACTCACGGGCTCTATCTTCGCTCAGGACCGCAATGTCATTCGCGAAGTTCGCGACTCCCTGCGCTACGCGGCTGGAAACTTCTATGTCAACGATAAGCCCACAGGAGCAGTCGTGGGGCAGCAGCCTTTTGGCGGGGCCCGTCGCAGCGGGACGAACGACAAGGCGGGGTCGTACCTGAACCTCGTACGTTGGGCATCACCCCGCACGATCAAGGAAACGTCGGTGGCACCACGGTGCTACGAATATCCGCACATGGCATAACTCTATCGACCTGGAGATCAAAATGCGGATTCTCGACAGGTTCGGCGACGGCCGGCCGCAACTGGAACAAAAGGCAATGAAAATGGCGACACCCATCATCGATATCAAGGGACTGCACAAACGCTTCGGTGATCTGCACGTTCTGCGCGGCGTAGACCTCCAGGTCAACAAGGGCGATCGCATCGCCATTATCGGCTCAAGCGGGTCAGGCAAGAGCACAATGCTGCGCTGCCTCAACTTCATGGAAATCCCGTCCGGAGGGCAGATCCGCCTCGACGGAGACCTGATCGGCAAAGAGAAAGGCACTAATGCCGATGGTGAAGTCGAGATGCGGTACAGCGAGTCCGAACTGTGTGAGGTTCGTAAGCGCGTCGGCATGGTATTCCAGCAGTTCAATCTGTTCCCACACATGACCGTGCTTCAAAACGTGATGGAAGGGCTCACGCGAGTAAAGAAAATGCCAAAGGCCGACGCGCGCGAGAAGGCGCTGAGGCAGCTTGACAAGGTCGGCCTAAGTCAGAAGGTCGACGTCTACCCCGGGCGCCTATCGGGCGGCCAGCAGCAACGAGTCGCAATTGCCCGCGCTCTGGCAATGGAGCCCGAAGTGCTCCTATTCGACGAGCCGACATCATCGCTTGATCCCGAACTGGTTGGCGAAGTGCTGAACGTAATCCGTGAGCTTGCCGATGAAGGACGCACCATGTTGCTCGTTACGCATGAACTCGGCTTCGCTTACCACTTTGCTAGCAGGGTGATTTTCTTCGCAGACGGGGTTTTCCACGAAATCGGCACACCACAGGAAGTGCTCAAGAATCCCCAGCGCGAGAGAACCCAGAAATTCCTCGAACGCTTTTCTGCGTTCAGCTTCTGAACTGCGGCACTACCAACATTCACAGGAACTACCATGCAGCAAGAACGAACGCTCTCCAAGACCAGCTCGCAAAGCTACGTGCCTGACGCGCGCAACGACGATGTGCTCGTGTACGTGAACGGCGAGTTCGTGCCGAAGAGCAAAGCGGTAATCTCTATTTTTGATAGCGGATTTGTGCTTGGCGATGGCATCTGGGAAGGAATCAGGCTCTCAAAGGGCAAGCTCATCGCCCTGGATGAACACGTCAACCGACTGTTCGAAGGCGCAAGGTCTATTGAACTGGACCTCGGGGTAACGCCGGATCAGATGAAACAGATTCTTTGGGACACGCTGAACAAGAACGGTATGCAGGACGGCGCTCACATACGGCTGATGTGCACCCGTGGCAAGAAATCTACACCCAATCAGGACCCCCGTTTCGCGCTTGGAACGGCATCGATCGTGGCCGTCGCTGAATACAAGGTAATTGATCCCGAAAGCAAGAAGCGCGGCCTCTCGCTGTACACCTCAACTTTCCGATGCAGCGCACCCGATGTCTTCGATTTGCGGCTCAATTCCCACAGCCGCCTCAATTTTATCCAGGCGCTCATTCAGGCGATCAATGCGGGCGCAGACGAAGCGCTCATGCTCGACCCAAACGGTTTTGTCGCCAGTTGCAATTCAACCAATTTCTTCATTGTCCGCAACGGCGCGTTGTGGACTTCAAGTGGACGCTACAACTTTAATGGCATCACACACAAGACGGTCAAGCGCCTCGCGAAGGAGGCAAACATTGAACTCATGGTAGGCGACTACACGCTGGCCGAGACGTACACGGCAGACGAAGCATTCGTCACCGGCACCCTCGGCGGCATTACCCCAGTGACGCGCATCGACGGAAAACTTATCGGCGACGGCAAGGCACCCGGTCCGGTGACTTCACGAGTCGCCGAGCTATACAAGTCGTACATTGAAAGCTGACGTCACAAAGACAAGCAGATTTTGTCATCCACACGATGGAGATCACCATGAAAGTGCCCGTGCGCATCGGCGCCATACTCCGCGCAATTGCGCTGACTGCAGCAGTCTCGACCTCGTTGGTGAGTCATGCCGCGACGTCCACCCTGGATCAGATCAAGCAGACGAAACAGTTCCGGATTGGCGTCGCGCCGGGCGACCCGTGGTATTTCAAAGATCCAATGACAGGTCAGTGGACGGGCGTCGGGGTGATGATCGGCCAGCAGATCGCAAAGGATCTTGGCGCTCAGCTGGTTACGGTAGAGACGACCTACGGCAATGCCGTGGCGGGTCTCCAGGCCAATCAGATTGACGCAATGTTCGTCCTCGATGCGACGGATGAACGAAAGAAGGCTCTGGACTTTCCGGCCAATCCGTTGCTCTGGTACAAGCAGGGTGTGCTCGTTCGCTCAGGCATTAAAGCGCAGACATGGGACGACTTGAATAATCCCAATGTCAGGGTCGGCACTACCCTGGGCAGCGCTACCGAACGCGACATTACCAAACGGCTGCCCAAAGCCGACATTGAGCGTTTTGCCAACACGGACGAAACCGTTGCAGCATTTATGGCCGGTCGCATTGACGCCATCGCGTTCTACCATCCCGCACTCGTGATCGCCTACTCGCATATTCACAAGGGAACGGTAGTTGTGCCGACCCCTGTCGTTGCAATCCCCACCAGCGCCGGGATACGCAAGGATGATCCGCAGTTCAAGGAGTTCCTGAACAAGGAATTCGCGAAATATTACAGCGACGGAACCGTTCAGAAGATCTACGCCGAGTACATCAAGACAAAGGGAGTCGATCCGACCAAGGTGCCTACCGTGATGGAGAAGGATTCGAAGTAACAGCTGCGTGCGTGGGTTGGACTGCTACCCGACCAGCTAACCGGCCCACGCATCACTATAGGACACGATGATGCAATATCACTGGGACTTTGGAGCCGTCTGGCTTCACAAAACCATGCTTCTTGCCGGCCTGATTGGCACATTCCGCCTTGCAGTCGTCTCAATCGCCTTGGGAGTCGTGGTTGGTATTTTTGTAGCGATGGCGCGGCTGTCAAGCCATCGTTGGCTATCTTCACCCGCAACGTGGTTTACTGAGTTTTACCGCAATACGCCACCGATTGTGCACTTCTTCTGGTTCTTCTATGCCTTGCCGATTGTCGCCAATATCAGCCTCGATCCGTACTGGGCGGCAGTCATTGCCTTGTCAACCCAATCGGGAGCTTTTTATGCCGAGGTTTTCCGAGGTGGTATCCGCTCAATTGAACGGGGCCAATGGGAGGGTGCACGCGCGATCGGCATGAAGTATCCGCAGATCATGACTCGCATCATCCTTCCGCAGGCTACGCGTCGCATGGTCGGGCCATTCGTAGAAAGATCGTTCGAATTGCTGAAGACAACGTCCCTCGCTTCGACGCTCGCCTACGCGGATCTTCTATACCAGGCAATGCAGGTCAACAGTCTGACTTTTCGGCCGCTGGAAGTCTATTCGACGGTCGCGTTTCTCTACTTCGTTTCGCTGCTCACGATGAGCATGCTTGTGCGCATTGGCGAACATCGTCTGGCGCGTTACGCATAAGGGGTTTGGGATGGACTTCGTTTGGGACATGAGCGTCATCGAAAAGAGTATTCCCGTACTCCTTCGCGGGGTAGCATTGACGTTCGAGTTGTGGATCATAGCTTTTCCACTTGGCCTGCTAATTGGATTTCTGCTGAGCCTCGGACGCGTTGCGCGCACGCCGTGGATCAACTATCCATGTATTGCATATGTGGAAGTCTTTCGCAACACACCAGTTCTAATCCAGTTGATCTGGTTTTACTATGCGTTCCCAATCATCCTTGGCACGCAGTTATCTCCCGTAACCGCCTGCATGATGGGACTGGTACTCAACACTTCGGCGTATTGCACGGAAATTTTCCGGAGCGGCATCCTGTCGATTGGTCGCGGCCAGTGGGAAGGCGGCAAGGCAATCGGCATGTCGTACGCTACGACCCTGCATCGCATCATCCTTCCACAAGTCTTTAAACAAATGCTTCCTGCGTTCACCAATCGCGGGATTGAACTGGCTAAGGTCACATCGCTGGGTTCTGTTCTCGCGGTACAGGAAATCATGTATCAGGGCCGATTGCTAAGCAATGCCTATTACAGACCGCTCGAAATCTTCACAACGGTCGCGGTTGTCTATTTCGTTTTGATCTACCCCGGCAGTTACCTTTCGAGCCGCCTGGAGAGGCGTCTCGGGATGAGGGATTAGCAGTTGCGAGATCGATGCCAAACGTCTCGTAATATTTTTAACAAGCCGTTTAGTAGTCCTTAGCCACACACAAGAGGCCTTTCATGAAAAAATCAGTTATTGCCGCGACGGTTGTCGGATGCTTCGCTACCGGCTCTGCAAATGCGCAAAGCAGTGTAACGCTCTACGGGATCATCGATGTAGGCATAAACTACGTTAGCAACTTGAAGACGGGCGGTGGTGCCCATGCGTTCTCTCTGGTCGATGGTCCGCCTCAGGCAAGCCGATGGGGACTTAAAGGTGCAGAGGACCTCGGCGGCGGTCTCAAGGCAATCTTCACCCTTGAAAATGGGTTCAGTGTTAACAATGGCAATCTCGGACAGGGCAGTCGAATGTTCGGTCGCCAGGCTTTTGTGGGCCTGACCGGCGAGCAGTGGGGTACGGTAACCTTCGGCCGACAGTACGACCCGGTAGTCGATTTTCTTGCCCCGGCAACGGCAAACGGGACATACGGCGGCGGTTACTTCTCGCATATGTTCGACAGCGACAATACGGACAATAACTTGCGCGTCGACAATTCGGTCAAGTTCAAGAGCTTGAACTACAGTGGCTTCTCGATGAGTGCGCTCTACGGGTTCAGCAATCAGGCCGGAGCGACCAATCGGAATGAGGCGTGGGGCGTAGGCGCTGGCTACACGAACGGCCCGGTGAGCGTTGGTGCGGCCTACGAGCAGTTTAATAATCCGGGGACAAACACGGACGGGGCCGTTTCTTCCACCGCGGACGCAACGTTCGTCGCGGGACGGCAGCGGATATTCGGTGTGGGTGGAACCTACACCCTCGGACCAGTCAAGGCCGGTCTCGCATGGACTCGAACAGTCCTCGATGGCATCACGTCTGGTCCGATCGTTGCCAACTATCTGCGGTTGGACAACTACGAAGTCAACGCGCGCTACGACATCACGTCTGCATTCTACGTAGCAGGTGGATATACATTCACCGATGGCAAGCAGACCAACGGAAGCGTAACCACCGATCCGAAATGGCATCAGGTCAACCTGATGCTGGACTACTCACTCTCAAAGCGCACGGACGTCTTCCTGATTGGCGTCTTCCAAAAGGCCGCAGGCGATGCGACGTTTGCCTATATCTACGGCAACGGTTCAACGTCGATCCAGTCGCCAGGGAGCGCGAAGCAGGTCGTCGCGCGTATAGGCATGCGTCACAAATTCTAAGGATCCGCCGCTGTGTGCCGGGGACGTGGAAAGATGTTTCCTGCCCGGCACGGAAGTCCGCCTGTGGTGAACAAAGGACCATATGACAATCCAGAGCCTCCGGCTGTGGCTGGCCGAGCGACTTCGTCCGGAAGACGGGTACTGGGCGCTGCTTTGGGCAGTCCCTATCGGACTTGCGGGCGCTTTTGCGACCGTTGGATTTCGGGAAGCGATCGATGGCATTCAAACTTTGATCTTTTCCAGGTCTGGTGATCCCGTAGAGGTCGCGCGCAACTCCCCCTGGTATCTCCGTTTGCTCATACCCGCGGTCGGCGGGGTAGCCGCTGGTTTGCTGCTGCGTATCGCAGTTCGCAGTTCGCCCAAGGGTGACCACCCCGACTACATGGAAGCGATCGCGATTGGCGACGGGCGGATTCCTGTTGTGGGGACGATTGCACGCTCCATTTCCGCACTCTGTTCGATTGCCACCGGAAGTTCAGTTGGCAGGGAAGGACCGATGGTGCAGCTTGCGGCACTTGCCGCTTCGGTATTCGGCCGCCTCAAAGCATGTCGACAAGTCGATATGCGTACTGTCGTGGCATGCGGTGCCGCTGCGGGCATTACGTCAGCCTACAACGCACCGATCGCGGGTGCGTTCTTCGTTGCGGAAATCGTGTTGGGATCGGTCGTTGCGGAGCGTGTGGCTCCGCTCATTGTTTCGTCAGTAGTGGCCAACCTCACAATGCGCACGCTGCCAGGATACCGCCCGCCCTACGTGCTACCAGCTATTCACACACTCGCCCCAGCGGACTTGCTGTTCTTTCCCATCCTTGGTCTGGTGCTGGGCCTGAGCGCACCGCTTTATCTTGCCATCCTGCGCAACGGGAAGAAGGTATTTTCCGCTTTTGATTTTCCAGAACCTGTTGCTCTCGGGATAGGCGGCGTTTGCGTTGGTGCGATTTCCGTCGAGCTGCCCGAGACACTTGGCAACGGGTACAGTGTCGTCAATGACCTGATACATAACGCGCCAGAATGGTCGTTCGTCGCTACGATCCTCCTTTTTAAGATTGTCGCGACTACGATTTCGACTGGGTCAGGTGCTGTGGGCGGCGTATTCACTCCTACCATCTTTGTCGGGGCGGCTCTGGGCTCGCTCTTTGCAGACCTCACAGCGCCACTGCACAGCAACCTCAGTCAACTCCCATTGTTGTTCATAATCGTTGGAATGGGCGCTTTTTTAGGAGCGACTACTCAGGCGCCTCTAATGGCTATTCTCATGATTTTTGAGATGACACTCAGTTATGAGGTAATGCTGCCACTCATGCTGAGTACGATCGTCGCTTTCGTTTGCAGTCGGTCGGCCGTTAGCCGGCCAATGTATGACGTCACGAGGCGCATCAACGAGAAGCGATCCGCAGCAGAAAGAGCGCGCGGGGCGTGCGTGCAGGACATCCTAAAATCGACGAAGCAGACGCTGTCATCATCAGCAACGATCGCAGACATCGGCCGGCTGTTTCTCGCGACTCCGGTGAAATACATCTACCTGCTGAATCGGAACAGCCAATTGGTTGGTTGCGTCGCGCTTCGAGACTATAACCAGATGGTCATGCGTGGTGTCGACATCGGACACCAGTCTGCAGCACTGATAGCAGGACACGACATTCCTGTCCTTTACCCCGATGACCCGATCACGAAGGCGTTACAGGCATTCCTCGGACATGAAGGAGAACGGCTGCCGGTCATAAGCCGCACCGAGGATAAAAAGTTTCTAGGTGTGGTCTCAAAGGCGGATCTGCTTTCGAAAATCGAATCTCTGGTCTAGTTCGATCTCGTTTGACAGCGAGAATCCCTATCTCGCACTCGATCAGTTGGTACGAGAGCGCATCGTGAGTGTGAATACAACGGCAGCAGGCGGAAATGCCGGCTTGATGACGCTCTGACGTAGTCGGACGTGATCACAAGACGTTTCTAATAAATCGGAGTCTGGGATGTCCTTATCTTTACGGGGTAGAGTTTCGATCGCGTCAGCGACCCTGGTTTTCCTGTCATTAGTCATTCTTAGCGCCTTCATCGTATTCCAGATGAGGGACGATGCACGGCGCCAAAACATCGAACACGCCCGAGCGCTGGCTGAGGCGAACGCCCGGACGATTGAAGACTGGGCACAGAGGAACCAGGCGATAGTTGCGTCTGCCGCTTCAGGGATTTTCTCGTCAGACCCGGCAGCGTTTCTTCGCCAGGCCAAGGAGTCAGGTAACTTCCTTGCCGTGTACGCTGGCTTGCCTGATAAGACATTTCTTACATCCCGCGATAAACGGCCACCGCCGTCCTTCGATCCAACCAGGCGACCTTGGTTCACTGGCGCCGCCGAGGCCCACCGTCCGATCGTATCGCCGCCTTACTTGGACGTCGCCACGAAAAAGTTGGTCGTCGCTTTTGCTATACCAGTTGAACAGGGCGCAACGTTACACGCGGTGCTTGGCGGCGACGTTTCTCTGGATGACGTGGTGGCGACCGTGAATGCCATCAATCCGAGTGAGCACAGCATTGCGCTGTTGGTCGGGCCGGATGGAAATATTGTAGCTGCAAACAATCCTACGCTAACGGGCAAACAGGCAAGCTCATTGTCTTCGGATCTTGGACCTGAATCCCTGTCGCGACTTTCCTCCGGTATGCCAATAGAAACGGTCATTGACCACCGACAAGTCCTGATGAGCGGAAAATCCATTGGCACTGCGCAGTGGCATCTTGTCGTAGCGTTGGATCAGGAGGACGCTACGTCGGGGCTACGTCGAGCTGTTTGGACCATCGTAATTACGTTGCTTTGTCTCGCTCCAGTGGCGGCGTTTGTGGCAGCCCTCCTCATGAACGTAATCCTGCTTCGCCTGAGCGAAGTCTGCAAGGCAATGGAGGACATCGGCTCGGGCGACGGAGACCTTAGCCTTCGCTTACCGGTACGCGGAAGTGATGAGATCTCAAGGATCGCGAGCGCGTTCAATGTGTTCGCGGACAAGCTGGAGGCGGTCTTGCGGCGCGTACGGGCATGCAGTGAAGCTGTGCGAAATGGTGCTATGGAGATTTCAACTGGAAGCACGGACCTGTCGACGCGGACCGAACAGCAAGCTGCATCACTTAGTCAGACCGCTTCGAGCATGGAAGAACTTACTGCCGCAGTGGAGCAGAACGCATCGAATGCAGGTGCTGCGCGGGAGCTGTCTACGGACGCCTCTGGATCTGTGCAGCAGGGCGCTCAAGCGGTCGACGCTGTTGTGAGCACGATCGGTGCAATCTCCGAGAGTTCGTCCAGGATCGAAAGCATTATCACCGTAATTGAAGGCATCTCCTTTCAAACCAACATCCTAGCGTTGAACGCAGCGGTCGAGGCGGCTCGTGCAGGTGAACAGGGGCGTGGATTTGCAGTTGTCGCAGCCGAGGTTCGAGGTTTGGCACAGCGTTCCGCGGCTGCCGCCAAGGAGGTCAAGGAGTTGATTGAAGACTCGGTGACGAAAGTGAAAAATGGCGAAAGGCTTGCATTCGGCGCACGAGAGGCGATGGAGGATATATCCCGGACAGTGACCAAAGTGAGCGAATTGATGACAGAGATCTCCGCTGCTTCCGCAGAGCAAAGCACCGGAATCCGTCATGTGTCGCTTGCCGTGTCGCAAATGGACATGGTGACGCAGCAGAACGCAGCGCTTGTGGAGCAAGCCTCGGCGGCAGCCGCCGCACTCTCCGATCAGTCCGACGAGCTCACGACAGCGATAGCTACCTTCCGTCTCAGCGAAGGAACTGATTGACCGTTTGATCATTATCATGGACGAAAAGAATCGCGTTGCTTTCGCTTATACCAGCCTTCGCAACGACATCATCTGTGGCCGATATAGACCCGGCGAGGCATTGCGCCAGGAGGAGGTCGCAAGCAGGCTTTCGATCAGCCGGATACCAATACGCGAAGCATTGAACCGTCTCTGTGCTGAAGGGCTCGTGGTTCGAAGCACATACGGGTTCAAGGTCTTCTGTTGCACTCGGAAAGATCTTCAAGATCTCATCCACGTGCGACTGGCGCTGGAACTGGCAAGTCTAAATATCGTAATCGTCGCGGCCAGTCGTTCCGACGCACGAGCCCTTGCAGACGCTGCAGACACCATAGGCGCTGGCAGCTGCGGTCTATCGTTCATAGAATCTGCGTTGGCGTTTCACGGCTTGATGCACGGTCTGTCGGGAAATAGACGGATGGCAGCTCACATCTGCACGTTGTTCGTAATGACCGAACTGTTAGCCCCGGTTAAAGGCGAGGCGAAGACTCTGTCCACCTACAAACACCACGTCGCTTCGCTGGTAAGGTGCTTTCAAACCCGTGATCGTTTGCTAGCAGCACAATTCGTTGAATCCAGACTAACATCACTCTTTCTTTGAGCCGACTGCCCCCGTACCCGCCGAGTTTCTCACAGCCCAAACAGTAGGGTTTCTACTTAGGTCAGTTTGTTTTCGCTGAACAAGTTCACGCTCAAATCGATTGGCGAGGTGTAAGGCTACAGTATTTTCGTCCTTATCCGCACACCGGAAGTTTGAAGGTGTTTGAAGTGAACAAAGTTCGGAGTTAGACAAACCTCGTCGCCAACGGGCCCCAGACCGCCTATCCGGTGGAGCGGTGACACAATTAATGACGCAACGGTGACGCTTTTAATACGGTCTACG
>Ga0207816_1000313_pt1 | contig 11175 bp, 11 predicted proteins | sample LuqExpMetageno10_FD_187768 | JGI IMG/M metagenome (GOLD analysis project Ga0207816, IMG submission 187768) | Tropical forest soil microbial communities from Luquillo Experimental Forest, Puerto Rico - Sample 10 (SPAdes) | ecosystem: Environmental > Terrestrial > Soil > Tropical forest ... | reverse complement strand
GACGAAGGAGGGCAGCGCCGTGGGCGACGAGCCCGAGCTGCTCGACGAGCCCGACGAGCTGTACGAAGGGCTCGACGAGCCCGACCTGCTCCAGCCCCCGTCCCTGCGATGGCACCGCCGCACGGCGACCGAGATGATCGTCTCCGGTCTCCTGGGTCTCACCGCGTCCTTCGTCCTCTCGATCGAGGCTTGGAAGCTCGCCGCCCTCCCGAAGGCCAAGTTCAGCTGCGACATCAACACCGTGCTCGCCTGTGGCACGGTCGCCCGTAGTCGGCAGGCGACGCTGCTCGGCTTCCCGAACGCCTTCCTCGGCATCTTCTTCGAGACGATCGTGCTGGTGCTGTCGATCTCGATCTTCGCGGGCGTGCGGTTCCCGCGCTGGATCATGCTCGGCGCGAACGCGCTGTACTCGATCGGCCTGTTCTTCGCGCTGTGGCTGTTCACCCAGTCGTACTTCGTCATCCATGCGCTGTGCCCGTGGTGCCTGCTCATCACGTTCACCACGACGCTCGTGTGGGCTGGCCTGACGCGCATCAACGTGCGGGACGGCCACCTGCCGGCCACGGCCGGGATGCGCCGCTTCGTCGCCGCCGGCCGCGACTGGTACGTCACCGGCGCGTTCTGCCTGCTGCTCGTCGCCATGATCGTGCTGCGCTATGGGCCGTCGCTCATCGCGTAGCGCACGGCGATCGCTCGCCGCGCGCCACGCGACGGGCCGCTAGACGACTTCCGGGAGCACCTCGAGCGGCAACGAGTTCGCGCTGAGCGGCGCCAACGTGGACGTGTAACGCCGCGACTCGCTCAAGACCAACTCGTGTCAGCTGGTCAATCCTTGACGCAGTTCTCCTATCACGCTGTAAGCACCGCCGGTCAAGAGCGCGCGGGGCCACCGAGTCACGGTCGGACGCGCTAGCGTCTCGCGATCCCTGGACGACGGGGGGCAGGCGGGAGGCGGATTCCTGTGGTGAGCGGACTGTCGTGACGATGACTGACGACCTCGACGGGTCGGTCGGGACCGAGAACGTGACGTTCGCCGTGGACAACCAGGCGCTCGAGATTGACCTCACCGCTGAACATGCCGTGGAGCTACGTGCGGCGTTCGCTCCGTACGTCGCCGCGGGCCGACGAGTCGGCGGTGCGGGTCGACCCGCGGCGGTGCGCGCCGTCAAGGTCGCGACGGACTACAGCGCCCCAGCGGTGCGTGCCTGGGCTGCGTCGAACCACATCGACATCCCAGCGCGCGGCCGCATCCCCTCCGCCGTCGTCGCGCAGTTCCGCGCAGCCGGGTTCTGAAGGACAGAGTCTGAACCGTCCTGGGTTTGGTTCCGCTTCTGATGTTTGGAGGATGGGACCGTGTCGCGCATCTACCCACCAGAGTTCCGGGAGCGGGCGCTGAGGATGCTCAGTGAGGTTCGGCCGGATCATGAGTCCGAGTACGCCGCGATGACCCATGTCGCGGGCAGGTTGGGGATCAACGCCGAGACCCTTCGGCGGTGGCAGCGCAGATTTGAGGTCGACGGGGGCAAGCGTCCCGGGGTCACGACCGAGGAGCAGGCCGAGATCCGGCGGCTGAAGAAGGAGAACGCCGAGCTGCGGCGGGCCAACGAGATCTTGAAGGCCGCCTCGGCGTTTTTCGCCGCGGAACTCGACCGCCCCACGACGAGATGATCGCCTTCGTGCGTCAGCACGCCGATCGTTTCGGGGTCGAGGCCATCTGCCGCACGCTGGGTGCGACAGCCGGTGGGTTCATCACCGCCCGCGGCTACCGGGCCGCGATCAGCCGTCCCCGGTCGGCCCGCTCGATCTCCGACGAGGTGCTCGGAGCCGAGATCGCCCGGCTGCACCAGGAGAACTACTCGGTCTACGGGGTCCGCAAGATGCACGCCGCAATGCGTCGGGCCGGGTGGACGATCGGCCGCGACCAGACCGGGCGCATCATGACCAGCCTTGGGCTGGCCGGCGCGCGCCGCGGCCGCAGGACCTTCACGACCAAGACCGACGCCGTCCTGTCGCGTCCGGCTGACCTTGTGCAACGCCGCTTCCACCCCGACGCCCCACGCCGGCTGTGGGTCGCCGACATCACCTACGTGGCCACCCGGTCCGGGTTCGCCTACGTCGCGTTCGTCGTCGACGCCTACTTCTGGCGCATCGTCGGGTGGAACGTGGCGGCGACGCTGAAGGCCGAGGTCCTACCGTTGCAGGCCCTGGAGATGGCCGCCTGGAACGCCGGCGGAGACCTGACCGGCCTGACGCACCACTCCGACCACGGGTCGAACTACATGTCGCTGGTCTACACCGACCGGGTTGTCGAGCTCGGCGCGGTCGGCTCGACCGGCACCGTCGGTGACTCCTACGACAACGCCCTGGCCGAGACCGTCAACGGCTTGTTCAAGACCGAGCTGATCCGCCGACAAGGGCCCTGGCGCACCGTCGAGCAAGTCGAGCTGGCCACGCTCGAGTGGGTCTGGTGGTGGAACAGCTCCCGCCTGCACTCCGAGCTCGGCTACCGCACCCCGCTCGAAGCCGAGACCGACTACTACGCTCACGCCGCATCACCCTTGGAAGCAATCGCTACCCAAGAGCACCGCAGGGAACCAAACCCAGGGCGGTTCACCGAGCTTGCCGCGTACTACCTGTCGGTGAGCACCCAGGCCCTGTACGACCTGCGGCCCAAGGGCCGCGGCCCGCGGGCTTTCGCGTCGGGCGGCAGCTGCGGTTCCGCGCCGCGGAGATCGAGGCGTGCATCGCTGCGATGGAGAGCGCCGACGGCCGACGCCACCGGCCCCGGAGCGGGACGTGAGCCGGCGAGGCCTGCGCACCCAGATCGGCACGTTCGGGCAGATCGCGGCCACCGACCTGGGCGGCTGCTACCGGGCGACAACCCGCGTGCGAGACCTGGACCGACGACTGCGCCGGGTGACCGCCAGCGGCCCGACGCCCCGCGCAGCGCCTGCCCGGCTCAAGGCGCGACTGGCCGAGCGTCCTGGGCACGGCAGCGCGGGTACTGGACCCTCCAGCGGGTTCGATGCCCTGTGCGAGTTGTGGCTGGCCGACCTGGCGCTGGGGGACATCCCCGAGGGCACCAAGCAGAACTACATCCTCAGGCAGGTGAAGCGAGAAGAGAACCCGGAGGCGCCGTCGCGCCATGAGCTCGCGGCTGTCTTCACTACGCCCCGGCGACCCTGGCGCGCTCTCAATCTGGACAAGTAATCAGTTCGCTTGAACGCAAGACGGTCCCGTGGTGCCAGTTCGACGTTGCTACGCCATTCGGGTGACTTGCGATCCGTTTGCCTCGGGCGGCGCCTGTGGCGCTCCTATGTTCTGCCCTAGGGCTGGCTGGGACATCGCAGCCTTATCTGGTGTTTGAACTTGTCGCGGGGGCAGACAGGTCCACCCCTGCGACCTTCTTGGGGGGCAGGGCATTTTGATGCGCATCACTGTTGTGGCGGCCGTCGCCGCTCTGTCGGTTGCAACGAGTCTGTCCGCCGCGTTCGGAGCCCCGGACGACCACGGCCCCGATCTCTCCGGAGGCGCTTCCAAACAGCCGGGCCGTTCGACGGTGGCTATTGCGACCGGCGGGTCGAATCCCTACGGGGACGTTCCCTTGACCACATACAAATTGGTCACCGCGCTGGATAAGGACCTCCAGGGGCTGTCCTTTGTTTGGGACAACAGCACCCGCAAGGTGACCGTCTGGACCTCGTCTCCAGAGCAGGCCAAAGCGGTGGATGGCGTCTTGGCTGCCGCTTCGGCGGCCGACGTCATCGTCGCTGTCTCCACATATCCGCGTAGCGAGCTCGAGCGTGCCGCCTCGGGGATCCTCGAGGCGGGCGCCGTCGGTGGGGTCGATGTGGCGTGGGCTGCGCCGCGGCCTGACGGTTCCGGACTGGACGTCGGTGCAACGTCAACGTCCGGGGTTCGCTCGGCCGTCCCGCTCGAGTACGGCGGGATTCCGGTGGAGGTGATTGCCGGCGGTGAGGCGGAAGCGGCTTCGCGGGACGTTGACTACAGCCCGTTCGTCGCGGGCGCCGACATGGTTCATCGGATCGATGCGAACTACGTTGGATTCTGCACGAGCGCCTTCGCCTTCAACCACTTCGATCTCGCGACACGCACCGTCCAAGAGCGAATGTTCACCGCAGATCACTGCATCCACACTGGGGACAGTGTGTGGCACACGGGGCGCAACCTCGCGAACGCCGAGCTCGGAACTAACGCACTGGCAGTCTCAGAGCAGAACGACATCGCTGCGATCGGCGGCCAGGACTACGACCCTTACCTATATTGGGGTCCTAACACGTCCAACAGCGTCGCTGCCATCTTCGGATACGTCACGCCGATCGTCGGAGCATCCGTGTGCTACTCGGGTGCGCCGAGCGGAACCGTCTGTTACAACACGATCACCCACACTGAGGTGCAGATCAACTACCAACTGGCGGATGGTCCACATACCTACTACGGCCTGACTCGCACCGTGCAGGACACCGGCATCAGCGCAGTAGGCAACGGTGACTCCGGCGGACCTGCTGTTGTCATTGCGACGGGCGGCTACCCATACGCAATTGGAATCATCAGCGGTATGCAGAACGCAGGTTCAAGCTGCCAGGGGGATCCATCATCGGATAATCGCCAGTGCAGCGCAACTGCGTTCTTCGCTCCAGTCGCCAACTACTTCAAGCTCGCGGCCAACGAACTCGACTCCATCCAGACCTACTAGGCGCCAGAAGGCCATGCCGCCACCCGACAGGCCGGGTAGGCGGCATGGCCTTCGGCTTCACGACAAATCGTTCGCAACTCAATGGCGGGGTCGTCCCCGTGGAGCGTTCTAGGGTGGGTCGCGGCAGTAGCCAACCATTCCTGCGGTGAGGCACATTGCGACAGTGTGTACAGCTGCGCGTCGCGAAGGGCGACGCCCGAAGCGGGATCCTGCGCCGCGTCGAGATTAAGGAAGCTTGCCTCGCAGTTGGTGACCACCAACATGGGAACAACCGCGCCGCGCGAACATCCCGTCGTGGCAATCCCTGCGAGAACGAGCAAACTCAACCCCCAGCGACACCGCACACCTCCAAGCGTACCGGCCACCGTGCGTCAGGGGTGCTGTCCTTTCCGCCGACGAGATCCGGGGCCGTGCTGGGCTGCGCGCTGGGCGGTGAGGTAACGGGGCGGTTTGCGGTGGCGACCGGACGGAGCCGGCTACATGGAGGAGCTTGACCCGGTTTCCCGGATCGTTTCGGCGTGGTGTTCAGGCGACCGCGGCGGCGGCGGAGGGACTGTGCAACCGGGTGCGCCGCGGCCACCACCGGTCGCTACACCTACCGGTGACAGCACTGCCGCCGCGCTGGCATGGCACTCAGGTAGACAAGAAGTAGCCACAAACTCCGCACGAGGAGGCCCAAGACGGGTCGAAAGATCTCGGACGCGCTCGATATCGTGAAGGCGTCATGCCGAGCGGATCTCGGGCGTGGCCCAGGCCAGAGCGGAGAAGGTCCGAGACGACGCCAGTCGACCCGATACGCGACGAGACGGGCGATTCAGTCGTCGTGATGCAGGGGGTCGTGGGTTCGAGTCCCATCAGCTCCACGTTTGAGCAGGTCAGAGGCCGTTTCTCTCGCGGGAGGAGCGGCCTTCTTGCTTGTCGGTAGCCAGAAGGTGGACACAAACCCAGAAGTTCGCGCCGCATCCGTGCATGGGGGTCAAGTCGATCTTCACAGGTCAGACGGGCCGTACTCGAATCGCACTCGGTGGTGTTCCGACCGTTCAGCGGTCTTTCAGCGCGGACAGCGTCGGAGGCCTCGGCAGTCCCCTGAGGACGACAACAAGCACTCCTGTGGCGAGCGCGGCGGCCAGGTGCTGCAACGCCATGGTGATGCCCAGGCGCGTATCCGCACCCGACCACAGCACGGCCGCCCCAAGGCTGAGCACGGCTCCCCAGAGGATGCCGGACACGACGACGACCACACCCTCGGTCCAGCGGATCAGGACGCCGCCCGACCAGGGCACGCCGATCGAGGCGTAGAGCGCCGCACGTCCACGGCGTGTCCACGCGACAACCGCCCCCAGCAACCCGGCGACGGCCCCGGCCACTGTCCCGGCCCACCGAGACGGCCGCACCTGGAACTCGCGCGCCGGATCCTGGGCGAAGCCACCGGCGGGCAGTCGCCCCGCGAACTGGACCGTTCCGCGCGAGCTCTCGCCGAGCACGGCGGGGGATCGCCGCCTTGAGGTCGTTGTCGGAGGGGATGACCTGCACGTAGTAGGCCATCGCGACAATACGGACGACGCCCCACTCGCTAGCCCAACTGGGTGACGGTCAGCCAAAACTCGACTCTCTCAAGGGGATCGTGCGCTAACGTCACGCCGTCATATGCAACGGAGCCGAATGGTTCCGAATGCCTTGAGGAGCGCAATGTCGCGGTCCGCTGTGATTTCATCGCATCGTCGCCCGGTCGCCTTTGTCGCGGCCGCAACAGGTGTGGCCTTGCTCCTGGGGGCTTGGCCAGCGTATGGCGCCCCCAATGAGGACGGTGCATCCCCAAGCGGCGACGCCACGATCTCAGGGCTAAGTCCCGAGTTCTTGCAAAACCAGGCAACACTGGACGCGCTCAAGGGCTGGATTCTTGACCAGCCGCAAGCCGCAGGCAGGGGCTATATCGATCAAATCAACGATTCAAGCGCCCTGGCAGTTCGCTTGTTGTGGCATGGCGACGATCCGTTCCTGAGGCGCGTCCTAGATCACGCCGCAAATCTGGGAGTCTCCGCAACCGTTGAGAAGCGCTCCATGTCGCTCCAGCAGATACGCAAGGCTACTGAGAGGATCTGGTCTCGAGTCGATGCGTTCGCCACAGCCGGCTTTCTCATCAACTCGATTGCTGCCGTTGGAATCGAGGATAGCGGGCTGCAGATTGGCGGCACATACGTGGGCGATCTTCGCGCTCCTCGCGGGCAGGCCGTGTCAGAGGCTGTGAAGAATGGGCGGGAGTCGCTCGCTGGCTCCATCGCACAGGTCGCGGGCGGTGATGTCGTTCTGGTCGAGAACGAGACCGGGGTGGCAAGCGTCTCACGTTCAACAGACACATCGCCATTCTGGTCGGGAGGCTACATGCTGTCCGGAAGCGGCGAAGTGTGCTCGGTGGGATTCGCTCTTCTATTGTCTGGAACCACGTACGCCACGACCGCGCGCCATTGTCGCGGCACTTTTGCGGACCGCAGCAATTCCTCCATAACATACGGCAGCAACTACCAGTACAGTTCCGATGGCGGCGCATCGCTGTTGAGTAGCCGCGGCGCGGGCAACATGTTCTACGGGGATTGGACGACCCAAGCCTACAAGAGGGTGTCAGGCTTGCGAGATGTGGGGTTAGGCGACGTCGTATGCACAAGTGGCGGAAATTCCGGCACGCACTGCAGCGTGAAGGTCGTTAACACGTCCTATTACTGGAATGATGGCTACGGGTGGTTCTACACCATCGAGGCGCAGCAGCAGCAGGGTGGAAACATCGCTGTTATCCAGGGAGACTCGGGTGGCCCCGTTTATGTTGGCAACGCCGACGGCACAGTTGCCGCGGTTGGAATGATTCAGGGTTGGAACGGCACGGCGATCACTGGTTCGGCTTGCGGGTCGGTTCACGACCTCGGGAGCAATATCTGCTCCCAGACGGTTCTCTTCTCCTCAATGAGGACGATCGCCAATTCGTTCGGGGCAACTTTGGTCACCGGCTGACTCGCACCTTGCGCACCGGGGTTGTCCACCGGCCCGGTGTACCATGAACTCGATGACCTTGCACTCGGAATGCCGAAAGGACGGCAAGATGTCCATTGCGCGGCGCGCTCGGCTTGCTCCACTCCTGGTAGTCATAGCATGCACCGGACTGGTCGCTGGGTGTAGTGCTGAGTCTTCTGCCAGTGCGACTTTGAGCTCGAGTAGTGGGTGTTGGTTCCCCGGAACCAGTCTGCGACATTGCGGTTCGCTCGTGAGCATCGACGGGCAGCCTCCCGGCGGCGATTTGGCGAACTTGCCGGAGGTGATCCAGGTTTCGTCTGGCCTCGGCGGAAGCAGTGATCGCGTCGTGTTGATGGTAGAGATTGGCGCGTGCGGCATGTGGGTGTATCCAATGAAAGTGCGTGGGAATGACTGGTATCCCGACGGCGCGACGGACGATTCTGGCTGTGCCGCAGATGCGCCCGGCGGCGGGCCGGACTATCTTTGGGTGAAGAGGCTCTTTGAAGGCCCGATCAACGTAACGACGCGAGCCGATGGCTCGGTTCGTATTGCCGCACCCGATTCATTTGTCGATTTTGGCTTCCGGTAACTTCGCCTACGTCGGCGAGCGCGCCACCGGAACCGCCGCCGGAACCGCCGCCGGCGCGGGTCGCGCTGATCCGATGGACGGATACGGTGCCGGGCTTTGTGACGCGGCTTCCGTCCCGAGGCAACGGCTTGCCCGCGATTTGCCGGGTCCTCTTCGAGGGCGACGACGACCAACGGGCCGCGTGCGCCCTCGCGCAGCAGGTCCGCCTGACGCCATTGTCGGCACACGGCGCGATCTGAACCCGGGGCGGTTCAGTTAGCCCAGTCCAGTGCGTCTCCGCTCGGCGCCCTCGCCTTGGCGCGAACGGAGCTCCAGTCGGTCACGCCGCGGCCCTCTGCGGCGTCGCGCTGCGCGGCGGCAAGGGCCGTGTCGGCGGGACGATCCTCGCCGTCATCCTGCTCGGCGTGCTGCTCAACGGGATGTCGCTGCTCGGCGTCAACCCGTTCTGGCAGAACGTCGCGCAGGGCGCGCTGCTGGCGGGCGCGGTGATGCTGCAGCAGGTCCGCAGCGGCGAGCGCCGCGTCGGCCTGCCCAAGTGACCGAGCCCATCGATCCGGTCGGCGGCGGCATCGCGTGGCGCCGGGTGGGTGGCGTTGACATCGTCGAGCCGCGCCCGGCAGGCGGCGCCGGCCGCTTCTGCGCCGGCTCGGTGCTGTTCCCGTGGCCCAACCGCGTGCGTGACGCGGTGGCGGCACGGCGACGTGGAGCACCGGCTCGACGTGACCGAGCCAGTGCGTGGCCACGCCAACCACGGGCTCGTCATGGGTGCGACGTTCCACGTCGACGACCGCACCCGTGAGTCCGTGAGGCTGGCCACGCCCGTGGGTCCGGCGGCGGGCTACCCGTTCGCCGTGCGGCTCGTCGTGCGCTACGCGGTGAACGACGACGGACTCGACGTGCGCTACTCGGCGACCACCCTCCGTCCGGAGCCCGCCCCCGCGGCCATCGGCGCTCATCCGTACCTGCGCGTCGGCGACGTGCCGGTGGAGCGGCTGACGCTGCAGCTGCCGGTCGCGAGCCGGTTCACACTCGACGCCGGGCTCATCCCGGTCGCGGAGGGCCCGCTCACGGGCGACCACGCGGCGTTACCGGCGGGGCTGCCGCTCGGGGAGCGGCGGCTCAACGAGTGCTACACGCGGGCTGGATCGTCGCCGGCGCGTCTCGTCGCCCCGGACGGCTCCGCCGTCGAGCTCGACCCGGACGACGACTTCGCGTTCCTCCAGATTTGCGTGACCGACGAGTTCCAGGAGGAGGCCGGGCCGCGTCGGGCCGTCGCCGTCGAGCCGATGTCGGCCCCGCCCGACGCGCTGAACTCCGGCCAGGTTCACGACGCCCCGACAGGTCTTGAGGCGTAACAGCCACCACGACCGGCCCAGCGTGGGGGCGTGCTCGACGTCGTTGGTCGGCCGCACGACGTCCAGGCCGCGGTGGACGGTGGGCAACTGGGCCATGACGCCGCCGACGAGCGTCCAGGAGGCGCGAGTGAGCGCCCGCAGGAACCTGCATCAGCCCCCCGACTGCGCAGGCGGATCACCGCACCGTCGGGGGCCAACCTCGACTACCAGGTGAACTTCTGCCGGCCGAGGCGGGCGGCAGCATGTGCGCGATCATCTATCGGAAGATCCGCGAGCAGGCATCGCCGCCCGTTGGGGCCTAATCAGGCTCAGGCTCGGAGAGATGAGGAGCGGGCGGTGGCGAGGTACCAGAAGCCGCCCGCGAAAGCCAGTGCTGCAAGCACGAGGAAGAAGGCTGCCCATGCGTAGCCGACGTACGCGAGGCAGATGAAGCCCACGGCTGCCGCAACACCGCCACCGGCAAGAGCCGCCGAGCCGCAGAAGCGGAGGTGGCGATACACCAAGGGCGGGATCACTCGGTTGATGCCGGTCCGCGGGGGAGTAGTGCTGCCGTTCCAATCGTCCATCGGAGTACCCCTTCCGGAGCGTGCTAGCGGCCACCCGAACCGCTATCAATATGATATCACTTTTCTCTGGTTCTCTTCGTGAGTAGACCCGGCCCGACGGCCTGCTGCTGCACGTGCGCCGGTCCAAGACCGACCAGGACGCGCACGGCGAGCTCGTCGCCGTCGCCGCCGGCCCGGCGGTCCGCCACCTGCCCGCTGACCGCCCTGGACGCCTGGCCGCGCCGGCGCGGAACGGCACCCGGACCTTGTTCACCGCGTTGCGCCACCAGCACCCCGCCGCCTGCGAGCCGATCTCGGCGGAACCCGCCTCCAGGATCGTCACGCGCTGCGCGCTCGCCGCCGGCATCGCCGCCTCGCATGTCACCGGGCACTTCCTGCGCTCTGGGCATGCCACCAGCGCCGCGACCGCCGGCGTGTCGCTGGACCGCATCGCCGCCCAGACTCGCCACCGCCAACCGCGGGTCCTCATCGAGCACGACATCCGGCCGCTGCGGGTTCTTGCGATCACCACCAGCCGCGACCTCGGCCTGTGACACGTTTCGCGTGGAAGGACACCGTGGGCACGGTCGCCGGTCGCGTCGTGGCTGTCAAAATATGGACGTTTCCGGTAGTCTTTTGACGTGGCTACCAGGGTAATGGCGCGGGACGAGCTGTGGGAGATCGCCACGCTGCAGCACGGCTACGTGACGGCGCGGCAGGCTCTGGCCGAGGGGATAGGCCGCCAGACCGTCGACAAGCTCGTCCAGCGGGGCACTCTGCAGCGCGCCGCCTTCGGTGTCTACCGCTTCCCCAGGTTTCCGTACACCGACACCGCCCGGTACATGCTCGCCGTGCTGTGGACCCGGGCACCGGAGGCGGCCTTGAGCCACGAGACGGCGCTCGACGTCTACGCGATCAGCGACATCATCGCGGACCGGATCCATGTCACCGTCGGCAAGCGTCGTC
>Ga0207816_1000312_pt1 | contig 11179 bp, 9 predicted proteins | sample LuqExpMetageno10_FD_187768 | JGI IMG/M metagenome (GOLD analysis project Ga0207816, IMG submission 187768) | Tropical forest soil microbial communities from Luquillo Experimental Forest, Puerto Rico - Sample 10 (SPAdes) | ecosystem: Environmental > Terrestrial > Soil > Tropical forest ... | reverse complement strand
TCGTCGGCCGACGAGGCCAGGCTCAAAGCGGCCGGCACTTACGGCGGATCGGCATACGAGCCACCTACGGCCGCCGGCAACGAGCCACAGCGATTTCATCAGCATTTCGGCCCGGTCATCGTTTCTTGCGAGCGTGCAGACCTGCGCCCGCTGCCCGATTCGATCGTCGTCTATGGCGACGAGCAGCGACAAACGCTGCAACTTCGCGCACCCGCCGTGCCGCGCGCCGAAGTCATCGACGAGTTGTATGGCGCGGTCGTCGACGCACGCTCGCCCCTTCACGATGGCGAATGGGCGAAGGGCACGCTGGAAATCTGTATCGCGATTCTGAAGTCGAGCGAAACCGGCGCAGATGTAACGTTTTGATGGTCTGCGGGGCGCGCACATGCGCCCCGCCCACGCTCCCGTTACCCCCTTCGGTTACCCGGCGAACGCTGCGAAGCGCAGCGAAAAATCAACCGCCCTGACGTTTTTCGTCAGCTTACCTAATGAAATGCGGTCCACGCCGGTCTCGGCAATGGTTCGCAGCGTCTCCTCGTTCACGCCGCCCGAGACTTCCAGTTCGGCGCGCCCTGCGGTGACACGCACAGCCTCGCGCATGGACTCGATCGAGAAATTGTCGAGCAGAATCGCCGCGGCGCCGCCAGCCAATGCTTCGCTCAGCTCGTCGAGCGTCTCCACCTCGACCTGCACCGGCACACCCGCACCCAATGCCTGCGTGGCACGTAGCGTCGACGCGATGCCGCCGCCAGCCGCGATATGGTTTTCCTTGATCAGGATGCCGTCGTAGAGCCCGCGACGATGGTTTTCTCCGCCGCCAATACGCACCGCGTACTTTTGCGCGAGGCGCAGGCCGGGAAGCGTTTTTCGGGTATCCAGAATCCGCGCGGACGTTGCTTCGACGATCCGCGTCATGACGCTCGTCTCGGTGGCCACGCCAGAAAGCAACTGGATGAAGTTCAGCGCGGTGCGCTCGGCGGTGAGCATGCCGCGCGCCGGGCCAGCAATGCGGCAGACGGCCTGCCCTTCGTGCATCCGTTCGCCTTCGCCGACGAACCATTCAATCGTGATGCGCGGGTCGACCTGCTGAAGTGTTTCGTCGAACCACGGCCTGCCGCACAACAGGGCGGCTTCGCGCACGGTCAGGACGGCTTCGGCTGAAGCGTCGGGGTCGATCAGTAGCGACGTCCAGTCGGCCTCGCCGACATCTTCCGCGAGCGCGTCGCGGACGTTGCGCGTTATCGCCGCGCGGGTCATTCCATCCATTGCAGATCCGTATTCCTTGAGCGAGAAAGCAGCATGCAGTGACATGCTGTCGTGCCAGTCGTGGACTCGGCACGCCCGCCAATATTATTAGATCTATAATATAATTTCTACCCGGGAATGACCTGAAGCGGCGCTATACCTCATTCCTGATCGAATTCTTCCCCGCGTGCGGCGATCAGATTGCCCACTTCACGCGTCGACGGAATGCGCAGCGCCGGGTTGTCCGACTCGGATTCGTCGCGCGCCATGTTCTCGATGATCGTCAGCAGGACCTTGCGCGCAACGTTGATCTCGGTGGTTTTCAGGCCCCTGACGCTTATTTCGTTGACTTCTTCCGCGAGCGGGACGAGCTTGTTTTTCAGGCTCCGGCCACGCGGCGTGAGATAGACGTGCGTGTTCTTGCGATTGCCGGGTGCATAGCGCCGCTCCACGTAGCCGAGCTTTTCCATTGCCGACACCGCACTGAACGTGGTGGGAGTGGTGGTGCCGGTCTCGTCGCTGAGTTCCTTCTGCGTAAGCCCGTCGGTGACCCACAGCACACGCAGATACGCCCAGTGGCCGAACGAGACTTCATGCTGTGCCAGGCGCATTTGCAACCCGCGGATCATCGCGCGGCCCGCATCCTTCACCAGGTGAGCAAGACGATCGTCCGGCACTGCCTCGCGCCAGTGCCGCAGGATGGGGTCCTCGCTCGCGACCCCGCCCTTGCCCGAAGTACGTGCTGCTGCCATACCTTCCTCGCCGTTATTGTGACCAGACTGGTGACAATCATAGCGCTTTAGCAGGCGCGAGAGGCACTGGCGCCTCGCGCCCCGGCCGCTCAGAACGTGTGGCGAATGCCCACGGTCACGCCCGCCTGGTCCATGCCAGGCGCGATGTCCACGCCCGTGCCGCGAAGGCCGACATCGGAAAACGAGCGATTGGAGACATACGCGCCTTCGGCGTACACGTCGGTGCGCTTGGACAGCGCGTAGTCGACGAGCAATGCCCCCATCGTCGGGCCGCCGTGCGGATTGCGAAACTGCGTGTGATAGACGCTGGCGGAAATGGTCAGCGGCGCATTCACCCGCCACGTCACACCGCCCCAATAGAGCAGCGAACTGGGCGGCACGTCCGTGTTGCGCGTGTTCAGCCAGCGCAGGCCCGCCAGCGTCGTGACCGGACCGAAGTCGTACGACACGCCGAGCAGTGCACGCTGCTGCGCGTTGCTCTGCGTCGCGATCGAGGTGCCCTGCAACTGGTCGTATGTCAAGCCGATGCTGAACGGTCCGCGGTCATACAGCACCGCCGCGCTCATTTCGCGGCCCACCTTCGTCGCGCCGGGCACGTTCCCGCCGTTCGGGATGGTTGCGTCAAACCCGGTGCTGTACAGCGCCGCGAAGGTCACGCCACCAAGATGCACGCCATAGCGCACCGAATTGTCCGCGCGGTTCACGAACTGGCTGTCCATGCTTTGCGCGGAATAGCTCGGGTTGAACGTGAGCGCGTCGTACTTGTACATCAGTTCGTAGAGCAGGTTCTGGTGACGTCCGAGCGTGAGCGTGCCGTACGGCGTCGAGACGCCAACGAACGCCTTACGGCCAAAGAGCCGTCCGCTCTGACCGAGCGCGCCGGTATTCACGTTGAACCCGCCCTCCAGCGTGAATACGGCCTTGTAGCCGCCGCCAAGGTCCTCCGAGCCCTTGAGCCCCCAGCGCGATCCGGCGAGATTGCCTGACTGTTCGCGGATCACCGAGCCCGTCTGACGACCCTGGGGCACCCGGTTGACGTACTCGACGCCCGCGTCGACGATGCCATAGAGCGTGACCGAACTTTGCGCGTGGGCGGCCGTGCAGGCGAACGCCAGCAGCCCGCCGCAAGCGAGCGGGAATGTGTGTCTCTTCATATTCATTGATATTTTGGATTACTGATTATATCGGATATATTGCCGCCTTCCGCGCATCCGTTGCGCACCCGGCTCGTGCGGGACGGCCGGATGCGCGACGGCACGAACCGCCGCCGCGGAAGGTCAGATCTTGAAGCGCTCGAGGCTCGACGGGTGGAACAGTTCGGCAGGCTCGAGGCGCCGGCTCGACAAGCCTTCGGCATGGTGCTGCGCAAGGAAGCGGTCGATCACGTGTTCGTTGTTCGCGAATCCGTACGACCAGAAGTCGTACCCCATCAGACGCCGCGCATTGCGCAACTGGTCCTCGATGAACGGCAGCGTCACCTTGGTCGCCGAGGTGTCGCTCAAGCGGGCCAGCGCCACTTCCTTTGATTGCTCGAACGCCTTGGCGATCGCGCTGGGCAGCCACGGGTGCTGATCCGCGAGCGTCCTGCGAATGCCCAACGTGTGCATGATCGGGAAGAGCTTGCGGCGCTCATACCACTGCGCAGCGCTCTTTTGCGGGTCGTCGAAGAGGTACTTGACCTTCGGATGCCCGCGCTCGAAGCACGACGGCGCGCGCGGCCCGATCACGCCATCGATCTCACCGACGGCCAGCAGGTTCGAGATCGTCTGCCCCTCGGGCGCGTTTTCCAGCACGACGCCTTCGGGCAGCTTCAGCGCGATCTTCTCCACGCGCGTCGGGTCCTCGTAGCCACCCCGCACCCAGCGAATGTCCGACGCCTTCACGCCATACTCTTCCTCCAGAAACAGCCGGACCCACACATTCGCCGTGAGCTGGTATTCCGGCACGCCGATCCGCTTACCCTTCAGATCCTCGGGACGATCGATCCCACGATCGGAACGCACATAGATCGAGCTGTGCCGGAACGCGCGCGAAGGGAACACCGGCACGGCAATATAGGGCGACGTGCCCGCGGCCGTCTTCACCGAATAGCTGCTGAGCGAAAGCTCGCAAATGTCGTAGTCCGCATGCCGGAACGCGCGAAAGAAGATTTCCTCCGGGTCCTGCAGCATGAACACGGGGTCGACGCCGTCGATCTGGACGTCGCCGTCGATCAGCGGCCGCATCCGGTCGTAGTTGCCTACGGCGATGGAAAGTTGAAGCTTGCTCATTCCTGCTCCTGTCTGACTGTCAATATGCTGTCCGTCGCGCGCATCGTCACGCGCCGGATTGCTGCGCCTGCCGCTCGCGCGGCACGCCGAAGAAGACGGCAACGCCGCCGATGAAGACGAGCGCCGCGACCAGCAGGATGCCGGCCGAGAAGCTGCCGGTCACGCTCTTCACCCAGCCGAGGACGATGGGTGCGAAGAAAGCGCCCACCTGACCGAGACTGCTGATCACGCCGATACCCCCGGCCGCCGCCGCGCCCTTGAGGTAGTTCGGCGGAATGGTCCAGATAATGGCCGCGGCCGCGAAATAACTCACTGCAACGAGACTCAGGCACGCGATGGCGGCAACCGGGTTGTGCGTCAGAACCGTCAGGAGCACCGCACCCGTGGCGCCGGCTGTCGTCGACAGCACGAAGTGCCAGCGGCGCTCGAGCCGCAGGTCCGAGCTGCGTGCGATCAGCAGCATGGCAACGGCGCCGACGATATAGGGCAGCGCCGACATGAAGCCGATCTGCATCAGGTTGGAAACGCCCGCCTGTTTGATGATCGTGGGCGTCCAGTAATTGAGGAGGGTTCCGCAAATGGGCACCGTGGCCCAGCCCGCAGCAATCACGTACACGCGCGGATCGCGCAATGCGGCGAAGAGCGTGCTCGGTGAGTTATGCGGCTTGCTGCGGCCTTCCTCATCCAGCGCGCCAATGACAATTCGCTTTTGATCCTCCGTCAGCCACTTCGCATCTTGCGGCCGGTCGATCAGGTAGAAGTAGGCAACGCCACCGGCAATCACGGCTGGCGCGCCTTCAAGGAAGAACAGCCATTGCCAGTTGCGAAAGCCCCATACGCCCATGAAGTTTTGCAGGATGTACCCAGAAAGCGGGCCGCCGACGATGCCCGCAACCGCAATCGCCAGCAGGAACCGCGACGTGATGCGAGCGCGGCGCTTCGAGGGATACCAGTACGAGAGATAGAGGATGATGCCGGGCCAAAAGCCCGCTTCGGCCGCGCCGAGGAGCGTCCGTGCGAGATAGAACTGCCATGGAGCAGTCATGAACGCCGTGGCCGTGGAGATGGCCCCCCATAGCAACATGATCCGCGTGACGGTCTTGCGGGCGCCAATGCGCCGTAGCAACAGCGTGCTCGGCACTTCGAGCAGGATGTAGCCGATAAAAAACAGACTCACGCCGAGCCCGTACGCCGCGTCGCTCAGCCCGAGATCGTGCTTGAGCTGCAGTTGCGCGAAGCTGACGTTGACGCGGTCGAGATAGTTGAGGACCCAGCACAGGAATAGAAAACTCATCAACCTGAGCGTGATCTTGCGGTAAGTCGCCTCCTCCGCCGCCGAATCGGCTACGGCAGACAGGGATATGTCCCCGGAGTGCAACGTTGAATGCGCCATGACTGAATGTCTCCGAATTTCACTCTGGATACCGCCTGGAACAGGGTTCATCCGCGGCATAATTAGACGTCTAATATTCAGGTTACGGCGGCTTTATGTCGCTGGCAAGCGCGGGTTTATACCGAGAGCGACATCACAAATAATCGCTTTCCTTGACTTGCATCATTAGATCTCTAGTAATAACATGCCTCCATGTTGATGCAACACAAGACAGGATCGGTCAGAAGGAGACAGACATGGCAGCCCCCCAGGAAGACGGCTTTCTTCGTCTGAAGATCGCGGAAAAGGAGAAGATCGCGCGAGACATCTGGCGCTTTGAATTGACCGACCCGCAAGGCGCACCGTTGCCGCCGTTCGAGGCGGGCGCGAACCTGACCGTCGTGGTGCCCAACGGCTCGCGGCGCAGTTATTCGCTGTGCAATGACTCGCAGGAGCGCGATCGCTACGTCATCGCGGTGAAGCGCGACTGCAACGGACGCGGTGGCTCGATGAGCTTCGTCGACGATACGGCCGAGGGCGACGTTGTGAACGTTTCTTTGCCCCGCAACGAATTTCCCCTCGATGAGCGCGCAAAATCGTTCATCCTCGTCGCAGGCGGTATCGGCATTACGCCGATGCTCTCGATGGCGCGGCAGTTGCGAGCGGAAGGCCTGCGCTCGTTCAAGCTGTACTACCTCGCTCGCGATCCGGAAGGCACGGCGTTCTTCGATGAACTGACCAGCGACGAATGGCGTGCGGATGTGAAGATTCATCACGATCACGGTGACGCGTCGAAGGCATTCGACTTCTGGCCGGTATTCGAGAAGTCGAAGTCGGCGCAACACGTGTACTGCTGCGGCCCGCAGGCGCTCATGGACACCGTGCGGGACATGACCGGCCACTGGCCTTCAGGCACGGTGCACTTCGAGAGCTTCGGTGCAAGCAATGCGAATGCGCTCGAAAGCACGCCATTCACTGTGCGGCTTTCACGCAGTGGCGCGTCGTTCGACGTTCCGGCGAATCGCTCGATCCTCGAGGTACTGCGCGACGCGAACGTGCGCGTGCCGAGTTCCTGCGAGAGCGGCACCTGCGGTTCGTGCAAGACCGCGTTGTGCTCGGGGGAGGCGGATCATCGGGATCTCGTGCTGCGCGACGACGAAAAAGCAACGCAGATCATGGTCTGCGTGTCGCGCGCGAAATCCGCGGAGCTGGTTCTCGATCTTTGAGTTGCGCGGGGCACGAACACCTACGGTTTTGCTCAACTGGGCAGCACACTGAAACAGTCGAGTATTCCGTTGCAGATGCAGAAGACGTTCACGCGTGGCACACAGTCACGGCTCCAAACCTCACTATCGATGCAAGAACGGCTGAAGTTTTCTTCCAAAACCGATCGGCGTCACGATCATTAAGATAAGTTTAATTATCCTAAGTCGCCCGTTTGTTTCTTAAACTATGTGACCTCAAAAATCGCCTGACGCGGTCCCTCGCCCCTTCACCGAACGGCCCCGTTTTTTCGTTGTCGCTGAACTTGCCGTGCTGCGCGCGTCGTACGAAGGTCCGTCCGTGCGTGAGGCCGTCACAAGGCAGCGCTCGCTTTCCAGAACGGCCTGTGCGTCGATACGCCCGAACAGGTCCAGGAGCGGTGCGACGAGCAACGTCCGACCCGTCTGGTGAACTGCACCAAGCCCTGCACCGTTGTCGCCGTGGAAATAGCTGTAGATGAGGATCAGGTCACGCCAGTGGCAACTAGCTTGACTCGCTCCGGCTCCTCTCGTTGACTACACTTATTACCAATGCCGACGATAAAGTGAGGTAGTCATGGGTGCCCCACTGACCGCCAAATGCCCGAACTGCCAAACCATTAATCCGCTTCCCGACTGCAACAATTGCCCCGGCACGGCGTTCCGTTTCGGCCCGTTGGCGAACGGGACCGAGGGATGGATTTGCGTTGCTTGCAACCTCGGCCACAGCCACTACAACTGCATTAGTTGCGATAGGCTGATCCCGGCTTCCAGCTTTACGAACGCTGGCCGTGAAACGGCGCGCGGGGTCCTGGAAGGCATAACCGCTTACCAAGGCGGCCCCATCAGATCGAGCGGCGGCAGCAACTGCTTTATCGCGACCGAGTTGTACGGCCGTGAATCAAGCGAGGTGCGCACCTTGCGACGGTTTCGAGACCGGTTCCTCATGCCGCAGCCAATCGGAAGATTGTTTGTCGCCATGTATTACCGAGCGTCACCAAGCATCGTGCTTGTGATTCGTAGATCAGCGGCTCTGCGCTACATATTTCATATAGCGGTGTCTGCAATCGTTCATATCGTTCGCCGACTTTAAGTCCAATTCTTCAGCCAAATGACAGGCGACGCTCGGCCACGTCGAGACCGATGCACGCGGCGATCACTGGCTGCGCGTCACGGGCAAGGGAAAGTAGCTGGCGCGCGTTGCCTTGCCTCCGCTCGCCTGGGAGGCGCTTGCGCGCTATCTGGCCGAACGCGGCCTGACGGTCGTACCCTTGCGCTGGAATCCGGCGACGCCGGTCATCGTCAGTCTCGAGGCCGACAGCGACACCTCGATCAGCAGTGCGCGTTTGTGGGGTGTGCTGCGGCGCTTCTTTCTGCTGGCCGCCAAAGCCATAGAAGGCGAGCATGCGCCGCTTGCGGAAAATCTGCGCCGCGCGAGTCCTCACTGGATGCGCCACACGCATGCCACGCACGCGCTCGGGCTCGGCGCGGAACTCACCACGGTGCGCGACAACCTGCGGCACGCTTCCGTTTCGACCACCTCGATCTATCTGCACAGCGACGAGGTCAAACGCGCACGGCAAATCGCAGAGGGCTTCTCGAAGACAACATCTGGTCCGAGCTGATAAGGCTCGCGCGGACAGCCCGCATTCAGCTCACGCTGAACGCACCCGCTACCTCGGAGCCGTGGATCTCCGCGCTGCGCGTGACGCAACGCCGGCACCGCGCCGCCTGGCTCTGCTTTCGCCAATCAATTCCCGACGCTGCTCGACGGAAAATCGCTCGCCGGATTGTTATCTTAACGATCGCAGTGCCGGCATAAGCGTGCTTTTTCGCAACCAAGTTGCTTTCCCGTCAGCGATCCTTCAAATGACATCCCTAACGGATATAGAAACTCACCATTGCTTGCGCTTGCTCCGCGTCTATCTCTACGATGGGATGCGGGAACGGCGCGGGCGCCTGGCCCTGAAAGACTGTCGTGCTGCACTCCACGGTGACAATGCAGAAGTAGCATCCGGTGTAGCCCCATTCAGCTTGAAGTCTGAAGTCGTAGACGCCATCAAGCCCAGACAGTCCACCCGGACCACCAAGCGCATCGAAGCTCGTCGGATCGAGATCAAAATCATTGAGCTGTCCTCCAAATCCGTCCTTCCATGGGAAATAGACCGAGAAGTTCTGTTTCGTCAAACCGCTCAGCGGGCGCCCGTCACGCGTAACCAGGACCCTCACAGACCAGTCCATCAGGTCATCGCTAGGCAGGGCAACAGCCTGGAGTTGCAAAGTCATGGTGCCTCCGCGTACTTTTCAATCAGCTTAGGAAGCGTTCAGTGGAAAGGCAAGACGGCCGAAAGTCGATACGCCGCGGCTCAAACATACAGATCGCAGTGGCAACTCACCGAGGAAAATCTCAGTGGCCGCCTTGACGAGGTTTTTGGAGCGGCCCCACGTATCTGAGGACACGAGGACTCTCTTAAAATAAGAGATAGTGTGCGACACGAAGCATGAGTCCAGACTCCACCTCGCCAATGAAGACCAGAAAGCGTCGCGTATGACAGGTGAACATAGTCTGAGACTCGACAAGTCTATTCATTGCAACATGAACGTCTCATATTCGAGTACTTCAAGTTTTCGATCAAGCAGATACAAGCTCGCCATCACTACGACAAGCAGCGATGTGGCGAATCCGTAGCCATACCATGCGGGGTTATGCGCAAGCGTGATCGCAGTGAATACGACATTGAGCACGACGAACGCGCCGACGCACCCCATCACGATCAAGCGTTTGTCCAGATAGAAAAACACGTTCATCACGCCCATGAAAAGTACCTGCAGGCTCGCGGCGATTACGTCAATGTAGAGCAGCGGAAGGTAGAGCGTCGAGATGCGCAGCCACGTGAGAATCGCCGGGCCAGCCGCGAAGAACATCATCGCCGCGATCGTCTGCACCTTGATGATCTCCCACAGCCCGTTGCGCAGCGCTTCGACCATTGCGTTGCGCATCCGTTCGATATGCTGCAGCGACGCCCCCTCGCGCACCGCGTTGTAAAACGCGTCGTAGTACTCGACGAAGTCGGTTTCGATGCGCAACAGAAACACCGCCATGCCCGGGATAATTGCGAGATAGGCGAGAAACACCGGAATGTCGTAGATGATCGACGCGTGCAGCGGGCCGATCACAGTCTGCCCCGTGCCGGGCGAGTACCAGAACATGAACTTGTCGACCCAGATGCCGAGGTTGTACAGAAAGCCCGTAAGCATCAGCGTCGGGTAGCGATAACGCTTCTGGAATACCTCGAACGAAATGAAATGGTCGCTGCGATAGTCTTGGTAGATCAGCAGCAATAATCCCGCGAGCAGCACCGTCTGCCCGATCACGAAGCCCGCGAGCAGGCCATTCAGACCGTGATGGCTCAACGCGAGCGCGATACCGGTGGTGGCCGCGTAACCGACCGCGAACGTCACAAGGATCGCCACATACTGCTTCATGCCCGACAGGAAAATCGTCGCAATCCAGACGTTCGAGACGATAACGAACCCCGCGAGCATCAGCAGGCGGTAGCCCGGCGTCTGACCGGGAAACAGCAGCCACACGGAGAGACCGCCAGACAGCGTCGCCGCAATCGTCACGACGAACGTGACCGCATGGTAATTGGGCAGCACGAGGTCGTCACGCTTTTCGAACAGCCGGTCCGACGTGAAGCGCGTGTACGCGAGCTGCAGCGGCCCCGTCAGCACGAGCGACAACGCGATCAGCCAGGTCACCGAGACCTGGAACTGGGTGATCAGCGTATTCGGCAGCACAAGCGGCAGGCTTAGCGCGCCGATCATCAGGATCCCGATGATCGACAGGATCCACGGCCCCGCGCTGATCAGTCCCGCATACGTGTATGCCTGCATGAGGCCCAGCAGCGTGTCGCGCTTGAGCATCTTGCGCAGTTCGAAACCGATTCCGGCCACGTCGTCCTCCGTGTGGGCTGCGTTATTTCGCGGTGGCGTATGACCGTGCCGCGTCCACCACCAGCTACTGCGGCACTTCGTCGGGCAACGTCGTCAGCTTGATGTACAGGTCGTGGTACGCGCCGATCATCTGCTCTTGCGTGTAGTACTTTTCGACGCGAGCGATGGCCGACTGCTGCGCCGCGTACCAGTTCTTCTCTTCGAACAGGTCGAGCATTGCCTGTGCGAGCGCACGCGGGTCCGCGATCTGCACGACACGGCCTGAGGGCCCAAGCGCCGCGTCCTCGCCTTCGAGACCGTAGACAAGCTGCCGGCACGACCCGACGTCGGTCGTCACGGTCG
>Ga0207816_1000311_pt1 | contig 11188 bp, 7 predicted proteins | sample LuqExpMetageno10_FD_187768 | JGI IMG/M metagenome (GOLD analysis project Ga0207816, IMG submission 187768) | Tropical forest soil microbial communities from Luquillo Experimental Forest, Puerto Rico - Sample 10 (SPAdes) | ecosystem: Environmental > Terrestrial > Soil > Tropical forest ... | reverse complement strand
TCACGTCGATCAACGTCGTTTCCGACGGCAGCGGCGGCTTCTCGTTCACGGACCAGAACAACACCGCCCTGAGCTCGACCGCAGTCAGCGCGCTGTTCACCGGCGGCACGGTCAGCGGCAACTCGATCGTCGGCTCGGGCACGGCGCTCACGCTCGGCGACGCAGCGCTCACGGCTCTGGGCACGGCAGGTGGTTCCGCAACCGACGCAGCAGTCGTTTCGCAGGTCAATTCGTACAACCAGCCGACGACGGTTGCAAACGTCGACATCAGCACGGCCACCGGCGCAAGCATGGCCATGGAGTCGATCGACAACGCACTGAACGTCCTGAACAACCTCCAGGCAACGCTCGGCGCAGCGCAAAACCGCTTCACGGCAATCGGCACGACGCAGCAAGCTCAGTCGACCGACCTGTCGACGGCACAGTCGTCGATCCAGGACGCCAACTTCGCGGAAGAAACGGCGAACCTGAGCAAGGCGCAAGTGCTGCAGCAAGCTGGTATCTCGGTGCTCGCACAAGCCAACTCGCAGCCGCAGCAGATCCTGAAGCTCCTGCAGTAAAGGCTTCTGTAGCCCAGACGTTGCGTGCCCGGCCGCCATACCCGGCGCACGCAACGCAAGCCAATCGGGAGGAGCGCCTCCCGATTGGCGTTTTCCAGACCTGAACCGATTCACACTGCAACGCCGACGCACGGAGCCCCTTCATGTCCACCGTAACCAGTTCGACAGCCAGCACGATCGCGAGTACCGTCGCCAGCACAACCGCAGCGAGCAACGCCGCTCTGCAGGCAGCTGCACAGTCGATCGTCAGCGGCTCGACGGGCAACTCCACGATGGACGTGTCCTCCCTCGTCACGGCGCTCGTCAACGCCAAGATCGCCGGCCAGGCCGCCACGATCAGCGCTCAGCAGACCCAGGACAACACGGAAATCTCCGCGTACGGCGCGCTCTCCGCCGCGCTTTCCGCACTTCAGGCAGGCCTCTCGACGCTCTCGGACGGCACGACCATCAACGCCTACACGGCGACGACCAGCGGCACCGGCATCACGGCCACCGCAGGCACCGGCGCAGCGGCAGGGTCGTACACGCTCGATGTGAAGCAGGTGGCGCAAGCCCAGGTGCTGACCTCGACGGGCTTCACCTCGACCCAGGCGCTCGCATCGGGCTCCTCCACGATGACGCTGACGGTCAACGGCGCAAGCACCACGATCTCGCTCAACAGCACCAACAGCACCGTCGCGGGCATTGCGTCGGCGATCAACTCGGCCACCAACAATCCCGGTGTGACGGCAACGGTCGTCAACGGCGCCGACGGCGCCCACCTCGTGCTGCACTCGACCTCGACCGGTTCGGCGAACGGCATCAGCGTCGCGATCAGCGATTCGAATTCCAGCGACGCCTTGAACAACCTCGCCGTCACGACCACGGCAGGCACGGCGATCACGAGCGCGAGCGCGACCTCAGCCAACCTCACCGCCAACCAGTCGACGATCTCCAGCTCGACCACGTGGACGCAGTCCACCGCCGCTCAGGACGCCTATTTCACGATCGACGGCACCGGCGCCACCAGTTCGAACAACACCGTGACCTCCGCCTTGTCGGGCGTCACGCTGAACCTGACGGCGGCTGCCGTCGATACGTCGACCACGGGCAGCGGCGCACAAACACTCACGGTTGCGCAGAACACGAGCGCCGAATCCTCGGCGATCAACAACTTCGTCACGCTGTACAACACGCTCGTGACGACGATGGCCACGCTCACCTCGTTCAGCTCGACTTCGACGTCGCAAGGCGTGCTGCTCGGCGACTCCACGCTGAACATGATCCAGAATCAGCTCGCGACGATCGTGGCGACGGGTGTGAAGAGCGGCAGCACCACGACCAGCCTCGCGGCGATCGGCGTCACGCTGAATTCGGACGGTTCGCTCGCGGTCGACAGCAGCACGCTGAACACCGCACTGCAGAACAATCAGTCGACCGTAGCCACGCTGTTCAACTCCACCAACGGCGTTGCCGCTCAGTTGAACACCAACATCACGAGCTACATGTCGAGCACCGGCGTGATCACGACGCGTACCAACGCGATCAACACCGATCTGACGAATCTCACGACACAGAAGACGAATCTCACGGAGTACCAGACGCAGCTCACCAGCATGTACACCGCGCAGTTCACCGCGCTCAACACGCTGATGGCAACGATGAACAGCAACCAGCAGTACCTCACGCAGCTCTTCGGCGGCACGAACAGCGCGGGCGCGCTGGCGACCAACAAGAGCTGAGTCCATCCGGCAGGAGAGACGACATGGAAAACACGGCGCCCATCGATCGCATCTGGCAGATCACGAAAGACATCGAGCAGGCGGCAGCCGTCGGCGATTGGGAAAAGGCGGCCGGGCTCGCGAACGAGCGCTCGCCGCTTCTCATGTCGCTCTCCGCGAAGCAAACCGGCGCCGCACTCGACGTGCTCAAGCAGGTACACGCGATCGACGCACGAGTCGCCATCGAGGCACAATCGGCGCAATCCGCGTTGAGCGCCGAGTACCAGACAGCGATGCAGGCAACGCGGAACGTGAACCTGTATCAGCGCGTGGCGCAGTTCTGACGCACGGACTTCGCGCCGCACACAAGAACAACAACCATCGATTGCGTCCTTCTCGACGCATTTCGCCGACCTCGGCCCGCCCTGCGCGGGCTTTTCTTTGCCCGCCCGCTTCTTGCGCCCGCTTTTTGCGCCCTCTTTTTGTGCGCCCTTTGTGCGCCCTTTTTTTTGCGCGCGATCTGGCCACACCGGCCGACAACCCTGTCCCCTTCTTTTGCGCCGCCGAATTGGCGGCCGTTTGGGCACCAACTCGGCGTATTGGCGCGAGAGGCTGCCCGCCATAATTTCCGCACTCTCGCTACTTGCGTCGCAAGCACGCCTTCGTCATGACCGCCTTCCCCACTCCGACCGAAACCATCGCGCCCGCCTCCCAGTTGCAACAGGAGCAGGATATCGAGCTTGTCATGCAAGCCGCGATCGAGCATCACCGCAAGCAGGAATACGATGACGCCGCCGCGCTCTACGCCATCGTCCTCGACGCGTCGAGCGATCATGTCGACGCCAACTACCACCTCGGCGTGCTGTACATGCAAACGGACAAGCCCGCCGAAGCCGTGCCGCACTTCGAATCCGTGCTCGGCCATACGCCGCACTTCGCGCAGCTCTGGGTCTATTACTTCAACGCCCTTGTCGCAAGCAACCAGACGGAAGCGGCGCGAATGGCGCTCGACATTGCGCGTCAATGCGGCGTTCCCGGCGATGCCATCGATACGCTGCGCACCCGCCTGCCCCGCAAAGACGCCACGCCGGCGCCGGCGCCGGAGATTCCCGCTCCAGCGGAGATCGATACGCGCCGCGCGAGCCGCGAGGAAGTGAGCGAGTACGTCGATCTCGTCAACAGCGGGAAAGTCGAGGCGGCGCTGGAGGTTGCCCGTCGCTTGACGCAGCAATACCCGTCGCACGGCGAATGCTGGGTTTCGCTCACGCACTCCCTGCAGCGCAATGGCCGTTTCGCGGAGTCCGTGAATGCGGCGGAGCGCGCCGCCGGCCTGCTGCCCGAGAACCTCATGGTCCAGACGATGCTGGCCGACGCGCTGTATATCACCCGCCAGTACAAACGAGCCGAAGCGCACTGCCGCCAGGCGCTCGAAAGGCATGCCGGGAGCGCCGCGCTGCATCGCACGCTGGGCGCCGCCTTGCAGGCGTCGGGCCGGCACGCGGAGGGCATCGCCTATTTCCGGCACGCCGTGGAACTGGCGCCTGGAGACGCTCTCGAACTCGACGCGCTTGGCAACGCGCTGTCCCAGCATGGCGAATACGAAGAAGCGGAAGGCGCGTTTCGCCGCGCGCTGGGAATGATGCCCACGCAGGCAGCGACCCACAGCAACCTGCTGTTCTGCCTGATGCACAAGAACGATCTCGATGCGGCAAGCGCATTCGCGGAATACCGCGAGTTCGCGGCGCGCCACGAAGCGCCCCTGCGTGCGCACTGGCCGCAGCACACCAATGATCGCGATCCGTCGCGGCCCCTGCGGATCGGCTTCGTTTCGGGCGACCTGTTCAATCACCCGGTCGCCTACTTCCTGCTCTCGGTCATGGAGTATCTGACGCGCGACCCGAGCCTGTCGTTGCACGTCTATTCGAACTACACGACGAGCGACGGCTTCACCTCCCAGATCCGCGCATACGCGCACGGGTGGCACGAAATCTTCGGCATGACCGACGCCGTCGTTGCGCAAAAGATCCGCAACGACGGCATCGATATCCTCATCGACCTGTCGGGCCACACCGGCCGCAACCGGCTCGTGACGTTCGCTCACAAGCCGGCGCCGGTTCAGGTGAGCTGGATCGGCAATCCGGCCACGACCGGACTCACGGCCATCGACTATTACATGTCGGACCGGTTCGTCACACCGCTCGAACAGTTCGCAGGTCAGTTCTCCGAAAAACTCGTGTTCCTCCCGGCTCTCGCGCCATTCAAGCCGCACCCGCAAGCGCCGGAAGTCAAAGAGCTGCCTGCCTTGAAAAACGGCTTCGTGACGTTCGGCAGCTTCAGCCGCATCGTCAAGATCGGGCCGGAAGTCATGGCGCTCTGGGCGCGCGTGTTGCGCGAGGTGCCCAATTCGCGCATGTTCATCGGCTCGATTTCGTCGCCGGAGCAGATGAGCAAGCTGGCCAGACAGTTCGCGAGCGAAGGCATCGACGTGAGCCGCATCAGCTTTGTCCAGCGCAACACGGTGACGAGTTACCTCGAGCAACACAATCAGGTCGACGTGTGCCTCGACGCGTTTCCCTTCGCGGGTTCGACCACGACCATGCACGCCCTGTGGATGGGCGTTCCCACGGTCACACTGCCCGGCGTATCGATGGCGAGCCGCGGCAGCACGGGATGGCTCTCCCACCTCGGGCTCGATGCCGCATTCGTCGCGACCGACAAGGACGATTTCGTGCGCAAGTGCGCCGCGCTGGCCGCCGATCTCGATGCGCTCGCAACGGTCCGCCGCGAGCTTCGCCAGCATTGCATGCAGTCGCCGCTCATCAGTGCGAGCTCGATCGCCAACGCCGCTTCGCGTGCGCTGCGCATCATGTGGCAGCGCTGGTGCGACGGACTCGCGCCCGAGCATTTCGAGGTTCAAGGCCAGGTCGAGGAGGCGCCGGCACCATCAGTCGCATACCAGGCGCGCGAGCAGCAGCCGCACATCGATTCAGTTTCCGCGCCGATCGTTTCCATCGGAAAGGTGACCGGCGTCCCCGCGGCAAGGAAACCCATCCGGCTAGTCTGCGGCACCCGGAGCAGCCGCGAAGCGTTCTCGAATGAGACGGCACTGGGCCGCTCGCTGAAACTCTACGCACACCTGCCCGATGTACAGCTCCAGCTGTTCGACAACAACACGCGCGGACTGTCCAGCATCTACAACGCGGCAATCGACGACGCAAAGAAAGATCCGGCTGTGCTTGTATTCGTTCACGACGACGTCTGGCTCAACGACTTCTTCTGGGTCGAACGCATTCGCGAATCGCTCGCGCGTTTCGACGTGGTGGGGCTTGCCGGAAACCGCCGCCGGGTCCCGCGCCAGCCGTCGTGGGCCTTCACGCCGGACATGCAGTGGGACGAGCGCCAGTATCTAAGCGGCTCCGTAGGCCATGGCAAGGGATTTCCATGCGAAATCGCGTCGACCTTCGGCCCGTCCGCGCAGGAGTGCAAGCTCCTCGACGGTCTTCTGCTGATTGCGGATAGCGACACACTTTCGCGCAGTGCCCTGCGCTTCGATGAACGGTTCAAGTTCCACTTCTACGACCTCGACTTTTGCCGCCAAACCGAACTGAAGGGCCTGCGCATGGGAACCTGGCCGATTTCGGTTGTGCATGAGAGCGGCGGCGCTTTCGGCACCGCGACCTGGCGCGAGGCGTATCAGCAATATTTGAACAAGTACGGAAGTTGAGCCCTGGCCGCGCATTCCTGCGCGGCTCCTGGACACGATTGAGGCGCCCCCTTCGGTTCGAAGGTGCGGGCGCTTTATGTTTGCGCTGTGAACCAGCGCGAGGAATTTCGGTGGATACGCGACCTAGGCTGCTATGAGCGTAGTGTGTTCGCGCAATGCCTGCGTGATGCGCTCGGGCGAATTCCAGAGCAAGACGTCGAGAATCGACAGATGCGGCTCGTATTTGAAGGGCGCCGGGTCATAGCGCAACTCGCCGAACCCGGCGAAGAGCAATTCGATTCCGCTCCTCGAGAACCGCGCAGGGTCGAAGAGTTCACGGCCGCTCACCGGGTTCACGTAGCTCGTCGCGCCAAGCGCCTCGCAAATGAAAGGGGCCCATTCGCCGGCGCTCATCGTGGCAGGATATTCGAGCTGCAACTCCGAGCAGATGCGCGCCTTGAACGGCAAGCCGAGATACTCGCAGACAGCGCGCAGCGCACTGAAATTGAGCGCACAGAGCGAATCGTCGCGGACGCCGGCGAACGCCGTGCGCACCAGCTCGGTCGCCTGCCTGTAGAACGGCGCGTGGCGGCGAAACGCCGTCAGCTTGCCGAGCAGTTCCCTTTCGGTATTGGCGAGACTGACGAGCCGTGCCTCGTGTGTCCTGATCGACGTCGATGAGTTGGACAACGGCACTGACACGTACTGCCAGCCTGTATTCGGATGAAGAATGCGGTTGCGGTTCATCCACGTCTTCGGCGTGTATTGCGTGACGTCGAAGACGATCCATTCGTCGACCGAAGCGATCAGCGCGAAATGTCCGAGATACGGGAAGAAGTACGGCTGCATGATGCCGAGTCTCACGCCGCTGCTCCTCGACTCCCGACTCGCTCGACCGAAGTCTGCGCGATCAGATTGCAGATGGCATCGATGTCGGCAACGCTCACGTGCGCGCCGAGCGGCAGCGTCATCCACGCAGCACCGATTCGCGTTGCGCCAGGCAAAGGCTGCGCGTGCGCGCCCGCGAACACCGCGCGACTTTCGACACGATGCGCCGCCAGGCGCTCGATCAGTTCATCGCGCGTCACGCCGTATGCGTCTGCATCGACTTCACAGACCAGATTCTGGTGGTTGGAAACGTCCACGCGCGACGGTTCGATGACACGAATCCCCTCGACGCCGGCAAGGCGGTCACGCCAGGCTTCGAAGAGTTCGCGGTTGTGTGCCTGCCGCCCGGCATATCGATCGAGACTGACGAGACCCAGGGCGGCTTGCGCCTCCGACATGCGGCCATTCGAGGTCTTGTCCACAGACACGGGCGCGCCCGCGCCGTAGCTGCTGCGAATGTTGCGCAAACGCGCGGCGAGTGCGTCGTCGTCGGTAGCGACACACGCGCCGCCGCCCGCGTAGAGAACGTCGTCGAGGCCAAACGAGAACACTTCCATGCGTCCCGCTGCGCCTGGCCGCGCGCCGGCCACCGTCGAACCGAATGCCTGCAACGAATCGAACAAAACGGGAATGCCGTGCAGCTCGCCAAGACGGCATAGCGCAGCAGCATCGCACGCATCGCCCCACAAACTGGAGCCGATCAATGCGCCGGGCTTGCGCCCGGCAAGCAGACGGCTCGCGTGGTCGATGCTCAGATGTCCAGTCCCGATGTCGGCATCGCAGGTCAGCGCCTCGATCCCGCACCACGTGAGCGCGTGCCGTAACGCCGGATTGCCCGGTGCCGCCACGAGCGCAGAATCGCGCACGCCGAGCGCGTCGAATGCCATCATCAAGCCGATGGTTGCGTTCGTCACGCAGATGGCGTGGCGCGCATCGAGAAAGCGCTGCAGCCGCGCTTCGAACTCGCGCGCGAGCGGCCCGTGATTCGTGTAATAGCGGCGCTCGAAAATGTCGCGCATTGCCGCATCGTATTGCTCGCGCGACGGCAGATTGCGCTGACCGAGTGCGATGTCGCGAGCAAAAACGGGCGTCATGACAGGCGTATTCACGCGGCCTCCCTTGATTCGGCACGCGCGATGATTTCGGCGGCGTGCTGGCGCATGAAGGACAGCAACGCGACGCATGCGTCGATATCGACAGGCGTCACGAAGTCGCCGCACGGCAGCAGCGCGAAGCGCCCGGACAGGGACACAGTCTGCGGCAGTTCGGTCGCCACATGCGGATAGGCCATGGGTTTGGCATGCAGCGCCGGCCAGTAATAGGCTCGCGCGAGGATGCGTTCGGCGTTGAGGATTTCGATAGTCAGCGAACGCGGCAACGGCCAGTCGTCCAGCAATTCGACGACGATGTTCTTGTAGCTCGTCTTGAGCGATTCGTCGAAGTTGAGCAGACGCGTGCCTGGCACAGCGTGCAGCGCGTCGCGATAGCGCAGATAGCGCTCGCGGTTGCGTTCGACCTGCGCTTCGAGATCGTCGAGATTCGCTAGCGCCATGGCGGCGTGCGTGTCGTCGAGCCGCGCATCGATCGCACCACGTTCGAGTGTCGCCCCATCGCGAAGCGCAGCCAGCTTCGCGGCGAGCGACGCGCTCCGCGTCGTCACATAGCCGCCTTCGAAGCCGTTGACGAGCTTGCTGGCGTGCAGCGAAAAGACTTCCGCTGCGCCGAAACGGCCGATCTTGCTACCGCTCACCGTTTCGTAAACCGATTCGACGGCATCGAACATCAAGGGCACGCCGTGCTGGCTCGCCAGTTCGCTCAGACCTTCGACGTCGCAGCAGTTGACGATGGGATGAACGCCGAGCAACAGCGCAGTATCGTCGCCGATGCACGCCTTGGCCGTCTCCGCACTGATCGCCAGCGTGTGCGCATCGACTTCGCAGAAGCGCGGCAGCAACCCGGTCCAGGCCACGACATCCGCCATTCGCCTATACGTCAGCGACGGCATCACGACTTCGCGTCGCCCCGGGAGGGCAAGCGCAACCATCGTGACGGCAAGCGCCCAGAAGCCGCTGCAAAAGCTCACGCAATGCTCGACGTCATGAAACGCCGCGAGACGCGCTTCGAATTGTCTGGTGACCGAACCGGGCGCGGTCAACCCAGGGTGCGCGTAAGCCAGAAACCGTTCGAGCGGCGGCTGCACGAGATTCGACGTGGACTTCGGCGTATCGAACAGGGGACGCGCGCCGAACAGTGCGAGATCGGCAACGCTGCGTTTGTCCATCATCGACGCTCTCCCGACGCATCGGCCGGAGCAGCGCGACGCAGGATCGCATCGTAGCGGTAATGAACGGAGAAGAACGACGAAGGCATCGTTGAAAACGCTGCCTTCCATCCTGCGGCAAGCGCCATTTCCGTGAACGCTTCGCGCGAGCGCCAGATGCCGATCTGGGCCAGGGGGTCGTCCAGTTCGCCGGGCTCGGGCACGCGCGGCGCGTAAAAGGCTTCTGCGCGATCGCGATCAGGCAGATTGCCGATGAAGATCGTATCGACGTTGACGAAGCGGTCATGCAACAGTTGCAGCGTTGCGTGAGCGTCGTCGGACGGGAAATAGGCAAAGCTGCCGTAGCACAGCACTTTCGTGAAGCGCTGCGGCGCAGCTTCCTCGCGCAGATAGTCAACGGCGCTGCGCGCGGCGAACGTCACCCGCGGCGGTTGCGCAAAATGCCGGTTGGCCACTTCGATCAAATAGGTCGACAGGTCGACGCCCGTGAACTGCGCGCAATGATCGAAGAAACGCTGTGACAACGCACCATTGCCGCACGCCAGATCGAGCAGCACGTCGTGCGGCTGCGGCGCGAGTTGCGCGTGGATCGCCTCGACGATCATGTCGATATGCTCGTCGGGGACCGCCTTGCCTCGCACGGTGCGTTTCACCTGGCCCCAGAAGTCGTCCGGGGAACAGGTGCGCGCGTGCTGATCGTAGTCAACGGTGGGGTAGCTGCGTGCGGTATCGGGACTAAGATTCGACATGGTGTTTGCAATAGATCTGCCAGGCAACGGGTGCGGAGCGACGCGCCGCGTCAGCTCGCGCGGCGGTTGCGCCATGCGCACTCGAGCACCGTTTCGATAATGCGCTCCTGGTCTTCCTCCGCGAGCGCCGGGAAGATCGGCAGGCACAGCACCTGACGCGACGCGGCCGTTGCCACGGGCAGATTGTGCTGGCCGGCGGAAGGCAGGCCGCGATACATCGGAAACTCGCTGATGAGCGGATAGAAATAGCGGCGTGGCGCGACTTCCTTCGTGCGCAACTCGTTGTACAGATCGTCGCGGCTGACCGGAAAATCCGGCTTTACGAGGATCGGGAAATACGCGTAATTCTTCGAGCTGTCCTGGCGCACGCGATGCAACTCGATGCCATGCACGTTGCTGAACGCCTCGCGATAGCGCGCATCGATGCGCGCGCGCTTTCGCATAACTTCTTCCATGTGCTTCAACTGCAGAAGACCGAACGCGGCCTGCACCTCGTTCATCTTGCCGTTGATTCCCGGCGCGACAACCGTCGTTTCATCGACATAACCGAAATTCTTCAGGTTATCGATTCGACGTTTGGTCTTTTCGTCCGGGCAAACGATCGCGCCGCCTTCGAAGGTGTTGAAGACCTTCGTGCCGTGGAAACTCAGCACGGACAGATCGCCATACTGCAGCACGGAGCGCTCGTTGACACGAACGCCGAACGCATGGGCCGCGTCATAAATCACGCGCAGACCATAAGTGTCGGCAATGGACTCGATGCGATCGACGTCGCAGGGATTCCCATAGACGTGAACCGGCAACAGCGCCGTGGTCTGCGGTGTGATCGCCGCCTCGATGCGTTCGGGGTCGAGATTCAGGCTAACGGGATCGATGTCGGCGAACACCGGGCGAATCCCGTTCCAGTGCAGCGCGTGCGAAGTCGCGACAAAGCTGAACGGCGTCGTGATGACTTCGCCGGTAATCTTCAGCGCCTGCAGTGCCGTGATGAGTGCCAGCGTGCCGTTCGAGAACAACGACAGGTGCTCGACACCGAGGTAGTCGCACAGCTCCTTTTCCAGCTGCTGGTGGTACCAGCCATTGTTCGTCACCCATTTGCGTTCCCAGATGTCTTCGAGGTATGGGCGAAATTCATCCAGCGGCGGAAGATACGGCTGGGTGACGGGAACGAAATTTTTCTTCAGGTTGGTCATGGGCGACTCGATGTCCACAAGGGCAATCGCCGGGTCTTGCGACGCGCAATGCACGCCGCCCTCCCGGAGATGCCTGGGCTGGGCCAAGCATACGAGCAGTGTGTCATCGGCAGG
>Ga0207816_1000309_pt1 | contig 11241 bp, 7 predicted proteins | sample LuqExpMetageno10_FD_187768 | JGI IMG/M metagenome (GOLD analysis project Ga0207816, IMG submission 187768) | Tropical forest soil microbial communities from Luquillo Experimental Forest, Puerto Rico - Sample 10 (SPAdes) | ecosystem: Environmental > Terrestrial > Soil > Tropical forest ... | reverse complement strand
GGGATCGAGGCGTCCGAGGCATGCATCGGTCGGTGTGATGAGCCAACCATCGTCGAGACGCGCGCTAATGTTACCCGCACTCCCCACCGTGTATCGGCGCTCGTATAGGCTTTGACCGACGATACAGATTTCCTCACGAATACTGCTTTCACTAGTTGAAATCGACGCCATTACAGTACCTTCAGTGCCTTCGTGAAGAAATCGGTAGTGCCAAAGTTGCCGGACTTGAGTGCGAGCGCGAGCGGTGCTTCGTCGTCTGCGCTGACGGATTGTGTCGCCGGCACACCCGGGTCAATCTGGGGCCCGATGCGCATTGTTCGGACGTTGAGGGCTTGCACCACCGCTCCGGATGTTTCACCTCCTGCGACGACGAACTTGCGCACGCCGATATCACGCAACCTCCGCGCGATGGTCGCGAGTGCATCTTCGACGAGTTGGCCCGCTTTCTCGACGCCCAATTCCCTCTGTACCGCCTTGACATCGTCCGGCGATGACGTCGCGTAGATCAGTACAGTTTCGTTCTTTTTGAAGTGAGTCTGCGCAAATTCCACAGCACTATCAACTATGGGATCACCGCGCGAGAGTGCTATTGGGTCAACGCGGAAACTCGGACTCGAGGCACGCCACTCTGCGACTTGAGCGTTGGTGGCCTTGGACGCGCTCCCGGCCAGAACAACGGCCCGGCCTTCGACTTTTGGCAGGTCGGCGGCGTCACCTGAATAGACGAGCAGATCGGCCGAGTGGAAGTTCTGGGGCAAACCGAGCGCGACGCCTGAGCCGCCAGTGACCAGTGCGAGATTGCGGCACGCCTTGCCGAGCGTGTAAAGGTCGGCGTCACAGACGGCATCGGCGATGGCAAGCCGAACACCTTCCTCTTTTAGTTCATCGATTCGCGCGTGGATCGCGTCTACACCTTTCGCAATTGTGTCGTAGCGGATCAGCCCGACCTTCGAGCTAGTTTGCCGCTGAAGGACGCGCACGAGATTTGGGTCGGACATCGGCGTGAGAGGATGATTCTCCATACCCGATTCGCTCAGCAGCACCTCGCCGACAAACAGGTTGCCGCGATAGATCGTGCGGCCGTTCTCTGGAAACGCAGGGCAAGCGATTGTGAAGTCCTCACCAAGGGCGTCGAGGAGGGCATCTGCAACGGGACCGATGTTTCCCTTGTCAGTGGAATCGAACGTCGAACAATATTTGAAGTAGAACTGGCGACAGCCTTGGGCGCGGAGCCAGTCTAGCGCTTCGAGCGATTGCCGCACCGCATCTTCCGCAGGAATCGTCCGCGACTTCAGCGCCACGACAATGGCGTCTGCTTCGATATGCATCCCAGCCGTCGGCACCCCGATGGTCTGGACAGTGCGCATTCCGCCGCGCACAAGCATGTTGGCGAGATCGGTCGCGCCAGTGAAATCGTCGGCAATACAGCCGAGCAGTGCGTGAGCCATTACTTCACTCCCTTCAATTTTCAAATGCTTGGGTAGATATGCTGCTCACGCCGTCGCTCTCACCAACTTCGTCGGCGCCGAGGGCAATCTTGGTTGGTATACGTGCTTCACTGGCACCGTTAGCATGAGTTGCGACTTACCCGACGCCTTGAGAGCGAACCCAGTTCTTCACAAAACGTTTACGGGCCGTATCAGGGGCAGCGTTCGTGAAGATTCCGCAACATGCGATTCTGGATCCCGCGTCCGTGCGCCAGTTCATACCCGTACCACACGAGCGGCGGTAGCCCAGAACTGACGTATTTGTATTCTCGCCGCCGGTTATGCCAGCGGCGTACCGGTAGGGCAACGCGCTCTCGTTTAACCAGGAAGCCATCGTCGCGACCACACGACCGCGCGAGTCCTGGGCCCCACGCGCAGTCGCTCCTCTGTCATAGCAAACGGTTGTGTCTATCCGCTCAGCCTGCGCCTGGTGCCGGAAGTCCCGAATCGACCTCCCAAATCTCAGCGAGTCTGTCGATGCTGCTCGATTCGCCAAGTCGGTTCGAAGCCGCGTCGAGCGTTGAGCGAGCCATCGTGGCAAGCAGCATCGGTGCTCCGTACCGCATTCCAAGTGCTGACGCTTTTCTCAGGTCGCTCGCCCAAGTGCCGAGCGTGACATCAGCTGTGCGCACATTTGCCGCCAAGGCCGGAAGCACACGCGCAGATGCGCTGTTATAGCCGGAACTCTTGTTGAGCACGGTTGCCATGTCGGCCATCGCAAGACCGTTTCTAGCCCCCATCGCGGCACATTCATAAGTGATGAGGCGATTGCATGCAGCGATTGAGGCGACGACCAGCCGCATGGCGTGACCAGTACCGACTTCGCCGCAGTGGATAACTTTCGGGCAAACAGCCGTCAGTACATCGCGGACCGATTCAAGAACGGGTGCAGGGCCTCCAAAAAAGATGGCCGATGCCTCCTCAATTGCTTCGGTATTCTCGGTATGAAGGGGCGCGTCAACGATCGTGATCCCGCGTTCGCTCAGGTCTTTGGCGAAGAGCCTGGTTTCGTCGGGATCTCCTTGGCTCATGTCTACGAGGATCGTGCTTGCTGCGGAGCCTGATTTGAACAAATCCGGGCTTCGAAGCAGTGCGTCGCGCGCAGCCTCCGAATCAGTGCACAGGGCGACGATGTCTACGTCCTTGGTCAAGCTGGAAGCACTGTCTACCTTCTCTGTTCCTTCGCATCGAAGAGACCCGTCACCTACGTCGAGGACACGAACCGTATATTTTCTCGCCAGCTGGCGAACCACAAACGCAGCGATTTCGCCGCTTCCTGCCAGTCCTATCGTAGTCACTTTGCGTCTCCAGTCTCTGCGTTCGTCGACGTGCCAACGAACTTGGTGTCAGCCATCGACTCAATGACGCCAATCATCTGTTCGAGCTGAGCGTCCTTACCCAGCGTATTCAGTCCGATCTGTAAGATGGATCGGGCTGCGCCCCCGATAGGCATTGGGACTTTCTGTTCGGCCGCGAGCGAGATTGCCTGGTGAATGTCCTTCACCTGGAGAGCCAACCAGAATTTCGTAGATTGACGCCCCTCGGCGATGGCCGGCAGCATGCCTTGGGAAGTGTAATTTCTGGCGGTCGTGGCGTTGATCGCCTCTGTCATGGCTTGAAGAGGAAGGCCGAACTTGCGTCCCATCGCTACCACTTCGAGAGTGGCGAGTCGACAACTGACATTCATCATGTTGTTGACGGTCTTCATTGTCTGGCCATTGCCAACACGCTCCCCACAATGGAAGACGTTCGGACTAATCGCCTGCAGAACGGGCAAGACCGTCTGGAACGCGGTATGGGGGCCAGACGCAATGATCGAGATGGTCCCGGCGATGGCTGTAGCCATTGCGCCCGAAACAGGGGCGTCGAACAAGGGGACGCCCATCTCCTCTAGTTGACGGGCAAAATCTCTCGTTTCGGCGGGAACGCCGCTGGTCTGGTCGACGACAATCTTGCCAGTGGAAAGTCCCTCAGCAAGACCGTTCGGACCGAAAAGAACTGCTTGAACGTCCGAACTTCTGGGCAAACAAAGTAACACCACATCGCTGTTACGTCCGAGTTCCGCAGGCGTAGCTGCCGCTGTCGCGCCAAGTTCGACGAAGGAATCTACAGCCTTCTGATTCAGGTCGAACACGCTCAACGGAAACTTGCCAATCAGATGACGGGCGAGCGCACCACCCATGGCGCCCAACCCGATATACCCGATGCGCATTTATCTCCTCCTGACTTCCACTGCCGATGCTGTCCTCGGCGGACTGCCGCACAAAGAAGCGACATTACGCTATCGTGCGCCTAGCAGGAGGATACGTCGAGTCGCATTTTCCCCGTCGTCCGGTAAGCGTCACTTACCGTTGAATGGAGCCGTGCAGCGAGTCGCCCGTGTTCGGCGCATTCCGGGCGCACCGGTCCCGCAAATCGGCTGCGCGGCAGAGATGTTCGCCAGCGCGCGTGCAACGATCCTGCGATCGGTGTTCTTCGCTGGATCCCGATAGCGCAGTTTGGCGAAACCGAAACCATTTGACGACCGCGAATACATCCAAGAAAAATCGCCCCATCCGGGCCGCGCGAGTGCAATAGTGGGTTCGAACATCGTAAAGTCTCTGTCACACGGCGCCGTAGCGGGAGCACGGTACGGTGAATCGTTTACAGAATCGAACGAAGGAATCAAGGATCTTCGGAGAGCCTCTAGCCGCAGAGTCAAAAGTCGCTCATGGCGACCACCTGTCGGCATCACTTGGATGGGAATTCGGCCTATTCGCAGAAATACGTAGAAGGGGACTTCAAAAAACAGCCGGTGCTACCAGGGTGGAGGACAGGTAGCGCCGGCTTCTCTATAGGAGAGAATTAAAAAGCAACACCTGACACAAAGAGGGTACTGCGTTGGAGGTCCTGCAAGGCCAATTTAGAACATATGCACGACGCCGGCGAACACGCCGGTCTGGCTGTGACCATAGTTCGGGTTGCCATTAGACGACGTGCCCGTCGCCGCATCGAAGTTGTTGTTACCGTAGGGACCGTCGCCGAGGTTGATGTTCGACGTCGAGCTGTTGTGAACGTAGCCCGCTTCGGTGTAAAGGAACGTGCGCTTGGACAGGTTGTACGTCGTGCCCAGCGTGAACAGGGTAGCGTTGCCGTTACCATTGTTTGCGTTCGCATGGTAGACAGCGGCGGAGATTGCGGACGCGTCGTTCACCTGCCAGCCGGCGCCGATCCATTCATGGTTCACGGCGGTCGGTGCGCCCACGCCAGCCGGTTGCGACGCTTCGGTTACGCCCATGCTCGCGTTGGTGGCGTCCGGTGCGCTCAGGTGCTGGTAGCCTGCGTAAATCTTCACCGGGCCGAGCACGTACGTGCCGCCAACGAGAATCGAGCGCGACGCCGAATACACATTGTTGAACGAGCCGTTCGCGCCACGAACTTCGTCGTAGATTACCCGGAAGTCGCCGCTGCCCCACGTGTAGATGCCTTCAACCGCGTTCGTGCGGCCCTGGCCTGTTGGCACGCCCTGCGCGTTGACCGGCGCCGAGTTCCAGCTCGTGTTGTTGGTCAGCGAATACTGGCCCTTGAACACGAGACCGCCGAACAGCGTGGGCGAATCGTATTCCGCGCCGTTGCTGGTGCTCGTCCAGTTACGGCCGCGCACCAGCGTCGAGATTGCGTAACGCTGCATCACCTGCGGGTCGGCCCCCCAGCTGTCCTGCGCAAGTTCGCCGGCGCCGAGATTACCAATCTTCAACAGACCGAAGCGGTCGTTGCTGAAGCCTACTGTGGCGTGACGACCGAACAGGTTGCCCGCCGAGGCGCCCGTCATCGTATTGAGCTGGCCTTCCAACTGGAAGACCGCCTTCGTGCCACCGCCAAGATCTTCCGAGCCCAGCAGGCCGAACCACGAGCAACCCCAGTCGCCGCTCTGTGCTGAGAACTTGTTACCGCCCGGCAGGCCGGTTTCATACTGCACGCCATTGTCGATCCGGCCATACAAGGTGACACTGCTCTGCGCGTGCGCCATCGAAGTTGCAGCTGCCATCACCGACAAAGCAATAAGCCTCTTTTTCATTAGATATCCTATGTATATGATCTCCAAACCACGCGTGCTGCGTGTGTCTCAACACGCTTCAAGCCTGGTTGCCCTGCCGAAATGTAAATTTCACATTTCGAGGCGATTATAGGAATGCATATGCTCCATGGGTCGCCAGGGAAAACTCCGTTGTCGCGAACAGTTGCGCACAGCATCGGCCACGCGGTAGTCACGGAATTGTGACCACGCTACTAAGGTCATTTTCCCGGCGAGAGCACTAGCGCTCGTCACGGAAGAGGTCTTCGATTAGGAAAATATCAGCGTGTGCACATACCACGATCGACGGAGAACGCTGACGCCCACTTTGGGTTCTGAAGCCAACGTTGTGAAGTGGCAACGACAATCGAACAATTGAATTCGTTAGCGCCCACGGGGACGCCATCGGGATAGCCCACTTCTGGCTTGCCGAAACTCAACGGGGGGTAGCCTAGCGAAGGGCTCGCAGGTGAAGCGTAGGGACGAAGCGGGGGAGGGGGAGAGTCGAGATGAGGTTAAAAATGACCGCCGCGAGGCAGACTCTGCGTCTTTGCACTGCGCTTTGCGCAAGAACGCGAAAAAGGAGCCCGCAGTTGCGCGGGCAAACACTGGAAAATGACGCTTTTCAAGCCTGCTCTGTACCTAACGATTGACTAGTCGCAATGCTCGCTGGGGCCTATCGTCCTAGCGCTGCAAGAACGGATTCAGTGGCGGTTTGCTCGACGTCGACAGGAACACGCTCTTGGTCTCGAGAAATTCAAGCACTGCCTCGATCCCATTCTCGCGGCCTAGGCCTGACATCTTCATCCCACCAAACGGCATCATGAAGCTGTATGCTCGGTACGTATTGACCCAGACTGTTCCTGCTTTGAGCGCCTTCGTCATGCGCATCGCACGACCGATATTTTCCGTCCATACGCCAGCCACAAGGCCGTATATAACGCCGTTGCCCAACTGGACGGCGTGATCTTCGTCGTCAAAGCTGATGATAGAGAGCACCGGCCCAAAGACTTCCTCTTGGGCAATACGCATGTCGTTGGTTACGTCGGTGAAAATGGTCGGCTCGACGAACTGGCCACCGGTCAGCCCGGGGCCAACGGCCGGCTTTCCGCCGAGAACGCAGCGTGCGCCGTCTCCTCGAGCGATTTCGATATAGTCTAGTACCTTCGCGTACTGTGGCGGCGTGGCGATCGGACCAACGTTAGTCGTCGGCTGCATCGGATCCCCGAGCTTCACGTCGCGCGCAAGCTCGATTAATCGCTCGGTGAAGCGTTCCTTAATCGACTTCTGGACGAGAAGTCTCGAGCCGGCAATACACATCTGGCCTGCCGCACCGAAGATACCTGAGACGACGCCGATGGCTGCAGCGTCGAGATCCGCGTCTTCGAAAACGATGTTCGGTGACTTGCCGCCTAACTCCATCGCGACGCGCTTCATCCCGCGCGCAGCAGTTTCATAAATCCGTGCGCCTGTGACGTCGGACCCGGTGAAGCTAATCTTGGCGACGTCCTCGTGCTCGACGAGTGCAGCGCCAGCCTCGCTGCCGAAGCCAGTGACGACGTTCAACACACCGTCGGGCAGGCCGGCCTCCTTGGTGAGAGCCGCGAACTCGAGCGAGCTCGCGGACGCGAATTCAGACGGTTTGACGACGACAGCACATCCGGCTGCCAGCGCGGGAGCGCACTTCAACGCCAGGAATTGAAGGGGCGAATTCCACGCAGTCAATGCTGCTACGACGCCCACGGGCTCATGAGTGGTGAATGCGAAGACGTCTGCCTTCTCGACCGGCATGACCGAACCTTCAATCTTGTCTGCCAGTCCGCCGTAGTAGTACCAGTACTCAGGGATGGTTTTCAGTTGCCCCTGCATTTCGGAGAGAACCTTGCCATTGTCGCGGGTTTCAATTTCCGCCAGGTTCTTGGCGTTCTGCGTGACGAGGTCGCCAATGCGACGCATGATCTTGCCGCGCTCCGTGGCGGTCATCTTGCTCCATGGGCCAATGGTCATTGCTCGCTTTGCAGCTGCTACGGCGCGCGCAGAATCTTCGGCGGTGCCCCGTGGAATTCTCGCCCACGTCTCACCGGTATAGGGGTTAGCCGTGTCAATCCACTCGCCGTTCGCAGGGTCTTTGAGCTCCCCGTCGATCCAGAGCTGATACTTCTTCATCCGTCTACCTCCATTGGTCGGCTATCTCTTCGAACATACCGGCGCTCGCCCAGTAGCGCCGTTCTCTCGGCATAAACTACTTGTTCCTACCCGGACCTTCGACAGAATCGGGAACACACCACGTCAATGTTTCGGTGGGCAGCCGATCAGTGAGCCAGTTCGGGCAAGCCAGCGGCCCTCTCAGCTAATCCATACACCGACTTGATCTCGAGGTATTCCTCGAGTCCGAAGACGCCCATCGAACGGCCGATGCCCGACTGCTTATAGCCGCCCATCGGAGTCACCGAGTTGGTTGCGGTTCCATTAACGCAGATCCTTCCAGCGCGCAAGCCTTTGGCGAACTCATAGCCTCGCTGAAGGTCACCCGCGAACACATAGCCGCCCAAACCGTAGATCGAGTCGTTGGCAATCTTTAGTGCCTCATCCTCATTTCGATAAGGGATCACCGCCAGGACCGGGCCGAAGATTTCTTCTCTTGCGATGGTCATGTCGGCCGTGACGTCACTGAACACGGTCGGCTGAACGAAGAAACCTCGGTCCAAACCATTGGGAGGTTCAAGGCCACCGCAGACCAGCCTCGCGCCCTCGTCGATGGCGGACTGGATGTAGCGTCTAATGCTTTCGTACTGTGTACGATTGATCACCGGTCCCATCGTCGTTGCGAGGTCACGGGGATCGCCTAAGCGAAACTTGTTGCATTCGTCTACCAGGTACGGCAGCGCCTTCTCCACTTGGTCCTCGTGGATCAGCATTCGGCTGGGCGCGTGGCAGCTCTGGCCAGTGTTGAAGAAACAGCGCGCGATATTCCAGCGCGCGGCAGCCTCTAGATCGGCGTCCTTGAGTACGATGTTGGCAGATTTGCCACCGAGCTCCAACGAAACACGCTTGATCGTGCGGGCCGCTGCTTCGCCGACCTTGATGCCGGCGCCCGTCGACCCGGTAAAGGAGATCAAGTCCACATCGGGATGTCGCGACAGCGCTTCGCCCACCACGCTGCCGCGCCCAAGAATCAGGTTGAAGACCCCGGGGGGCAGCTCCGCCTTGTCAATGACCTCTGCCAGCAGAATGCTGCTGAGTGGAGATGCATCGGAGCCTTTCATGACCGACGTGCAGCCAGCCGCAAGTGCATAGATGAACTTGATCACCGGCGTCTGGATCGGCCAGTTCCAGGGAGAGATCAGCGCGCAAACTCCGATGGGCTCGCGGCGAACGATGGTGTCCTCCACGCGCGTTTCGAATCGGTACGACTGCAGCAGATCGCGCGCAACCTTCATGTGTGCGATGGGGCCAGTGACCTGCGCCCGCGCCGAGCGTGGCACGCCCACTTCGCGCGCAAGAACATCGGAGAACTCGTCCAGACGCTGCTCGTAGGCGGCAATGATGCGGTCGATCATGGCAACACGCGCGGCAACGCTGGTCTGCGAAAAGGTCTCAAATGCGCGGCGCGCGGCGACCACGGCACGACCTACGTCCTCAGCCGTGCCGCCGTTGGCGGCGGTGGCGAACACGACTCCGGTGTTAGGGTCCACCATTTCGCGCTGGTCGGATCCGGATGGGGCCACCCAAGCGCCGTCGATGTAATGGTATGGATAGTTCGTCATGGTTCACCTTACGGAATCAATTTGAGGGTAGCGCGCACAGGTGGTCGTCATGGTGGCGCTGGCTAAAAGAATGTTCAACTGCTGTGGTGAATCCACCGTCCCTTGCGCTGGTCTGCCCAGTCAGCAACGACAAGGGGACAAGAACGTAGTGAGGCCGACCAGATCAGCAGAGCGTGTTGGGAACTTTCGGTTGGACCTGGTATCCTGGCAGGATGAGCAAACGCAAGTCGTACCCGACGGATGTATCGGGTGACGAATGGCAGTTTGGTGCTCCATACCTGACGTTGATGAGCAAAGAAGCACCGCAGCGCCGATACGAGTTGCGCGAGATGTCCAACGCGCTGGGATGGATCGTGCGCGCTGGTGCAACCTGGCGTTTGTTGCCCAATGGCTTGCCACCTTGGGAACTGGTCTACCAGCAGACGCAACGCTGGATTCAAGCGGGTTGTTTCGAGGCCATGGTGAACGACCTGCGCTCGATCATTCGGGGCGCGCAGGACCGCCGTGGCCAACCCAGCGCCGTCATTCTCGACGGGCGCACGCTGCCGTCGACCTGCGAGAGTGGGCCTCGCGTAGGTTACGACGGTTACAAGCGCAAACCAGGCAGCAAAGTTCACATGGCAGTTGATACCTTGGGACAGTTGATTGCTGTGTATTTGACGCCGCCCAATGAACGGCAGCGTGCGCAACCCGGGGAACTGGCGCGTCAGGTCCAGTTGGCCACGGGTCAAACGGTTAAGGTGGCGTTCGCCGACCAGGGATATACCGGTGAGGAACCCGCGCAGGCGGCGCTTGATGAGCGAATCGAGCTTCAGGCAATCAGGTTGGCGAAGGCGAAGAAAGGATTCGTGCTGCCGCCACGTCGCTGGGTATTGGAGCGCAGCTTCGGCTGGCTGAACCGCTTTCGGCTGCTTGCTCGAGACTGCGAGCGCTTGTCCGAGACCATTGCCGGACTGAAGTTTGTGGTCGTCTCCGTACTGATGCTGTTTCATTTCGCAAACTTTACGAATAGTGCCTAACACGCTCTTGGAACACGCTGGATCGCGGCTTGGGACTGTTCGGAAGGCGCACGCGTGAGACGTGCTTTATGAGGGAAGCTGCATTTTTATAATTTTGTACAAGCACGAGCGAAGCGTCGAGTCGGATTTACTTGTCGAATGGAAAGCAGGGCTTACCACGGCCGAGCTTTCCGTAACGCTTTGGTTGTCATACCAACCTCAAGATCTCGACTCGATGGTTCACGTCGAGGCTGGCCCCGTTTCCCGTTCTCTACGCGTCAGGTTGAATTCGCTTTCCGCTGCCGATAATAATCGCTGAGAAGAGCATCAGGGCGACGCCACCGATGAATGCCGCGTCAATGGAGAAGTGGTCGAGCAGCGTGCCGCCGAGTTCAGCACCAAGCATGATCGAGAGCTGAATAGAGGCGACCATCAGTCCGCCGCCGCTTTCCGGCTTGTCCTTTACGGCCCTCGACAGCCACGTTGACCAGGCGACCGGTATTGCCGCGTTTATCGCGCCCCACGCAATCACTAATATCGCGACTGCCCACAGGTTGTGCCCAGCGGGAAGCAATGCGAGCGTCACGCCAGCCAGCGCCACCGGCAGCCCCATCATAAGCTGATAGAGACGCTTATTCATGACTGCGCTGGCGCCATACGTGCCTGCGAAGCCGGCTAAACCCATCCCGAGCAGGAGGAAGGACAGCGCCGACACGTCCACGCGAGTGTAGGACTCAAAAAATGGCCGGAAATATGTGAAGACGGCAAAAGCACCGCCAAACGTCAGCATTACAGCCAACATCGCGAAAGCTACGTGTGGTCGCCGGAGCAGAGACAGAACGTTGCCGCTGGGTTGCTGCGTCCGTTCCGGCATCGATGGAACCGTGGTCAGCAACAGCACGAAATTCACGACAACGATGGGAACCAGTGCCCAG
>Ga0207816_1000308_pt1 | contig 11243 bp, 9 predicted proteins | sample LuqExpMetageno10_FD_187768 | JGI IMG/M metagenome (GOLD analysis project Ga0207816, IMG submission 187768) | Tropical forest soil microbial communities from Luquillo Experimental Forest, Puerto Rico - Sample 10 (SPAdes) | ecosystem: Environmental > Terrestrial > Soil > Tropical forest ... | reverse complement strand
CGTGCTGCTGTGGGAGGCGCATTCGATTGCGAGCAGGTTGCCCCGGCTTTTCGACGGCAAGCTGCCGGATCTGAATCTCGGGACGCAGGACGGACGGACCTGCGCGAGCACCGTTCAGCAGGCGGCCGTCGAGGCGATGGCGGCGAGCGGCTCGACATGGGTTGCGAACGGCCGCTTCAAGGGCGGCTACATCACGCGATGCTTCGGCGCGCCGGCCCACGGCATTCACGCGATCCAGCTGGAGATGTGCCAATCCACCTATATGAACGAGACTGCACCGTTCGAATACGTGCCCGAGCGGGCGCAGGCGGTGCAGCCGACGCTCGAACGCATGGTCGGCGGCGCGCTCGAAGCGGTAAAGTGCCTCGCCCCTGTTTTTGCATAAGACATTCTGATGATCCAGCGTAAGCGTGCGTCCCGTTTCAGTGCAGGAGCGCACTAGCGGCAACAACCGCACGCACCGCTAACGAACAACGCGCCGCGCCGCGATTGTGCGGGCGACAAGGGAAACGCCGAGGTGCGCCCGGAATGTTTATCACCGGGAACTTTTGATTCACGCTGTTAAACATGGCACGAAGGTTGCGTTGAATAGTGCAGCCGGTGGCACTTCAGTCGGCGGTGCCGGGCGGATAGATAAAGATGGACAGGAACTGGATGGGCATCTTGATCAACCGCTCGGGGCCGTGAGGGATATCGGCCTGGAAAGTGAGCGTGTCGCCGGGATGAAGGACGTAGGTTTGCTGGCCATGGCGGTATTCGATCACCCCCTTGAGCATATGGATGAATTCGGTGCCGGGGTGTTCGAAAGTCGGGAAGCGTTCCGCCTCGTCCTCCATGGTGATGAGGAAAGGTTCGAAAGCTTTGCGCGGACCCTGGTCGTAAGCGAGCAGATGGTAGGTGTGTCCGCGCTTGGTGCCCTTGCGGACGACTTCCATGCCCGTGCCTTTCTTGACGAGTTGCGCGCCGCCCTGCGGCACGTCGAAGTTGCGAAAGAGCGTGGAAAGGGAGACGCCGAGCGCCTGGGCGATGCGGTGCAGGACGTCGAGCCCGGTCGAGGTCTGCGCGTTCTCGATCTTCGAGAGCATGCCGCGGCTGATGCCGGCCTGTTCGGCCACCTGCGCGATGGTCAGCGCGTGGCGCTGGCGCAAGTCGCGAATGGCGGCGCCCAGAAAGCGCTCGAGCGCAGTTTTGCTGTCGTCCCCGGTGTGCATGATCGGCCTCGATAGAAATGCTTGACGCGTAGCTGGCCGGCACGCAGCAGCGCGCGCCGGTTGTTTCACTGCATGAAGCATTGTTGCATGGGAGGAAAAGGAGTTCCAGACAGAGTGCGTAACGAGAAGTGCGTGACGAGAGCGTAAATGGGGTGCGCATGCGCCCTGAACGATGGTCAGCAAGTCCCCGGAACCGGCTCAGGCGCGATGCGCCCAGCCTCTTTCAACCGCAAACGGAGTTGGTGCAAGGAGTGACGATGAATCTGAACGACGCGAGTAAGCTGCCGCTCAGCGAGCCCGGAAGCGTGCCCCGTTTCGACTCGGCAGAAAACGCGCAAGGCTGGCTCGCTCAGCAGGGCGTGAAATACGTTTTGGCGCAGTTCGTCGACATCCATGGTGTCGCAAAGGCCAAGTCGGTGCCGGTCGCGCATTTGAAGACGGTGCTCAAGGCGGGTGCCGGCTTCGCCGGATTTGCGATCTGGGGTGTCGGCATCGAGCCGAACGGCCCCGATTTCATGGCCGTGGGCGACCTCGCGACGCTCACGCCCGTTCCGTGGCAGCCGGGCCTCGCACGCATCGTCTGCGACGGGCACGTGAACGGCGAAGCGTGGCCGTTCGATTCGCGCGTCACGCTCAAGCGCCAGGTAGCGCGTCTCACCGAGCGCGGCTGGACCCTTTTTACGGGGCTCGAGCCGGAATTCTCGCTGCTGCGCCGCTCCGCCAGCGGAACCCTCGAACCGTGCGACCCCAGCGACACGCTGGCGAAGCCGTGCTACGACTACAAGGGTCTATCGCGCACGAGAGTGTTTCTCGAGCGCCTCACCGAAGCGCTGCGCTCGGTCGGCATCGACGTCTACCAGATCGACCACGAGGACGCCAACGGCCAGTTCGAGATCAACTACACGTACACCGACTGCCTGACGTCGTGCGATCACTACGTGTTCTTCAAGATGGCCGCGTCGGAGATCGCCAACGAGCTGGGCATGATCTGCTCGTTCATGGCGAAGCCGTTCGCGAACCGGCCCGGCAACGGTATGCACATGCACATCTCGATCGGCGACGGCAAGCGCAATCTGTTCGCCGACGGCGCCGACCCGCTGGGCATGGGGCTGTCGAAGCTCGGCTACCAGTTCACCGCCGGCATTCTTGCGCACGCCCCCGCGCTCACCGCGCTGTGCAATCCGACCGTCAACTCGTACAAGCGCCTCGTGGTGGGTCGCTCCCTCACCGGCGCGACGTGGGCGCCGGCTTATGTGAGCTATGGCGACAACAACCGCTCGACCATGGTGCGCATGCCCGGCGAGCGCATCGAACTGCGTCTGCCGGACGGCTCCTGCAACCCGTACCTCGCAACGGCCGCCGTGATTGCCGCGGGGCTAGACGGGATCGACCGGCAACTCGATCCGGGCACACCGGCAAACGAAAACCTTTACGAGTGGTCGTCGGAGCGGCTTGCCGCGCACGGCATCGCGGTGTTGCCGCAAAACCTCGAGCAGGCGCTCGACGCGCTCGAGGCGGACACGCTGATCTGCGAGGCGCTCGGCCCGGTGGCCGGTGAGTTCCTCAAGCTCAAGCGCATGGAGTGGCTCGAATACATGCGGCACGTGTCCGACTGGGAACTCAAGAGCTACCTCGAATTTTTCTAAGGAGAACACACAATGTGTGGAATCGTAGGGTTGCTGGTGAAGACGCCGGCGCTACGCGAGCGGCTCGGCGAGCTGATGGTGCCGATGCTGATCGGCATGACCGAGCGTGGACCCGATTCGGCGGGGCTTGCGGTGTTCGGCAAGGAAGTGGATGCGGGCCAGCGCAAGCTGAGCCTCTACGCGGGCTTCACGGACGAGGGCGCGCAATTTCCGTGGGCCGCACTCGCCGACGCACTCAATCACGCCATGGACGTCACCGCGCGCTTCGACGTGAAGGGTAATCACGCAGTGCTCACGCTTCAGGGCGATGCAGAGCGCGTCAAGCTGTGGCTGCGCGAGCATTATCCGAAGCTTTATCTGCTTTCCACTGGACGCTCGATCGATCTCTACAAGGACATCGGCTCGCCGGCCGAAGTGGCCGCGCGCTATGACTTCGCGAACCTCAAAGGCTCGCACCTCGTCGGCCACACGCGCATGGCCACGGAATCGGCCGTCACGCCGGACCGCGCGCATCCGTTCACGGCGGGAGAGGACTTCTGCCTCGTGCACAACGGATCGCTCTCGAACCCGTATGGCGTGCGGCGCAAGCTCGAGCCGCTCGGCATCCACTTCGATACCGACAACGACACCGAAGCCGCGTGCCGCTTCATCGAATGGCGCCTGCGCGAGGGCGATGCGCTGCCCGAGGCGCTGCAAAAAGGCTTCGAGGAGCTGGACGGCTTCTATACGTTCCTGATGGGCACGACGACCGAGCTCGCGCTGATCCGCGATCCATTCGCGTGCAAGCCGGCCGTGGTCGCGGAGAACGACGATTACGTAGCGATTGCCTCGGAGTTTCGCTCGCTCGCGCATCTGCCCGATATCCGCAACGCGAAGGTCTTCGAACCCGCTCCCGAGGAGATGTACGTATGGAAAGCCTGAATTTCGACCTCGAAACGCAGACGGTCCGGGACCTGAACCAATACCTGCACGGCGACGCCGCAGCGCTGGCGGGGCAGCGCATCGCCGTCACGTCGCCGAATGGGGCACACAACATCGCCGTGGGCGTAGATGCCGAGCTGCATGTGACCATCAAGGGCCACGCGGGCTACTACGCGGGCGGGATGAACCAGCAGGCGACGATCGTGATCGAGGGGAGCGCCGGCACCGGCGTTGCCGAGAACATGATGAGCGGCAAGGTGCACGTGCGCGGCTTCGCCTCGAACGGCGCGGGCGCTTCCGCGCACGGCGGACTGCTCGTGATCGACGGCGACGCGGGTCTGCGCTGCGGAATCTCGCTCAAGGGCGGGGACATCGTGGTGGGCGGCTCCGTGGGCAGCTTCTCGGCCTTCATGGCACAGGCGGGCCGCATGGTGATCTGCGGCGACGCGGGCGACGCGCTGGGCGATTCGCTCTACGAAGCGGTGCTCTACGTGCGCGGCGCAGTGAAATCGCTCGGGGCGGACGCGCAGTACGAACCGATGAGCGACGCCGATCTCGACGCAGTGCGCCTGCTGCTCGCGGCCGCCGGGCTGGATCACGATCCGGCGTCCTTCAAGCGCATCGCCTCCGCTCGCACGCTCTATCACTGGAACGCCGACGCGAACCAGGAATATTGAACACACGCTCTCTGAGAAGGTTCCCCATGGATGCCAAACCCGTTCAATTCGTTCGTATGCAGCACGAAGAATCGCATGGCTACGACCGCAAGACGATCGACTATATCCACTCGGCAGCACAGCGAGGCCTCTACGAAATTCGCGGTCTGGGCGCGAAGCGCCACGTGCCGCATTTCGACGACCTGCTGTTTCTCGGCGCCTCGCTGTCGCGCTATCCGCTCGAAGGGTATCGCGAGAAGTGCTCGACCCAGACCGTGCTGGGCACCCGCTTCGCAAAGAAACCTGTCGTGCTGGATATTCCGGTCACGATTGCGGGCATGAGCTTCGGCGCACTGTCCGCGAACGTCAAGGAGGCGCTCGGGCAGGCCGCGACGGCGATGGGCACGTCCACGACCACCGGCGACGGCGGCATGACCCAGGAGGAGCGCCGCTCGTCGAAGACGCTGGTTTATCAGTGCCTGCCGTCGCGCTACGGCTTCAATCCGGACGACGTGCGGCGCGCCGACGCGATCGAAATCGTGATCGGCCAGGGCGCCAAGCCGGGTGGAGGCGGGATGCTGCTCGGACAGAAAGTCAATCCGCGCGTGGCGGCGATGCGTACCTTGCCGGCCGGCGTCGACCAGCGCTCGGCGAGCCGTCACCCGGACTGGACCGGTCCCGACGATCTGGCGATCAAGATCCAGGAGCTGCGTGAAATTACCGACTGGAACACGCCCGTGTATGTGAAGGTCGGGGCGACCCGCACGTTCAACGACGTCAAGCTCGCCGTCCATGCCGGCGCGGACGTGGTCGTGATCGACGGAATGCAGGGGGGCACCGCGGCCACGCAGACCTGCTTCATCGAGAACGTCGGCATTCCGACGCTGGCTGCGGTGCGCCAGGCGGTGGACGCCCTCGAAGATCTGAACATGAAAGGGCAAGTGCAGCTGATCGTGTCGGGCGGCATACGAACCGGAGCCGACGTAGCCAAGGCGCTGGCGCTTGGTGCAGACGCCGTCGCGATCGGGCAGGGCATGCTGATGGCACTCGGCTGCAATAGTGACAGCTACTTCCAGAACGGCGCACTGCATTCGGCGGCTGCCGATTATGCGGCGCTGGGCACGTCGCCGGGCTTCTGCCACCACTGCCACACCGGCAAATGCCCCGTTGGCGTGACGACCCAGGACGCCGCTCTCGAACAGCGCGTCCAGCCCGACGAAGGTTCGCGCCGCGTGCGCAACTACCTGAAGACGCTGAACATGGAACTGACGACGATCGCGCGTGCCTGCGGGAAGCAGAACGTGCATCACCTCGAGCCCGAGGATCTGGTCGCCCTGACCGTGGAAGCCGCAGCGATGGCACGCGTGCCGCTCGCGGGCACTTCGTGGATTCCTGGCTGGAGCAATTAATTTCAGTTGGCTGGATTTTTTTGACTCTGGGAAAGTTAAGCAAACTCGACGTTGAATCCACAATCTTTCAGGAGCCCTACATGAGTACGCAAAGCACCACACAGGCACAGGCAGCGCCGGCATCGTCAACCGGCCTGCGTGCCGGTACTTTAGGTTTTGCCGAGGTGATTGGCCAATCCATCGCCAACCTCTCCCCAACCTTTACGCCGTCGATCAACGTGACCGCGATCGCGGCGCTGGCAGGCGCGGGGACCTGGCTGATTTACGGACTTTCCACGCTCGGGCTGCTGCTGGTCAGCATGAGCATCATCGCGCTCTCCAGCCGGATTGCCACCGCCGGGTCATTCTTCATCTATATTTCGCGCGCGCTCGGGCCGATGGCAGGGGGCATCGCCGGCTGGGGGTTGATCGCGGCGTATATAGGCACCGCGATGGGGGTAGGCGCAGCGGGTGTGGTGTTCGTGCAGAATGCCTTCTCTTCCTGGGGCATCAATGTCCCGTCGTGGGCGGTATACACGGTGTTCGTCGCCCTCGCCTGGTTCTTCTCCGCACGCGACGTGAAGCTTTCCTCGCGGCTCTCGCTGGCCATCGAAGCCGCTTCAGTCGTGATCGTGGGCGGCGTGCTGATCTACGTGCTCGCACTGCATCCAGACCATATCGTCGACCATACGCAGTTGGGGTTGCAGGGCGTGAGCGGCAAGGGCATGGCGCAAGGCATGGTGCTGGGCATCTTCTCCTATGTGGGATTCGAAAGCGCAGCCTCGCTCGGCCAGGAGACCAGAAACCCGCTGCGCGTCATTCCGCGCGCTGTAGTCTGGAGCGTGATCCTGTCCGGCCTGTTCTTCATGTTCGTCGCCTATTCGATGACGATCGCCTACCACGACGACGCGGCCAAGCTCGGCGCCGATTCGGCCGTGCTTACCACGTTGCTGACGAGCGTCGGCGCCTCGCCGCTCGGCCCGGTGTTCTATCTGATCGCATCGGTCAGCGCGTTCTCATGCGTGCTCGCATGTATCAACTCGTCCAGCCGCCTGCTGTACTCCATGGGACGCTACCAGTTCGTGCACCGCTCGATGGGAATGGTTCATCGCACGCACCAGACGCCGTATCTCGCCGTGGCGTTTTCCTCGATCGTGACCTTCGTTGTGTGCATTGCGATGCTTGGCACCGGTCCGCTCAATACCTTCGGTTACACGAGTACGTTCGCCACCTTTGGCTTTCTGGTGACCTATTTTCTCGTCGCGGTTTCCGCGCCCATCTATCTGAAGAAGCTGGGCGTGCTCAAGCCGGTCAACGTGCTGTGGGGCGTACTTGGCGCGCTGGCGATGGTCGGCGCTGTGATCGGCAGCGTCTATCCGGTGCCTGACTATCCGTATAACATACTGCCGTATCTGTTCGTGGCGTACATGCTGGTCGGCACGGTCTGGTTGCTCATGCTGAAGAAGCGTTCGCCTCAGGTGCTCGAGAAGATCGAACACGATCTGGAAACCAGCGACGTGATGACTCACGGCAAAAAGTAAATGACTGATCCGCGCTCCGTGGACCGCCTTTCCGCACCGGCTGCGGACCGGAGGTCGGTCCATGCAGCCGGGACGGCCGCGGCTCCTCGCGAAGCGGATCCTCAGGAAGTCGACTTGCAGTTGCAGCCCGAGCGCGGCGAATGCGCCGCGCTCGAGATCGGCTGCGTCTCCCGCCCCGCGCGTCTGCGTGGGCAAAATCGCGTCAACGAGGACTATTTCGGCGTGATGCTCGGCGACCTGGCTGCGCGCGCCGCGCGTGGCAGTGTGATCGCGCTCGCTGATGGTGTGAGCGGAAGTCAGGGTGGGCGGGTAGCGGCCGAGCTTTCGGTGCGTACCTTCATCGATGCGTATTACGGGCTGCCCGAAACGCTCCAGCCGAGCGTGGCCGCCGCGCGTTCGCTAGAGGCGGTGCACGACTGGCTGCACCACATGGGTCGCGTCGATCCAACGCTCAAGCAGATGGCCGCGTCATTTGCGGCGCTGGTCATACGGCGCGCCACAGCGTATCTGGTAGCGGCCGGAGATGTGCGGCTCTATTTGCTGCGCGACGGGCAACTGGCACAAGTCGGCGAAGACGACATCGTGCCAGTTGCTTTTGGTTCGTACGTGGCGCACGCCGTTGGCATGAACCCGGCGCTCGTGACCCGTCTCGAAACGTTCGAACTGCGTGAGGGTGACCGCCTGCTGTTGTGCTCGGACGGTCTTTATCGACATGTGCCGGTGCGTGAGCTGCAGACGGTCCTCGCGACGCGCAATGGCGCACTCGAAACTGCGCGCCGCCTCGACGCGCTGGCCCTGACGCGCGGTTCCCAGGACGACGTGACGAGCGCGGTGATCGACGTCGGCAGCCTGCCTTTGCTCGATGGCGGGTACCTGGAGCGAGTGGTCGGCATGCTGCCGATACTCGCCGTGCCCGACGCGGGTGACGTGATCGATGGATATCTGCTCAAGAGCGTGCTCAACGACGGCTTTTATTCGCGGATCTTCGCCGGCTACGATCTGGCCGATCCGGACACGCCGCTGGCGCTCAAATTTCCCAAACCGCGCGTCGAGCAGGACGAGAACATACGCCAGTCGATCGTGCGTGAGCGCTGGCTCGCAGGCAAGGTCGGCGACGATGGCGTGCTCGCGCCGCTGCCTGTCGACGCCGATCGGCAAACCCGGCTCTATGTGGTGATGCCGCTGGGCGCGGGAGTCACGCTCGAAAAGCTGCTTTCGGCGCCCGAGCCCATCGGGCTGCCGCGCGCGATCAGAATCGCGCGGCAATTGGGCCGCTCGATCGACGCGCTGAATCGGCGCAATGTCTTTCATCGCGATATCAAGCCCGAGAACGTGCTGGTGATGCAGGACGACAGGACGTGTCTGCTCGACCTGGGCTTCGGCTATATGCCCGGTATGGAACTGCCGGGCCCAGCCTCCGCGCCTGGCTCACCTGCGTACATGGCGCCTGAGTTGATGAGGGGTGCGCAAGGCGATGCGCGCTCCGAGGTATTTGCGTATGGCGTGACCCTTTACCGGCTGTTCAGCGGTGGCAAACTGCCGTACGGCTTCAATGGTCGCGTGCCGCTCTACGAGTACCGGCTCGACGCGCCGCAATGGCTTGACCTCGTGCTGGAGAAAGCGCTGCAGGCCGATCCCGCACGCAGGTATCAGGACGTACTCGCTGTCTGCGCCGATCTAGAGCGCCTTTCGGGCGGCCAGGGCGCGATGGCTCCGGTTCGACGCAAGCCATTGCTCGAGAGCGAACCGGTGCTGTTCTGGCAGGGAGTCTCAGTTTTATTGCTGGCGCTGCTGCTGTGGTCGCTGATACGGCGATGAGCCTTCGCGTTTACGCGGGGACAGATTGAACCGCGAAGCCGGCTCGCAGTCTTTAGATGGCACGGCCACGCTGCCTGTTGCATCGCATCATCAATTGGTGGATATTGTTCGTGCTCACGCATCGCCGTGTTCTTCATCGGACGAACTGCCCGGATGCCAGCCAGGCGGGTCGCCGAGGCCGGAGAATCGCCATGGAACTCTGTGAAGGGTGCATCGAACTGGAAGGGCGCTCATCGGGCCTTGCCGGCAATGACGAAATGACTCTAGTCGGAATCGGTCAGTGCGAAGGTCGCGTTGCCCTTGAGCACTATCGCTGCCGCAGGTGCGGAGCGCTTATGGCCCGGCAGTTGTGCGGCGAATCCACAGAACGAATCTGGATGGTGCTGGCCTAGGTTCCAGGCGCGCCACACGGCGGTTTGGCGGGGCTTCGAGGGAACCAACGGATGCATCGGACGAAGAATGGCACTTCGCCGCTCCGTCCCCGACCTTGATGAACAAAGACGCACAGCAGCGCCGATACGAACTGGGCAGAATATCAAGCCGTCGCCCGCTGCCACATGCTGCGCTGATCGGGCATAGAAAAGCGACTAACGGTCCACCAGCATTTTGCCCCCCAACACGGGCGGGTCCGCAAAACCCCGTCTTCAGGCAGGTGGGTATCCGCGCCCGTGGTGACCGGAGGCATTTTCCCGGTCGCTGCCGCTACGTTGCCTGCCGCGAATCCGGGCGGAATCGACCGCGTGGGGGCGGCGTCCTCTGTCGCGCTACGCTGGGCCGTTTCCATCGATTGACGTTGCTATCGAGGTGCGCAAATGCACGAATCGTGGGAGACAAGTCTCGGTCGGACGTTTGAGGAACGTTTCGGGTCGTCGGCCGACCGCGCTTTGACAGGGCGCCTCGCTCAAGTGTCGGCGCAATGGGCGCAGCCACTCGAAAGGCACGTAGCTCTGGCGAATCGGGTGACTGACACGATTCTGATTGTCATTGAGGAGCAACTGGGGAGACCGGGGTTCAATGACAGAAGCGACGGCGAGCGTGTGACGCTTCAAATCCTTGCCCAGATGGCTGGCGACATACGTGCAATCATTCAACTCGCCTCAGCAGGGTTGACATACCAGGCCGTCACGCTCGCGGCCTCGACGTTCGAGCGCGGCATGATGCTCGCTTCAATAGCGGGTGACGATGGGCGCGCGCGCAAGTGGCTTAAGCACGATAACGCGAAGAAGAATTTCGAGGATCTCCGCTCGACTGTGAATCAGGCACTGACCCATCTGGATACGACGAATTACGGACTGAAGGACGCGCTGGGAGATCCCTACGAGGGGATGTATCAGGCGCTCTGCGCGTTCAAGCACGCCAATCCGCTGGTGCAACGACACATAGGCCAGCTCGACGGAGCCCTCGACGTATTGGCGTCGGTGTTCCCGGAGCCGAACCGGAAATCGCGAATTGCGGCGTCTTTCGCGCTCGAGGCCGCCGTCTTTGCGGGCTGGGTGAGTCTTGTCGCCATTTGCGAGGCCTATGTTGAAAAAAAGCGGGATCTAAGCGACATCATCAACGGCCTCAACAGGGCAAGAACGGAGCTGAATGTGATCAGGCAACAATGGGAATCTGAACGAGACGAACACACTCGATAGCAGGCTGTGCAGAGATCGGCCCGGATTCACGCACACACTAATCGAATCGCGAAACAGGGCGAAAGGCGAGGAAAGGCGGTGTAACGCACCGTAACCACGCATTGTTCGAATTCTGCAAGCATACGCCTCGCCTTTGCATGGCCCGAAATCGCATAAAAAACCTCGATTTCCCAACTCTCCAATTGGTCTGAAGCGCAACGCTTCAGAGGCGATGCACACCTGTCACGATCTGTAGCGAGCATTCTGCTCGCACGATATCACCCGTTTGATGAAGGGAATGAACATGAAGAAATTGATTTTATTGGCCGGTATGCTTGCGCTGGTTTCAGCCCTCGGCGGTTGCTGCTGGTGGCCGTATTGCGGCGCGGGCGGCTGGGGCGGTGGTCCCGGAGGGCCGGGCGGCCATGGCGGCCCTGGCGGTGGGG
>Ga0207816_1000306_pt1 | contig 11286 bp, 10 predicted proteins | sample LuqExpMetageno10_FD_187768 | JGI IMG/M metagenome (GOLD analysis project Ga0207816, IMG submission 187768) | Tropical forest soil microbial communities from Luquillo Experimental Forest, Puerto Rico - Sample 10 (SPAdes) | ecosystem: Environmental > Terrestrial > Soil > Tropical forest ... | reverse complement strand
GGAGGCGGCCTTTCGCGAGACGCTCGCGCTCGCGCCGGATCACGCCGAGGCGCACTACAACCTGGGCGTCGCGCTGCATACGCTCGAGCGGCTGCCCGAGGCAGAGGCCGCGTATCGCGAGACGCTGCGCCGCTTGCCCGGCCGCGTCGAGGCTCACAACAATCTCGCCTGTGTGCTGATGGCGCTCGGGCGCCGTGACGAAGCGCTCGACGTGCTCCACGAAGCGCTTGCCGCGCGGCCCGACTTCGCCGAGGCGCACTTCAATATCGCGAGCCTGTTGAAGGAATACGGCCGGCTCGACGAAGCGGAAGCGGGCTACCGGCGCGCACTCGACGCGAACCCCGGCTACGGCGACGCGAAATTCCGCCTCGCCACGCTGCTCATCAGCATGGGCCGCTTCGAGGAAGGCTTCGCGCGCTACGAATGCCGCTATACGATGCCCGGTTTCGTGCATCACGCGACGCAACGCCTGCTGCAGTGCCCCGTCTGGCAAGGCGAACCGCTCGCCGGCAAGTCGCTGCTGCTGTGGCAGGAAGACGGCCTCGGCGACATGCTGCAATTCGGGCGCTATGCGCGCGTACTCAAGGCGCAGGGCGCGGCGCACGTCGCGTTCACATGCCAGGCGCCGCTGCACGGGCTCTTCAGCGGCGCCGAGGGCATCGACGCCGTGCTCGGCCATGAAGCCGCTGCCGCTGCGTCTGCACAGTTCGACTACTGGGTGAGCCCGATCAGCGTGCCTCACCGTCTTGGCACGACGCTCGACACGATCCCCGCACCGCTCGTCCTCACGCCCGAGCCCGCAGTCGTCGAGCACTGGCGCGCGCGCCTTGCCACGCTCGCGGCGGGCCCGCGCATCGGAATCGTCTGGAAGGGCAACGCGAAGCATTTCAACGACGCACATCGCTCGCTGCCGTCGCTGGCCACGCTTGCGCCGCTGTGGAACCTGCCGGGGGCGCAGTTCGTGAGCCTGCAGAAAGGCCAGGCAGAAGACGAGGCCCGGAACCCGCCCGCGAGCCTGCCGCTGCTGCACCTCGGCACGGACGTGCGCGATTTCGTCGACACCGCGGCCATCGTCGCGCAGCTCGATCTCGTGATTTGCGTGGACACGTCCACCGCGCATCTGGCGGCGTCGCTCGGCAAGCCGTGCTGGGTGCTGCTGCCGCACTACGACCTGGACTGGCGCTGGATGCACGGGCGCGAAGACTCGCCGTGGTATCCCGGCACGATGCGCCTCTTCCGCCAGCGGATCGACGAAGCGTGGCCCGCCGTCGTGGAGCGCGTGCGCGTGGCGTGCGCCGAGCGCTTCGGGGGTTGAAACAGGAGGCGCGGGGCGCGCCTCAATCCCAGATGTTGCGGAACGCCACGGCGACGATCACCGGCACGCACATCACGAGCGGAATGGCGAAGTACGGAATCTCCATATCGACTTCCCACTTGTAGACGATCCAGCCGATACCGAGCGCGAGCGTAAGCACGCCCACGAGCGCCGTGAGGGTATTCAGCAGCCATTTGGGCGGCTGCTTGCGCGCAGGTTTGTTCTCGGGTGACGGGTTCATGGCGGCGGTGGCGAAAAGCGGGAACGTCTCGATCCGGGCTTGGGATGCTGCGTATTTTACTCCGTGGCGCGTATTCGACCGAAGCCCGCGTAGCGCCCGCATTACCTCCCAGGTAATCGATTCGCCGCCCGGCGCACCCTATTCTCGCAAGCGTTGGCCCACCCTTTCACGCTCACGAGGACTGCCATGACCGCCTACGCCATCGCCCATCTGCGCGACGTCGAACCTTGCCCCGCCATCGTCGAGTACCTGGAGAAGATCGACGCAACGCTCGCCCCCTATGGCGGCCGCTTCATCATTCACGGCGGACGCGTCGAGCGGCTCGAAGGCAAGTTCTCCGGCGACCTCATCATGATCGGGTTCGCGAGCCGCGAAATCGCGCGCGAGTGGTATCGCTCCAGCGCCTATCAGGCGATCCTGCCGCTGCGCGCCGGGCATTCGCGCGGAGAAGTGTTCCTGATCGATCAGGTCGAGATGCCGCATCGCGCCACCGACGTACTGCGCCCCGCCCAGCATGACGACGGCTCGCCCGCTGCGTGACGCGCAAAGTGAAAGCAATTCGTTAGCGGAAAATCGTCAGCGGATGCTGGCCATGCGGCACGTTTGCAAAGCGGATTTCGACTCTCGCAAACGTTTTCTCGCATTTCATAATTTTTTCTTCAACGGCAACGAAACTGTGCGCGACCCATCCTCAGAGAACGGATGCGCACATGAGAATACGCCTTCCCAACCGCGCGTCGACGACCCTGTCGACCGCGGTGATCGTTGTGCTCGCAACCACGATGCTCGATGCATGCGGCCCGGGTTATGGGTCGTCGTCGGCATCGGATACGTCGGATACGTCGGCAACATCGACGCCAGCGGAAAGCCGGAACGCCGCAACGCCATCGCCATCGCCCTCGGCGAACAGCGCGTCGGCGTCGCCATTGCCTGATACCGGCGCTTCAGCGAACCCGAGCGCCACGCCCGCCTATGGCGCGAACGCGGCAAACACCGCGAGCGCCCCAGCGCAAAGCGCACAGGCCAGCCTCGCCGCCGACAGCGATCAGGTCACGCCGGTCATGAGCTATGCGCCAGGCGACAGCGCGCAGACCCAGGCCAGCAACGGCAACGATTCCAGCGGTTCAGCAACGTCCAGCCATTGAAGCACTGCACCAGCGTGCACTTGTGCCAGTCCACCGTCGGGCACGACACTCCAACCTCAAGCAGAAAGGTGAACAGCAATGACGTCAACCAGTCGCCGCCGTTTCCTGCAAACCGTCGCGCAGTCGGGCGCCGCCGCTGCCGCGATGACCGCTCTCCCCGAGTCGATCCGCAATGCGCTCGCCATTCCGGCCAATTCGCGCACGGGCACGATCCGCGATATCGAGCACATCGTCGTGTTCATGCAGGAGAATCGCTCGTTCGACCACTACTTCGGCCATATGCGCGGCGTGCGCGGCTATAACGACCGCCTGCCCATTCCGCTGCCCGGTGGCCTGCCCGTGTGGTATCAGCCCTCGAAGGAGGATGCGACGAAGCCCGTGTTGCCGTTCCACCTCGACACGTTCAAGACGAGCGCACAATGCGTGGGCGACCTCGACCACGCGTGGTACCCCACGCACTACGCGATCAACAACGGTCTTTACAACCAGTGGCCGCAGTACAAGACCGACATGACGATGGGCTATTACCTGCGCGCGGACATTCCGTTCCACTACGCGCTGGCCGATGCCTTCACGGTGTGCGACAACTACTTCTGCTCGCTGCCCGGCCCGACGCACCCGAACCGCTCCTACCTCATGACCGGCATGGTCGATCCGACCGGCACGATGGGCGGCCCGCTGCTCGACAACAGCGACTACGTGGACAACGACGTGCCGCCAACGTATCAACTGCTCTCGTGGACGACCTACCCCGAGCGCCTGCAGGCCGCCGGCATTTCGTGGCAGATCTACCAGCAGGGCACGAACGGCAGCGACCCGCTGAACGGCAACTACGGCACCAACATCCTGCAGAACTTCGCGAACTTCATCAACGCGCAGCCCGGTTCGGCGCTCTACCAGCGCGCGCAAACGGTGCGCACCATCGCCGATCTGAAAAACGACGTACTCCAGAACAATTTGCCGCAGGTCTCGTGGCTGCTGCCGCCCGCAGCGTTCTCGGAGCACCCGAAGTACACGCCGGCCTATGGCGCGGAATACACCTCGCAGATCATCGAAGCGCTGACTTCGAACCCCGAAGTCTGGAGCAAGACCGTGCTCTTCATCATGTATGACGAGAACGACGGCTTCTTCGACCATATCGTGCCGCCGCAGCCGCCCACGACGTCCACCCAGGGCAAGTCGACGGTGAGCGTGGACGGCGAGATTCACAACGTGGTCAACCCGCTGCGCGGCGGCAAGTACACCGCCGACGGCCTGCCCTACGGCCTTGGCCCGCGCGTGCCGATGACCGTGGTCTCGCCCTGGACCAAGGGCGGCTTCGTCTGCTCGCAGGTGTTCGATCACACTTCAGTGATCCGCTTCATCGAAGCGCGTTTCGGCGTACAGGAGCCCAACATCACGGCATGGCGACGCGCGGTGTGCGGCGACCTCACCACGTGCTTCGATTTCCACACGCCCGACGCCTCGATGCCCACGCTGCCCGACACGAGCAACTACATGGCGCTCGCCGACAACCAGTGCTCGGCCAACTCGGCGCCCACGGTGCCGGCCACGCCGCAGCCGATCGACGCGCAGGAGCCCGGCGTGCGCTACGCGCGTGCGCTGCCCTACGAGCTTCATGTGAACGCGAAGCCCGAAGCGCAGAACAACACGCTTTCCATCACGTTCGCGAACACGGGCCGCCAGGGCGCGCACTTCTACGTGTACGGCACGAACCGCAGCGACGGTCCGTGGCGCTATACCGTCGAAGCGGGCAAGTCGCTCGACGACACATGGGACCTGAGCGCGACGAACGGCGTCTACGCGTTCGAAGTGCATGGTCCCAACGGCTTCGTGCGGCGCTTTGCGGGCACGGCCGCGCAATCGGGTCCGGGCAAGTCGGGCCGCTCGCCGGCGCCTGCCGTGACTGCGCACTACGACGTGGCCAACGGCAACCTCTTCTTCAGGTTCTCGAACGCGGGCAGCAGCGTCGCGCACCTGAACGTGATGGACAACGCCTATGGCGCGCACGAGCGCAACGTGGTCGTGCCGGCCGGCGCACAAATCGACGAAGTCTGGGTCCTCGCGTCGAGCCATCACTGGTACGACCTCACGGTCACGAGCCGCGACGACGCCACCTTCGCGTGGCGCTTCGCCGGACACATCGAGAACGGCCGGCCGAGCATCAGCGACCCGGCGGCTGTCGCGCCGGTGACCAGGCTGAGCTGAGCCGGGTACGAGGCTGCACTCGGCCTTAAGTTTCTTTTTCTGTTTCCTTGTTTGCGGCGTTTCCGGGCGCCGCTTTTTTTTGGTTCTTCGCAGATTTCCGGGGAGATGGCGATCGCTTGCTGACTCGTTACGGTGCTTCCCACCTTCACAGGCCACGCCGGATGTCGATCGCGCGGATGGACCGTGATTGCCGACGAGGCAACGTTCATTCTCGCGAATCGAAAGGCCGTTCTCCGGGGCGAAGCCGATGAATGTGCGTCCGTGCGACGGTAGGGGCGAATGACGCCTACTGGCCGCATCCACGGATCTTTCGGACATCCAGGCATCCGCAGTGCCTCAAGCCCCCTCAACCGTGGTTTTCGACCTGATCGGCCAGCAGATTCAACGCGCGGGACACCTGACGGCCGAAGTAGTTCGGCCGCTCGCGCTCATAGGCGCGCAACAGTTCGGTGCAGTCGCGTTCCGGCCAGCGCCAGTGCAGCCCCTGTTTAGCAAACGCCGGATGATCGTGCAGTTCAGCCGGCACTTCGTGCTCATCCGTCCAGCCCCATAGATACGTCTGCTTTACACCAGAAAACGGCATGCCAAGCGTGGCCGCTACCGCCGCGTCGTGGCGCAAGGTGAAGTCGACGATTTCCATTCGCACGCGTCCATCGGCGTCGGCGTGACGCGCCTCGATCCAGCAGTGATAGCGCGCAAGTTGCGACAGATGCTTCGCGGTGCGGCGCCGCTCGCGCGTCGAGCAGAGCACGTACAGGTTTCCGTCGCCGAAATCCATCACCTCGCCGCCCGCAACGGGCCGATACCGCACGCCGGTCAACAGCGTGAGGAACTGCGCGCCGACGATGGCATAGTCGGCGCAGCGCATGTACCCGTCCTTGGTCGTCGCCTCCGACACGCTTCGATGAACCACTTCGTCGATCACCGGATGCAACGCCCTGTCCAGCGGCGCGTTCAGGATCGGAGTTTGGCCTGCCGTGACTGTGTCTCGCATTGTTGGCTATACGCCCGCTCTTGATTTAGGGTACGGAGTATAGCCTGGATTGTTACCAAATATTACAAGCCGGTGAGATAGCGAGTCGTTAAGCGGCGTTGATTCCCCAGTGGAACAGCGAGGGGAGCGTTAATCCGGGCCATACATGACGCCACGCACCATAAACACGCCACACTCAACACATTGGAAGTGCGGTTCGTCATCGAGCCCACGCCCGTACGGCCTGAATCGACATACGTGAATCCTGCCTTTCCATCCCCTTTCACGCACATCAAGTGCCGACGCGCGCCGAATGCGCGTCAGCGTTGCGGGTCCGCTAGCATCCACGTGCTTCATACATCCATTCCTGTGAATTCGCCCTTGCCCGACCAGGGAAGCTTTCAATCCGTATGGAACGGCCATGGATTCCCTGTAGCGAGCATAGGGAATCATTCTTAAGGCTTCCTTATCTTGCTGTCATGGCGATGCCCTCTGGCTGCCGTTTTCGGCGATGTGCGTCGCACACAAAATTCCCGCAATCCGCACCGACACGCGCAAACCGCGTTGCGTATGCGCGTCGGTGGGCGCGAGACTCACTTCGGCACCCATCCGATCGGCAATCGTGCGGACGATTGCCAGTCCGAGCCCTGAGCCGATCTGCTCGTTACCCGGGATGCGATAAAACGGATCGAACACACGAACGCGCTCGTGCGGCGAGATGCCCGGGCCGTTGTCGGCGACGGTCAACAGCACTTGATTTCCTGTCGCCCGGACGGCCAGATTGACCCGCCCGCCATCTGGCGAGTAGCGGATCGCGTTGTCGACGAGATTCTTGATCAGCGTCGTCAGCTCGATGCTATCGACGCTCACTCTCACATCCGGCCCGTCTTCGACGCCGATATCAATATGCTTCGCTTCAGCAAGTGGCATCAGATCTTCGAGCACACGCCGCCAGGTCGCGTGGATCGACACCGGCTCCATGGGCCGCGCTGGCTCCGCCTGTATCCGTGCAAGTGCGAGCAACTGCTCGATCAGCTTGCGGCTGCGCTCGAGGCCGCTGCGCAGCGTGCTGAGGCGCGTGCGTGCGTCGACCGGCAGATCCGTCTCGCCGAGCCGCTCCGCCTGCAGCGACATCGCCGTGAGTGGTGAGCGAAGCTCATGCGCCGCGTCTGCGACGAAGCGGCGCTGCGCATCGACCGACTGCGCCACGCGTACGAGCATCCGGTTGATCGCCACGACGAACGGCCGCACCTCGACCGGCACGTGATCGGTCTGCACCGGCCGCAGATCGTGCTCGCTGCGCGCGTCGATTTCGGCCGACAGCGACGCGACCGGCCGCAGCATCTTGCGTACGAGATCGGCAACGACCAACAGCAGAATCGGCAGCAGGATGAATAACGGCATCGCTGTTCGCCATGCGCTTTCGCGCGCGGTGTCATCTCGTACGCCCGCATCCTGGGCGACCACGATGCGCTCGCCGTTCGCGAGCGTGTGAATCAGCACGCGCAGCGCCTGTCCGTCCGCATCGAGCGTGTGGAAACCGTCAGGCAGCGTCGCCGCACCGGCGAGTCGCCGATCGCCGACAGAAAGCGGCGCGCCGTCGCGATGCAGCGGTTCGACGATCACGCGCGGCACTTCGTCGCTTTCCGACGCGTGCGCGGCGCTGCCGGTCGGCGAAGCAGGCATCGACGCGCTCTGACGATCGAGCAGCGTCGCGATCTGACGCAGCACGTCGTCCTGCAATTCATGCGCCTCGACGTATGCCGACGAGAACGAAAAGGCCGCCGCCGCGGTTGCGACGACCAGGATCGCAACCGAGAGCGCGACAGACAGACGGAACTGGATAGATTCTTTCAGCCGTTTCTTGACACCATCCATCCGACACCTCTGACGTTCTTGATCACACTGCTGCCGAGCTTGCGGCGCAGCGAGTGGATCAGGACTTCGACTGCGTTGCTTTCGACTTCCTCGCCCCAGCCGTAGATGCGGTCCTCGAGCTCGCTGCGCGACAGGATCGCGCCGGGGCGCACGAGCAGCGCGCGCAGCAACGAGAACTCGCGGTTCGACAACTGGACCGGCGCACACTCGCTGACCGCGACTTCGCGCGTCGCCGGGTCGAGCGAGACGATGCCGTTGCTCAGCACGGGCGCGGCCGAGCCGACCTGACGCCGGATCGCCACGCGAATCCGCGCGAGCAGTTCGGCCATTTCGAACGGCTTGAGGATGTAGTCGTCGGCGCCGCCGTCGAGCCCGCGCAGGCGATCGTCGAGGCCATCGCGCGCGGTGATGATGATGACCGGCACCGCACTGCCCTTCGCGCGGATGCCGGCCAGCACATCGAGGCCGTCCCGGCCGGGCAGGCCGAGGTCGAGCAGGATCAGGTCGTAGCGCTGCGCGGCGAACGCGGTCAGCGCGAGCGCGCCGTCCGTGACGCGATCCGCCGCGTACGACGCGTCCTTCAACGCAGCCTGGACAGCTTCGCCAATCATCGGGTCGTCTTCGACAAGCAGTATTCGCATGCCTCCACTCCACGAGCGATAACCGGAATCAGCGTATGTAATTTCCACCCACGCATCACGAGGCCTTGCCGGCGAGCCGGTCGAACGTGTGCAAGAGGTCGGTCATCGCGGCAGTGCAGTCCGTCTGCGTCGGGTGGTCGGCGCGCAGCGCTTCGAGCGCGCGGTCGATCGCCTTGTCGAGCACGTGCCAGTCGTCGGCCGCGCGCGGCTTCAGGCCAGCTTCGGCCTCGTCCCACGCGACCTCGAGATCCTTGATGCGTGTCTTGCCGCCAGGCAGGTCGCCCTTGGCAACGAGAACGGACACGTCGGCTGCAATCGTGCGGAACTGAGAGAGGTCGCCGAGCTTCGACACGCTCGCGGGCGAACCGCCTTGTGCGGCGGCGGAGGCGGACGCCGTGGTCGATGCAGCGGCGCTGCCGCTCTGTTTGGAGCAGCCGGCCGCGAGGCCGAGCGCAGCGCACACGGAAACAGCAACGAGCAGACGCGAAAGCGTGGTTGGATAACGCATGAAAAATCCTCGATTCGATAGTGAAAAAAACGTGACGCTCATTCGGCGGTCTCGACGCGCGCGCGGCTGCTGGCGCCGATCTGCGCGACGGCGACGAGCACGACGATCACAGTGAGGAACAGCAGGCTCGTCGGAGCGGCCCCCATGCCGAAGCCGCCGTAGGTGCGCGACTGCGTGAGCAGGTCGCCGAGCGAGGCTCCGAATGGTCGCGTCAGGATGTACGCGATCCAGAACGTCAAGACCGCGTTGCCGCCACAGCGCCAGGCGGCGTAGACCGCAGCCAGCAGGATGCCGAACGACACCGCGCCGAGCGAGAAGCCGAGACCCAGCGCTTCGGTCGCGAGATCGCCGGCGGCCGTGCCTAGCGCGAACGTGCAGAGGATCGCGGCCCAGTAGAACAGTTCGCGACGCGGCGTGTCGATCGCCTCGATCGCCAGGGTGCCCTCGACGCGATACCAGATCGCGAAGAATGCCGCGAGCACACTGGCGAATACGCCCGTGCTGACGTAGAGGCTGACACCGAGGCCGTCGGTGAGCAGATCGGTGATCTGCGTGCCGACGACGCTCACGAGCACGACCGTGAGCCAGTAGATCCATGGCGTGTACTTGCGCGTGCGCATCTGCAGGATGAGCGCGATCGCAAGCAGCGACGTCATCAGCGCGCGCGTTGCGCCCTGGCCCCAACCCGCGTTGACCGCGAGAAAGTCGGCGCCGGTCTCGCCGACCGTGGTCGACATGATCTTGATGATCCAGAACGCGAACGTGATCGCGGGAACCTTGTTGAGCCAGCGTGCAGCCGGTCGATTGGATGCGTAAGTCATACGGACGACTCCTCGGAAATCGGGTGACGGACGTGTAGTCTGATCGCTCAGACTTAGCAGATCCTTAGCCGAACTCTTATGAAGCCGCTTTCTGGCGCATACACCGGCTGTACGGAGGCGTTAAACCGGGGTACGGAGCGGTCGTATGTGGGCTCGAGTAACTTGCCGGGCAACAGACGGTCGGCCGTAGCCGACACATTGCGGACGAATAGCCTTCGCGTATGGATGACTGGACTCTGCTTCAGCAGCGGACGTCACGCAAACGTGGCGACGCACGCACCGCGGATTCCGTGCGCCTCCAGCGAGGATTGCACAAAACCGCCCTCGACCATGCGCATGACAAACCGATTCAGAAAGTGAGCGGCCGCTTCTCGCCCCTTCGGTGTTCCCATTGCCTGCTCGATCACCATGAACCGCCCACGCAGCATGCGCAGTCCCGAAATATGACTGGCATCATATTCAAGTTGCTGCCTTACGCCTGCCGCTACCTCATAGCCCTCTGACACCATGGTCTCGACCACGGCAGGAGAAGTGGTTGACCTGACAATCTCCGCCTTCTGGAGTACCCGGCTCAGGTACAAATCGTATGCACTTCCCTTGCCGACGACGACCCGCGTACCCGTCCTGTCGACGTCCTCGTTCTGCCGGATGGGCGAATTCTCAGGGACAAGGTAAGCGCCCTCGATCAGGAGGTAAGGACGGGTCTGCTCAATCCCCTTGCCGCGTAAAGGATCTCGCGCAACGAACGCAACGTCCCATTCGCCCCGCTCGCATCCGGCAACCACTTCGCCAGCAGCGTCGTAAAGGACCAGTTGCAAAGGTGCATCGATCAGGGCAGCCAGCCTTTTCGCAAGATCGACGGAGACCCCATACGGTTCGCCCGTTTTCGGATCACGATTGGCGAGTATCGGATTGCCGAAGTTGATCGCCGCCCGAAGCTGGCCTGTCGGCGTTAGTTCGCATGCTTCTTCCGAAGTCACAAAGACATTGTCGGTTGACATTTCAATCCCTTTAAAGGGTCTGGCACACGGTGTGAGGCGCAACGGAGACTGGAACGATTCCCGCGCCCTCACTTGACTCGATCTACAAATTCGTTGGTCCAGGTTTTCGACAGATCGATGTGCTTGCCCTCGATGTTGGGATTGAAGCCGGTTAGCACTTTCAGCACTGTTTCGGGCCCTCCGTCCGGCATCTTTCCGTCGGGTGAGTACATTGGCAACGACGCTTTCAACGCCTGAACATATAGCGTCTTGTTGCCGCCGTAGTAGTCGGCGGGCATCTTCGCCGCGATCTCGTCGGGTGAGTGGGTATGGATAAACCGCAAGGTTCTGACAAACGCTCTCGCGAGTTTCTCTGCTTCGGTTTTATGTGCCTGTATCCAACTGCGCTGAACATAAAGACTGGACGCCGGATACAGTCCGCCCAGAGCGGCTCGGGTTCCGTCAACGCTGCTCAGATCGACCAGTACTTTTGCGTCACCGCTTGCGCGCAACAGTGATGTGGTCGGCTCAGTTGTCCACGCGACATCGACGCGCTGCTGTTTAAATGACGCGATC
>Ga0207816_1000305_pt1 | contig 11294 bp, 8 predicted proteins | sample LuqExpMetageno10_FD_187768 | JGI IMG/M metagenome (GOLD analysis project Ga0207816, IMG submission 187768) | Tropical forest soil microbial communities from Luquillo Experimental Forest, Puerto Rico - Sample 10 (SPAdes) | ecosystem: Environmental > Terrestrial > Soil > Tropical forest ... | reverse complement strand
GTCTCGTATGACCGCCGTCAATGTCACCACCATCCGCTATTATGAGAGCATCGGCCTCTTGGCCGAACCGCCGCGCAGCGAAGGCGGCCGCCGGGTCTATAGCGAGGCCCATCTCAGGCGTCTGAACTTCATCCGCCACGCCCGTGATCTGGGGTTTGAGATCGAGGCCTTGCGAGAGATGCTGGCACTCTCGGACAAGCCCGATATGTCCTGCGCGCGTGTCGATACTCTGGCGCGCCAGCATCTAGAGGCGGTGAAGGATAAGATCGCGCGGCTCAAGCTTTTAGAGAGCGAGCTGGCGCGGATGCTCCGGTCTTGCAGTCGTGGCCGCGTTGCCGATTGCCGGATATTGGATGCCTTGGCGGACCATAGCCGGTGTTGCTCCGACCATGGTGCCGTTCGCGGATGAGATGACTGATGAGGCGTGAATAGAGAGGGGACTCTATCGTCATGGCCGGGCTCGACCCGGCCATCTATCTCTACCCCATGCATCGTTGGATGGCAGACTCGGTGGCCGGCCATGACGAACTGAAAATTACTTGGTCCACTTGTTCAGCCAGCCCAGAACCTCGTCGTGCCATTGCACGGAGTTCTGCGGTTTCAGCACCCAGTGATTTTCGTCCGGGAAATAGAGGAGCTTTGACTCCACGCCCCGGCGCTGGGCGATGGTGAAGGCGCCAATCGCCTGGTCGAGCGGAATGCGATAGTCACGCCCGCCTTGGACAAAGAGAATGGGCTTGGTCCAATTCTTCACGGCGTTGAGCGGATTGAACTTCTCAAAATTCTCGGGCACGTCATAGACCGTTCCGCCATGTTCCCATTCGTCGAACCAGAGTTCTTCGGTGGCATAGCCCATGCCGCGGGCATCGAAGACGCCGTCATGGCTGACCAGGCATTTGAAGGGCGCGTTCCAATGGCCTGCGATCCAATTGACCATGAAGCCGCCATAAGAGCCGCCCAGCGCGCAGGCGCGATTGCCATCCACGAAGTCGTACTTACCTAGGACATACGACCAGCCCTTTTGCAGATCTTCCAGCGGACGGTCACCCCAATGCTGACTGATCGCATCCGTAAAAGCCTGGCCGTAACCGGTCGAGCCATGGAAGTCGATCATCACCGCGACATAGCCAGCACCGGCATAGACTTGCGGGTTCCAGCGGTAATGGAAGTGATTGGCCATCGAACCTTGCGGCCCGCCATGGATCAGCAGGGCGACGGGATATTTCTTGCCCTTCTCATAATTGGCCGGTTTGACGATGTAGCCATAGACCTTTTCGCCATTCCAACCGGGAAAAGAGAACTGTTCGGCCGCGCCCCAAGCAACGCCCTTCAGCTTATCGGCATCAATGTTGGTTAGTTTCACCGCCTTGCCGCCGAACTTCTCCGCATAGAGCTGGGCTGGGCTTGTGAGGTTGTCCTGCGCATAGACGATGCCGCTGGGGCTGACATCAAAACTCCCAGCCGTGCCTTGGCCGGTGAGGGCCGTCACGTTGCCGCTCAGCGGATCGATGGAAAATATCCTGTGCTGACCGGCATCATCGCTGGCCACAAGCAGGCGCTTGCCATCCCGCGACCATATCGGGCTCTCGGCGGAGCGGTCCCAATTCGGCGCCACTTCATGGGTCTCGCCCGTCGCCACATTGCGCAGCATCAAGCCGAAACGATCGGCTTCGAAGCCCGGGCGCTTCATGGCAGAATAGGCGAGCCATTTTCCATCCGGCGAGAAGGCTGGCGCTGCATCCCAGGCCGGATTGCCCGCCGTCAGGTCTTCCGGCGCTTTGGAGCCGTCGAGCGGCACTTGCCAGAGATCGAAATTGGTCGTCCAGGGCTCCGATTTGCCCGCCTGCTTGGCCGAGAACACCAGCGTCTTGCTATCTGGCGAGATGTCGAAATCGCCATCGCCGCCGAATGGCTTGGTCGGGGCGTCGCCGTCAAAGCCCGGCATCAGCGCCACCAGCTTTCCATCCGCTAGGCCGTCTACGAGATGCACCGCATAAAGATGATTGCGCGTGCCGTCTGCCCAGCTGTCCCAATGGCGGATGAAGACGCGGTCATAGACCACGCCGGTATTCTTAGCCTCTTCCTTCGCCTTCTGGCGCTTCACCGTGCAGGCGATATCGGGGCAATCGGGGAATACGCTCTGGCTGATCACCAGCGTCTTGCCATCCGGCGCAATCCGGAAGGTGCCGACATCCAATTCGGCATGGGTGACTTGCACCGCTTTTTCGCCCATCACATCGGTGCGATAGACTTGGGTGATGCCGTCCCGGCTGGCCAGAAAATAGATGCTGCCGTCCGGCGCCCAACGGCCCTGCGAGGCAGCTGCCGCCGCTTTCAGCCGCCACGATTGCTTGGTCTTGAGATCGACCAGCCACAGCGTATGGGCTGCTTTGTTGGCCGCATAATCCACGGTGCGCAGATCATAGAGTGCGTATTTGCCGTCGGGCGAGACGCGCGGTTCGTCGGCGCGATCCAGGCTTGCCATTAGCTTGGCGGTGAAGGGTTCGGCTTTGGCTGTCAAACAGGCCGCAGAAAGGGCAACCGCAGCGAGGGCGGCAAAGCGGAAGGAACGGGACATGGAAAGAGACTGCTCGGAAAAATGACCTGCCGACCTTAGCGTCAGTTTTCCTTCTGTGCGAGGGCGTGTGCGGCCTTAAGCATCGCTTCCGCTGGGGGAAAACACCGCCGCCGCCGGGCGCGCATTCTTGCCGGGCTGTGATGTGTTTCTTGGTTCGAAGATCAGTTCAGGCATAGCCGGGCAGAACGAAACAGCGACCTATTTCGTTCCCGCCACGCGGCTATAGCAGACATTAGCGCGTGAAGCGCTTCAGTCCTTCGACGAAGGCGGCAAGTTCGGCCTTCGTGAATTTGGAAGACATCCACTTTTCGTGTTCGTGGATGGCTGTCTTGGCCTGGGTGAGGACTTTGCGTCCCTTGGCGGTGACATAGAGCTCCTGGCGGCGGCCGTCTTCGGCCGAACGCTTGCGAACGATGAGCCCGCGTTCCTCCAGACGATCGACGATGGCCATCATCGAGGCGCGGTCCATACCGAGCTCATTGGCGAGCGCGATCTGGGAAACGGCCGGATTGGCATCGATGAGCCAAAGGACGCTCGTCTGCTTTTGAGTCAGATCAAGGCGCTCCATGGCTGCTTCGAAATGCCGGCGCACAGCGACATAAGCCATGCGAAGCTGATAGCCGATATTGTCATCGAGCTTGTTCTGACGAAGGCTAGATTTTTCGGAAGTCGTGGTGGACGCGGACTTTCGCTCGCGCCGTGTCGAGGTTTGTTCCATAAGCATTGCTGTGGGAGATTCCTGCTGCGGGTACTTATCGCTACGGTAATCGTACCCGATACGGTGGAACCTAAGCAACGCTAACAAGCCCAAACCGCAACGTCAGCTACGCGACATATCGAGGCGTAACCGCGGCTATCCGTACCATGTGCATCGTATTTGTGAGCGCTCGCTTGGGTGCATACCTCTCAGGAATGTGCGCGCTTATCGCGAGCGGCACTCACACGCAACTAATGATTGGCGTTCTCCTGAGCTGTTTTCCTCGATTTTGGTTGTGGCACTCAGGCGGGTCCTCGGCGCGTTCGTGCTTGTTTCTTTTGTGGTTTTCCTCTGGCTCCGGCGGTTTTTGCAGCCTCTATCCGATCTTTTCTGAACCAGCTTCGGCTTGCCGGTTGTAACTATCGGTATCCGGTATCGCCTGTCTTCCAAGGGGATCGCGTTTGAAATCGCTCAATCCCCGGATGGTTGCAAAAGGTCATCCCATAGAGTCGCCATGTCGATAATGGGGTTGATCCCAGAACCGCCACATTACCTAACAGCGTGTTGCGGCTTGCCAGCGGTGGCGGCGAATCAGAACTCCAATTCGCAAGGCCGCATCGGCCAGGCTTGATGATGGGCTTGGATATCTGCAGCCATTGTTTTGTATCATAGGCGCTGTATTGCTGCGTTGTGCGGCGAATTGGCGGGAACCATGCGGTCTCGCGTATTTTGCGAATCGCTGGACAAATACGCGCGCGCTCTTGTAAATCCGCCAGCGCATATCGCTGGATACTCCCATCATGACCACGTTTTCCGGCCGCGCCATTTTGGCGGGCGAGGCGCCGCAATCCGAAACTGTCACCGTCAAGGGCTGGGTGCGCACGCGCCGCGACTCCAAAGCGGGCATTTCCTTCCTTCAGTTGTCGGATGGGTCCTGTTTTCATCCCGTTCAAGTGGTGGTTCCCAACACGTTGGCGAACTACGCCGACGAGATCCTGCATCTCACCGCCGGTTGTGCCGTGGAAGCGAGCGGCAAGATCGTGCCGTCACCGGCCAAAGGCCAGCCTTTCGAGATGCAGGTGGAAGCGGTGAAGGTCATCGGCTGGGTGGAAGACCCGGACCATTATCCCATCCAGCCCAAGCCGCATTCGGTCGAATATCTGCGCGAGGTTGCGCATCTGCGCCCGCGCACCAACATCATCGGCGCGGCGACCCGCGTGCGTCATAGCTTGGCCCAGGCCATTCATGGCTTCTTCGATCAGAACGAGTTTCTCTGGGTGAACACGCCGATCATCACGGCTTCGGATGCTGAAGGCGCGGGCGCCATGTTCCGTGTTTCGACGCTGGATCTGGCCAATCTGCCGCGCACGGACAAAGGCGGAATCGACTTCTCCAAGGACTTCTTCGGCAAGGAAGCCTTCCTGACCGTGTCGGGCCAGCTCAATGTCGAGACCTATTGCATGGCGATGTCCAAGGTCTACACCTTCGGGCCGACCTTCCGCGCCGAGAATTCCAACACCTCGCGCCATCTCGCCGAATTCTGGATGGTGGAGCCGGAAATCGCTTTTGCCAATCTCAGCGATGACGCCACCTTGGCCGAAGCGCTGCTCAAACATGTCTTCAAGACCCTGCTCGACACGCGCGCCGATGATCTCGCTTTTTTCGATGAGCGGGTGGAGAAGGGGCTGGTGGCCAAGCTGGAAGGCATCGTCAATTCGGAATTCGTCCGCATGGACTACACCGAAGCGGTCTCCATCCTGGAGAAAGCCAAAGAGAAATTCGAATTCCCGGTGAGCTGGGGCACGGATCTGCAATCCGAACACGAGCGCTATCTCACCGAAAAACATGTCGGCAAGCCGGTGGTGCTGATGAACTATCCCAAGGCGATCAAAGCCTTCTATATGCGCTGCAATGATGATGGGAAAACCGTCGCAGCGATGGACGTGCTCGCACCTGGGATCGGTGAAATCATCGGCGGCAGCCAGCGCGAGGAGCGCTTGGATGTTCTCGATGCCCGCATGGAAGAGATCGGCATCGAGAAAGAGGCCTATGACTGGTATCGCGATCTGCGCCGCTATGGGACCGTGCCGCATGCCGGTTTCGGCCTCGGCTTCGAGCGCACGCTGATCTATGCCACCGGCCTTTCGAATGTGCGCGATGCCATCCCGTTCCCGCGCACCCCGGGCAACGCGCGTTATTAAGGCGGCTAAATAACACTGGCCATTAGCGGCAAGAGAGCTTCGCCGCTGCTCGCCATCTCCCATGACGCCCAAATGCGCGGCGTCACCCCGGCGGAGTATCCGCTTCAGCATCGCCACGGCCCGGTGCTGAGTCAGGTCTGGATCAAGGCGTGATAGTCACACCAAGATTGTCATCCCCGGCTGACCCTGCGAAGCCGAAGGCGAAGCATGGGGAAGGAAAGGGGACCGAGGTGGTGAAACAATCTCGATAGTCGAAGATAGTCTCGGCTGATGCCGTCCTTTTCTGCCCCCACGAAGTGGGGGAGTGAGTAGCGACAGCGTGCGAACGGCCGAAGGCCGGGAAGGGGGCTGGAGCCGCATCTGAGGCCAGCGCTATCGCGCAGCTTTCAATGGCCGCCTCGTTTTTCGAAAGCACGAGCAGAGCCCCCTTCGGAGCACTTCCCCCACTTCGTGGGGGCAGAAAAGAAGGGGATGCGGTGCTATTATCGAACCCGCTTAGACAGACAGGGGGGAGGCGATGTCCGACAATCGGTCCTATTTCGAACATTCTGGTGGTGAAGTCCGCATGTGGATTCATGAGGGCAACGCTATCGCATTGAAATGCGTGTCGGGTGATCGTGATCCGGTAGAACTGAGCGAAGACGAAGCGATAGAGCTTGCATCTGAACTTTTGAAGCTGGTGGTCGAGCTTCGGGGAAAAGCCGAGTGACCGATCACTTCGACGGGTCTAGGGACAAGGGCACTATAGCTGGGGGTGAATGATTCTCCAGTCACCGCATTCGCGTTCCGTTTTTCGTTGAAGCGCCAAAAGAAATAGGATGAGAGGCGTTCACATGGATGAAGATGCCAAAGAGATATTGAGGATCGGGGCGGAGGTCGCTCTTCATCCGGCAGTCAAGGTGTTGGATGACCTAATCGGAGTGTTAGGTGGTGACAGCCTTTCGGAATATCGGGAAAAACAGAAGCGCCGACGTGCTGCTCGAAATGAGGAAACAATCGATCGCACAGCCCAAATACTTGATGAGCGTAAAGTAAAAAAGATCGCCGAGTTCAACGATGAAGCAACGGTTGAGGTACTTGAGGCCGCTCAGGACGAGGGGCGCCAAGAGTTGCGGGAACTGTGGGCTCGACTTCTTGCCGCATCACTCGATCCCGCCCGTGTGACACGGTACAGGCGTGAGTTCATTGAGATTGCAAAGAGGCTCGAGCCTGTCGACGCGGAGATTCTACCATTTTTGGCTGAGCCTGGCCAGTTGGCGCCGAATAGAAGGGCTTGGGTCGCGGGACGAACGAGCCGTTCGGACGATGAAATCGTCGTATCATTCCGGAGCCTTGCTGTATTAGGTCTAATAGAAAGCCCCTATGGACCAAACGGCAATCACCAACTTCAACCCATTCTTTCGTCATTAGGGAGAGAATTTCTCTTTTGCGTCCGAGAATGACTCTGCCGTTGTCTTCGGCGAATATGGTCACTCTGAAAGAAGTTTGATCACCGCCTGCACGGTAAGTGATGCCAATCGTCTGCGCGGCAACGCGTCTTTCCCCCATTCACCAATTCTGTTCATCTACATGAACGGCTGCTTCTGCCTCGCGCCTTTAAAAACGCAGTGATTGTCGCACCGGTTTGAATTGTTGGTATCGCGTACCCACGTCTCTTCCCGTGTTTGACATGGAGAGACGCCTTCGGCTTCGGCCTGATCCGATCTGCGCAAAGACAGGAGTATCGCGCCCGCACGCGCCGCGAAGCAAAACCCCCGCGAGGATGCGTAAGCCCGAGTAAGACCGCGGAAGCGGCGTCGGTCGCATCGCAAGGCGGCCGGTTTTGACGAGCACTCCGTGGAATGAGACCAATGCGCCTGTCGATCGCCGCCTGACAACGGCCTCCGGAGGCGGTGGCGGCTTCGAGGCTGAAGGCGGAATCGCGCGATTCCGCCTTTGGTATATGGCTTAGGTACGGGCCCTAGTAAAACACCACGGTCTTTTTGCCGTTCACCAGAATGCGATGTTCGGCATGCCATTGCACGGCGCGCGACAACACCTTGTTCTCGATGTCCCGGCCCAGCGCCGCCAGATCGTCGCCCGACATGGCGTGATGGGCGCGCTCCACGGCCTGTTCGATGATCGGGCCTTCGTCGAGATCGCTGGTGACGTAATGCGCGGTGGCGCCGATCAGCTTCACGCCGCGGTCATAGGCCTGGTGATAGGGGCGGGCGCCTTTGAAGCTCGGCAGGAAAGAATGATGGATGTTGATGATCCGCCCCGGCATCGCAGCGCAGAGCTCGGGCGACAGGATCTGCATGTAGCGCGCCAGCACCACGAGATCGATGCGCTCTTCGGCGATGATCTCGTTCAGGGTGTTTTCCTGCGCTTTGCGATTGTCCTTGCTGACTGGCAGGTAGCGGAAAGGAATGCCATGCGCCGCGGCGACGTCGGCGAAATCGCGATGGTTGGAGACGATCAGCGGAATCTCGATCGGCAGGGCGCCAATGCGATGGCGATAGAGCAGGTCCACCAGGCAATGGCCGAATTTGGAGACCATGATCAGGGTGCGGGTCTTCTCAGCGCCTTCATGGATTTCCGCCGTCATGGCGAAGTCCTTGGCGATGGGCGCGAAGCCTTCGCGGATTTTCGCCGCGCTGGCGCCGGTCTCGGAGGCAAAAGAGATGCGCAGGAAGAAGCGGCCGTTGTCGGGATCGCCGTATTGGGCGCTGTCGATGATGTTGCAACCGGTCTCGAAGAGATAGCGGGAGACGTTCGCCACAATGCCCCGCTTGTCCGGGCAGGAAACCGTCAGAATGAAGTTTTCTTTCGTCATCGTACGACAAACCCCGATGCGCTGATCGCAACGGGGCCGTCATACGCAATTATGCACCGCAAATGAAGGGTTACTTCGCCCCAGCGCGTTGTGCCGCAAGCTGGGCGAGGCTGGCCCAATCCTTGTCGGCCCAGCCGGCCGCCATGGCTTCGAGGAAATGGTCATGCACCAGGCTGGCGAGCGGCAGCGGCGCCTCGAATTCCTTGGCCGCCGCCATGGTCAAGCCGGCATCCTTGTAACCCAGGCTGAGCTTGAACCCGGCTTGGTCGTAAGCTTGGTCCGAGATGATCTTGCCGTAGATCTTGTAGATCGGAGCGGAGAAATTCGCGTTGGTCAGAACGTCGAAAAACACCGTCGGATCGACGCCGCCTTTGCGCAGCAAGGCCGCCGCTTCGCCCATCGCTTCGATCGCCGAGGCGATCATGAAATTGCCGGTAATCTTGAACAGATTGGCTTGCACCGGCTCCGGACCGACGACGGCAAATTTGGCGCCGATCTTTTCCAAGATCGGCTGCACACGGGCGATATGCTCCGGCGCACCGGCCGCCACCACGGTCAGTTTCGCCGCTGCCGCGGCATCGGGACGGCCGAAGACCGGCGAGGCGACATAGCCGAGGCCACGTTCCGTATGCGCCTTGTGTAGCGCCTTGGCACAGGCAATCGAGACGGTCGCCATGTTGACGTGGATGAGGCCTTTGGGCGCGTGATCGAGCAGCGGCCCGTCCAGCCCGATCGCCTCTACGGCGGCGTCGTTGGCCAGCATAGAAAACAGCACATCGGATTTCAGGCATTCCTCGGGGTTCTTTGCCGCAATTCCGCCTTGCTTGGCGAGCGCTTCCACCGGCGCGGGCGAGCGGTTCCAGGCAACAACCTCGTGGCCGGCCTTCAGGATATTGGTGGCAATACCGGCGCCCATGGCGCCCAAACCGATAAATCCGACTTTCATGACCTGCTCCTCGATGCTTTCTGACGTTCTACCGCGCCTGGAAAGGCGCCAAAACCCTCGACCGGGTTCCATCTTGCTCTATATAAGGCTCCGCGATGGAAAAACCGCCCGCCAATACCCCTGAGCCCAATCTGGATCCCGAAAACTGGGAGGCGTTGCGCCGTCAGGCCCATCAGATGCTGGACGATACGCTGGACTATATCGCGGATATCCGCGAGCGGCCGGTGTGGCGTCCCATTCCTGTCGAAGAGCGCGAACGCTTCCGTGCCGGTTTGCCGGAAGAGCCGACCGCGCTCTCCGAGGTTTATCAAGAATTCGCCGAGCATGTGCTGCCTTACGCAGCGGGCAATGTGCATCCCGGTTTCATGGGCTGGGTACAAGGCGGCGGCACTGCCGTCGGCATGTTGGCCGAAATGCTGGCAGGCGGTCTCAATGCCAATCTCGGTGGCCGCGATCACATGCCGGTCGAAGTCGAGCGCCAGATCGTGAAATGGGTGCGCGAGTTCTTGGGCTTTCCCGAGAGCGCCACAGGTCTCTTCGTCACCGGTTCTTCGCTCGCCAATTTCATTGGTGTTCTGGTGGCGCGCACCCGTGCCCTTGGCAAAAGCGTGCGGGCGACAGGTGTCAGTGGCGCAGGCGCCAAGCTGCGCGCCTATGCTTCTGTTGCTGCGCATCGCTGCATTCCGCTAGGCATGGATTTAAGCGGCTTGGGCACGGATGCCTTGCGCCCCATTCCGACCGATTACGATGGCCGCATCGATATTGCCAAGCTGAAAGCCGCCATCGCGGCCGATCGCGAAGCGGGCTTAAAGCCGTTCCTGATCGTCGGCACCGCCGGCACCGTCGATACCGGCGCGATCGATGATCTCGAAGGCCTTGCCGGCATCTGTGCCACCGAAGACATGCATTTCCATATCGATGGTGCTTTCGGCGCCATGGCAGTGCTATCGCCGGAACTGAAGCCGCTGGTGAATGGCATCGAGAAGGCGGATTCCATCGCGTTCGATTTCCACAAATGGGGTCAGGTGCCTTATGACGCCGGTTTCGTGCTGGTGCGCGATGGCGGTTTGCATCGCGATACTTTTGCCAGCCCGGCTGCTTATCTGCGTCCCAACGCCAAAGGCCTCGCGGCGGGCGCACCCTGGTTCTCCGATTTCGGACCCGATCTGTCGCGCGGCTTCCGTGCGCTGAAGACTTGGTTCACGCTGAAAACCTTCGGCTTATCCAAAATGGGCGAGGTCGTGGCGCATAGCTGCGCTCTAGCCAAGCATCTGGAAACCCGTGTGCGCGCCGAACCCAAACTCGAGCTTTTGACACCAGCGCGGCTTAACATTTGCTGCTTCCGTTATGGCAGCGACGATGCCCTCAATGCCAAGCTGGTCGTGGATCTGCATGAATCCGGCATTGCCGCGCCATCCACCACCACCATCGGCGGCAAGCTCGCCATCCGCGCCGCTTTCGTGAACCACCGCACCCAGTTCCGCGATGTCGATGCCATGGTGGACGCGGTGCTCAAGCTCGGCGCTGCTGCGGAACGTCCTGGTAATCGTCCGTAATCGCTTCGTTGCGCCGCCGCGGCAGGGCTTGCGGATATTCTTCCCGCATCCAGGCGAGCAGCTTTTCGCGCAGCTCGCTGCAAAGGTCGGAGTTCTTGCCGGAATCGGCGGAGCTGACCAGGGCGCGTATCTTCATGGTGTACTCGGATACCTCGATCACCTGCGTGTTCACGACATTTCCGTCCCAAAGCTTGGAGGTCTTGGCGATCTCTTCGACCTTGGCCCGGAGCCGTCCCACATCCGTGGTGTAATCGACATAGAAAAACACCGAACCCATGAGCTGTGAGGATTGCCGCGTCCAGTTCTGGAAGGGATTTGTCATCATATAGCTGAGTGGCAACACCAGCCGCCGCCAATCCCAGCAGCGCACCACCACATAGGTGGAATTGATCTCTTCGATCCAGCCCCATTCGTTGTTGACGATGACGACGTCATCGATACGGAAGGGCTGGGTGATGGCGAGCTGCACGCCTGCCACCAGATTTTCCAAGAGCGGCTTGG
>Ga0207816_1000302_pt1 | contig 11359 bp, 8 predicted proteins | sample LuqExpMetageno10_FD_187768 | JGI IMG/M metagenome (GOLD analysis project Ga0207816, IMG submission 187768) | Tropical forest soil microbial communities from Luquillo Experimental Forest, Puerto Rico - Sample 10 (SPAdes) | ecosystem: Environmental > Terrestrial > Soil > Tropical forest ... | reverse complement strand
ACTCCACACAGGCCGTGAAGAACGCGCGCAAGCTCACGAGCGAAGATCATGTCGACGCGCTGATCGGCTCGACTGTCGTGCCGAATTCGCTCGCCATGATCGACGTGGCCTCGGAAACGTCCACGCCGATGATCTCCATGGCCGCCGCGGCCTCCATCGTCGAACCCATGGACGTGAAGCGCGCCTGGGTCTTCAAGACACCGCAGAACGACGCGCTGATGGCCGGCGCCATCGCGCAGCACATGGCCGCGCACGGCGTGAGGACGGTGGCCTTCATCGGCTTCGCAGATGCCTACGGCGAGAACTGGTACAAGGAATTCAGCGCGGCGGCGGCGAAGGAGGGCATCAAGGTCGTGGCGAACGAACGCTTCGCGCGCAATGACGCCTCGGTCACGGGCCAGGTGCTCAAGATGATCTCGCAGCACCCCGATGCGGTGTTGATCGCGGGCGCGGGCACGCCGGCCGCGCTGCCGCAGAAGACGCTCAAGGAGCGCGGCTACGCGGGCAAGTACTACCAGACCCATGGCGTCGCCAACAACGACTTCCTGCGCGTGTGCGGCAAGGATTGCGACGGTACGTATCTGCCCGCGGGGCCGCTGCTCGTCGCCGATCAGTTGCCCGATTCGAACCCTGTGAAGCAATCGGCGCTCGCGTACAAGGCTGCGTATGAAAAGGCTTACGGCGCAGGCTCGATTTCGACTTTCGGCGGTCACGCATGGGACGCGGGCCTGTCGCTCCAGCGCGCGATTCCGCTCGCGCTGAAGGCCGGTCAGCCGGGCACGAAGGCGTTTCGCGAGGCGCTGCGCGCCGCGCTCGAAAACTCGCATGACGTGGCGGGCGCGCACGGCATCTTCAACATGAGCGCGACGGATCACGCCGGGCTCGATCAGCGTGCCCGCGTGATGGTGGAGATCGTCGGCGGCAAGTGGAAGCTCGCCGGCGATTGAGCGTCGGTTGAACGCCACACGGACCACGAGAAAGGCACGCATTGGCGGTGCCTTTTTTGTTGCCTGCGCAATGGTTTCGCGGGGGCGATCAGCAGGGTAAGTAGCAGGGCAAGAAGCAGGGCAGGGGCAGTAAGGAGTCGATAAAGCGGAAAGCGCGTGCGGCGGCTTGTGCAGCGCCGCAGGCAGGGAAAACCATGCATTACACGCGCGATCCCGATTACTACACTCAAAGGCCGGCGCCGATTTACGAAGATCGTAGTGATTTCACGGCAAAGCGGCGCAGGTTCAATAGACAACACGCAGAGCAAGCGTTTGGAGACGCGCAATGAAAACGAAGAAGTGGGTTATGAGGTCGATTAGTGCCGGACTCGCAGCGGCGCTGATGGGCACGGCAGGCCTTGCCGCCGCCCAGGTGAAAATCGGCGTGACGCTCTCGGCAACGGGGCCGGCGGCGTCGCTCGGCATTCCCGAGAAGAACACCATCGCGCTGCTGCCCAAGGAGATCGCGGGCAAGAGCGTGCAGTACATCGTGCTCGACGACGCCTCGGACACGAGCAAGGCCGTGCAGAACACGCACAAGCTGATCGACGAAGACCACGTGGATGCCATCATCGGCTCCTCGGTCACGCCGAACTCGCTCGCCATGCTCGACGTCGTCTCGCAAGGCAAGACGCCGATGATCTCGCTCGCGGCATCGGCAGCGATCGTCAGTCCAATGGACGCGAAGCGTCAGTGGGCCTTCAAGACGCCGCAGAACGACAGCCTGATGGCAGATGCGCTCGCGGGCTACATGGAGAAGCAGGGCGTGAAGACGGTGGGCTTCATCGGCTTCACCGACGCCTACGGCGACAGCTGGTTCAAGGAGTTCGGCAACGCGGCCGCGAAGCACAACCTCAAGATCGTGGCGAACGAGCGCTATAACCGCACCGATTCGTCGGTGACGGGCCAGGCGCTCAAGCTCATGTCGGCGAACCCCGATGCCGTGCTGATCGCCGGGTCGGGCACGCCTGCCGCGCTTCCCGCGACGACGCTCAAGGACCGCGGCTACAAGGGCAAGGTCTTTCAGACGCACGGCGTGGCGAACAACGACTTCCTGCGCGTTTGCGGCAAGGACTGCGAAGGCGAGCTGCTGCCCGCAGGCCCGATCCTCGTGGCCGACCAGTTGCCCGATTCGAACCCGGTGAAGAAGTCGGCGCTCGCCTATAAGTCGGCCTACGAGAAGGCGTATGGCGCGGGCACGGTGGCGACCTTCGGCGGCCATGCGTGGGATGCAGGCCAGCTGCTCGAGCGCGCGATTCCGGTCGCGCTGAAGGCGGGCGAGCCGGGCACGGAAGCGTTCCGTGTGGCGCTGCGCGGCGCGCTCGAGAGCACGCATGACGTGGCGGGCGCGCACGGCATCTTCAACATGAGCGCGGCGGATCATGCGGGCCTCGACCAGCGCGGACGCGTGATCGTCGGGATCGTCAACAACAAGTGGAAGCTGCAGAGCGAGTAACGGGCGGCGCACGGGAAAGCGCTGCGCGTTTTCCCGTGAAACACACGCGCGTACCACAGCGTCATTCTGGCCACTGAAAATCACGACCGGTGTGCGGCTTCAGCGCTGCGCACCGGCTTCTCACACGTGAAGTCCGAACCCGGTGTTCGCCGGTTCTTTCCCGCATCGCCGTTTTTTTCCGGGTTGTTTTTTTCCGGGTTCTTTCCGGGTTCCAGAAGGTTTCAGGAAGAGGGGAGTATGGATTTATCGATCGCCGCGATCCTCGCGCAGGACGGCATCACCACCGGTGCGATCTACGCGCTGCTCGCGCTCGCCCTGGTGCTGGTGTTTTCCGTCACGCGGGTGATCTTCATTCCGCAGGGCGAATTCGTTTCGTACGGCGCGCTCACGCTCGCCGCACTGCAATCGCAGAAGTTTCCGGCCACCTGCTGGCTGCTCGTCGCGCTCGGTGCAGCGTGCTTCGTCGTCGAGACGGCCGCTCTCGTGCGTCACGCCGAGCGGCGCCGCCACGCGGCGCGCACGCTCGTCACGCTCGCGGGCAAGTATCTGCTCTTTCCCATCGCGCTCTACGCGATTACGAGAGGCGTGGCGAGCCAGCCGTTGCCCATGCTCGTGCAGATTGCACTCACGCTCGCCATCGTGGTGCCGATGGGACCGTTCATCTATCGGCTCGCGTATGAGCCCATCGCCGAGGCCACCACGCTGCTGCTGCTGATCGTCGCCGTGGCGGTGCACTTCGCGATGGTGGGCCTCGGGCTCGTGATGTTCGGCGCGGAAGGCTCGCGTACGAGCGCGTTCTCCGACGCCACGTTCAACATCGGCAGCCTTTCGATCTCGGGGCAAAGCCTCTGGGTGGTCGGCACGGCGGCCGTGCTGATCGTCGCGCTGTACCTGTATTTCGACCGCACGATTTCGGGCAAGGCGCTGCGCGCGACCTCGGTGAACCGGCTCGGCGCGCGGCTCGTCGGCATCGGCACCACGCAGGCCGGGCGCCTCGCGTTCACGCTGGCCGCAGGCCTCGGCGCGCTGTGCGGCATTCTCGTCTCGCCGCTCACCACCATCTACTACGACTCGGGCTTCCTGATCGGCCTCAAGGGTTTCGTAGGCGCCATTATCGGCGGCCTGGTGAGCTATCCGCTGGCTGCGGCAGGTTCCGTGCTCGTGGGCCTGCTGGAGTCGTACTCGTCGTTCTGGGCGAGCGCTTACAAGGAAGTGATCGTGTTCACGCTGATCATCCCCGTGCTGCTGTGGCGTTCGCTCTCGACGCCGCACGCCGAAGAGGAAGAGGAGTAACGCGATGAAACGATTCGTCATGCACAACCGCTTCTTCTGGCTGTTCCTCGTGGTGATGTTCGCACTGCCGGTGCTGCCGCACCCGCTGCACGTGCCCGAATACTGGATCACGCTGCTCAACTACATCGGCCTCTATTCGATCGTCGCGATCGGGCTCGTGCTGCTCACCGGCATCGGCGGGATGACGAGCTTCGGGCAGGCCGCGTTCGTCGGGCTCGGCGCCTACGCGACCGCGTATCTGACGACGCAGTACGGCGTTTCGCCGTGGCTTGCGCTGATCGTCGGCGTGGTGATCACGGGGCTCGTGGCGCTCGTTCTGGGGCTCGTCACGATGCGTCTGTCGGGCCACTTCCTGCCGCTCGGCACCATCGCCTGGGGCCTCGCGCTGTTCTTCCTGTTCGGCAACCTCGACATGCTCGGCAAGTACGACGGCATCAACGGCATTCCCGTGCTGAACGTGCTAGGCATCGGTTTGGAATCGGGCCGCCATATCTATTACCTGATCTGGGTCGTGGTGCTCGCCTCCGTGGTTTCTGTTCAGAATCTGCTTAATAGTCGCATGGGTCGAGCGATCCGTGCGCTGCGCGGCGGCGGCCTGATGGCCGAGGCAATGGGCGTGAACACCGGCTGGATGCGCGTGGTGATCTTCGTCTATGCAGCCGTCCTCGCGGCCGTGTCGGGCTTCCTCTACGCGCATTTGCAGCGTGCGGTGAACCCGACGCCGTTCGGCCTGAATCACGGCATCGAGTATCTGTTCATGGCCGTGGTGGGCGGCGTCGCGCACGTCTGGGGCGCGGTACTGGGCGCGGCGATCCTCACGGTGCTGCAGGACTGGCTGCAGTCGCTGCTGCCGAAGCTGCTCGGCGAGAACGGCAACTTCGAGATCATCGTGTTCGGCGTTCTGATGGTGCTGCTGCTGCAATACGCGCGGCGCGGCGTCTGGCCATTCGTGGCGCGCTTCTTCCCGCGCGGTCCGCAGGCACATGTGCCCGAGCATGCCGAAGCTTTGCCGCAACGCAGCAAACCCACCGCCGGTGAGATGCTGCTGAAGGTGAACAAGGCGCGCAAGCAGTTCGGCGGCCTCGTGGCCGTGAACGACGTGAGCTTCGAGGTGAAAGCCGGCCAGATCATCGGCCTGATCGGTCCCAACGGCGCGGGCAAGTCGACGACCTTCAACCTCGTGACGGGCGTGCTCCAGCCGACCAGCGGTGAGATCACGTTCCGCGGCGAGCGCATCGACCGCCTCACTTCACGTGAAATCGTCGCGCGCGGCATTGGCCGCACGTTCCAGCACGTCAAGCTGCTGCCGACGATGACGGTGCTCGAGAACGTGGCCATTGGCGCGCATCTGCGCGGCCACGCGGGCGTGCTGCGCAGCGTCGCGAAGCTCAACGCGGCGGAGGAGGGGCGGCTCATGAGCGAGGCAGCGAAACAGATTCGCCGCGTCGGACTCGAGCAGCATATGTATGAGGAAGCGGGGAGCCTCGCGCTCGGCCAGCAGCGGATTCTGGAGATCGCGCGCGCGCTGTGCTGCGATCCGACCTTGCTGCTGCTCGACGAGCCGGCGGCCGGCCTGCGTTACCAGGAAAAGCAACAGTTGGCCGCATTACTGCGCAAACTGCGAGAAGAGGGGATGAGCGTGCTGCTGGTCGAACACGACATGGATTTCGTGATGAATCTCACCGACCGGCTGGTGGTCATGGAATTCGGCACGCGCATCGCGGAAGGTTTGCCGGTGGACGTGCAGAAGGATCCGGCCGTGCTCGAAGCGTATCTGGGCGGGGTGGAATGATGACGACACCCGTACTGGAAGTTTCTGGACTCGCGGTTCGCTACGGCAAGATCGAGGCGCTGCACAAGGCGGCCATCAAGGTGGGCGCGGGGCAGATCGTCTCCGTGATCGGACCGAACGGCGCGGGCAAGTCCACGCTGCTCAACGCCATCATGGGTGCGCTGCCCTTGACCGGGCACGCGCGCGGCCGCATTGCCTACATGGGCGAGGAGGTTGGGGCGCTGCCGATCGAGCGGCGCGTCGCGCGCGGCATGTGTCTCGTGCCCGAAAAGCGCGAACTCTTCGCCTCGATGACGGTGGAGGACAACCTTGTGCTCGGCGCCTATCGGCGCAAGCGCGCCGGGGAGCGCAATTATCTCGATCAGCTCGAGCCGGTGTTCGCGCTGTTCCCGCGGCTGAAAGAGCGTCGCGCACAGGCGGCGGGCACGCTTTCTGGCGGTGAGCGCCAGATGCTCGCTGTCGGCCGGGCGCTCATGGGCAAGCCCGATCTGCTGATGCTCGACGAGCCGAGCCTTGGCCTCGCACCGCTGATCGTGAAGGAAATCTTCCACATTATTAGTGCGCTGCGGCAAACGGGCGTGGCGACGCTGCTCATCGAACAGAACGCGCGCGCCGCGCTGCAGATTTCCGACTACGGATATGTGCTGGAAACCGGCGATCTGGCGCTCGAAGGCTCCGCGGACGAGTTGGCGCATAACCCGCGCGTGATCGAAACGTATCTCGGATTGGCGAAGAAACCGGTCTGACTTCGTCTATCGCTGTAGAAATGGGCGGCGTGTTTCACGTGAAACACGCCGCTTTTTTTATGTGTGTTGGCGCGTCGCGTGGGGCCGAAGTAAGTGCTAAAGCACTAACTCCGGCCGCAAATATTCGGGTGTGAACGGCCCAAAACGCGAAACCGTTATAATTCGCGAATACCACTTTTTCTGAGAAGGCTCACGCGGTCGTTTCCGTCCTTGCGTGAGGTCCCGCCATGCTTTATCCCACAGAGTTTGACGTAATCGTCGTCGGCGGCGGTCACGCCGGCACCGAGGCTGCGCTTGCCGCCGCCCGCATGGGCGTCAAGACGCTCCTGCTCACGCACAACATCGAAACGCTCGGCCAGATGAGCTGCAATCCGTCGATTGGCGGCATTGGCAAGGGCCATCTGGTCAAGGAAGTCGACGCCCTCGGCGGTGCCATGGCCGCAGCGACGGACGAGGGCGGGATCCAGTTCCGCATCCTCAATTCGTCAAAGGGGCCAGCGGTCCGGGCGACGCGTGCTCAGGCCGACCGCATTCTTTATAAGGCGGCGATCCGTCGGCGTCTCGAAAATCAGCCGAACCTCTGGCTGTTCCAGCAGGCCGTGGAAGACCTGATGGTCGAAGGCGAGCGCGTGGTCGGCGCGGTGACGCAGGTCGGCATTCGCTTCCGCGGCCGTGCGGTCGTGCTGACCGCGGGGACTTTCCTCGACGGCAAGATCCATGTGGGCCTGAACAACTACACGGGCGGCCGCGCAGGCGACCCCGCTGCGGTGACGCTGTCGTCGCGCCTGAAGGAGCTGAAGCTGCCACAGGGCCGCCTCAAGACGGGTACGCCGCCGCGGATCGACGGCCGGACGATCGACTTCTCGGTGCTCGAGGAGCAGCCCGGCGACCTCGACCCGGTACCGGTGTTCTCCTTCCTCGGCCGCGCAGAGCAGCATCCGCGCCAGATTCCGTGCTGGGTCACGCACACGAACGAGCGCACGCACGACATCATCCGTGGCGGCCTCGACCGTTCGCCCATGTACACCGGCGTGATCGAAGGGGTAGGGCCGCGCTATTGCCCGTCTATCGAAGACAAGATTCACCGCTTCGCCTCGAAGGAATCGCATCAGATCTTCCTCGAGCCGGAAGGGCTGACGACGAACGAGTTCTACCCGAACGGGATCTCGACGAGCCTGCCTTTCGACGTGCAGCTGGAGCTCGTGCACTCGATGCGCGGTCTCGAGCACGCGCACATCCTGCGTCCGGGCTATGCGATCGAATACGACTACTTCGATCCGCGCGGACTCAAGGCTTCGCTCGAAACCAAGGCCATCAACGGCTTGTTTTTTGCGGGCCAGATCAACGGCACGACGGGCTATGAAGAAGCCGCTGCACAGGGTCTGCTTGCCGGTATGAACGCTGGTCTGCAAGTGCAGGGCAAGGACGCCTGGTGTCCGCGCCGCGACCAGGCTTACCTCGGCGTGCTGGTCGACGATCTGGTGACGCGCGGTGTCTCCGAGCCGTATCGCATGTTCACGAGCCGCGCCGAATACCGCCTGAGCCTGCGCGAAGACAACGCGGATATGCGCTTGACGGAGATTGGCCGCGAGCTGGGCGTGATCGACGATGTCCGCTGGAATGCGTACTGCCGCAAGCGCGACGCTGTTTCACGTGAAACAGAGCGCCTGAAGTCGACGTGGGTGAACCCCAAGACGCTTTCGTCTGAGGAAGCGACCGCGCTGCTCGGCAAGTCGATCGACCGCGAATACAACCTGGCGGATCTGCTGCGACGCCCGGGCGTGAGCTACGACGGCGTGTGCGGCCTGCGCGAGGGCGCCTGCGCACCTGAAACCCCGCTGACTGACGACGAGATTCTGCTTGCCCAGATCAAGGAGCAGATCGAAATCGGCATTAAATATCAGGGTTATATCGACCGGCAAGCCGATGAAATCGAGCGCAATGGCGCGCAGGAAAATACGCGCCTGCCGGAGGGCATTGATTACGCGGAAGTGCGCGGCCTCTCTTTCGAGGCGCGCCAGAAGCTGAACCAGTTCCGTCCCGAGACCATCGGCCAGGCGTCGCGCATTTCGGGCATCACGCCCGCCGCGATCTCGCTGCTGATGGTGCACCTCAAGCGTGGCCTTGGCCGCCGCCGCCAGAATCCGGGTGCCGCGGACGATACGGGCGCCGACACGACGCCGGTGGCGCAATGACGGGCCGCGCAAGGCAACCCGGCATTGCGGACCGCGACGCACTTGCTCGTCTGCTGAAAGAGGGCGCGCAGACGCTCGGCGTCGAGCTGACTGAGCGCCAGCACGAACAGCTGCTCGACTATGTCGCGCTGCTCGCGAAGTGGAACGCCGTCTATAACCTCACGGCGATCCGCGACCCGCACCAGATGCTGATCCAGCACATTCTCGATTCGCTTTCGATCGTGCCGCATCTGCCGGCGCGCGCCGACGCAACGGTACTCGACGTCGGCTCCGGCGGTGGTCTGCCCGGCATCGTGCTCGCGATCGTGCGCCCGGACTGGCAGGTTACGCTCAACGACATCGTGCAAAAGAAGTCGGCGTTCCAGTCGCAGGTGAAGGCTCAGCTCGGTCTTACGAACCTTTCGGTGGTGACCGGACGAGTTGAATTGCTCCGGCCTGGCGTGGAGGTGCCGAAAAAATTTGACTTGATCGTCTCGCGAGCATTCGCGGATCTCGCCGATTTCGTTACACTGGCCCGTCATCTCGTTGCAGACGGCGGCGCGATCTGGGCAATGAAGGGCGTGCGTCCGGAGGGCGAGATCGAGCGCTTGCCCGGCGGCACGAAAATGCTGAACACGATCCGCCTGAGCGTGCCGATGCTCGATGCGGAGCGCCATCTGATCGAGGTATCGGTTGAACCGGTTGCAGCCTGAGCCGCGTCCGGCAATGGCCAATCGACCGAATGGCGCAGCAGGCAACCGCGCTGTAACGTAAGCAAACTTCTCAAGGTAGTAAAAGGGACACCCAAAAGATGGCAAAAATCTTCTGCGTTGCGAACCAGAAGGGCGGCGTCGGCAAGACGACGACAACGGTCAATCTCGCCGCGAGCCTCGCATCGCAGGGACAGCGTGTCCTTCTCATCGACCTCGATCCGCAGGGCAACGCCACGATGGGCAGCGGCATCGACAAGGCCGCGTGCGAGAACACGGTGTACGAGGTGCTCGTCGATGGCGTCACGGTGAACGACGCGCGCAAGCGGCCGGAACAGGTCGGCTACGACGTGCTGCCCGCCAACCGCGAACTGGCAGGCGCCGAAGTCGAGCTGGTCTCGGTCGAGCAGCGCGAGCGGCGACTGAAGACCGCGCTCGCCGAAGTCGACGCCGATTACGATTTCGTGTTGATCGATTGCCCGCCGGCCTTGTCGCTGCTCACGCTGAACGGTCTGTGCGCCGCGCACGGCGTGGTGATTCCGATGCAGTGCGAATACTTCGCGCTCGAAGGGCTGTCGGATCTCGTCAATACGATCAAGCAGGTCCACGCGAACATGAATCGCGACCTGAAGGTGATTGGTCTTCTGCGCGTGATGTTCGATCCGCGCATTACGCTGCAACAGCAGGTTTCCGAGCAGTTGAAGGAACACTTCGGCGACAAGGTGTTCGACGCCGTGATCCCGCGCAACGTCCGCCTGGCCGAAGCACCCAGCTACGGCTTGCCGGGCGTGGTGTTCGATCGCGCCTCGCGCGGCGCACAGGCCTATGTGCAGTTCGGCGCGGAAATGATCGAGCGCGTTCGCGCACTCTGACGAGAGACTGGGGAAGCACGATGAACGCAGTAGCACGGAAGAAGGGGCTGGGCCGAGGGCTGGAAGCATTGCTCGGCGGCAGCGCGGACATCACCGAGGCGGTGAAGATCGACGGCGCGCCCAACACGCTGCCGCTCACGCAGATGCAGGCGGGCAAGTACCAGCCGCGCACGCGCATGGACGAAGGCGCGCTCCAGGAGCTGGCCGCGAGCATCCGCGCGCAAGGCCTCATGCAGCCGATTCTCGTGCGCCCGGTTGCGACGGGGCGTTACGAGATCATCGCGGGCGAGCGACGCTTCCGTGCGGCGCATATCGCCGGGCTGACCGAAGTGCCCGTGCTCGTGAAGGATGTGCCCGATCAGGCCGCCGCGGCGATGGCGCTGATCGAGAACATCCAGCGCGAGGACCTGAATCCGCTGGAAGAGGCGCAGGGCATCCAGCGCCTGCTCGACGAGTTCAGCTTCACGCACGAGCAGGCGGCGGAGTCGGTGGGACGCTCGCGCAGCGCGGTGTCGAATCTGCTGCGTCTGCTCAATCTCGCGGCGCCGGTGCAGACCATGCTGCTCGCTGGCGATCTCGACATGGGTCACGCACGCGCGCTCCTCGCCGTGGATGCCGCCACGCAAATCACGCTTGCGAACCAGGTCGTCAACAAGCGGATGTCGGTGCGTGAAACGGAGAAGCTTGTTTCGGCCACGACGAAGGCCGCGCCCGCGGTGAAGGCGAAGGCGCCGCACGACGGTGGCCGCGACACGCGCCGCCTCGAAGAGGAGCTTTCGGACCTGCTCGCCGCCTCCGTGAAGATCAAGCTCGGCCGGCGCGGGCGAGGGCAGCTCACGGTCGACTTCGGCGACCTCGACGCGCTCGACGGCATCCTGCTGCGTCTGCGCGGCGAAACGGCGGCGTGATGCGCGCGTCGCCAAACGCGCATACCGGCGTATAACCGGTGGGTGAATCGCAGCGGGGCGCTGAAGGGCCCTGGACCCTGCTGCGCCGTCTGGGCGCGATCGCCGCGTCGGAGCCGGTGCTCGCGATCCTCGCCGTAGCGTTCGTGGCGCTGCAGATTTACGCGCCGCGGCCGATCGCCACACTGCCTGCGCTGGTCGACTGGCAAACGGTGATGACCCTCGCCGGGCTGCTCATCCTGACCAAGGCCATCGAATATTCAGGACTGCTGACGTGGCTCGCGCACAAGCTCGTCCACCACATTCACTCCGAACGCGGGCTCGCGTTGCTGCTCGTCGCGTTCGCTGCTGCACTATCGATGATCGTGACCAACGATGTCGCGCTTTTCGTCGTGGTGCCGCTCGTGCTCTCGCTCCACAAGCTC
>Ga0207816_1000300_pt1 | contig 11399 bp, 12 predicted proteins | sample LuqExpMetageno10_FD_187768 | JGI IMG/M metagenome (GOLD analysis project Ga0207816, IMG submission 187768) | Tropical forest soil microbial communities from Luquillo Experimental Forest, Puerto Rico - Sample 10 (SPAdes) | ecosystem: Environmental > Terrestrial > Soil > Tropical forest ... | reverse complement strand
CATGGTCGCGCGACAGTTGCTCCTGCCACGCGAACACGACACGTAAGGTCCCTTCCAGCATCGTCGCTGTTGCCCGAATTCGATAGTCGATCACCTCTCGATCGGTCGATATTTCGGGTTCGCAGCACATGTCCGGTTGTGCGTACCACGATGCACCACATAACGACGCGAGTTCGACGTACTGCTCGTAACTCCACGGGTACACACCGGCGATCCCGGCCTGATTGCCGCGCGCCTTCCAAAGCTGCATGGCCGTGAATCCAGCGCTATCGAGGGCGAAGTCCAGATCCGTTAGATCCGTCGCCTCGGGGAAGTGAAACGCCTGCCGTACGGGGTTCCAGAAGGCATTCGCCGATACCATCGCGGCATATCCTTCGTTGCACGCATGTAAGGCGAGCTTGCCACCTCGATGCGGTATGCCCGCGCGGACAATAAGGCTACCGTTGAGATGCGCGTTCGTTTGAAGGACGGGCATGCCCGGGGCGACGCCATCTATGTGTTGGTTGCTCATGCGAGTTGCTCCTGGAAAAAGACAGGGCAACTCCCTCGCGGGGCGTAGCCCCATGAGGGAAAAATGGCGCGGATCAGGCCGCGATTTAAAAAAGTGCGATCGGTACGGTGACAACGGTGGGCGCGGCGATGATGTTCAGACCGCAGCGGACTCAAAGGAAACGATCGAGCCGCGACGTGTACGACTCTCGATAAGGCCGCGGCGTGCCACTTCACGGAACGCCGCGTTGATGGTGTTCAGATGAAAGCCCAGATCGTCAGCAATGCTCCGCTGAGTGGGCAGCGCGTCACCCGGCCGGAACAGGCCGGACCGGATGGCCTGCTCAATCTGGTCCGCGACAGCGAGGTAGATCCTTCCGCGAATCCTCGCAAAGTCCGGACGCCATTTCAGTTGATCGCGCTTATGGGCCGTCGGCGGCGTGAGCGCACTGGGGTAGGAGTTGGTTGCCGAAAACATGATGGCGCGCATCCTACACCGAACGCAGGCGAATCTGCTTCGCCCACTCGCGGCCGTGAGGCAGCGCCGCGACGAAGGCAGCAAAGTTTGCACGTGCCGGCGGCAATTCAAGCACGCGCTGGGACGCGATAGCGTCCGCCAGACGAAGAGCGTCGACGAAGGCGCCGTCACCGGTGGCAGCGAGCGCGGCGCGCGATTCGTCGCTCGCGAGAACGTGCGAGATGAAGCGCGCAGCACGCGTTGCCTGTCCAGCAGCGACGATACCGGCGATCGCAACGTCGGCCTGTCTGCCCATGTCGGGGTCCGACAAGGCGACGGCGTCTACCACTTCGGCATCGATGAGGCAGCGCACGATGTCTTCAGAGAATTGGTTGCAGGAGTAAGTCATCTTCAGGTTCCAGAAGGCGGGGCGCATCCCTCGCGGGGCATTGGCGCCCCGTTGGGTCAGAGTGAATTCAGTTCGCTCGTCCGACGCTAGCCAGTGATGGCCGCGGGCCGGCATACACCGATACCGCGCACAGGCACGCCGCAGCGACGAGCGAAGCCGCGACGGTTGCGATAACAATCTGTCGTTTCATAAAGCCCTCCGCATAGAAGGACGAAGGCCCCGGCCCTCGAAGGGGAGCGGGGCCTTGTCGGCAAAAGCAAGTTAGCGCGTCAGGTACACGACTTCGGGTGGCTCGCCGGATAAACCAGCACGCGCCCGTCGTCGCAGATGCGGAAATCGCCCTGCTCGCCTTTCGGCGAATGCACAACGATCACCGGCGTTTCTGCCTGTGGCCGGAGTTGCGCGTGCGTGCACGCGCCGAGGGTCGAAGTGCCGGCTGCTGCGACGAGCAGCATCAAGAAATTCATCGTGAGTTTGACTCCAAGAAAAGTGCCGCCCCGTTAGGGGCGGCGAAAGTGATCACGCGGCTGCGCGTCGAACCGCGGGATCGGATACGGAAACCGTGATCCACTGCCCGCCAACGAAGACGTCGCGCAGGCGCGAGCCATTGAGCGTGTAGACGTGCTCGCGACCCGCGCGCGGGGATGCCGCACGGGCCGAGCGCGTGATGCAGCCAACAACGGAAGAATGCTTCTTGAACACGGTTGCTCCTCGGGATTGAGACGAGGAGCGCCCCTTGCGGGGATTCGCTCCCCACAAGGGTTAAAGAGAAAAAGTCATGCGGCCAGCGCTTCTACATCGATGACGCCATCGGCATCGAGAACAAGATCTGGTGTCTGCGAGATAAAGAATTCGCGCTCATATCCCCCTTGCCGGAGGACCTCGCGCTTCATCTTCATGAACTGCACCTTTCGCACGGGGTCCAGCGGGCCGTCAGATTCGTCGCTGAACAACGTCTGGTACGGTTGCCCCGCGTTGCGCGCGAGATACAGCGCAATGCCACGAGTCAGGCTCTCGTTGATCCACACCTTCTGCCCACCCGACATCACCGATACGGCCTTGGTGCTGTCGTTGTCGGCGTCATGGACAAGAATCTCGAACCCTTCGCGCAGATCGCCCGACGCAAGCTCGCGCTGCGTGCGGATCTCGACGGTGAAGCGCGGGCCATAGCACGCAAGCAGCAGGTCATTGACCGTCTGCGTGAGCGCGGGGCCGGCATCGTCGATCGTCAATGCCACGACGCCGTCGTTGCCGAGGCCCTTTGCCAGCAGCTTCCAGTTCGCGATTTCGTCGGACAGGCGTACTGCCCTCTCCTGCGTCGCACTGAAGCCATCCAGGTCCGCCTTCATCGCCTCACGCTGTGTTTCGCGCGTTGCCTGCTGACGGATGAGCGCCTCAATACGTGCATCGAGAGCCGTGCTGGCCTCCCGGTTCGCAAGCAGTTGCCGGTCGAGTTCCCCGATTGCGGCCGTGACATCGAATGCAGAGAGCCTTGAAGTCTCGGCATCGATATCGCGCATCGCCGCCTGCAGGCGGGTCGTTTCCGCCTCCCGGCGTTCAGCGACCTGCACCAGTTGCACGTCGACATCAGCAAGGTCCGCTTTCGACTGCGCCATGCCGCTCGTGGCCGCTTCGAGAAGCGGCTTGCGCGCGGCAAGGGCAGTGGCAGACTCGAAAGTGCGCCGGGCCGACGTGAGTGCTACGCTGGCCAATCGAAGCTGTTCGCGTAGTGGCGCAAGGCGTGCCACAGCGGGAGTCAGCTCATCAGCGCGCGCTTTTTTCTCGCGATAGCTCCGGCGAAGCGATTCCACGGCGATGCGCTGTTCACCAGCCCGCCCCGACGCATCACGCGCCTGGGCTAGCAGTGGACAGGTCGCATGCATGGCATGGCCAGCGCACGGAACCTGGTCAATGACGGCGGCCTGCTGTTGCAGCGTCGTGAGCAGCGCAGCCTTCGTTGACCCTTGCGCCTGCAGCCCGTCAAGGGCCGCGTTCGCTTCGGTCAACGCTGTCTGCTTCGGCTCGAGGCCGGCGATCTCGGACTGAAGCGCCTGAATCTGCGCCTCCAGCCTTCCGCTCTCCAGCTGCGCCTGATCGCATTGCGCCTGCGCGCCTTCAATCGAAGCACGCTGAGCGAGTGTCGTCTCGTGTGCGACGATGCCCTTCACGAGCGTCGCGCGTCGATCGTTGAGACGCCGCGTCAGTTCCGTCGCATCCGACTGCATGGATGAGAGTGACTTTTGCGTTTCCCCGCGCTGCTTCGCCAGTTCGCGCAGGCGTGCCTCTGCCGTTGCCGACTCGGCCTGCTTTGCCGCGAGCGTGGCGCGCTGCTGCCCGAGCGTCTGCGCGGTGGCCAGAAGGCCCTCGCGCTCGCGCCGTGCAGTTGCGATCGACTCTGCGTCTGTTGTGATCGCCCGTTCCATCTGCGCGAGCGAATCGCGCTTCAGGGACAGGGACGCGAGTTCGCGCTGGATGCCATCGAGCTTGCCACCAAGGATCTTCGTGACGTCCGCAGCTTTCGCCGAAAGCGTGCGTAGATGGTCGATGTGCAGCAGTTCGGCCAGCAGCGACTTGATCTCGCCTGCGTTGTACGACGCAAGCGGTCGCCGGTTCTGCGCGGAGAACACGCTCGTAAAAAACGATTCGAGCGAGCCGCACACGGATTCGACACAGCGGTCATAGGTGTCCGCCTTGCCGTCAGAACGTGTGCCATCGGGCGCCACAAACGGCTGCCAGAGTCCGGCCCTGTCGAGCCATGTGAGGAAGTACTCCGCCTTGCCGGTCTTGCCTGGCTTGCGGAACGCGAACGTCGAGCGGTAGCGCACGTTGGCGTGCTCCCATTCGAAGATCTTCTGCGCCAGGACGCCACAGAGGTGGTCCCAGTACGAGAAGGCATCGACGGAGAGCTTCGCGGCGTGCGAGGGCATGATGCGGTACGGGTGCAGGTTGTCCATGAGGGTGGATTTCCCTGCGCCGTTCGCGCCCTTGAGCGCAATCAGCCCCATCGGCAACGCCTGCAGATCGAGTGTCACGCTTTCGCGCTTCATCCCGTCTCGCACGCCGATAAAACCTTCAAGCGTGAGGATCAGCGGTCGCATGGCATACCCTCCCCGACCGGCGAGTCGTGCAGGTAGTCGGACGGCAGCCAGGGCACGTCGTCATCGTCAGGGAACGGCGCGGCGATGACCGGATCGACCGGATCAGGTGCCGGCACGATCGTGCCGTCAATCGCGCGCTCGAGCGCCGTGCAGGCCGCGCGAAAGCGGGTACCTGCCAGCTTCAGCAGTTGTTCCCAGCTGTCACAAGCCGTGAGCGCCTTCAGTTCGCGAGGCGACCACTGGCTCGCATAGCCGTGGCTGTGCGACCAGAGCAGATTCGTCATCTCGACGTCAGGCGCCACGACGAGCTCAAGCTCGGCGGGGTCATCTTCATGGACCATCACGACAAAGCCGTGGCGGACCGCAATCACGGCACCGCGCGCGGGACCGTAGGGTTGATGGAAAAGCCCCGCAGTAAATCCGGCGTGCTTTACGAGAAGCTGCTGGATCTCGCGTGCGGGAGACGTTGCATTGAAATGCTGGACCCAGTCGGGACCAGCGGGATAAAGACCAAACATGGGGAACACTCCAGAGTAAAAGGACGGAGTGCGCCCCTTGCGGGGATTCGCTCCCCGTCAGGGTCAAAAAGAAAATGGATGCAGCAGTTGCTGCGATCGATGCGCCGGTGGCGCGGGTGAACCTTGTTCCGGCAGTGCGCTCATCGAGAAACCGAGAGCGCACTGGCGGGACACAGCTGTGTCCACGAGTGAGCGGGCCGTACGGGCCCCGCTTACTGGTTGGCGGCTAATGTTGCCTGCTTAAGCCGCAAAGAGATCGCCTTCCAGCCAGTCGAGAGCTTCATCACCTGTGCTCCCGCCCACGGTAGGCGTGGGAGCGACAACGACAGGAGAGTCGCCCGGCGGGATGGCATCGACTGCTGGCGCGTCCACGTCAAGTGCCAGCGGGGTGGCCGCGGGCGACTGGTCGAGTTGTGCCATCACGGCGTCGGCGATCGCGTTAGCATCTCCTGTTTCGAGCAACTGCAAACGCTCGAGGACAGGCTTTGCATTCACGTTTGCCACCTCACACCAACGGCCGAGCTTGGCGTCGACCGACGTCTCCAGGCTGATGCCCTGTGCGCGACTGCGCACAACCGGGAGAATGCGCGGTTCGATCTTCACGCCCTGCGCGTTCGCGAACATTGCTTCAATCGCAGCACGATCGACCGACTGCCGGTGCTCCTCATCGACCTGCCAGCGAACGCGCACAAACGCATCGCCGGCATCGCCCGCAAACTGCGCGAGACGTTCCATGTCGGGCGGCCCGTCGAAGTCGATGCAAAGCATGCGACGCGCGGGCGTGGGGACCAGTTCAGCCGAGGCCGAATGGGTATCCACTTCCCATAGCAGGTAACCCTTCTCGCCCTGCTCGCCAAAGTGAAAGCGGCCGATCGATCCGGCATAGGCAACCAGCGACCCACCGCGCTCCCATGACTGGAACTTATGGATATGTCCCAGCATGAACGCGGAGCACTGCGCATCGAAGAGCGCCGAGAGCGAGAACTCGTGATCGAGTCCCGCCATCGTGACGCCGTGCTCCGTTTCGCAGCCGACCACCGTACCGTGCGAGATGCCCACAGTCGCGATTCCTGCTTCACGCAGACGCGCGTTCACCTGCCCCGACGCTGCCAGATACGTCGAGAGCACGTCGCCGAGATCCGTCGCCGCGGCGAGTGCGCCAACACTCGCTGCGAACTGCCCCTTGTTGACGGTCGGCAAACAGGTGAAAACGGCCTCGGGCTCCATCGTCACTACCTGCGCAAGTTCACGTTCGTTGAACAACGGCCCCGCCGATGCGAGGAACCGTCCATTCGCGAACGCAACCTGCTGGATGCGGCTCGCGATGAACACCTCGTTGGTCGCGCCCATGAGCGCGAAGATGTCCAGCGTGCCGGGCGGCTCATGCGAGAACGTGCCCTGCAGCATGATCACGGGCATCGAGGCCGCGAGACGGTGAATCCGACGCGCGAGCGTGACGAGCGCCGGTGAATGAGCGTCGAGACGATGGTCGGTGGAATCTCCAGACACGACGGCGACGCGTGCACCTTGCATGATCGCGTCGTGAGTAGCGGAACTGAAACAGCGGTCCGCTTCATCGAGACGCTCAGGCGAGTAATGCAGGTCAGAAAAATGTGCGATCTTCAAGACGCACCTCCGTAAACGAAAAAGGGCCGCCCTAAGGCAGCCTCGATGGGAAAACGCCGCGACGCGGCGATAAAAAATGTCAGGCCAACGCGTCGCGAACGCGCATCAGCGTGGTGCCAAGCAGGTTCAGGCCGCGCCATTTCGACGGGTCCGCTATCTGCGGGTCCCGCTCGCGCAGTCCAACGCCCCAGATACGGTCCCAGGGGCTCGCCTCGACGAGAACCGTCGGTGCGGACGCGAGCAGTACCGAGCGCAGGCCTGGGTTTTGTCCGAACTTCTCCCGGCAGCCAACGAAGACGATGGATTCGCGCTTCGCTTCCCAGAGTGCGTTGTCGAAATCGGCGACCTTTCGCCCGAGCGCCTTCTGATCGCGCGGATCGGTTGTCGCGAGCACCGCCGCGGCCGACGCCTCATCGCCGAAGAGTTTCGCCTTGGCGAACATCATGAACTGTTCGACCGACGTGAACCCGTGGCCGCGGTACTCGAAACTGCACCGATGCCAGTTGCTGAACACATCGTCCGCGCCGAAAAACGCTGTGAAATTGCCGATCCTGTGCATCGGACGACTCCGTATGAAAATAAAGGGGATGGCCGCGAGTGCGGACTGATTCGATGCGCTTGTGCGCGGTCGAAAGCGTTTTAGCAAGCAACCTTGCTGAAGCGCTCTCCATCCGGCCATGTGGGAAAAGTCAGCCAGCCCCGCAAGGGGGCCGGCCATGGTCAGTCACGCATCGCTGCACGAACTGCACTCTCGATCTCGCGATCAAGCTCTTCGCGATTCTCGAGTGCGCCTTCGAGACGAGCGTTCATGTCGTCGACGTCAGCGAGGCGTTGCACCCAGCCTCTGCCGTAAGTTGCGTGCGCGAAGACCCGGAAGTCGCGCTGCCGGTCCTCGACGCTGAGTCCGAGACGGCTGAGCAGGTCCGACATGCGATCGCGCTTTTCTTCAAGCGTTTCCGCAGTCGGCGAACCGGATGGCTGCAAGCCGGTGCCCTCGACAACGTCATGAGCGAGTGCCGTGCCTTCGAGCGAAGCGATACTCCCGGCACCTGCTGGCGTGAGTGGATACACGTTCGTCGCACCTTCGAGCATCGCCGCCGCTTCCGACGCCGCCGCAAGCGCGGGCGGATGGTCTTCCGCACCGTCGAGCAACGCACTGATGTCGATGTCCGCGTCGAGCACGGTGAGCATCTGCATCTGACGCACCGGTTCGCTCTGCTCATTGATCCGCGTGATCTCGAACTCCCGCTTCGAGATCCAGAAACGCGTGCCGGTCAGCTTGCCGCGCGCGAGCGCCACAGTCTGCATCGCCGAGTACGCTTTCTGGAGCACGTAGATCGAGTTCGTCGGCAACTCGATGAGGCCGAGTCCCTTGATTTCGGGAACCGCGAAGATGAAGCGCGCCGAGAGGTTGCATTGCCGCGCCTGATACTGCGGGCACCCCTGCGGATTGCACACGCCGTCGGGGACGGCGTCGTCGTTCCGCAGGATGATCGACCGCGGGCCGAAGTTGCGTTGTGCGCGCTGGGCCCGCACATCACGTTCCGGCTTTGCGTACTGCTTGCAGAAGCGTGTACCGTCGGCGCCATACTCGGAGAAGAACTTCCGCCCGGTCGTACCCCACGTCGCCATCTCGTTCGGGATGTTGGCCATCCAGTCGTTGAAAGCGAAGACAACGGGGAAACGATAGAGCTTCAAACCGTCGCCGCGATCCTCGCCATAGAGGCGCAGGATTTCGTCGGCCACGCCCGGGTTGGTGAAGTCCGAACGGCGGCAGGTGAAGTACGGGACGTTGCGAGGAGCGAGAGCGTTTCTGAGCTTGCAGCGCCGCTCGATCTCGTCGCCGATCCTCTCGAACGACTCGCCAGCAGCGACGAGTTGCTCGTAGAGCTTGACGGCCTGTTCGTTTTGCCTGGCGGCAGACGTCAGGACCTTGATGCCGGGACGAATCCGGCCGATGACGGGCGCACGCAGTGCACGCTCCTCGACGATACTGCGCACGGGTGCAGCGCCCAGCGGAACGACAGCGTTCATGATGGTTTTCTCGCAAGAAAGAAGATCGCCGAGGTGCGCATCTCGCTGGCCGACTGCTCCAGGTTCGATGCCGCCGTCTCTCCGCGGCGCGTGGCGATATGGGACAGGAAGACGCGGCGCTCGCTGTCGGCAAGCATCGCGATCTGGGCGACCTCACAGCGCGCGCGCCAGGCGCCCGTTGTGGTGTCGGTACTGGCGCGTTCGCTTTCGATCGTGCTGCTGATCGTGTCGGCGATGCGCTGGTCAAGGCCATTGGGAAGAAGCATGGGAGCGTCTCCGGACAGGGAATGTAAAAACACAGGACGAAAAAAAACGCGCTCCCCTGGCAAGAGGAACGCGTTCTGGATTTGGATGAAGATGACCCGCACGCCACGTCCCTTCTGGGGACGTGGCGCACAGGGAGCCGTGAGGCTCATAACTGGGAACGGAAAGTCGTTCCCGGCGCGACATGATCACGTCGCGCAGACAGCCCTTTTCCGAAAACGTTAAGTTTTCGCCGCAGGTTCACGGGTCAGTCCACTCCGATCGTTCTACCCGGATGGGTCTGGAGAGAGACACCCGAATATCCGGGCTCGAACGATGTCGCGGCGCAAATGAATGCGACCGGCGACGAGTATCACGACTGACGGAAGGGGAGCGGATGGCGAAACGCTCAGCACAAGAGAGATTCCACACCAGGGCCAGCTGGTCGGAGCATGCCGCAAGGGCACGGCTTGGGACAGAAGATGGACTCCGGGCTACGGAGTCGAGGTCGATGCGTCAGGAGACGCGAGCAATGAAGTGAGTATCAACGAATTCGCACCGACAAACACCGGAAATGGTGGCCGATATCGTGCAGCTTTTGCCCCGACTGGTCTGAAGAAACGGACAGACAATGACATTCGAGAGAGACCACACCCGAAAAACACCATGGCCGCCGTACTTGAAACGGCGCCGCAGCCGGACGAACCAACCGGCGACGCGGCGCCTGGCGGGACGCCCAGCGCCCCCGCCCCCCTCAGCGCTGTTCCATCAGGCACCGGGCTCAAGCCCATCGAGCGCCTGACGAGCGATACACGCTACGCGAAGATCATTCCGGAAGCCGAACAGGGTACCGAGCTTCGCTACAGTTCGATGTTCACGCGCAGTTTCGTGCGCTCGGACTACAACTTCTGTGCCTCGAAGATCTCTGTTGCGCGCGGAGGCAAGCTGCGCGCGCTCGACATATCGCTTCGCGAGACGTCCGAGTGGTTCTCGAAGGCGATCGCCTGGGTCGAGCAGTACGGCGCGCGCACGCTGCCGTGGCCCTACGAGACGGTGCTCCTTGACGTGAAACGCCCTCTGGCTGGGCAACTCGTGCGCTGCCTCTCGCAGTACGAGCGCCTCTACAAGCGCGCGCAGGAATCCCGCAGGGAGCACAAGCTCAGTGACGAGCGTTGCGCGGGAATGATCGCCAACGCCGAGAAGAAGCTCAAGCACATTGTCCAGGTGTGCATCCCTGACAACGACCAGTACGAATTCGACGGCACGCGCCGCGAAGTCTGAACGATCACGCCCGCCTGACTGCCCCAGCTTGACTTCGGCTCGAGCGGCATACGCTCGACCGTACACCTACACGAGGAGGAACCGCATGGATATTGATCTTCGAGAGATACAGGCGTTGCACGCCCGTTTTGCGCGCGAGCCTGTCGTCATTGACCTGGAGGCGCAGGTGCTCTCGCGCCCCGCGCCGCTGCTGCTTGCACACAATCCCGTGTCAACGACGTCGCTACTGCGCCGTGTCTGGAGGCGCCGCGCATCTGTTGGGCGAGGCGCACTCATGGCCGTGGGCGGCACGGTCCTGTGCGCGGCAATCGGAATGGGCATCGCGAAACTGTACGGCGTTGTCCGCAGCGGGCGGCCTGCACCCGTACACGTCGTGCCGACGGTCACTGCAGCGACGCCGGGCGCCGCATCGGGTGCGCAGGCTGCCACCCCTGCGGCGTCGACCGTGCTAACTTCGGACGACTTCGACCGGTCTTCAGCGCGGGGCAACGCGCTCTCGGCGGTCGATCCCGCTTCGCTGGTGCGACAGACAGCTCCCGGCGTGGCAGCGCCTGCCGCAGCGGCGACCGCGGGACGTTCGGTCAACGACAACGTCCGCGCTGCAGCGTCGCCGATCCAGCAACGCAGGATTCAGCAGGCAGCCGCGCCGGCAGGGGCTCAGCCCGCACCTGCAGCGGTCGACGCCGACGCGAAGCCGCAACCGCAAGCGGTCGTCACGGCCACCGCCGGAACGCCTGTAACGTCACAGCAGGAATCAGTATCGGCGCCATCACAGGCCGGACGCGCCACCCATCACACGGCGCGCCGCCACGTACCACCGGCTCGCGAGACGCCGCCATCGGCCGCCGACGCGAAGCCCGTCCCGCCCGCCGCGCACGGCGGCGATGTTCAACTCTTCTAAGGCACCGATCTTGAAACCCACACTCAATGTCACGCTGCTCGCGCCCGGCTCAACGATCGAGGGCAATCTCATCCTGGATCACGGCTTGAGCCTGTTCGGCATCGTCGACGGCAACCTGATCGCAAACGAAGGACTGCTGCATGTCGGACCGGGTGGCCTGGTTAAAGGTCAGGTCGAGGGTGAGCACGTGCGCATCGACGGTACGGTCGAGGGGGACCTGCGCGCACGCGGTTCGCTGGAGATCAACGGACGCGTGAAAGGCAACATTTTCTACTGCGGGACCATCAGGCTTGGCGAGCGCGCCTCGATCGAAGGTCAGTTGAAGCGCGTTGCGCGCGAACTC
>Ga0207816_1000298_pt1 | contig 11441 bp, 10 predicted proteins | sample LuqExpMetageno10_FD_187768 | JGI IMG/M metagenome (GOLD analysis project Ga0207816, IMG submission 187768) | Tropical forest soil microbial communities from Luquillo Experimental Forest, Puerto Rico - Sample 10 (SPAdes) | ecosystem: Environmental > Terrestrial > Soil > Tropical forest ... | reverse complement strand
GAGCGCGGCGGCCACGAAGCGCAGGCCTTCGCCGGTCACTGTCACCGAAGTGCCGTCGAGTTGTTGCGCCGTGACCGACTTCGGGCCCGCGTCGATCACGACCGCCGAGACGAGGTCGCCGTTGTCCGGGTGATCGGTGAGCGCGTCTTCGATGGCCTGCTCGCGGTCCTCGCCGTCGGCCGGCAACTGCACGAAGCCTTCCGGACCGCGATAGCCGTGGCGGCGCTCGTAGTCCATCACGCCCTTGCGGACAGCCGCGTAGGCGGCGTCCTGGTCGGCCGAATCGATCGTCGTCGTGACCGTGAGGCCGCGCGTGTAGGTTTCGTCCTTGTACTGCGCGTACATCATCTGACGCACCATTTCCGCGACGTATTCGGCGTGCACGCTGTATTCGGTGCCGGCCGTCTTCGTCTGCAGCGGTTCCTTGATCGCTTCGTCGTACTGCGCCTGGGTGATGTAGCCGAGGTCGAGCATGCGCTTGAGGATGTACTCCTGGCGAATCTTCGCGCGGTGCGGATTGACGATCGGGTTATACGCCGACGGCGCCTTCGGCAGGCCCGCGAGCATCGCAGCCTGCGCGAGCGTGATGTCCTTCAGATCCTTGCCGAAGTACACGCGCGCGGCCGCTGAAAAACCATAGGCGCGCTGCCCCAGATAGATCTGGTTCATGTACAGCTCGAGAATCTGGTCCTTCGTGAGCGCGCGCTCGATCTTGTAGGCGAGCAGCATCTCGTAGATCTTGCGCGTATAGGTCTTCTCGCTCGAGAGGAAGAAGTTGCGCGCAACCTGCATCGTGATCGTGCTCGCGCCCTGCGACGCGCCGCCGTGCATGAGGTCGGCCACGCCCGCGCGCAGGATGCCGACGAAGTCGACGCCGCCGTGCTCGTAGAAGCGGTAGTCCTCGATGGCGAGCACCGCCTTCTTCTGGATGTCCGGAATGTCCTGGAAGCGCACGAGCTGGCGCCGCTCTTCGCCGAACTCGCCGATCAGCACGTGATCGGCGCTATAGATGCGCAGCGGCACCTTGGGCTGATAGTTGGTGAGCGCGTCGAGCGATGGCAGCTGCGGCCCCATCACGACGAGCATGTAGCCCACGAGCAGCGCGCCCACCACGCAGAGCGTGGCGATGAGGCCGGCGAACCAGAGCGTAATCGAGGCGCCGATCGAGCGCCGGCGCGGGCTGCCGTCGCCGCCCGGCTCCGTGCGGCGTGGCGGCTGGCGGCCGTTGTTGAGGGAGGGTTCCCGATCTTCGTTCGGGTACTGGGGTGAAGGCGGTCGTTTGATGATAGGCATGACTGGAATGATGGGCGCGTCTCGCGCGCGCCGGCTGCGCGCAACTCGCGCGCATGGATCTCGACCACGGCGTCATGGCGCCAATGCGGCATACGACGTCGCCGGCTCAATCCCGGCGACGCGGCGCGACCGGCAACGCCCCCGTCCGGCCGCGCGGCGCGCACTACGGCACGCCACAGGCGAATACACGCCCGTTCAGGCGCCATTCGCGAAATGTAACAGCGCATTCTAAAGAAATCGCGGGCGGCGGGTCGCGCTTTTTTTGTAAGAGTTTCCTGGACAAGTCTTTGCGCCCGATTTTTTGCGGCCGCCGGCGACGACTTGCTCCGATCCAGGGCTAAGGCGCGAAAAGTTTTGTAACGACCGCACCAACGCGCCACAAATTGCACAACTTCCTGCTTTCGACGGGAGATTCTTGCGGCCAGGGTCTCCCCCACCCGCACAGCTTCCGATTGCGCATCGGCGCTCTCGTCTTATGATGAAAGATCTCCTACACGCCCCTGTTTGCGCCCAGGCACCCCGCAAGCATGCATTCTTTCAAATCGCCTTCGCGCAGGCAGGAACCGACGTCATACGAAGCCGACCCAACGGCCCGTCGATCATGAACAAGCCCAGCGAACGCATCGTCGTCTTCGTCACGTCCGCGCAGAAGCGCGCGATCTCCGCCACCGCCGAAGGACTCGGCATCAGCATCAGCGAGCTCATGCGCCGCGCCGTGATCGCATTCAGCGCCACGAGCGACCAGGTGAAGGCCGCTAGCATCGTCGACCGGCTGAACGCGCCGCGCCAGCCCGACGCGCTCGCGCAGGTGCTGCAGAAGGCGGCGAGACCGCTGCGCGCAAACCGTGCGGGAGCGATCCGGCCACAAAGGACGGCTCAGGCGGCCATCGGCGGGGCCGAAGCGAACGCTGCCGCGCAGCAGGATGGCGCGCTTACGGATAGTGACGTGGCCGCGGCCATTCACGACGAAGCCAGCACCCGCGAGGAAGCGCCGCTCGCGTCCGTCGCGCCCCTGCCCGCCGTGCACACCGACGAGCCTGACGTGAGCCACGCCGCGCGCGAAATCGCGCAGGCCGTCGCCCGACTGAGCGCCGAAGCGGAGGCTGCCGCGCAACGCGCGGCGCTCGACGACGCAGCCGCGCAAGCGCACGAAGACGAGCCGCTGCAACCGCTGAGCTCGGCGCCGTTCGCCCGCTCGCGCCGCAGCGCGGGCGCCCCGCTCGAAGACGCCCGCAGCGACGATGCCGCACCCGAAGGCGGCAAGTTCGCCTGAGCCCGTGGCGCAGCCCCTGCCGGGGCTTTCGCAGCGTTGCCGCCGCAGGCGCAACCAGCGTGCAGCAACCCGCTCACGCAGCACGCCCGCGCGTCCGATCCTTTAAGTCCCTTTTAAGACGGGCCGTGGTGTAATATCCGCGATCGATGGCGGGGCCCGCCTGAAGCGGCGCTCCACGCCGCGCGGCAAAGCCCATGTCATGAGGAACACGCGAATGCACAAAAACGCGATCGCGCTATTGCAATCGCGGCACTCGCCCCGATTTGCGCGCTGCATGCGCGGCGTGTGCAAAGCGGCGTAAGCTGGCAGATGGATCAGCCATTTGGCAGCCGGCTGGCGCGTGTGGCCAAACTGCATGCACGCACCTCGGCCCACCATGGCCGATCTCATTTCACTGGAGGAATTCATGTCGCTTTTCGACTCCATCTCCCGCACCGTCAAGGGCCTGCTCAACGACGCGGCCGACTCGGTGCAGGATCCGTCGCGCGACGCGCGCCAGATCGTGCGTGAGCTCGACGACAGCATCGGCCGTGCGGAGAACTCGCTCGTCGAGATCCAGGCACAGGTCGCGACGCAGCAAAGCAAGCGCGACGTGGCCGCCGACAAGGCGAAGAAGTACGAAGACGGCGCGAAGCGCGCGCTGCAATCGGGCGACGAAGCGCTCGCACGCGAAGCGCTCGGCGCGCAGCAAACCGCCGAAGCCGAACGCGACGCGCTCGCGGCCGAGCTCGCGAAACTCGAACCGTCGGTCGATCAGCTGAAGCAGCAGATCGACGACATGCGCCAGCGGCGCAACGACCTGAACGCACGCTCGAATATCCTCCAGGCGAAGCAGCAGATCGCCGAGGCGAAGGATGTCGCGGCCACGGCGCTGGGCGGCATCGGCGGCAAGAATCTCGATGCCGATTTCCAGAAGCTGGAAGACAAGGTCTCGCTCTCGAACGCGCGCTCGGACGCCCGCCTGAACTCGGCCGACCAGTCGAGCGGCAAGGCACTGGACGAGAAGCTCGCCGCGCTCAACAAGGGTCCCTCGGTGGACGAGCGCCTCGAAGCACTCAAGAAACAGATGAACACGCCGGCACAGTAAGACGCGCCGGAGTGCAGGATGCGGCGCGGCATGGGCCGCGCTGCTGGCTAGGTCAGTGGCCACGCTGTCACGCCGCATCCCCGTATCGAATGCCATGGAGACGGGCGTCAATCCGCCCGGCCTGCAACATGAAAGAGTTTCTTGCCGCTGCCAGCATCGCCTGCGCGTCGCTCGCCTTGACGAGCGGCCTTGCGTTCGCCGTGCCGAGCGTGCAGCAGATCGAATCCGCGATGTCCCAAGGCGACTGGCAGAGGGCCGACTCGGGCCTGACCGAAGTCCTGCAGGCGCATCCGGACAACGCTCGCGCCCACTACCTCTACGGTCAGGTGCTCGACCGCGAAGGCCGCTACGCCGACGCGCTGACCCAGGTCGAGCAGGCAAAGTCGCTCGATCCGCAAATCCGCTTCACCCAGCCGCAGCGTTTCGCTCAGGTCGAAGCGAAGATCCGCTCCGACGCCACGCGCACCGGCGCCGTCACGACGAGCAGCACGGGCAACCCATTCGCGCAGCAGCAGGTGGCTGCGCCACAGAAGCGAGGTCCTGGTATGGGCATGTGGATTGGTATTGCAATCGTCCTGATTGGTGTCGCGCTCGTGTTGCGCTGGACGCTGCGCCGCGCGAAATCCACTGAAGACGCGAAGGCCGGCGACGATCGCCGCGATCAGCTCAAGCGCGCCACCGAACTGCTCAACGGCGTGCGCTCGCTCAAGCTCGATGTGAAGCTCTCGACAGCGCCTGGCCATGAGGCGCTCGAAAAAGAAGTCGAAGGGCTGGAAACGCAGCTGCGCACCCTCGTCGAAACGCTCTCGAACAGCGCGAATCCGCGGCCGCCGTATGAGATCGAGGACCTCGAGCGCCAGTTCGCGAGCCTCAAGGCGCGCGCCGAAGGCCGACCCGACCCGAACGCGCAGCCCGCCCAGCCCGCGCCCGGCTACGGCAGCGATTCGTCTTATGCGCGTGAAGCCGACGCCGCGTTCGGGCGTCAACCGCAGTACCCGCCGCAATATCCGCCGCAACAGCAACCGCAGGTCATCGTCCAGCAAGGCGGCGGTGGCATGGGCGGCATGGGTGGCCTGCTGACCGGCGTGCTCCTCGGCGAGGCGCTCAATCACGGCCGCGACCGCGTGATCGAGCGCGACGTGATCGTCGACGACGAAGGCCGCCGTGTGCAGCGCGACGGCAATGGCGGCGGCGGCGTCGACTTCGGCCAGGGCTCGAACGACTGGAACGATGGCTCGGGCGGCGGTGGCGTCGATATGGGCAGCAACGACAGCTCGGACGACTGGAACAACTCCTGAGTGACCAGGACCTCCTGGCGCATGCCGCCAGAGCGACGACAAAGCAACGACGGGCTCCCTCGCGGAGCCCGTTTTGCGTCGGCGCGCACTACGACACATCGCACCACTCATCACACGAAACGGCGGACCCTAACATGGCCACTGAAGCGCTCGGCAACGGAGCGGCGCTGCGCATCGCCATCATCGGCAGCGGCTTTTCCGGCATCGGCATGGCGATCCGGCTGCGCCGCATGGGGATCGAGTCGTTCACGATCTACGAGGCCGCCGAAAGCCTCGGCGGCACCTGGCGCGACAACGCGTATCCGGGTGCCGCTTGCGATATTCCTTCGCACCTCTACTCGTTTTCGTTCGAGCCGAATCCGGCGTGGACGCGGACCTTCGCGCCGCAGCGGGAGATTCTCGACTACCTGCGCCATTGCGCGCGCAAGTACGATGTCGAGCGCTTCATCGAATATCGCTCGCGCGTGCGCGCCGCGCGCTTTGTCGAGGCGCACGGCGTCTGGCAGGTCGAAATCGAACGTGACGGTGCGATCAAGACGATCGAAGCCGATATCGTCATCGCCGCGAACGGCCCGCTCTCTCGCCCCGCGCTGCCGCAGATCCCGGGCATCGAGCGCTTCGCAGGCAAGCTCTTTCACTCGGCGCGCTGGGACCACGACTATGCATTCGAAGGCAAGCGCATCGCCGTGATCGGCACGGGCGCGAGCGCAATCCAGTTCGTGCCGCAGATCCAACTGCGCGTTGCGCAACTCGCGGTGTTCCAGCGCACGCCGCCGTGGATCATGCCGCGGCGCGACCGCGCCATCGGCGAGCGCTGGCGCTGGATCTATCGCCACGTGCCGCTCGCGCATCGCGTGGCGCGCGCCGCCATTTACTGGCAGCACGAATCGCGCGCGCTCGGCTTCTCTGTCGAGCCGCGCCTGCTCAAGAAGCCGACCCGGTTCGCGCTCAGCTATCTGGCGCACAAAGTGAAGGACCCCGAACTGCGCGCGCGCCTCACGCCCGACTATCTGCTGGGCTGCAAGCGCGTGCTGCTCTCGAGCGACTACTACCCGGCCCTCGCGCAACCGAACGTCGAACTGGTGACCAGCCCCATTCGCGAAGTCGTCGCCGATGGCATCGTCACCGCCGAGGGCACGCATCGCCCGTTCGACGCAATCGTCTGCGGCACCGGCTTTCAGGTCAACGACGTGGACGCGCCCTTCCAGGTAACGGGCCTGCGCGGCCAGGACCTCGGCACAACGTGGCGACGCGACGGGCCCGAGGCCTATCTCGGCACGAGCGTCGCGGGCTTCCCGAATCTCTTCTTCGTGGTCGGGCCGAACACGGCCCTCGGGCACAACTCGATGATTTACATGATCGAGTCGCACATCGCCTATATCGCGAGCTGCATCCGTGCGCTGCAACGCTCCGGCGCGCGCACGATGGACGTGCGCGCCGAGGCGCAGAGCGCCTGGAATGCGCGCCTGCAGGCGCGCTTTGCCCGCACCGTGTGGCAGTCGGGCTGCCGCAGCTACTACCTCACGCAGGCGGGCAAGAACACCGCGCTGTGGCCCGGCTTCACGTTCATGTTCCGCCGCAGAACGCGCCGCGTGCGCACCGGCGACTACACGTTCGGGCGCTAGCCGCGTGGGCGCCCGGCCGCGCTCAGGCGTGCTGCGGCCGCCCCGCGTACACTCGCGTCTCGTAGGCGAAGTTTACGGTGCCGTCTTTTTGAGTCGCCTCGAACAGCGCGCGCAACGCTGCGAGCATCGGTTCGTGGCGCTCATCGCCCGGGCGCGGCGCATACGACGACGACATCAGCCGGCCGCGCAAGCCATCGAAATCGAGCAGTTGCGCATTCGGGAACACCGTCTGCTGCTCGAAGCCGTCGCCGAACCAGTCGGCCATGGCGGCCGAGTCGGGATAGGTCTCGGCTACGCGCGCGTAGTCGGGGCAAAAGCGCTGCAGGAGCGCCTCGTAGCCCTCCAGAAACGCCGAGCCTTCGAGCAGGCGGCTGTTCCAGAACAGCACGATCTTGCCGCGCGGCTTCAGGATGCGTGCGAATTCGCGCTGCGTATCGGTCTTGTGGAACCAGTGGAACGCCTGCGCGGCGCTCACGAGGTCCACGCTCGCGGCGTCGAGCGTCGTCGCCTCCGCCGTGCCTGCCACGCTGCGATAGCCCTTGTAGCCGCCTAGCAGTTCGTCCGCCGCGGCGCGCATGGCCGCATTCGGCTCGACGGCCGTGACCGGATGGCCTGCATCGAGAAAGAGTTTCGTGGAGAGGCCGGTGCCGGCGCCAATGTCGGCCACGGGCGCGCCCGGCGCGATGCCGCACTCCACATGCACGAAGGTCGCCACTTCGCGCGGATAGCTCGGCCGGAATTTTACGTAGTCTGCGACCCGGTCGGTGAAACGCCGGGTGGAATCGTCGATCATCGTCTGCCCTTTTGTCGTTCAACCGCCGCCGCCGAGGAACTTCACGAGCTCCCAGAGGAAGCGCAACACCATCACGATCAGCTCCCAGAGCTGGATCAGCTGCTGCCAGAACGCGACCGGCGCGCTCCCGCTGCTTATTCCCTGGATTGTTGACTCGAATATTGCCTCGATCATCTTGCTCCCATCGCGACGCCCTTCCGCTCCTCATTGCCGGCTCGCGCCGGTCCGCGTTCAGAGCGCCCGAGTTCCCGATCATAGCCCCAGGCGCCTCCCCCGCGCTCAAGTCCCCGTGTTACACGCCGTTAACACATTCAGAAAGCCCGGCGATCGGACCTGCCGACGACCGGGCGCGCAGCCTCCCCGCAGTTGTCCGTAGTTGTCTGTAGTTGCCCGCGATTGTCACCGCGCACCGGGAGCTATGCATGGGATGGCACCAGGCGCTAAAGCGCCAGGTGCCATCGACAAAGGAGACACCCGATGACACGTTTGCGTTTGCTGGGCCTGCGCGGTCGCCGCCGCGCGGGAAAATCCGCCGGGATCGTCGGCGACATTGCCGCGCAGGCCGGCAGGCTCGGTATCGAGATCTGCGACGTCGCGGGCCACGTCGACGAAGTCGCCGCGCGCGTGCAGCGTCAGACCGACGTCTGCCACGCCCTGCGCGAATCGGCGGCCCACACCCTCGCCGGCAATCACCAGATCGCCACGGCGGCGCGCGCCATGCGCGAGCTGAGCACCGGCACCGCCGCCACCGTCCAGCAGTCACAGCAGACCATCGAGGACTCGCTCGCCGACATTCACGGTCTGGTGGAAAGCGTCACCGTCATCGAGACGCAGATCCGGGCGCTCAAGAGCGCGCTTGCGCACGTGTCGAAGGTCTCCGAGGAAATCTCGCTGATCGCGCGCCAAACCCAGCTCCTCGCGCTCAACGCCGCCATCGAAGCGGCGCGCGCCGGCGAGTCGGGCAAGAGCTTCGCCGTCGTCGCGGCCGAAGTGAAGAACCTCTCGGCCAAAACCGCACAAGCCACCGGCCAGATCGAGCAGACGCTCGGGCAGCTCACGCAGCAGACGGAACAGCTCATCGCCGAAGGCACGGCGAACACCGAACGCGCGCATCGCGTGCGCGCAGGCACGCACACCATCGGCGAGGCCGTCCACAGCACCGGCGAGGCGATCATGCAGCTCGACGAGCACGCCGGCCAGATCGCCCAGCTCACGGGCGAGATCGAAACGAAGTGCGACGGCCTGGAAAGCCAGGTGAGCGAGATGGTCGCGGGCGTCGAGGATTCGGGCCGCAACTTCGTCCAGGCCAAGGATCAGCTCGGCAAGCTGCTCGAGGTCTCGGAAACGCTCATCGAGCTGTCCGCCGCCACGGGCGTGGAAACCGACGACACACGCTTCATCGAAACCGTGCAGCGCGCCGCCGCCCAGGTGGGCAAGCTGTTCGAGGGCGCGCTCGCGCGCGGCGAGATCGGCGAAGCGGATCTGTTCGACAGCGTCTACGCGCCGGTGCCGAACACGAACCCGCAGCAGCACGTCACGCGCTTCACGGCTTTCACCGACCGCGTGCTGCCCGCGATCCTCGAACCGCTGCTGACGTTCGACGAACGCGTCGCCTTCTGCGTGGCGATCGATCCGCGCGGCTACATTCCGACGCACAATCGCAAGTTCTCGCATCCGCAAGGCGCCGACCCGGTGTGGAACGCAGCGAACTGCCGCAATCACCGCATCTTCAACGACCGCACGGGCCGTGCGGCAGGCTCGCACACCAAGCCCTTCCTGTTGCAGACCTACCGCCGCGACATGGGCGGCGGCACGTTCGTCATGATGAAAGACGCCTCCGCGCCGATCTTCGTGAACGGCCGGCACTGGGGCGGGTTCCGTATGGGTTATCGGCTGTAAGCGCGCGCCGCGTTCGACTGGCCCAAAGCAGACGGCGCGCGGGCACTGCTGCCCGCGCGCCGGTTTGTCATGCGCCGCGAAGCGTCACGACGATCACACCGCCATCGCCATGCGCTTGCGCTCCGCGCGCTGCATGAAGTGATTGCCGACGATCACCCCCACCGTCACGACCGCGATGAACAGCGTGGCGAGCGCATTCATCTCCGGGTTCAGGCCGAGGCGCACGCGCGAGAACACCACGAGCGGCAGCGTGGTCGAGCCTGGGCCCGAAAGGAACGCCGAGAGCACCAGATCGTCGATCGACAGCGTGAACGACAGCAGCCAGCCCGCGGCGAGCGCCTGCGAGATGAGCGGCAGCGTGATCTGGAAGAACACCTTGAACGGCGTGGCGCCGAGGTCGAGCGCGGCCTCCTCGAGCGACGGGTTCAACTCGCGCACGCGCGACTGCACGATGATGGCGACGTACGAAATGCACAGCATCACGTGGCCGATCCAGATCGTGAAGACGCCGCGCCCCGCGGGCCAGCCGATCAGCTTGCCCATTTCCACGAAGAGCAGCAGCAGCGAAATGCCCTGAATCACTTCGGGAATCACGAGCGGCGCGTTGATCATGCCCGAGAAAAGCGTGAAGCCGCGAAAGCGCCCCATGCGCGCGAGCACGAAGCCCGCCCACGTGCCGATGAACACCGAGGCGAACGCCGTCAGCAGCGCGATGCGCAGCGAGAGCCACGCGGCGGTGATGAGCTCGTCGTCCGTGAGGAGCGCCTGATACCAGCGCGTCGAAAAACGCGTCCACACCGTCACGAGCTGCGACTCGTTGAACGAGTAGACGATCAGGCTCAGGATCGGGATATAGAGGAACGCGAAGCCGAGGCCGAGCGCGATGAACTGCAGTATGCGATTCGGCCTCATTTGCCGCGGCCCTCCAGTTCCTTCGCCTGGTAGTGCTGGAACAGCGCCATCGGCACGAGCAGCAGGAGCACCATCGCGCAGGTCACCGCGGAGGCCATCGGCCAGTCGGCATTGTCGAAGAACTCGTTCCACATGACGCGGCCGATCATCAGCGTATTCGCGCCGCCAAGCAGTTCAGGAATCACGTACTCGCCCACCGCTGGAATGAACACGAGGAGGCAGCCCGCGATGATGCCGTTCTTCGAGAGCGGCAGCGTGATTTCCACGAACGCGCGCCACGGTTTCGCGCCGAGGTCGTAGGCGGCTTCGAGCAGCGTGAGGTCCATCTTCACGAGGTGCGCGTAGAGCGGCATCACGAGAAACGGCAGATACGAATACACCATGCCGATATAGACGGCCGTGTTCGTGTGATAAAGCTCGATGGGCGAATGAATGATGCCGGTCGACATCAGGAAATTGTTCAGCAGTCCGTTGTTCTTCAGGATGCCGATCCACGCGTACACGCGAATCAGAAACGACGTCCAGAACGGCAGCATCACGGCCATCATGAGGACGTTGCGCGTGGCCGGATTCGAGCGCGCGATGTAATACGCCATCGGATAGCCGATCAGCAGACACAGCAGCGTCGAGATCGCCGCCACCATCACCGAATTCACGTACGTCGCAAAATACAGCGTGTCCTGGAGCAGGAACGCGTAGTGCGAGAAGTCGAGCGAGATGTGCCAGACGCCCTCGGCGAACGACGTCAGCTCCGTGTACGGCGGAATGCCGAGCTGCTGGTCGGAGAAGCTGATCTTCACCACCAGGGCGAACGGCACGAGGAAGAACAGCAGCAGCCAGAAGAACGGGCCCGCCACCACGGCCGTACGGCCGGTCAGGTTCAGGTGCTTGACCGGCCAGTAGAGGATGTTCCTGAGCACGCCGGTCATGACGTCAGCACCACACCGGCCGAAGCGCTCCAGCGCACGTAGACCTCGTCTTCCCACGTCGGCGAGTCGATTTCGGAAAGCGCGAGGCTCGACATGTTCGCGATCACGGTTTTGCCCGAATCGAGCTTCACGTGATAGAGCGAGTAGCCGCCCATGTACGCGATGTTCTTCACGACGCCCTTGCCCCAGTTGAACACGCCTTCGGGTGGCTTGCGGGTGAGCGCGATACGTTCGGGGCGCACCGAGATCGTCACGGGCATGCCGAGCGGGCCCGTGATGCCGTGGTTCACGTAGAGGCGCACCGGCAGGTCCGCACACTCGACGAACACGTG
>Ga0207816_1000297_pt1 | contig 11453 bp, 10 predicted proteins | sample LuqExpMetageno10_FD_187768 | JGI IMG/M metagenome (GOLD analysis project Ga0207816, IMG submission 187768) | Tropical forest soil microbial communities from Luquillo Experimental Forest, Puerto Rico - Sample 10 (SPAdes) | ecosystem: Environmental > Terrestrial > Soil > Tropical forest ... | reverse complement strand
TCGACCCGCGACCAGCCGACAAAGCCTGCTGCCGCATAAGCCGGTACGCCATATTCCCAGCCGTAGCGCTGCCAGAGGAATTGCGCAGGCGCGAAAGCCAAAGCGGAGGTGTCTGACGGAAAGGAGTCCCAATTGCCGCCGCCCTTGGTGCAAGGTGCTGCGAAGGGACGGCATTCTTTGACAATCTGCTTGAGGCCATAGGCGGTGCCCAGGGTCAGGGCCGTGGTGACCACGAGCTGGGCCGTGCCGACACGATCATGCTTGAGAAGGGTCACGCCGCCCGCCACCAATGGCAGGGCAATTGCGGTGCCCGTGCCGAGGGTTTCGGTCATCTTGGCTTGGCTGGGAAGCGCAAAAGCTGCGCATGCAAAAGCAACGCAAAGTGCCGAACGGCCCTTCATCAAAGAAATCCCATGTGAAATCTTTCCGCATTATGTGAAAAGATTGTCACACACGCAAATGACGAAGTGCCAATAAGGAGTTAGAAGCGATAGCCAATGGTTGCCGTGGCGCCGTCTTCTTCGCCGTTGAAATCGCTGAACCAGCCGCGTTCGACGGTATGATCCCAAGTCTTACGATAGCGCGTTGTGAAAATCTGGTTCATCCCGAATGAGATGGCCGTTGTGGCCAAGCCGTCCCAGAGCTTGTTTTTCTTGGCTTTTTGCATAGCCCAACTGGGATATTTCGAAACCACGAACATGGGCAGGCCGTATTCCCAGCCGTAGCGGTTCCACATGAAGGAAGACGGGCCGGACGCAATGGCCGAGGTCGTGGAGGGGAACGAGTCCCAGGCGCCACCAGCGCAGCCGCCGGTCGGAATCTTGGCGTAGGGACGGCAGGATTTGACGATCTGTTTCAGGGCATAAGCGGTGCCATAGGTCAGGCCGGTGACCACGGTGAGCTGGGCCAAACCTTTGTAGTCTTTCTTGCTTAGGGCGACCCCGGCGGCAATGGCAGGCATGGCATAGGCAACGGCTTTGCCGGAGGTCTCATAGGGGAAGGCTTCTGCACGCATCGCGAAGAGCACGGCACAAAACGCCACCAACGCCTTTTTCATCAAAGCCCCCAGGACCCACAGCCCAGTCTTATTACACAGTGTCTCAATCACAAATACGACAACTGTGATTTCTTGCAGGCCTAGCCCTTCACCATCACGTCAACGCGGTCGAGCGGGCCGTCATCATCGACCCCACCCAGGGCGAAGACATCGATGCGTTCGGCGGGGATGCCGTCATCAATCAGGAGTTGGCGCACGACCAGGGCGCGCTTGAGCGACAGGCGGCGGGTGTCGGAGGTCTTCTCGCCCTTCTGTCCGGCATAGGCCATCAGCTGGATGCGCGTGTTGCTGTCACCGAGCTGGCTGGCGAGCGTGCTGGCCAGGTTGCGCACAGAGCCCACGGCAGAACTCGACGGGTCACTGGCATTGGGGGCAAAAGCGATGCTGTCGCGGCGATTGCCAGCGGCAACGTGTGGCTTGGAGGGCTTGGGCGGCTCGATGCTGGCGGTTTTTGGCGCAGGCTTGGCAGCTTGCTGCACAGGAGCCGGATGAGGTGTTTCTACGGTCGGTGTCGGCGGCTTCGGCAAAGCGGCCACGGTCTTGATGGGCGGCGCAGCGGGCTTGGCCGGAGGCGGCGCAGCTTTGGGAGCTGTATTGCTGGTGATCGTCTCCAGATCGGCAAAACCGCTCAGACTGCCTGAGGATTGCGCTGGCGCTGGCTGCGGCGCGGGGGCAGCGGCCATGCGGCGCGGCTTCGGCGCGGGCTCCGCAGCCGGTGCGGGTGTGGCGGCAACCTGTTTGCGTGGCTTGGGCGGCGGGGCCGCGGCATAAGTCTCTGTTTGCGCGGGGGCCGGCTCGGGCGCGGCTTTGTGTTTGCGCGGTTTGGGCGCTTCCGGCGCGACGGCAAGCGTGTCCGCAAGCGGCGATATGGTCTCGGTCTGCTTGGCGTGTTTGCGCGGCGGATGCAGCTTCACCGGTTCTTGGCGGAATTGCCAAGGCTGCATCAAAGGCGGCAGCACCCGTGCTTGGCCCGTACCCGGATCAATCAGCACCTGGCCGTCGCCAGAGCCTGAAACCACGCCCATGGAATTGACCGTGACGCTTTCGCTTTGCGCGGCAGCGGCGGTAATGGGAGCGATCGTCAGGAGGGCAGCGAGGGCGATGCGCATCGAATCGAAAGGCCGGAGGGACATGACAACCATAGACACGTCGCGCCCCAGCCTCAACTGTCCCTCTTTTAAGCTTTCTGTCAGGCGGGATGCCAAGCGTCGCGGATGACCTTCATAAGCTGTGGATGCAGGGCTTCGTTGCAGGCCAGGATGTCGCCGTTCCTGAGCGGGTCGGGCGTGCCATCGAGATTGGTAGCCAGACCACCGGCCTCGCGAACCAGCAAGATGCCCGCGGCGATATCCCAGGCATTGAGGCCGCGCTCCCAGAACGCGTCAAAACGTCCCGCTGCTACCCAGGCGAGATCGAGCGCCGCAGAACCGTAGCGGCGGATACCGGAAGTACGCGACACCACCGCTTCGACTTCCGCCAGCGAGCGCTTGCGCTCCTGGTCGGTGCCACGGCCCATGAAGGGAATGCCGGTGGTGATGAGGGTCTGGGGCAATTCCTTGCGGGCGGCAACACGCAAGCGCTTGTCATTGAGATAGGCGCCATGGCCGCGCTCGGCCACGAAGAGATCGTCCGATACCGGATTGTAGACCACGCCCGACACCAGCTGGCCTTCGCGTTCCAGCGCGATAGAGATCGAGAAATGCGGCACGCCATGCAGGAAATTGGTGGTGCCATCGATGGGGTCGATGATGAAGCGGTGGGTCTTGTCCGTGCCGTCGTGAACGCCGGTTTCTTCGGCATAAATGGAATAGCCCGGGCGCGCCTTGGTGAGTTCCTCGATCAGGATCTTCTCGGTGCGCTGGTCGGCATTGGAGACGAAATCCGCAGGTCCCTTGTAGGAGATCTGCAGGTTTTCGAGCTCGCCGAAATCGCGGATCAGCGGGCGGCCGGCTTTGCGCGCGGCCGCGACCATCACATTGAGGGCAGGAGAGAGGTAAGGCATCAGATTTCCGCCCGCTTTACATAGGTTCCGTCTTCGGTGGCGACGATGACTTTGGTGCCCGCGTCGATGAAGGGCGGTACCTGGATCTTGAGGCCGTTTTCCAGCACGGCGCTTTTGTAGGATGGCGCCGCCGTTCCGCCGCGCAGCACCGGATCGGCTTCGGTCACGGTGAGAACCACTTGGAGCGGCATTTGCACGCCGATCGGCTTACCCTCATAGGTCTGCACCAGCACTTTCATGCCGTCGGCCAGGAATTGGGCGCGCTCGCCGATGAAATCGCGTTCGATCTCGATCTGCTCATAGCTCTCCATATCCATGAAGGTGAGCATGTCGCCGGCGGCGTAGAGGAACTGATAGTCCTTCTTCTCGAGATAAATCTCGTCCACGGCCGCGTCCGAGCGGAAACGCTCATTGAGCTTGGTGCCGGTGAGGATGTTCTTGAGTTCCACCTGGTTGTAGGCGCCGCCCTTGCCGGGTTTCACGGCCTGGGTCTTCACCGCGATCCAGAGACCCCCGTCATGCTGGATAAGCGTTCCGGGACGAATTTCGTTACCCGCGATTTTGGCCATGCTGAAGACGCTCCCGGCGCGATATAGGATAGGGGGTGAGAAAGAGCGGGCGGGTGATAGCAGGGATGGGGGACGAGGGCAAATTGGGCCGGAAATAGGCGGGTTCACGGGTCTATAGGTCGCACGGCAACCATAACGCTGCTAAAGACAGTGGTGGGGATGACCGGCTGGTCAGGGGATAAGAAGCGCACGCCTCATGCAGAATACTAATGCTCTCAGAACCGGCTTGGCGGTGGTAGCTGGCTTGTTCCTTTTCCTCTTCGTTGCAGGCTATCTCGCCGATGCCAGGCTTCCTTTCGATGCTTGGGGCTATGTTGTCGGACGTGACTTCGTAAACACCTGGATGGGGGCGCGGGCGGTGCTCGCCGGTCATGTCGAAGGGCTGTTCCATCTCCAGGCTTACAACCGCGAGATTGCAGTGTTCTTCGGCAAGCTGCCGCCGCTCAACTGGTCTTATCCGCCGGTGTTGCTGTTGTTCGTCTGGCCGTTGGGATTCTTGCCTTACATCGCAGCCTTGGCGCTATGGTCGCTGGCGGGGTTTGCGGCTTATCTCGCAGCCGCATCCGCCTTCAGCCGTTCGGCCTCTTATCTTGGTTTTGTCGCCGCCGCACCGGCCATCGGTATCTGCCTGTTCTGCGGCCAGAATGGATTTTTCACTGCGGCTCTGTTGATCCTGTTCTTCCGCTATTGGGATGAGCGGCCGCTGCTCGCTGGCCTGTTTCTTGGCCTCATGCTCTACAAGCCGCATCTGGTGTTGTTGTTTCCGCTAACCCTGGCGCTCAGCGGACGCTGGAAGGTGTTCGCCTCGGCGGCTGTGACGGCAGGCGTTCTTGTGGTGCTGACAGCCCTGGTATTCGGGCACGATATCTGGAGCGAATACGTCCGCCTTGTGACTCCAGTCCAAAAAGGTGTGATGGATACCGGCACCGGTTTTCTCACCATGATGCCGACCGGTTTCATGCATGCCCGCATGTTGGGGTTCTCACCCGCTGTTGCGCGCTGGGTGCAGCTGCCGTTCTCGCTCCTCGCTTTGGCCGCCTTGCTCTGGACCTTTTGGAAAAGGCGCGACCCGCTGCTCTCTTGTGCCGTATTGCTCACGGCGAGCTTCGTCGTGACACCTTATGCCTTTGATTACGACATGGTGGTGTTCGGTTGGCTCTTGGCGATGTTGTGGCCGCAATTCGAAGCTCGCTGGGACCGCATTTTGTTTCTGCTGATCTGGACGCTGCCAGTGACCATGCTGGTCTTCGGCGCCTGGTATTTGCCAGTGGCGGCGCCTCTGATGGCGCTCTTCCTGTTGCGTCTGCTGCAAAAGCAAAACGGCGGGAACTTGGTCCCCGCCGCCCTGCAACTTCATTCTGCGAAATAAGACTTATTTCGCTGCGACCGATTTGCCGATCGAGCCAAGGTCCTGCATGGTTTCTTCCATGCGGGCGATGATGCCTTCCTCACCGGCGCGCAGCCACTTGCGCGGGTCGTAAAGCTTCTTGTACGGCGCGTGGGTTTCCGGATCGACCTGATACTGGAAGGCCTTCGGATTGGCGAAGACTTCCTTTCCGACCTTTTCGGCGAAGGCGAACTGCATGTCGGTGTCGATGTTCATCTTGAACACGCCATAGCCGACCGCTTCCTTGATGAGGTGCTTTTCCGAACCCGAACCGCCGTGGAAGACGAGGTCGAGCGGATTGGCGTTGAGATCCTTCTTCTTGGCGACCAGTTCCTGCGAGTTCTTCAGGATGATCGGGCGCAGCTTGACATTGCCGGGTGCATAGACGCCGTGCACGTTGCCGAAGGAGGCCGCGACAGTGAAGTGGCCGATCGGTGACAGCACGTCATAGGCGCGCAGCACGTCTTCCGGCTGGGTGTAGAGCTTGGGATTGCCGACATCGCCTTCTTCGAGTTCATGACCGATGCCGTCTTCCTCACCGCCGGTGACGCCGAGCTCGATTTCGAGGCTCATGCCGAGCGGGGCCAGGCGCTTCAACACGCGGGCGCATTCCTTGAGGTTGTCCTCAAGCGGTTCGCTCGACAGGTCGATCATGTGCGAGGAGAACAGTGGCTTGCCGGTCTTCTCGAAATGCTTTTCGCTGACATCGATCAGGCCGTCGACCCAGGGGATCAGCTTGCGGTTGGCATGGTCGGTGTGGAGCGCGACGCAAACGCCATACTGCTCGGCCAGCAGATGAACATGCTGTGCGATCGAGGTCGAGCCGAGGACGCGTGCCATATGCGCATCGGGGGCACCTTCGCCGGAGAAGAAGCGGGCACCGCCATTCGACATCTGAATGATGACGTCGGATTTATACTTGGCCGCAGCTTCGAGAACCGCATTGATGACGTTGGTCGAAACCACGTTCACGGCCGGAAGGGCATAGCCGCCTTCCTTGGCCGCCGCGATCAGTTGGCGGTATTCTTTTCCGGTTACGACGCCAGGCTTCAGTTTAACAGACATTCGTCCTCTCCCATTTTTCGGGAACGTAATTAGCCGCGCGATTGAGGCAAAACAACGCCGCCGAACTGCGTCAAAGATAGTCAATTAGAACAACAGATTGAATGCCTTTACTGCGGCCGCCGGACCATCCGGGAAATCCCATACGCCGCTGGAAACGGCTAAAAAATCGGCACCTGCCGCAACGAGGGGCTTGGCATTTTCGACAGTAATACCCCCGATAGCAACGCAAGGCACCACCATCATCTCGGCCCACCAGGAAATAACCTCGATTTCACAACGGGTTTTGGGTTCTTTGGTGGTGGTAGGGAAAAAGGCACCGAATGCCACATAGTCGGCTCCGGCCTCACCGGCTTCCATCGCGAGATGCTTCGAATTATGACAAGTGACGCCGACAATGCGATCCGGACCCACCAGACGGCGGGCTTCGGCGTAAGGGGAATCTTCCTGTCCGACATGGACACCGTCACAGCCGAAGCGGGCGGCGAGGTCGGGCCGGTCGTTCAGCAGGAAAGCGACGTCGTGCGATTGCGCGATTGGCATCAGCACATCGACCGCCCGCGCGATGTCCTCTTCCGGCACATCTTTCAGGCGCAATTGCAACGAAGCGACATCTCCCGCATCGAGCGCAGCTTTCAGCGTCTCGCCGAAGGGCTTGGGATCGAGCTTGGGCGGGGTAATCAGATAAAGGCGGCAAGGTTCTTGTTGCATTTGTCATCCCCGGCGCCCCTCCGTAGCACGTCGTGCGAAGGCGGGGCGGGAAGGGGATCCAGGTGGTGACATCTGGATCGTGGTGGAAATCTCGTTCCGTTGTAGCGCAAAACGCAGCAGACACCAGCCATCCTGCCATTGACGGGACCTGGGTTCCCTTCCCCTCACATCGCTTCGCGATGCTCGGCCGGGAATGACACTAGGATTTATACACCTCCACCATCTGTCCCAACAGCTTCAGCGCATCGTCTTTCGAGCGCTGGAAGGAGTTGCGGCCGATGATGGAGCCGAAGCCGCCGCCGGCTTTGATCGCCTTGGCGTCTTCAATAATGGAGTCGTCGCTCTTCTTGCCGCCGCCGGAGAAGATCACGATGCGACGCCCGCCCAGCGCCGATTTCACCACCAGAGAAACCCGTTCGGCCAGTGTGCCGATGGCGACAGCGTTCTTCTTGTAAAGCTCAGCGACATCGGGCGCTTCGACGAACTCGGTCGGTAATTTCACCTTGATGATATGGGCGCCCAGCAGCGCCGCAATCTGGGTCGCATAGGTCGCGATATCGATGGCGGTCTCGCCGTCTTTGGAAATATCTTCGCCGCGCGGATAAGACCAGATCACGGTCGGCAGGCCGACCTCTTTGGCTTCGGCGACGAATTCGCGCGCCACTTCGAACATGTCATAGCTCTCGATGGAGCCGGGATAGATCGTCAGCCCCACAGCGACGCAGCCGAGCCGCAGCGCATCTTTCACCATGGCGGTGACCGCCTGTGTCTTCGGCCCTTCTTTGGGAAAGAGAAGATTGGAGCTGTTGACCTTGAGGATCAGCGGAATTTTGCCGGCAAAGCTCGCGGCGCCTGCTTCCAGCATGCCAAGCGGCGAAGCAAAGGCCGACAGTCCGGCATCGATGGCGAGTTGGAAATGGTAATGCGGATCGTAAGCGGGCGGGTTCACCACAAAGCAGCGGTCGGGGCCATGCTCGAAACCTTGGTCCACGGGCAGAATGATGAGCTTGCCGGTGCCGCCGAGCTTTCCTTGATAGAGCAAGCGGGCGAGGTTGGTCTTCACCCCCGGATTGTCGCTCTCATACCAGGACAGGATCTTCTCGACGGCTTCGGTCATTTGTTGAACCTCAAAAGAAAATGCCCCCATCCGGGAAGGATGAGGGCACAGTCTAAAACCGCCTTCGCCATGAAGCGAAGGTCTAATTTTTGAAACTTATTTCACGGCCAGCGCAACGACGCCCGGCAGCTCCAGGCCTTCCAGCCATTCCAGGAAGGCGCCGCCGGCAGTGGAGACATAGGAGAAGTCATCCGCCGCGCCAGCGGTGTTGAGCGCTGCAACCGTGTCGCCGCCGCCCGCAACCGAGAGAACCTTGCCAGCCTTCGTCGCTTCGGCAACGGCTTTGGCCGCGCCAACCGTACCCTTGTCGAAGGGCGGGATTTCGAAGGCGCCGAAGGGGCCGTTCCAGACGACTGTCTTGGTGGTGGCGAGCACCGCCTTGAACTCTTCGACCGACTTCGGGCCGACATCGAGCATCATTTCGTCGTCATGGATATCGCCAACCGGGGCGATACGGCAGTCAGCGCCAGCCTTGAACTCTTTGGCCAGAGCGGCGTCGACCGGCAGCACGACCTTCTTACCCACAGCCTTGGCGGCTTCGAGCACTTTCAGCGCGATCGGGAACTGATCGTCTTCCTTCAGCGACTTGCCGACCTTCGTGCCCTGCGCGGCCAGGAAGGTGTTGGCCATGGCGCCGCCGATCACCAGAACGTCAACGCGCTTCAGAAGGTTTTCGAGAACGCCGATCTTGGACGAGATCTTGGCGCCGCCGACAACAGCCATCACCGGGCGGGTCGGGGTTTCGAGGGCCTTGGAAAGAGCGGTCAGCTCAGCCTGCATGGAACGGCCGGCCGCGTTCGGCAGAAGATGGGCAACACCTTCGGTCGAGGAATGGGCGCGGTGGGCGCTGGAGAAGGCGTCGTTGACATAGATGTCGGCGAGCTTGGCCAGACCCTTGGAGAGTTCCGGGTCGTTCTTCTCTTCACCGGCATGGAAGCGGGTATTTTCCAGCAGCAGCACATCGCCATTGGCGAGCTTGGCGACAGCTTCTTCGGCAACCGGGCCGACGCAATCGTCCGCGAAAGCGACGGGCTTGTTGATGATCTTCGACAGCGCGGCGGCAACCGGCTTCAGGCTCATCGAGGGCACGACCTTGCCTTTGGGGCGGTCGAAGTGCGAGCAGACGATGACCTTGGCGCCCTTGGCGACGAGATCGTTGATGGTCGGGGCCTGACGCTCGATGCGGGTCGTCGAGGTGACGACGCCATCCTTCATCGGCACGTTGAAGTCGGCGCGGACGAGCACGCGCTTACCGGCGACGTCGAGATCGTCAATGGTGCGGAAAGTGGTGGCCATGGGGGTCCTCATATTTTCTCAAGATGGCGCGCCGCAAGGCTCGCCGGGGAACCTAAAAAAAGCGCGCGAAGCCAGAACCCCGCGCGCTCGAAAGAGCTGGGGCGCCCGAGAGCGCCCCATTTCGTATTAGATGAACTTCGCGAGCTGGAGCGCGGTATCGACCATGCGGTTCGAGAAGCCCCACTCGTTGTCGTACCAGGAATAGATCGCGGCGAGGTTGCCTTCCAGCACCTTGGTCTGCGGCGCCATGAAGGACGACGAGGCCGGGATGTGGTTGAAGTCCTTGGATACCAGCGGCTCATCGACATAGTCGAGGATGCCCTTCAGGTAGCCTTCGGAAGCAGCCTTCATCGCGGTGTTGATTTCGTCGGCCGTGGTATTCTTCTTCAGAACGACCTTGAGGTCGACCAGCGACACGTTCGGGGTCGGCACGCGGATCGAGATACCGTCGAGCTTGCCCTTCAGTTCCGGCAGCACCAGGCCGACGGCCTTGGCGGCGCCGGTGGAGGTCGGGATCATCGACATGGCGGCAGCACGGGCGCGATACAGATCCTTATGGAGCTGGTCGAGCGAGGGCTGGTCGTTCGTGTACGAGTGGATCGTGGTCATGATGCCCTTCTCGATGCCGAAATTGTCGTTCAGCACCTTGGCGAGGGGGGCAAGACCGTTGGTCGTGCACGAAGCGTTCGAAACCACCAGGTGGTCCTTCGTCAGCTTGTCGTGGTTGACGCCATAGACGACGGTAAGGTCGGCGCCGTCGGCCGGAGCGGAAACCAGCACGCGCTTGGCGCCGGCGGTCAGGTGCATGGCGGCCTTTTCACGAGCCGTGAAGATGCCGGTGCATTCCATCGCGATATCGACGCCCAGATCCTTGTGCGGGAGCTGGGTGGGATCCTTGATCGCGGTCACTTTGATCTTGTGGCCGGCGACGACCATCGTATCGCCATCGACCGTGACGGACGCATTCAGGCGGCCGTGGATCGAATCGTACTTGAGCAGATGAGCGTTGGTGGCGACGGGGCCGAGGTCGTTGATTGCCACGACTTCGACGTCGCGGCGACCGGACTCGACAATCGAACGCAACACCAACCGACCGATGCGGCCGAAGCCGTTAATTGCAACACGAATGGCCATATGAACCTCCTAGGATCCCTTTTTTTGACAGCGCTGACTTAAGCCCCAAACATTACCCTTTCAATGCACTTTTTGCCGCCTCTGCCGCGGCTTCGGCCGTGATGCCGAAGTGCTTAAAGACTTCTTTCGCCGGGCCTGAGGCGCCGAAGCCGTTCATGCCCACGAAAACGCCATTCGGGCCGATATAGCGGTCCCAGCCGAACCGCAATCCTGCCTCAATTGCGACTTTCACGGTGTTCGGGCCCAAAACGGCGTCACGGTATGTTGCGCTTTGTTGCTCAAATAATTCCCAGCAGGGCATCGAAACGACCCGGGCGGGGATATTTTCCGCAGCCAGAAGGTCGCGGGCCTTGAACGCCAGTTCCACTTCCGAGCCGGTTGCGAAGAAGGTGACCTTCGCGCCCTCGGCCTCGGCCGCGACATAACCGCCTTTGGCGGACAGGTTTTCGTCCGTATGCGTGGTGCGGAAGGTGGCCATGTTCTGGCGCGACAGCACCAGCAGGCTGGGGCTGTCCTGATCGGCCAGGGCCAGGGTCCAGGCTTCGGCAGTTTCGACCACATCGCCCGGACGGAAGACCTTCAGTCCCGGAATGGCACGCAAGGAGGCGACATGCTCGACCGGCTGGTGAGTCGGGCCGTCTTCGCCGACGCCGATGGAGTCATGCGTCATCACGTAAATGACCCGGATGCCCATCAGTGCCGAGAGGCGGATGGAATGGCGGCAATAGTCGGAGAACACCAGGAAGGTGCCGCCGTAAGGCACAACGCCACCATGCAGGCAGAGGCCGTTCATTGCCGCTGCCATGGCGTGTTCGCGGATGCCGTAATGGATGTAGCGGCCCGAGAAATCGTCCGGCGTGATGTCCTTGAGATCTTTGGTCTTGGTGTTGTTCGAGGGCGTCAAATCCGCTGAGCCGCCAATCGTAAGCGCCCAGGTGGTGTTGATCGCATCGAGCGCCATTTCGGAGGCTTTGCGGGTGGCTACCGCAGGCTTTTCTTCGCTGGCCTTCTTCTTCACTGCATTGAGGGCGGCGAGCGTCTCGGCCGGCAGTTCCGCCTTCTGCGCCTTGTCGAATTCGGCAGCCTTGGGCGACTTGGCCTTGCGCGCTTCCCATTCG
>Ga0207816_1000296_pt1 | contig 11489 bp, 10 predicted proteins | sample LuqExpMetageno10_FD_187768 | JGI IMG/M metagenome (GOLD analysis project Ga0207816, IMG submission 187768) | Tropical forest soil microbial communities from Luquillo Experimental Forest, Puerto Rico - Sample 10 (SPAdes) | ecosystem: Environmental > Terrestrial > Soil > Tropical forest ... | reverse complement strand
CGGCTGGCGCGCGAACAGACACCACGTTACCACAGCGACCTGGTGCTCACGCGCCACGCCGGCGCGCAACGGCCCAATTCCCATAAGGCGCTCGGTTATACTGCCCGGGTTCTTCCTGGACCGCTCTCCCCCTCTCTCTCATGACGCTCAAGACCGCTCTGTCCGCCTCCAGCCGCCCACGTTACACGACCCTCGCACTCGCACTTTGCGTCGCGGCGTCGTTGTGCACCGGCGCGGCGCGCGCGCAAACTGCCGCGCCGAAATCGCGACAGACGCCGCTCACGCTCGCGCAGGCACAGCCGCAAGCGCCGGCTCAGGGCCAGACGTTCGAGGAGGAAATCGTTCCGCAGCGCTACGCGAACAATCCCGACGTCGACGGCTTCATCAATGACATGGTGGCGCGCTACGATTTCGATCCCACGGCGCTGCACGCGCTCTTCGCGAGCGCGAACTATTCGGCGACGGCCGTGAAGCTCGTCACGCCCTCGCCCGTTCCGGGCGTCAAGAACTGGCGCGCGTATCAGGCGCGCTTCCTCGACCCGGTACGCATCAATGCGGGCGTGCGCTTCTGGCGCGCGAATCAGGCCACGCTGAAGCGCGCATCGGAAGAGTTTGGCGTGCCGCCGGAGGTGATCGTCGGCATCATCGGCGTGGAGACGATTTACGGGCGCTACATGGGCAACTTCCGCGTGCTCGACGCCCTCACGACGCTCGCCTTCGATTATCCGAACACGCCGAATCGCGCCGAGCGCATGGCAACGTTCCGCAAAAATCTCGAGGACTACCTCGTGTGGACGCGCGACGCGCAGATCGATCCGTCGTCGGTGCTCGGCTCATACACGGGCGCGATCGGCATTCCGCAGTTCCTGCCGAGCAGCATCGTGCAGTACGCGGTCGACTACGAGGGCAACAACCATATCGACCTGCGCGGGAGCCAGGCCGACGCGATCGGCAGCGTGGCGAACTATCTGCGGCAGAACGGCTGGGAAACGGGGCGCCCCGTGGTGTGGAATATCGCCACGGATGCGGGCAGCCTGGGCATTGCGCAGGCTGCCGCGGACGGCAAGCCCGAACCGCGCTGGCCGCTCAGCCAGTTGCTGCGCTCAGGCCTCGTGCTCGACCAGCCGGACGTTGACGTCGCCGCCGAGGCGAGCACGCCCGTCACGGTCATCGACCTTCCCACGCCGGGCCGAGGCACGGAGTACAAGCTCGGGCTCAAGAACTTCTATGTGTTGACGCGCTATAACCGCAGCTTCTTCTACGCGCTCGCGGTGTATCAGCTGGGCTTGCGCGTGAAGGCGCAGATGCTGGCGACGCAGCCGGGCGTCGGTGTGGGCCCGTCGAACGGCAATGGTGCCAATGGTGGCAACGGTGGCAATGGAAATGGCGGCAACGGCGCCAATGACGTCAATGGCGGCAACGCCAACGGCATGAACGGCGGCCAGGGCAACCCTGGCGGCACAGGCACGACGCCTGCCGGACCGCAAGACCAGTAAGCCGGTCAGCGAGCAAGCCCAGCGGCACAAAACGAAACGGCCTTCGGAAACACCGAAGGCCGTTTTTGCATCCGTGCTTCGATCAGGCCGGGAACACGCCCGTCGACAGATACCGGTCGCCACGATCGCAGACGATGAACACGATCGTCGCGTTCTCGAGCTGGCGCGCGAGACGCATCGCCACCTCGCATGCGCCGCCCGACGAAATGCCCGCGAAAATGCCTTCGACCGAGGCAAGACGACGCGCCATGTTTTCAGCGGCCGCCTGGCTCACGTTCTCCACGCGATCCACGCGGCTGCGGTCGAAGATCTTCGGCATATACGCTTCGGGCCACTTGCGAATGCCCGGAATGCGCGAGCCCTCTTCCGGCTGCGCGCCGACGATCTCGATGGCCTGGTTCTTTTCCTTCAGGAACTGGGACGTGCCCATGATCGTGCCGGTCGTCCCCATCGACGAAACGAAATGCGTGATGCGCCCTTCCGTGTCGCGCCAGATTTCCGGGCCGGTGGCCTCGTAGTGCGCAAGCGGATTGTCGGGGTTGGCGAACTGGTCGAGGATGATGCCCTTGCCGTCGCGCTGCAGCTGCTCGGCGAGGTCGCGCGCATATTCCATGCCGCCCTTCACCGGTGTGAGCATGATTTCGGCGCCATACGCGGCCATGCTCTGGCGGCGCTCGACCGACAGGTCCTCGGGCATGATGAGCACCATCTTGTAGCCGCGGATCGCCGCCGCCATGGCGAGCGCGATGCCCGTGTTGCCGCTCGTCGCCTCGATGAGCGTGTCGCCCGGCTTGATGCGGCCGCGCTCTTCTGCCTTGCGGATCATCGAGAGCGCCGGACGGTCCTTCACCGACCCAGCCGGGTTGTTGCCTTCCAGCTTGGCCAAAATGACGTTGTTGCGGGCGCGGATTTCATCGTCGGGCAAGCGGACGAGCTGCACGAGCGGAGTGTTGCCGATCGTGTCTTCAATGGTCTTGTAGGGCATGGAAATGGCGGTGAGGCGCGATGACGTGATCCGTGGATTCTAAACCACGCGGGCAGCGACCGTTGGGGACCCATAACGCTCGTATGGACGCAGGCTGGCGAGCCAGGCGCCACGCACGGCAAAAAGCCCGCGGCCCGGGCCGCGGGTTAACGTCGCGGGTCAACCTCACCCGGCGACACCTGAAGGAGACTGAAGCCCCGCGATGCTGATGCACAACGCGCGGGGCAAAACGCAAGAGGACGCCTACTTCTTGACGGCCACGGCAGGCGGCTGCTGTGCAACCGACTGCGCACCCGCCTTCGCGGGCGTTGCCTGTGCAACCTTCGCCTGCGCCGCCTGGGCGTTCGCGGGGCCGACCGCCAATCCTTCGGCCTGCAAACGTTCGACGGTATGGCCGCCCATGCCCTTCACGCGCTTGCCGAGGTCAGCGGCATCCTTGTACGGGCCGTGCGCGCTGCGCTCGTCGAGAATGGCCTTGGCGCGCGCGGGCCCAATGCCCTTGATGCCGCGGAGCGCGTCTTCGTTGGCGGAGTTGACGTCCACGGCCGCGAAGGCGTGGCCGAATACGGCCAGGAGCGCGGCCGCCGCAAGGATTTTTCGGAACATGCTGGATCTCCCTGAAAACGCCGGCGACCATCGCCGGCGAGGAGAGTCCAGTTTATGAAGTCGCGACTTCGCGTTACACCTGGCCAGAAAGCCAACGTACGTAACGATCCACGCCTTCCTGCACCGTCAGGAACGGCGCGTCGTAGCCCGCCGCGCGCAGCTTCGTCTGGTCCGCCTGCGTGAAGCACTGATACTTGCCGCGCAGCGCATCGGGGAACGGGATGTATTCGATCAGCCCTTCCTTGACCTGCTCCGCGAGCGAGAGCGCCGGCTTGCCTTCCATCGCACGCAGCGTGTTCACCACCGTCGTCGCGATGTCGTTGAACGGCTGCGCGCGGCCGCTGCCCAGATTGAAGATGCCCGTCTTCTCAGGGTGATCGAAGAAGAACAGGTTGACCTTCACCACGTCCTCGACCGAAACGAAGTCGCGCGTCTGCTCGCCCGGCGCATAACCGTTGTACTCGCCGAACAGCTTCACGCGGCCTTCGGCGCGGAACTGGTTGAAGTTGTGGAACGCCACCGAAGCCATGCGCGCCTTGTGCGTCTCGCGCGGACCATAGACGTTGAAGTAGCGAAAGCCCGCAATCTGGCTCTGCGCCGTGGGCAGCACGCGACGGATCACCTGGTCGAACAGGAACTTCGAATAGCCGTACACATTCAGCGGCGCTTCCACTTCACGCTCTTCGACAAAGCGCGTCGAGCCGCCATAGATCGCCGCCGACGACGCATACAGAAACTGCACGCGCTGCGCGAGGCACGCGTCGAGCACGGCACGGCTGTAGCGGAAGTTGTTGTCCATCATGTAGCGGCCGTCGGTTTCCATGGTGTCCGAACAGGCGCCTTCGTGGAACACCGCGCGCACGTCGCCGAAATCGCCGCGCGCAAAGCGCTCGACGAACTCGGTCTTGTCGATGTAGTCGTCGATCTCGCAATCGACGAGATTCCTGAACTTGTCCGCGCGGGTGAGGTTGTCCACGGCGATGATGCGGTCTTCGCCGCGTTCGTTCAGCGCCTTGACGAGGTTGCTGCCGATGAAGCCGGCCGCGCCGGTGACGATGAGGGTCATGATAGGTCTGCGATGACGAGGTTCACGCGAAGTTGATACCCCGCCGGAAAAACGCTCCGGTAATCCCGGCCGGGGTGCGAGCGCTGCGCGCTGTGCCTTGAACGTTATTGAAAGAGTTCGTCGTAGTCGACGGTGGCCGTACCCAGCTTGCCGACCACGATGCCGGCCGCGCGATTGGCGAGCGCGACGCCCTCGACGAGCGGCAGGCCCGCGCCCAGCATGACCGCGACGGTCGCGATCACCGTGTCGCCGGCGCCCGAGACATCATACACTTCGCGCGCGTCAGCCGCCGCGTGCAGCACGCCGGCCTCGGAAAAGAGCGTCATACCCTCTTCCGAGCGCGTGAGCAGCAGCGCGTCGAACTGCAGTTCGCGGCGCAGCTTCGTCACGCGGGCAAGCAGGTCCTCCTCGGACTTCCACGTGCCCACCACCTCGCGCAGTTCCGCGCGATTCGGCGTGATGAGGCTCGCGCCGCGATAGCGCTCCCAGTCGTCGCCCTTGGGATCGACGAGCACTGCCTTGCCTGCGGCGCGCGCCTTCGCGATCATCTGCGTGACGTGCGTGAGGCCGCCCTTCGCATAGTCCGAGAGCAGGATCACGTCGTGCGCGGGCAGCAGCGCGTCGAAGCGTGCAAGGCCGGCGAGCAGGATTTCGTGCGCGGGCGTGTTCTCGAAGTCCACGCGCAGCAGCTGCTGCTGACGCGAAAGCACGCGCAGCTTGATGGTCGTCGGCAACGCGGGATCGCGTTCGAGATACGCGTTCACGTTGCTCTCGCCCAGCAGCTCGACGATGCGCTCGCCGGGCTCGTCGTGGCCCACCACGCACAGGAGGCCCGCATGGGCGCCCAGCGCGGCTGCGTTGCGCGCGACGTTCGCCGCGCCGCCAAGGCGGTCTTCCGTGCGTTGCACATGCACGACCGGCACCGGCGCTTCAGGCGAGATGCGATTGACGTCGCCGAACCAGTAGCGGTCGAGCATCACGTCACCCACCACCAGCACGCGCGAGGTGGCGAGCTTCTCGCGCGGCACGACGCGCACCTCCGGCGCAATGGCGGCGGCGAGCGTGGCCGCAGCCGCGGTTTCAGGCTGCGGAGTTTGCGAAACTGACATGGGGCCGTCCAATCGAGTGATAGTCAATGCCGAGCTCCGCCATGGCGTCGGGCTCGTAGAGATTGCGTCCGTCGAAGATCCGCGGCGCCTTGAGCACCTTCTTCAAGTGCACGAAGTCGGGCGCCTTGAAAGCGGTCCATTCGGTGACGATCACGAGTGCGTCCGCACCCGTGAGCGCGTCGTCCTGGCTCGACGCGAAGGTGAGGCGCGCATGCTGCTCCGGCGCATGAGCCAGATCGAGCGCGAACACGCGCTTCGCCTCCTCGGCCGCCACCGGATCCCACGCTGCCACGGTCGCGCCGCGCGCAAGCAGGTCGGCGATCAGACGGCGGCTCGGCGCTTCGCGCATGTCGTCGGTATTCGGCTTGAACGCGAGGCCCCACACGGCGAAATGCTTGCCGGTGAGGTCTGCGCCGCACACCGTGGCGATCTTCTTCACGAGCACTTCCTTCTGGCCGTGATTGACCTCCTCGACTGCTTCGAGAACGCGCAGATTCTGGCCCGACTCCGCAGCGGTGCGAATCAGCGCCTGCACGTCCTTCGGGAAGCACGAGCCGCCATAGCCGCAGCCCGCATAGAGGAAGTGATAGCCGATGCGCGGATCGGAACCGATGCCGCGTCGCACCGACTCGATGTCGGCGCCCACGCGGTCGGCGAGATTCGCCATCTCGTTCATGAACGAGATGCGCGTGGCAAGCATGGCGTTGGCCGCGTATTTCGTGAATTCGGCGGAGCGCACGTCCATGTAGATCGTGCGCTCGTGGTTGCGGTTGAACGGCGCGTAGAGGCGCTTCATCTTCTCGCGCGCGGCGTTGCCGTTCTCGTCATCGTCGAGGCCGATGATGATGCGGTCCGGGCGCATGAAGTCGTCCACGGCCGCGCCCTCTTTCAGGAACTCGGGGTTCGAGACGACCGAGTAGCGATGGTCCACAGCGAGGCCGCGCTTCGCGAGCTCTTCGGCCAGCACGCCGTGCACGCGCTGCGCCGTGCCGACCGGCACCGTCGACTTGTCGACGACCACCTTGAAGCCGTTCATGTAGCGGCCAATGCTGCGCGCCGCTTCGAGGACGTACTGGAGATCGGCCGAGCCGTCTTCGTCAGGCGGCGTGCCCACGGCGATGAACTGCACCTCGCCGTGCTCCACGCTTGCCGCGACATCGGTGGAGAAGGTGATGCGCCCAGCCGCGCGATTGCGTGCGATGAGCTCGAGCAGGCCCGGCTCGTGAATGGGCACGCCACCGCCATTGAGGATGTCGATCTTGCGTGGATCGACGTCGAGGCAAAACACGTCGTGGCCGATTTCGGCAAGACACGCACCGGTAACGAGGCCGACGTAGCCGGTACCGACAATGGTGATCTTCATGGGCGCTCCGGTGACAGATGCTGATGATGGAATGACTGTGCGGCGCGGCCGGCCAGGTGCGCGGCTCGGTGCGCGCCCGCTGGCTCAGCTCGACGCGGGAACCGGTTCGACGCGCCGGGGCGCATAGGTTTCCCAGCCGCTGCAGCCCGGGCACTGCCAGTAAAAGAGGCGAGCCCGGAAACCGCAGTTCTGGCAGGTGTAGCGAGGCAGGTTCTTCGTGCGCTGCTGGAGCAGCTTGTGCATCAGCTCGAGTTCGCTGCGACGCGGCTCTTCGGCCGTAGCCTGCTGCGCTTCGAGCAGGCGCGACATGCCGGCGAGGTTCGGCGACTTCTGCATCTGCGTGCGGGCGAGCGCGTGTGCCGCATCGGCGCCGCGCAGCGCGGCCACGTACTTGTACGCGACGTCGAGCAGATCGTTCGACGGATACGCGTCGACCCACGTCGTGAGCAGTTGCGCGCCCTCTTCGGCGCGGCCGAGCGCCTCGTAGGCCTTCATGACCTTTTCGGCAACGAGCGGCAGATAGGCCGGGTTTTGCGCCTCGACCTCGCGCCAGTGGCCGAGGGCGGTCTCGGACGCGCCGCTCGCTGCATCGACATCGCCCGCGAGGATCGTCGCGCGCACGTTCTGCGCATTGGCCTTGAGCGCCAGCGCGAGCTGGCGGCGCGCCTCGTCGGGCTTCTTCTGCTGGAGCGCTTCCTGCGCGAGTTCGCAATGGAACTGCGCGATCTCGAGGTCGAGCGACGCCGCGCCCATGGTTTCGAGCTGACGCGCGGTGTCGATGCAGCGGTTCCAGTCCTTTTCGATCTCGTAGATCGCGAGCAGCGCGCGCTGCGCGCCGAGCGCGAAGTCGCCCGACTTGAGCTTGCCGAAAGTCTCTTCGGCGCGGTCGAGCAAGCCCGCCTTCAGAAAGTCCTGGCCGAGTTCATAGAGCGCGTGGTCGCGCTCGTTCACGGGCAGGTCGGAACGCGACAGCAGATTCTGATGCACGCGGATCGCGCGGTCGGTCTCGCCGCGGCGGCGAAACAGATTGCCGAGCGCGAAGTGCAGTTCGACGGTTTCGGGGTCGAGCTTGGCGACCTCGATGAACGCATCGATGGCCTTGTCCGGCTGCTCGTTGAGCAGGAAATTCAGGCCGCGAAAATAGGAGCGCGGCAAGTTGGCGCTTTCGGAAAGCAGTGCCTTCAGGTCGTAGCGCGACGCCATCCAGCCGAGCGCGAAGGCAACGGGAATGACGAGGAGCCACCAGAAATCGAGATCCATGCGAGCGATGCTGAGAGCGGAAAATCAGCCGCACGCGTTTCGCGCGCGGCACGGCAATACGAATCAGATGAGCGGCGGCAGCGGCGGCTCGGCGCTCGGCGTGGGCGTGTCACGCGCCACGCGCAAGTCGCGTTTGAGGCGCCCGTTTTCCATGCGCAGCCGGAACACGCCGGGCAGCGCCGAAAGCAGCCCCGCCAGCAGCCCCACCACGAAAAACGCGAGGCCGATCAGGATAAGCGGAGCCTGCCACGAATACCCGGCCAGAAAGTTCAGCGTCGCGGTTTGCGTGTTGGCGAGCGCGAGCACGAGCAGCAGCACGAACACCAGCACACGGATCACCCAGGCGATCAATCTCATGAAGGATTCTCTTGGCAGTTGCAAATGACACCGACGGGCGCTGGCGAGGCCGGCATGCTGCGCCGCAGCACCCGCCGCGCCGAAGTGTCCCGTATTGTAATTGAACGGCTCGTGCACCGACACGTGTGAGCGAGTGCGGAGCCAGATCAAAACGGCGCACCGGGCAAACAGCGTCGAAAAGGCGCAGGCGAAAAAAAACGCCGGGGTTGTTCACCCCAGCGCTTTTTACCGGTCCATGCGTTCTGGCCATCTGGCATTGACCGCCGACGACCGCAATCGCCCGATCGAAAACGATCGCACGCTTACAGGTCGTCGTCCGGCTCTTCCGCCTTCAGCGGCTCGCCCGAATTACGGTCCACGCGCTCGCGCAACTCCTTGCCCGGCTTGAAGTGCGGCACGAACTTCTCAGGCACCAGCACCTTTTCACCCGACTTGGGATTGCGTCCGACGCGCGACGGCCGACGATTCAGGCCGAAGCTGCCAAAGCCGCGAATTTCGATGCGATGGCCCTTGGCAAGCGCCTCGGACATCGCATCGAGCATCGTCTTGACCGCGAAATCCGCATCCTTGAGAACAAGTTGCGGAAATCGCGTAGCCAGCTGCGCGACCAATTCAGATTTGGTCATACTTCAGCTTGCCCCCGTTTGAGGCTTACTGGTTCTGGCCGTCGAGCTTGGCCTTCAGCAGTGCGCCCAGGTTGGTCGTGCCGGTGGCAGCCGAACCCGAGTCAGCCGACATGCTGCGCAGCGCTTCTTGCTGCTCGGCCGAGTCCTTCGCCTTGATCGACAGGTTGATGCCGCGCGACTTGCGATCGATGTTGATGATCATCGCGTTGACCTTGTCGCCTTCCTTCAGCACGTTGCGAGCATCTTCCACGCGGTCTTGCGCGATTTCCGAAGCACGCAGGTAGCCTTCGACGTCCGCGTTCAGCGTGATCACGGCACCCTTGGCGTCAACCGACTTGACCGTACCGTCGACGATCGAGCCCTTGTCGTTGACAGCAACGAAGTTGCTGAACGGGTCGCCTTCGAGCTGCTTGATGCCGAGGGAGATACGCTCCTTCTCGACGTCGATGCCCAGAACCACGGCCTCGACTTCGTCGCCCTTCTTGTACTTGCGCACGGCTTCTTCGCCGGTTTCGCTCCACGACAGGTCGGAGAGGTGAACCAGACCGTCGATGCCGCCAGGCAGGCCGATGAACACGCCGAAGTCGGTGATCGACTTGATCGCGCCTTGCAGCTTGTCGCCCTTCTTGAAGTTGCGGCTGAAGTCATCCCACGGATTCGGCTTGCACTGCTTCATGCCGAGGCTGATACGACGGCGGTCTTCGTCGATCTCGAGGACCATGACTTCGACTTCGTCGCCCAGCTGGACAACCTTCGACGGCGCAACGTTCTTGTTGGTCCAGTCCATTTCCGACACGTGGACGAGGCCTTCGATGCCCGACTCGACTTCGACGAACGCGCCGTAGTCGGTGATGTTCGTGACCTTGCCGAACAGACGCGTGCCCGACGGGTAACGGCGCGAGATGCCTTCCCACGGATCGTCGCCCAGTTGCTTGATACCGAGCGAAACGCGGTTCTTTTCCTGGTCGAACTTGAGGATCTTCGCGGTGACTTCCTGGCCAACCGAGAGAACTTCGCTCGGGTGACGCACGCGACGCCATGCGATGTCGGTGATGTGCAGCAGGCCGTCGATGCCGCCGAGGTCCACGAACGCGCCGTAGTCGGTGATGTTCTTGACCACGCCGTTGACGATCGCGCCTTCCTTCAGCGTTTCGAGCAGCTTTGCGCGCTCTTCGCCTTGCGTGGCTTCGATCACTGCGCGGCGCGACAGCACGACGTTGTTACGCTTGCGGTCGAGCTTGATGACGCGGAATTCGAGCGTCTTGCCTTCGTACGGCGTCGTGTCCTTGACCGGACGCGTGTCGACGAGCGAACCCGGCAGGAACGCGCGGATGCCGTTGACCATGACGGTCATGCCGCCCTTGACCTTGCCCGTGATCGTGCCGGTCACGAGTTCGTTGTTGTCGAGAGCCTTTTCCAGCGACAGCCACGAAGCGAGACGCTTCGCCTTGTCGCGCGACAGGATGGTGTCGCCGTAGCCGTTTTCCAGCGCGTCGATCGCGACGGAAACGAAATCACCCGCCTGAACCTCCACTTCGCCCTGGTCGTTCAGGAATTCCTCGATGGGAATGTAAGCCTCGGACTTCAGGCCAGCGTTGACGACCACGAAGTTGTGGTCGACGCGCACGACTTCAGCGGAGATGACTTCGCCGGCGCGCATGTCCTGGCGGGTCAGCGACTCTTCGAACAGAGCCGCAAAGGATTCGGTATTGGGGGTGGAGGTTTGCAGGTCGGACATAAAAATCTGGATTTGCATGGTTTTCGCTGCTCCGCCAGCCAGTCTTGACTGCCGGGCGTTGAGGCCGGAACGCTTGTGTTCGCGGCACAGATGCAAAAGCCACACTGGGTTAAAGGGTTTAACACACGCCCTGGCGCCTTGACTGACGCTACACAGGGCACCAACTCATACTGCAACTACGACTGCTGCTTCTACTGCGCCTTGCCATATGCGCTGGACTACCGCGCTGTCTACCGCGCTGTCTACCGCGCTGTCTACCGCGCTGTCTACCGCGCTGTCTACCGCACAGGCCGCAGCTGGCTCAGCAGTTGGCTCGACTCCTGATACCACTGCACGACCTGTTCGACCGCCTGGTCGATGGAGAGCGCCGAGGTATCGAGAAGCTGCGCATCCGCTGCGGGCTTGAGCGGCGCGGCCGCGCGGTTACTGTCGCGCGCGTCGCGTTCACGCAAATCCCGAAGCAAGTCATCCATATTAGCAGAAAAACCTTTTTGGATCAATTGCTTATGCCGGCGGGCCGCACGGGCCTCCACGCTGGCCGTCAAAAACACCTTCAGAACGGCGTCCGGGAAGATCACGGTGCCCATATCGCGGCCGTCCGCGACGAGCCCGGGAAGCTTGCGAAACGCCCGCTGGCGCGCCACGAGCGCCGTGCGCACGGCCGGATGCGCGGCGATCATCGAGGCCCGGTTGCCCACTTCCTCGGCGCGGATTTCGTTCGAAACGTCAACCCCGTCGAGCTGCGCGAGCCCTTCGCGGAACGTGATATGGAGGTCGTCGATCAGCTTCGCAAGACTCCCGGCGTCGTCAGCCGCAATCGCATAGCGCACGCTCGCGAGCGCCGCCAGGCGGTACAGCGCGCCGCTGTCGAGCAGGTGAAAGC
>Ga0207816_1000295_pt1 | contig 11504 bp, 9 predicted proteins | sample LuqExpMetageno10_FD_187768 | JGI IMG/M metagenome (GOLD analysis project Ga0207816, IMG submission 187768) | Tropical forest soil microbial communities from Luquillo Experimental Forest, Puerto Rico - Sample 10 (SPAdes) | ecosystem: Environmental > Terrestrial > Soil > Tropical forest ... | reverse complement strand
CCGCCGCGCTGTCCAAATGCGTCATTTTAAGCGTAGCCGACTTCACCATGTCGCTCCTCGCATTGGTCATGACTATGGGTACTTTTACCCAGCGTGCATGTTCGCAACGCGAATTGTCGATTTCGTGAAAATGCGGCGTAAAATTTATGACACTTCGAATGTCACAATAAAGTCATATTACTGTGAGAATTTCCGAGCGTCCGTTCGAATCCATTCCTGACATTCCGTTTTCATTGCCGATGTCCATCCGCTATCCCCTACTCAATCGCGAACTGGGCATTCTGGGATTCAATGAGCGCGTGCTAGCACAGGCGTCCGATCCCGCTGTTCCTTTGCTGGAGCGCTTGCGCTTCATCTGTATCACCAGCAGCAACCTCGACGAATTCTTCGAAGTCCGCATGGCCGGGCTTCAGGAACAGATGCGCGACAACCCGGGCGCGCTGTCGCCCGACGGCATGTCGCTGCAGCACGTGTACGACCTCGTGGTCGAGCGCGCGCAGCGTCTCGTGCATCGCCAGTACCGCATGCTGCACGACACCGTGCTGCCCGCGCTCGAACAGGAAGGCATCTACTTTCACGGCACCGATGCGTGGAACGAGGCGCAAACCGCCTGGGCGCGCAACTACTTCTTCGACGAACTGCTGCCCGTACTCACGCCGATCGGCCTCGATCCCGCTCATCCGTTCCCGCGCGTGCTCAACAAGAGCCTGAACTTCGTGGTCGAGCTCGAAGGTAAGGACGCCTTCGGGCGTCAGGCCGTGATGGGCATCGTGCAGGCGCCGCGCGCGCTGCCGCGCCTCGTGCGCATGCCGCAGGAACTCTCGGGCTTCCAGCATGGTTTCGTGCTGCTCGGCTCGCTGCTGCAGCGCTTCGTAGGCGAGCTGTTCCCGAGTCTCGTGGTGCGCAGCTGCAATCAATTCCGCATCACGCGCAACAGCGAACTCTTCGTCGACGAAGACGAAATCACCAATCTGCGCGTGGCGCTGCAGGGCGAGCTGCCCGCGCGGCACCTCGGCAATGCGGTGCGGCTCGAAGTGTCGGCGGAAACGCCCGCGCATCTCGTGAAGCGCCTGCTCGACGAAAGCGGCCTCAACGAAAAGGACGGCTATTTCGTCGATGGACCCGTGAATCTCGTGCGTCTCATGCAGTTGCCCGAGATGGTCGATCGCCCCGACCTCAAGTTCGTGCCGCACGTGCCCGCCATTCCGCAGCGCATCGCCGCGAACAGCAACATGTTCGACGTGATCGATCAGGGCGACGTGCTCCTGCATCATCCGTACGAGAGCTTCCAGCCCGTGCTCGAACTGCTGCTGCAGGCCGCGAACGATCCGAACGTGGTCGCGATCAAGCAGACGATCTACCGTACCGGCACCGACTCGCCGCTCATGGACGCGCTCATGCAGGCCGCGCGCAACGGCAAGGAAGTGACGGTGGTCGTGGAGCTGCTCGCGCGCTTCGACGAAGAGACCAATATCAACTGGGCCGCGCAGCTCGAAGCCGTGGGCGCGCACGTGGTGTACGGCGTGGTGGGTCACAAGTGCCACGCCAAGATGATGCTGATCGTGCGCCGCGTGCCCGTGAACGGCCGCATGGTGCTGCGCCGCTACGTGCACCTGGGCACCGGCAACTACCATCCGCGCACGGCGCGCCTTTACACCGACTTCGGCCTCATGACCTCGGAGCCGAAGATGTGCGAGGACGTTCACCACGTCTTCCAGCAGCTCACCGGCATCGGCGGCGAGCTGCAACTGCACGATCTGTGGCAGTCGCCGTTCACGCTGCACCCGAAGATGATCGAGGCGATCCGCGCCGAGGCCGAGGCTGCGCGCCAGGGCAAGAAAGCGCGCATCGTCGCGAAGATGAATGCCCTGCTCGAGCCTACGGTGATCGACGAGTTGTACGAAGCATCGCAGGCCGGCGTCAAGATCGACCTCATCATCCGTGGCGTGTGCTCGCTGCAGCCCGGCGTGCCGGGTCTCTCGGAGAACATCACGGTGCGCTCGATCGTCGGGCGTTTTCTCGAGCACCATCGCATCTACTACTTCTATGCGGGCGGCAAGGAAGACGTCTACCTGTCGAGCGCGGACTGGATGGATCGCAACCTGTTCCGCCGCGTCGAAGTGGCGTTCCCGATTCACGACCGCAGGCTCAAGCGCCGCGTGATCGCCGAAGGTCTCTCGTGCTTCCTCGGCGACAACCAGTCCGCGTGGCTCATGCAGAGCGACGGCCACTATCGCCGCCGCCGTGCTGGCAAGGCCGTGCGCAATGCGCAGTTGAACCTGCTCGCGAAGTTCTGTCCTTGATGGCTTGATGGACTGATCACGCCGGGCGAAAAAAAACCGCTTCCCAGGAAGCGGTTTTTTTATTCGCGGCGGCTGCGGCGCTTACACCGGCGCGGGCTGCCTTCTCGTCGTCCGCGCGCTCGGGAAGCGCACCGTGAACGTGCTGCCCCGCCCTTCCTCGCTCTTCACTTCGAGCGCCGCGTCGTGGCGTTGCAGCACGTGCTTGACGATCGCGAGGCCCAGCCCCGTACCACCCGTGTCGCGCGACCGGCTGCGATCCACGCGATAGAAGCGCTCGGTCAGGCGCGGAATATCGGCGGCTGGAATGCCCAGGCCGCTGTCGGTGACCGAGAACACCGCACTGCCTTGTTCCACGCGCCAGGCCAGATGCACCGAGCCGCCCTCCGGCGTATAGCGCACCGCATTGGTCGCGAGATTGCCGAGCGCGCTCAGGATTTCGGTTTCTGAGCCCGTGACGCTCAAACCGTCGTCGAAGTCGGTCGTGATGCGGTGATGGCCGCCCGAAAGGTTTTCCGCGTCCTCGCGCACGTGTCCGAGCACCGCGCGCATGTCGACTATCTGGTCGTCCGGCTGGCGCCCCTCGCCTTCGAGTTTGGCCAGCACCAGCAAGTCGGTGACGATGTGGCGCATGCGCGAAGCCTGTTGCTCCATCAGCTCCAGATAGCGGGTGCGCTCGGCTTCACCGAGCGGCAGCTCGCGCATCGTCTCGAGGAAGCCCGAGAGCACGGTGATCGGCGTCTTCAGTTCGTGCGAGACGTTGGCCACGAAGTCGCGCCGCATGGCGTCGGTGCGCTCGAGTTCGGTGATGTCCTGCGAGAGCACGAGCTTGCGATTTTCGCCGTACGGAAACACCTGCACCGAAATCACGTTCTGACGCTTCGCGCCCATGCCCCGCATGATGAGCATGTCGTTGTAGTCGTGCGAATTGAGGTAGCGCACGAAGTCGGGCTGGCGCACGAGATGCGTGATGTGCTGGCGCAGATCGCGCTTCGCGTCGAGACCGAAGTGAACTTCGGAGATCGCGTTGCACCACTCGATCTGATCGTGATCGTCGAGCATCGCGACGCCGTTGGGCGACGCCTGAATCGCCTGGATGAAGCGCGAATGCTGCTGCTCGACCTGGCGCACCTGGGCGTGCCAGCGCTTCGCGAGCTTGTGCAGACGGTAGTAGATTTCGCCCCAGATGCCGGGGGCGCTCGGCACTTCGCCGTAGACCGGCGCGTCGAGCAGGCGCCAGAGGCGCTGCTTGTGGAACGTGCTGAAGAGCATTTGCGCGAGCAGCGCCAGCACGGCCACGCCCAGCGCGATCTTGACGCCGAGGAGCGCACCAATGCCCGCGCAGACGAGCGCGAGCAACACGATCGATACAAGGGAGCGCGCCCAAATGATGTTCATGTTCCTGCGATCGAAGATAGTTACTGTCGGATGCGGGCACGCGACATCTTGCGGCCACCGCGCGAGTCGCGGCGGCTAACCGGCCACACTGCCCGGTGACTCACCCTGCGGCGCGGCCGTGGAACCTGCTCAGGCGCTCTTCGCGAGACGGTAGCCGCTGCCGCGCACCGTTTCGATCATAGCATCGCACCCCGCCGGCTTGAGCGCGGCACGCAGACGCTTGATGTGCACGTCGACCGTGCGCTCTTCCACGAACACGTGATCGCCCCACACCTGGTCGAGCAGTTGCGTGCGGCTGTGCACGCGCTCGGGGTGCGTCATGAAGAAGTGCAGCAGGCGGAACTCGGTCGGGCCGAGGTCGAGCTTGATCTCCGAGCCTTCGGCGGCCGCCGCCACGCGGTGCGTGGCCGGATCGAGCTTCAGGCCGTTGATGGCCACGACGTCTTCGGTGAGCTGTGGCGCACGGCGGCGCAGCACCGCCTTGATGCGCGCCATCAGTTCCTTGGGCGAGAACGGCTTCGTCACGTAGTCGTCGGCGCCGATCTCGAGGCCGAGCACCTTGTCCTGCTCGTCGCCGCGCGCGGTCAGCATGATGATCGGAATATGCTTCGTGCGCTCGTTGTTGCGCAGGTCGCGCGCGAACGTGACGCCGGACTTGCCCGGCAACATCCAGTCGAGCAGGATGAGATCGGGCAGCACGTCGCTGATCAGGTTCTGCGCCTGCTCCGCGTTGTAGGCGCGGATCGGGCAGTGGCCTGCGTGCTGCAGGTTCACCGAAATCAGCTCGGAAATAGCGGGCTCATCTTCGATGACGAGAATGCTGCTAGGCATCGGCACCTCTTGACCTTGTTACCTGTTGAGTTATTTATTAGCTGAGTGCTTCGCGTTCGAGCGCGTCGCGCGACTTGTGGCGCACGTCGGTGCCCTTCACGATGTAGATGATGAATTCCGCGATGTTCTTCGCGTGGTCGCCGATCCGCTCGATCGCCTTGGCGATGAACAGATAGTCGAGGCCCACCGAGATCGTGCGCGGGTCTTCCATCATGTAGCTCACGAGCTTGCGCACGAACGCGCGGAATTCCTCGTCGATCGCCTTGTCGTCGCGCACGATCTGCGCGGCGGCCACGGTGTCGAGGCGCGCGAACGCGTCGAGCGCGCGGCGCAGGATCGACACGGCCATCTCACCCGAAACCTTGATCTCGGCGATGTTGACGGCGCGCGAAGCGCCGTCTTCCATCAGGCGCTTCGTGCGCTTGGCGATCTTCTCGGCTTCGTCGCCGGCGCGCTCGAGGTTCGTGATCGTCTTGGAGATCGCGAGCACGAGGCGCAGGTCGCGCGCGGCCGGCTGGCGGCGCGCGATGATGTTGCTGCACTCCTCGTCGATCTCGACTTCCATCGTGTTGACGCGGTCTTCAGCGGCGATCACGCGCTCGGCGGCGGCGCCGTCGAACTCGTTCAGGGCCTGCATCGCCGTGATGATCTGCGATTCGACGAGGCCGCCCATTTCGAGCACCTTCGACGAAATGAGATTGAGGTCGGCGTCGAACTGGCTGGACAGGTGTTTGTCGGACATGATTTCCTCCCTGCGTCGTCGGTCAGCCGAAACGGCCGGTGATGTAGTCTTCCGTTTCCTTGCGGACCGGCTTGATGAAGATCTTCTCGGTGTCGCCGAATTCGATCAGCTCGCCGAGATACATATACGCAGTGTAGTCCGAGCAACGCGCGGCCTGCTGCATGTTATGGGTGACGATCACCACGGTGTAGTCGGCCTTCAGCTCGGCGATCAGCTCTTCGATGCGGCCCGTCGAAATCGGGTCGAGCGCCGAGCACGGCTCGTCGAGCAGCAGCACTTCGGGGCGGATCGCAATGCCGCGCGCGATGCACAGGCGCTGCTGCTGGCCGCCCGAGAGGCCGTAGCCGCTCTGGCCCAGCTTGTCCTTCACTTCGTTCCAGAGCGCAGCCTTGGTGAGCGCCCACTCGACGCGGTCATCCATTTCCGGGCGCGAGAGCGATTCGAACATCTTCACGCCGAACGCGATGTTGTCGTAAATCGACATCGGGAACGGGGTCGGCTTCTGGAACACCATGCCGATGCGCGCGCGCAGGAGCGAGATGTCGCGCTTCGTCGTGAGCAGGTTCTCGCCGTCCATGACGATCTCGCCCTCGGCGCGCTGCTCCGGATAGAGCGCGTACATCTTGTTGAAGGTGCGCAGCAGCGTGGACTTGCCGCAGCCCGACGGGCCGATGAACGCCGTCACCTTGCCTTCGGGAATCTGCAGGTTGATGTTCTTCAGGGCGTGATACTTGCCGTAGAAGAAGTTCAGGTCCTTCACGTCGATCTTCGGCGCGCCGAGCGCCTGCGGGTGCGCGTTCTGGGCGGGATCCGCAGGTTGAAAACCCGCTGCCGGCGACACAGCTTGCCCGGCGCTCTTGAGGTGACTCTCTGCCATGTTCATCGGGTACTCCGCCCTGGATTACTTGTTCGAAAAGACCGTGCGCGCGAGGATATTCAGACCCAGCACGCCCAGCGTGATCAGGAAAACGCCGGCCCACGCAAGCGATTGCCACTGCGCAAACGGGCTCATCGCAAACTTGAAGATCGTGACCGGCAGGTTCGCGATCGGTTGATTCATGTTCGCGCTGAAGAACTGGTTCGACAGCGCCGTAAAGAGCAGCGGAGCGGTTTCGCCGGCGATACGGGCGACCGCCAGCAGCACGCCCGTCACGATGCCAGCGATCGAAGCCTTCAGCGTGATCGACATCACCATCTTCCACTTCGGCGTGCCGAGGGCGAAAGCCGCTTCGCGCAGGTTGTTCGGCACGAGCTTGAGCATGTTCTCGGTCGTGCGGATCACGATCGGGACCTGCAGCAGCGCGAGCGCGATCGCGCCGGCCCAGCCGCTGAAGTGCCCCATCTTCGCGACCACGAGCGCGTAGACGAACAGGCCCACGACGATCGAAGGCGCCGACAGCAGAATGTCGTTGATGAAGCGCGTGACGCTCGCGAGCCAGCCCTTCTGGCCGTATTCGGCGAGATAGATGCCCGCGAGAATACCGATCGGCGTGCCGACGAAGGTCGCGAGCGCAACGAGCAACAGGCTGCCGACGATGGCGTTGGCGAGACCGCCGCCATCGGTGTTCGGCGGCGGCGTGGACTGCGTGAACAACTCCACCGAAAGACCGCCGATGCCAAGCGAAAGCGTCGTGTAGAGAATCCACACGAGCCAGATCAGGCCGAACGCCATTGCGGCGAGCGAGCACGTGAGCGCGATCGCGTTGGTCACGCGGCGACGGCGTTGCAGCTTGCCGCGCATGCGCTCCAGTTCGGGTCCGTAAATCGCACCCGGAATCTTCATCAGCGGTTCGCTCATCGCGCACCCTCCGCTTTTTCAAGGCGCAGCAACATGAGCTTCGAGATCGAGAGCACGATGAACGTAATCACGAACAGGATCAGGCCGAGTTCCATCAGCGCGGCCGTGTGCAGGCCCGGACTCGCTTCCGCGAACTCGTTGGCGAGCGCCGAGGTGATGCTGTTGCCCGGAGAAAAGAGCGACACGTTGTCGAGCAGGTTCGTATTGCCGATCACGAACGTGACGGCCATCGTCTCGCCGAGCGCGCGGCCGAGGCCGAGCATCACGCCACCGATCACGCCGGTCTTGGTGAAGGGCAGCACGATCTTCCACATCACTTCCCAGGTCGTGCAGCCGATGCCGTAGGCCGACTCCTTGAGCAGCACGGGCGTGACTTCGAACACGTCGCGCATGACCGAGGCGATGTACGGAATGACCATGATCGCAAGGATCACGCCGGCGCACAGAATGCCGATGCCGATGGGCGCGCCCTGGAACAAGGCGCCGACGATCGGCATGCCGCCCAGCAGCGAGCCGAGAGGCTTTTCGAACCATTGCGCGAAGATCGGCGCAAACACGAGCAGACCCCACATACCGTAGACGATCGACGGGATGGCGGCGAGCAGCTCGATGGCGATGCCGAGCGGCCGGCGCAGCCACGCAGGCGAAAGCTCGGTGAGGAAGAGCGCAATGCCGAAGCTCACGGGCACGGCAATGATGAGCGCGATGAGCGAGGTGGCGATCGTGCCGTAGATGGGCACGAGCGCGCCGAACTGCTCGCTGGGAGGATCCCAGTCGGCAGTCCAGAGGAATGCGAGACCGAACTTCTGCATCGTCGGCAACGAGGCGACGATCAGCGAAACGATGATGCCGCCGAGCAGCAGCAAGGTGACGATGGCGGCGAGGCGTGCGAGACCGCCAAAAATGATGTCCCCTGCCGGGCTGGGCGCTCTTTGCTGCGCAGCGCTGCCGGGCGGGTTCGACACGAGCGGGACGTCGGACATGGTGACCTGGGTTCCATTTGCCGCGAGCCCGGGGCTCACGACGTTGACGCAGCCGTGGGACTGCAGATCGCCCGCCTTCCGGCCGTTAATACTGACAGCCGGAAGGCGGGCGGCACATCATGGACAGCGCGGATTCAGGCAAGCCACAAGCGAACAGGCCGCGCGCGTCACGCGGCGGCCTTTTTTACGCTTGCCTGACGCCTTGCTTACTCGGCGACCGGCTTGCCGCTTGCGTCCTTGACCTTCTCCTTCCACTGCGCCTTGATTTCGCTCACGACCGACGGCGGCAGCGAGATGTAGTCGAGGCTGTCAGCAGCCGGCGTGCCATTCTTGAACGCCCAGTCGAAGAACTTGAGCGTTTCCTTGCCCTGCTCCGGCTTGTCCTGTGCGGTGTGCAGCAGCACGAAGGTCGCGCCGACGACCGGCCATGCGTCCTTGCCCGGCTCGTTCGTGAGGATCTGGTAGAACGACTTCTTCCAGTCCGCGCCAGCGGCCGCTGCCTTGAACGTTTCGGTGTCCGGCTGAACAACAGCGCCCGACTCGTTCTTCATGGCAGTGTAGACCATGTGGTTTTGCTTGGCGTACGCCCACTCGACGTAGCCGATGGCGCCCGGCAGACGTTGAACGAAGGCTGCGACGCCGTCGTTGCCCTTGCCACCCGTGCCCGTCGGCCAGTTCACGGTCGTGCCTTCGCCGACCTTGCTCTTCCACTCGGGGTTGACCTTCGAGAGGTAGTTCGTCCAGATGAAGCTGGTGCCCGAACCGTCGGCGCGGCGGACCACGGCGATGTCGAGATCAGGCAGCTTGACCTTCGGGTTCAGTGCGGCGATGGCCGGATCGTTCCACTTCTTGATCTTGCCGAGGTAGATGTCGCCGAGCACCGGGCCCGACAGCGTGATTTCGCCAGCCTTGACGCCCGGCACGTTGATCGCCGGCACGACGCCGCCGACCACCGTCGGGAACTGGAACAGACCGGCCTTGGCCAGATCTTCGTCCTTCAGCGGGGCGTCGGAGCCCGCGAAATCGACGGTCTTGGCCTGGATCTGCTTGATACCGCCCGACGAGCCGATACCCTGGTAGTTCACCTTGCCGCCGCCCGACTTTTGATAGGCATCCGCCCATTTCGTGTAGATCGGTGCTGCGAACGTGCTGCCCGCGCCAGTGATGTCAGCAGCGTGGGCTGCGATCGCGAAGAGCGCGCCAGCAACGCCAGCGAGCGCGGTTTGCATCAATTTCATGAGGCCTCCAGTGTGTGAGCGGATGAACGACACCGCGAAGCTTAGGGGGTCTCTGTGACAGTACCGTGACGATTCATGAAGCGAACGTGACAGTTCGATTACTGGCTGAAAGGCGCTGGATGGCGCGAAGAATGCATGCGGATTGGCTAATTCCGGCGCGCCCTGCAAGGGTAGTGACAGCTGGGAAGGCCGACCGGCGGGCGTTTGACGGCGGCCAGGGGTCTGACGAGAAAATCTTCGAGGCATTCCTCGAATGAGGTTTGCAAACCTGTTTATTATGTTTTAAACGTTTGCCTGGAATCGTTGCGCAGCCGAAAGAACCACAAAAAAAGATGCGCGCGATGCCGGCGTCCGGTATCGCGCGCATGGGATCGGTATGCGACCGACCGGGCCTGGCTGACGATCACGCAATCGAACGCTTGACCACGCCGGCGATCGCCTCAGCGTAATGCACCGCGTCGCGCTCCTCGCGGGCCTCGACCATCACGCGCAGCACCGGCTCGGTGCCCGAGGCGCGGATCAGCACGCGGCCCTTGCCCTTCAGTTCCGCCTCGGCCGCGGCGATCGACTGCTGGATCCCGGCGTTGCCTTTCCAGTCGGCGCCCTGCGCAATACGCACATTGATGAGCTTCTGCGGGAACAGCGTCACGCCGTCGAGCAGTTGCGCCAGCGTCTGGCCGCTGCGCTTCATTGCGGCGAGCACGAGCAGCGCCGAGACGATGCCGTCGCCGGTCGTGTGGCGGTCCAGCGAGAGGATGTGGCCCGAACCTTCCGCGCCGAGCTGCCAGCCGTGCTCGCGCAGTTGCTCCAGCACGTAGCGGTCACCCACGTTCGCACGCACGAACTGCACCCCAAGACGCTCGAGCGCCTGCTCGACCGAGAGATTGGTCATGAGCGTGCCCACCGCGCCTTCCACCTTGCCGTCGGTCGCGATGCGGTCCTTCACGAGCACGTAGAGCAGCTCGTCGCCGTTGTAGAGGCGCCCTTGTGCATCCACCACCTGGAGACGGTCGGCGTCGCCATCGAGCGCGATGCCGAGGTCTGCGTGATTCGCGCGCACCGCGCGCACGAGCGCGTCGGGCGCGGTCGCGCCCACGCCGTCGTTGATGTTGAAGCCATTCGGCGAGACGCCGATCGGAATCACGTCCGCGCCCAGCTCGTGGAACACGTGCGGCGCGATGTCATAGGCCGCGCCGTTGGCACAGTCGATCACGAGCTTCAGCCCGCGCAGGTTGAACGCCTGCGGGAACGTGCTCTTGCAGAATTCGATGTAGCGCCCGCCCGCGTCGTGCAGGCGTCGGGCGCGGCCAAGCTGCTCGGAAGGCGCGCAGTCCAGAGGCTGCTCGAGTTGCTCCTCGATCTGCGTCTCCACTTCGTCGGGAAGCTTGTTGCCGTCGGCGGAGAAGAACTTGATGCCGTTGTCGTAGTAGGGATTGTGCGATGCGCTGATCACGACGCCCGCGGCGAGCCGCAGCGCGCGCGTGAGATAGGCGATGCCGGGTGTCGTCATCGGGCCGGCCAGCATCACGTCGATGCCAGCCGCCGAAAGCCCGGCTTCCAGCGACGCCTCGAGCATATAGCCCGAAATGCGCGTGTCCTTGCCGATCAGCACGGACGGCCGCGGCCCCGAGGCCGCCGCCGAGCCCGCGAGCACCTTGCCCGCGGCGTAGCCCAGCCGCAGCACGAAATCGGGCGTGATCGGCGCCTCGCCAACCTTGCCGCGCACCCCATCAGTTCCGAAATAACGACGTCCCATCTTTCTATCCCTCGGTTTGGTGCTGCCTTGTACTGTAGTGTGGCCGCCAGGATCTGCTCCGGTGCATTTCGCGCCGGCAAGCGTCCTTCCGGCCAGTGGCTCAGCCTCGCGCGGCCTGCGCGCCGCCAGCCATCGCGTCGCGCATCGCCGCCCAGACCTTGAGTGCGTCCACGGTGGGCGCGACGTCGTGCACGCGAATGATCGCCGCGCCCCGCTCTGCCGCGCAGACGGCTGCCGCCACGCTCGCGGCCACGCGCTCGGGCGCGGGCCGGTTCACGAGTGCGCCGAGCATCGATTTACGCGACATGCCGGCGAGTATCGGATACGGCGCGACGCCGCGCGCGACCTCGGGCGCCGTCTCGGGCAGGTGCGCGAGCAGCGCGTAATTGTGCTCGACCACCGACTTGCCGAAGCCGAAGCCCGGATCCACGCTGATACGCGCTTTCGCCACGCCCGCC
>Ga0207816_1000294_pt1 | contig 11556 bp, 11 predicted proteins | sample LuqExpMetageno10_FD_187768 | JGI IMG/M metagenome (GOLD analysis project Ga0207816, IMG submission 187768) | Tropical forest soil microbial communities from Luquillo Experimental Forest, Puerto Rico - Sample 10 (SPAdes) | ecosystem: Environmental > Terrestrial > Soil > Tropical forest ... | reverse complement strand
TGGCTACGCCGGCCGGACTCTCGCACTGGCGGCATGACTACAACCGGCAATCCACCTTATTCCCGCCGCCAACCTGTCCTACTAACCGGGGCCACCTCTAGAGCGAAGATTTGTTCCGCATCCTCTTCAAGGCCCTCCACATAATTTCCGTAGACCCCGAACACCATCTGTTTCGAAGCATGACCCATAAGACTGACCAGGGTAGTGGATTAATACCGATTGTGAGGCTCCAGGCGGCGAAAGAGTGCCGCGCAATCAAACGCTTTTGTAACCGTTTGCACCGCGTAGGCGCTATTCTTGTCGGTGATCATGTGAAGCCTCTCCTGTCATGTTGAAAAACACCAGGTTTGACCACATAAAATTGGTTTAAAAATGATTTGTATAACAATAAATAATTTATAACAGTTTTTTATTTTATGCACAAGATTATTTTCAACAGCGTCTGAAAATATGATGTGCTTGAGAAATACCCTGGAATAATGCTATTAATATTCAGCAAGTGTTTTACAAAGGAGTTTGTGTCTGGAGGGACTGGATGAAAGCTACACCGGAACTGGTGGCGGGCATAATTGATAATTTGCGGCGTGTATTTCAGGTCATCAACGAGCAATCGAAAAGGGCCGAACACGAGACGGGGCTGACCGGACCCCAGCTATGGGCGATCAAGGTGATTTCCGAGCTTGCTCCCATAAAGCTCTCCGATTTGGCCCGCAAGATGTATCTGCATCCTGCTACGGTTGTCGGTATTATTGATCGACTTGAAGCAAGAGGGCTTGTCGAAAGGACCAGGTCAAAAAAAGACAGGCGGGTCGTTGAACTTGCACTAACATCTCTCGGCAGTGAGAAGGTCAGCCAATCTCCAAATGTTGCGCAAGAACTTCTTGTCAGCGGGCTCGAAGCACTTCCCGCACCACAAATAATAAATATATATAATGGCTTGGAACAGTTTGTCAGGATACTGGGGGTACAGGAGATTCCTCCGCAACTGATCCTCTCACCGGAAATAAACCTTCCTGGAGAAACTAAGTTCGAAGGAGAGGGCACCGATCAGAGCCAACCGGAAGTAGTTTGAAAATCGGCGAAGTAATGTTTATCCAAACAGCTAGTATCAGGTTCCTGCTACAACGGCGAAGAGTTCGACTCCTTGAAAAACGCGTTGGCAACCTGCGCATCGCTAGGCACATGCGCACGCTGTTGATGGAAAATCCGGTGTAGATATCTCCGCCCTCCATTGTGAAGGCCGAATCTCCAGTACTGGCCCCTCACCCCTTTTTACCCTTTTTATGCTTCCTTTTCGCTGGGGTATGGTTCCTGACTTGCACCTGACTCAAAAGCTCCATTGTTTCAGCGAGCTGAGGGGCTAGGCATGCCGCCTTGCATCGACATGGCCGAATTGATGACCTCTTTTGCCGTCATGCAGGGATCCTTTTTCCTGAACCCCCATGTGAAACCGCAGCAGAAGGTTATTACAAGCGGTATAAAAAATATACGCACTGATTTCATGGCTCATCCTGTCCATGAATTGCAGATCCGTCCTTGCGCTTGATGCGTCGGGAGATAGCCATGAAGCACCCCGCAAGGGATTTTTCGCGGGGGGTTAATGCGGCATGGTGGATGTCGCCAACCTGGCCACCTTCGGGCGCCAAAAGGGAGCCACTTTTCTGCATGCCCAGCAACTGACTCGGGTAGATACTCCGGTAACCAACGATCAGGAAGCTGACCATGCAGGCAACGGCGGCATGGGGAGCGATGCTGGCGCCGAACAATTCCATGGCCATGACCGAGGCGGCAACCGGAGTGTTTGCCGCACCTGCCAGCAATGCCACCATGCCGATGGCGGAAAACGTCGCGATCAACGGTTCGTGGAAAAGCGCCGCAAACAGGTTGCCGGCAGCGGTGCCGATGAAAAAGATCGGCGTAACGACCCCGCCGCTGCCGCCACTGCCCAAGGTTATGGCCGTGGCAATGGCCTTCATGAGCGGCGCCCCGGCCGGCAATGCCGCCCCCCCCAGGCCGGCCTCGATCGAGTCAAGGCCAAGTCCCAAGTATCGTGTCGATATCACCGTGCCGATGAATGCCAGCAGGGCGCCCCCCAGGAAAGCTTTTGCGGCGGAAGGCCAGGGTAGCCGCTCAAACAGGCGACGTGTACCTTTCATGAGCTCAATAAAGAGTAGGGCAATCAGCCCGCACCAGATCCCCAGCATGACCATTTCCGCAAAACTCCAGCCGGTCACGGGGGGGATGATCCGTGCCGCCAGACGGGGGTAGCTGACTCCAAGGCGGGAAGCCACATGGAAACCGATGATGCCGGCGACAAAGGAAGGAAACAGGACGTCATACATCATCTGTCCCAGCACCAGCACCTCGACGCCGAAAAGGGCGCCCGCTATCGGCGTGCCAAAAACCGTGGCAAACCCGGCACTGATACCGCAGATGACCAGTTTGCGCCGGTCAACGTCATTGAGTCTCAACAGGCCGCCAAATGCAGAGGCAAGCCCGGCGCCGATCTGGGCGCATGGTCCCTCTTTCCCGGCAGAACCGCCGCCGGCCAGGGTGATGACGGTTGCCACCAGTTTCACAGGAACAACCATCAGAGGGATTCTTCCCATCCTCTTGTGAACCGCTTCGATGACCTTCTCCGTCCCGTGCCCGGCCGCGTCCGGAGCAAGCCGGGAGACCAGGATGCTGCACACGGCAAGCGTAGCCGGGAGCAGCAGGTAGTAATTCGGATAGCGGGCAAACTGACCGGATGTCCAGGCGAGCGTCCGGAGAAATGCACCGGTGCCGAATCCTACCAGCACTCCGACTATGGAAGCGTAACAGGTCCACTTGACGACACTGGCAAGCAGGGTAAGCTGTTCGATAAATTTTGTCCGCATAGAGCCCTTATGGTGAGCGCCAAAAAAGGAAGCCCCTCCTTCGGTTTGCCGTCAAACCGGGCGGGAGGGGCCGCTGGCGTGCTTATTTCGTCGGGATTGTGAACTCGTCGCGCCGGTTTTTCGCCCAGGCAGCTTCATCATGACCCGGATCTGCCGGCTTTTCTTTACCATAACTGACAGTTGCCAGGCGATCCTCGGGAATCCCCATGGTCACCAGGTATTTCATTGCCGTCTTAGCCCGTTTCTCTCCGAGGGCAATATTGTATTCGGCAGAGCCGCGCTCGTCGCAATTGCCTTCGATGCGCAGCTTGACGGCAGCATTCTTGCGCAGGTAGTCGGCATTATTCGTCAGTGCTTTGCGTGCCTTGTCGGAAAGGGTATAGGAATCGAAATCGAAATAAATCCTTTCCAGCGCCGATGTCAGTTGCTCTTGTGTCTGGGTTTCGGCTTTCTCCGCCTTTTTGGTACTTTCCGGTGCCGGTTTCGCGGGTGACGTGGTCACGGCGGCGCCATTCTTCATCGCTTTTACGTCTGTTCGTTTTGTCTGGGTGGTTGCGGAGGGGACAACCGTCTCATCCTTTTTGACAACATTTTCGTTGGCACAGCCACTGACAACCAGCGTTCCCAGAACTCCAGCCACCCAAAATCCGACCATCCTCTTCATGTTCTTCTCCTTTGCGCAATGTAATATTGTCTGATACAGGCGGCCACACAAAAGTCGGAATACCTGAACAACCGTCTGCCACAGTGCGGGAACCGTCAGCAAACTCAGTTACTTGAATTCCAAAAATTACATTCACCCTTACGAAAGAATTTATGGTGCCATTTAATTGGTGTTTAAATTATTTGCATTACAAACTACATTTGTCAATATCTTTTTAGGGAGACAGCATGGGAAATAGCGCCGAGACGATTTCCGAAGTGATCGACAATTTGAGGCGGGTTATCAAGGCGATAAGCGAGTATGCACAATGCGCAGAGAGGAAAACCGGGCTGACAGAACACCAGTTATGGGCAATCAGGCTCGTCGCCGGCAATAGCGCCATAAAGGTGTCTGATCTGGCTCGTCAGATGTACCTGCATCCGGCGGCGGTTGTGGGTATACTGGATCGTCTTGCAACAAAAGGATTGGTGCAACGACGCCGCCCAACGAAAGACAAGAGGGTGGTTGAAATCGATCTTACAGCAGCGGGAAGGATTATTGTTGATAGTGTTCGACACCCTGCAGATCTACCTGGGGTCGCTCTACGTCAACGACTTCAACAAGTTTGGCCGCACCTACCAGGTCATCGCCCAGGCGGACAAACAGTTCCGCTCCAAACCGAGCGATATCACCAAGCTCCAGGTCAAGAACCTCGAGGGGCGCATGGTGCAGCTCGGCTCCATCCTTCAGGTGTTCGAGACCACGGGGCCGGATAATGCCATGCGGTACAATGCGTTCCGCTCCGCCGACCTGAATGGCGCTCCGGCTCCCGGTTATTCCACCGGCCAGGCCCAGTCGGCCATCACCAGGATCCTCGCCGCCACTCTTCCCCGGGGGATGGGTTTCGAGTGGACCGAACTGACCTACCAGCAGATCCTGTCGGGTAATACGGCTCTGTTGGTGTTCCCCCTTTGCGTGTTGCTGGTATTCCTGGTCCTGTCGGCCCAGTACGAGAGTCTGTTCCTCCCCATGGCCATCATCCTGATCGTACCCATGTGTCTGCTGTCGGCCATAACCGGTGTCTGGCTCACCCATGGCGACAACAATCTGTTCACCCAGATCGGCCTGTTCGTCCTCATCGGCCTGGCGTGCAAGAATGCTATCCTGATCGTGGAATATGCCCGTGAGCTGGAACTTCAGGGGCAGAGCACCGCGGCCGCCGCCATCGAGGCCGCGCGCCTCAGGCTGCGGCCGATCCTCATGACCTCATTCGCCTTCATCATGGGGGTAGTGCCCCTCGTGTTCTCGTCGGGTGCCGGTGCCGAGATGCGCCACGCCATGGGGATCGCCGTCTTCTCCGGCATGCTGGGGGTCACTCTCTTCGGCCTGTTCCTGACGCCGGTGTTCTACGTGCTGATGCGTATCCTGGAAAAACGCATCACGAAAACGGAAGAGGTACACCACCATGTATGATCACAAACCAAAAGCCATAGCGGCCTTGATCGCCGTTCTGTTCCTGGCCGCCTGCAGCACCGCCCCCCTGGGTCCCCAATCCTCCGGGATCGTGGCTCCTGCGTCCTGGAACCGCCTGAGCGGGGCGGACAGTTCTGCTCCCCTGGTCGAAAGCCCGGGCGCGGAGGTTGACCACGCCTGGTGGACCCGTTTCAATGCTCCCACGCTGAACGCCCTGGTGGCGGAGGCCCTGGCCAACAACAAAACGCTCCAGATAGCCAGGGCGCGCGTGGAAGAGGCCCGGGCCGGCCGGAGCGCCGCCCGGTCGCGGTTGTTCCCCAAGGTGAGCGGAGTAGCCAGTGCCCAGCGGGGCAACCAAGGGTATTTCACCGCCAATCAGACCGTCTGGATCGCCGGGGCCGATGTGGAGGTTTCGTGGGAGGCGGACCTGTTCGGCCGCAACCGGTCTCGCACGGCCGAAGCAACGGCTATCCTGGAATCCAGCGAGGCATCCCGGCAAGCTGTCCGGGTCGGGCTTTTGGCCGAGGTGGCCCGTAATTATTTCGACCTGCGCAACTATGAGCGCCAACTCCAACTGACCCAGCGCAATCTTGAGACCCAGAAAAAGACCCTGGAGCTGGTCCAGGCGCAGTTCCAGGGAGCCTTGGCGAGCGACTTCGACGTGCAGCGGGCCGGGGCTCAGGTATCCGCGACCGAGGCACTCATCCCCTCTCTGCAGACTGCCTACGACGCAGCACTGAACCGCTTGAACGTCCTCCTGGGCCTCCCGCCGGGAAGCCGGGACGCCCTCATGAAAGGTGCCCAGAAGCTCAATCCCCTGGATCACCGCATCCTGATTGCGGCCCCGGCAAGAGCCCTGTCGGCGCGGCCGGACGTGCAGGCCGCCGAGCGTCGCTTTGCCGCTGCCATATCGGCCAAATCCGCCGCCCGTGCGGAGCTTTTTCCCGATATTTCCCTGACGGCACTGTTCGGCGTCCAGACCGCGACCCCCTTCGGCTCCACCCCCTGGGGGGTGGGGGCCAGCCTCGTGCAGCCGATCCTCAATTTCGGGCGGATCGAGGCGCAGATCGACGCGGCGGACGCCCAGCAGCGCCAGGCGTTCCTCAGTTACCAGCAAACCGTTCTGGAAGCCCTCGAGAATATGGAGAACGCCCTTTCCGGCTATCTCCATGAGACCACGCGCAACGCCGCCCTCACCACCGGGGTCGGCCAGAACCGCAAGGCGGCCGATCTGGCCCTGCAGCAATACACCAACGGCTATACCGGCCTTTTGGATGTGCTGGTGGCCGTGCGCAACCTGCTCGATGCGGAGGCCGGCCTGGCTGCCTCGGATGCCAACCTGCGGAACGACCTGGTGAATATCTACGCCGCAGCCGGCGGGGGGTGGATGGACGAAACTGCGACAGCGGGAATGGCCGGCTCGAAGTAGTTTGTCTCGGGGGGGTGGGATAATGGGAACGGTCAGGTTACCGCGACAGGAGACGAAAGTGAGACATGAAGATGCTGATCGACATATCGGTGCTCTGGTTCATAACCGCCGCCGTGGCGTTGTGACCCGGACAAATAGGGGGCTCCACGCAACAACAAACCGTCAAAAGGAGAAAGATCATGACCAGAAAATTGGAAGGTAAAGTCGCACTCGTCACCGGCGCATCGAAAGGAATAGGTGCCGAAATAGCGTTACAGTTGGCATCTGCCGGCGCCTCGGTGGCGGTAAACTACAGCTCCGGCAGGGAAGGGGCCGACCGGATCGTCGCAGAGATCGCCAAAAACGGAGGCAGGGCCGTCGCCATCCGGGCCAATGTGGCACTACCCGAGGAGGCGCGGGGACTGGTCGCCGCAACGAAGGAGGCCTTCGGCGCCATCGACATCCTTGTCAACAACGCCGGGATCTATGAATTCGCGCCGCTCGACGACATTACCACGGAGCACTTCCATCGGCACTTCGATGTGAATGTCCTGGGCCTGTTGCTGGTATCACAGGAAGCGGTGCGCGCCTTCAATGAAAAGGGGGGGAGCATCATCAACATAAGCTCCGGAGTTTCGACCATCGCGCCGGCCAACACGGCGGTCTACACGGCGACCAAGGCGTCGGTCGATGCGATCACCGCGGTGCTCGCCAAGGAGTTGGCGCCGCGCAAGATCCGCGTCAATGCCGTCAATCCCGGAATGGTCGTGACCGAAGGGGTGCAGAGTGCCGGTTTTGCCGAGGGAGCCATGCGTGACTGGATAGAGGCGACCACTCCGTTGGCTCGGGTCGGAACGGTCCAGGAGATTGCGGGGCCGGTAGTCTTTCTTGCTTCGGATGAGGCAAGCTACATCACGGGCGAGACGCTGCATGTGACCGGCGGGCTGCGCTGAGGCGCCGCTGGCCGCGATCCGCTTCGGCACGGTGACCCTGGTGGCACAGGACGCTCGGGTGATCCAGGTGGACAAGAGCGAGAAGACCCGTATCAACGAGGTGGGGCACATCGGCGGCAGCGGTAGCTGAGTAAGCATTGCCCCTTTATCACCGGGGGCACAAACGAATCGCACAATCGTGCTGACCGGAAAAAAACGGGGCCGGGCGCATGTCCGGAATTATGGGCATACCCCGGCCTCATCATGTTTCAGAGCCAAGAAAAGAATGGTTCGGGATGTCCGTCGCAACTACGACAGCGCGCGTGATCATGGGCAGGTAAAGGAACCCGGTAACGGTGTGGCTAATGTAACCCCTGTCAACCGTCCCGGCGCCGGCAAACGCATGATACCGGCCGATCCACCCTGTCCGCGCGGCCGGAGCAGCTCGTGAGCTTGTTGCGAAGGGATCAGTTCGAAGATGGAAGGGATTAGTGAGAAGAGAAAATGGTGGGCATACTTGGGTTCGAACCAAGGACCTGCCGATTAAGAGTCGGCTGCTCTACCAGCTAAGCTATATGCCCATGGGGTGTAAGCTAACCCAATTCGAAGCTGCTGTCCAATTGAAATAATGAATAAACACTGCCATGACAATTCAAAAAAACGCATCAAAAGACATAATGGCGCCGCTGGAGCGCGAACTGGCCCAGACCACAGGCGCTTCCCATCTCTCTGTCAATTTCCCGGTGGCCAACCCGCCGCGCTCGACCGGGGCTCCACCGGCTTGCGCGGAGGCCTGCGCCTGACCGAGGATCTTCTCAACGCCGTTGTCGCGGGCAAGTTAGTGTGTCGGCAGGGTCACATTCAGGCGCCCTGTGCCACCAAGGGCGTTTGAACGCTGGCATCCGTACCGGCGTCATGATAGTATCCGTCCTTATACCACGACAATTCTGTTGGCTGAAAGCCGCGGCACGTTATCGACGAACGGGCAGGGGCAGCCACTGGGGGGATATGACCCATGAGTTCAACCGGTTCCGAATACCGCCTCGACGGTATTTACAAACAGCGTCAGGAAGATTTTTACCTGCAGCGTGTCAAGCTTCCCGCTGGGGTCATTTCCGCCAGTCAGGCCCGGACAGTAGCCACGATTTCCTCGCGCTTCGGCCGGGGCGCCATCCATCTCACCACCCGCGGCAGTATGGAGATTCACTGGCTGAAGGAAGGTGATCTGCCCCTTATCAAGCGTGACCTGGCCAAAGCCGGCCTGACCGCGCGTGGTGCCTGCGGTGGCGCCGTTCGCGGCATCACCTGCGGCAGCCAGGCTGCCCAGGAGTTTCCGGAGCTGGAATCGGTTGCCCGCCGACTCCATCGGCACTTCACCGGTAATCCCCGTTTCGAAAGCTTGCCAAAGAAGTTCAAGATCGGCATCGAAGCAAGCACGTTGAGCGGCAGGCACCTGATCCAGGACGTTGGCCTGGTGCTGGCGGGGAGCGAAGACGGGCGCAACCTCTACGACATATGGGTCGCCGGCGGCCTGGGGCGCGAACCGCGCCCCGGTTTCCTGTTTCAAAAGCGGCTGCCCGAAGAGCGCCTCATTCCGGTTATAGAGGCAATCGTCAAGGTCTACGCCACCCATGCGCCGCCCCCCAAGCGTCTCAAGTTCCTGGCCAGGGAGTTCGGCGAAGCGAGATTGTCCCAACTGATCGAGGAAGAAGTCGTGTACCGGGAGGAGCTTCCCCGTAGCGGCGGGCTGCCGGAACAGTTGGCGCCGTCCTCAGATGGGCGTCAGCGCCTGGTGCTGCAACTGTTTGCCGGCGCGCTGACCGCCGGGCAGCTCGAACGGATCGCCGATGCCGCCGACAGGTATGCCGATGGCGTGCTGATGGTTACCGCCGACCAGGATATCGCTCTGCTGCTGTCACGCGGGGTCGAGGCTGCCGCAATTCTGGATACCTTGCGGCAGGCGGCCGGTTACGACTTTGCCGTGACCGCACCGGCCATGCGCGTCTGTCCCGGCAGCCACGAGTGCCTCATGGGGCTGGCGCCAACCCGTGACGTGGCCGTGGAGCTTCTGGAACGCATCGGGGAACAGGGGCGAACCCAAAGTTGGGCCATTTCCGGCTGCCCCAATTCCTGCAGTCAACCGCAACTGGCCAATATCGGCATTGTTTGCTCTGCACTGCACAAGGATGAGGCTGGCGAGCGCATTCCGCGCTTTGCCGTCTATCGGCGTACCGATGCCGGGCTGGGCACGCTTGAGGCCCATGATCTCACAGCGGATGAACTGTTCAGCAGGGTGAGCGAAATCGCCTGACGGGTGCCGGGACTGGGGTCCCCGTGCCTGCGTGCGGTGCATGGCGACACCACGGCTGGCCCCAAGGTGGACCCCTGAAAGTTCGTCATTGCAAGGCGCGGTATTCTTGTCGGGAGAGGGCGCCGGAAAGATTCACGGCGTCAGAGGGGCGTTCATGGGATTGATCCAGGGGGGAACCCTTTAACGCTGCTTTTTGCAACTATTCAGTATTGCTATGCGTTTGATGCGGAAAACCCATTGCGTCTGGTTTTCCCGAGGCAGCCTCGGACAGTCAGGCCATAAGCTCTTCCACGCATTGTATAAAACTTGTGAAACATTTGCTGCCGTGATGTTTCCGGTTGAAGACGATTGATCTCGACCGGAAGCAGGAAAAACCTTCCACCGTATGTTCAAGCAGGCTGCCTTTCTCTATGTGTTCCCTGACCAGGCATTTGGAGACAAACGCCAACCCCAACCCAGCCAGCGCGGTTTGAATCGTCATGCTCAGGTCGTCATGGACGACGATACTCTTGAAATCGGTAATGTCTTTTCCGAATTGCGCCAGGTTGTTTGCAAGAAGTCCTCGCGAGCTACACCCGTCACGCCTGGCAATCAGACGCTGTTTCAACAGCTCGGAGAGAGACGTTGGCCCTTCCGGAAAGCCCATCAAAGGGGCTGAGACGATTGTCAACTCGTCCGGCGGCAGGGGGGTGCAGACTATATTGGCAACATTTATTTCTTTCCAATGCTCCAGCACAGCCAGGTCATACTCGTTTTTCAAGATCCCTTTCAGCACGTTGTCCGGGGAATTGACATGAGACTTGACCCTCGCCTTCTCGGAATTGACGAGATAAAACCGGCTGAGTATTTTCGACAGGTAGACGGTTCCGAAGGTTGGAGTGCAGCCAACGGAAAGCCTTGAGTCGGTCTTGAATTCGTCCAGCATGCCGTCAATCTCATTTTCCAGCATCAGGATCAACTGAGACTTCTTCAAGAGCGCCCTGCCTGCATCGGTGGCGGTTATAACACTTCCGTTCCGATCAATCAGCGGGACCCCGTACTGTTCCTCCACAAATTTGATTCGCTGGGAAACCGCCGACTGGGTAATGTGCAAAACCTCAGCCGCGCGGGAAAAACTCCCGATCTTGACCACTTCCACGAATGTCTTCAGATATCTCGTCTCCATGCCATCTCCTCACGGCTGCATGATACTAGAATCAATAAACATGCCAAACAAAAAATAACGGTTGGCAATCAGCATAAGTATCCGTTTTCATATTGATATTAGAGATGTTTATAAGTGGATAAGAATATTTATATATAAAATCATATAGTTGGGTATGCTAATGGCTTCTGAATTGTGATTGCATGCTCAAAATGAGAGGTAATTTTGGGTCAGCAGGAACGCATATGTTAATCATTATTTGTATTTATGTGGAAATGCAATTTATTAAATATATTGGGCAGGCGAGATTAATGAAATTGATAGTGCGGCTTTATCACTTCCGGAGAGGTGAAATGACGTACCTGTCCGGTGTTATAACAGGGCCGCTCTCCGAACAATGTCCGTTCGGGGGTAACACATCAACGCGGTTGGCTTGATGTTGATGCGTCAGGCAATTTCGGGAAGGAGGTGGTGCGGAAGATTGAGCCGTGCAAGAAAAAGCTGTAACAAAAACAAGCAGTACTAAAATCCATGAAAGGAGTAAAAGCGAGTGGATTTTGCCCCCTGGTCATGCCGCCCTGTCTTTTTGCCGTCAACGGCATGGGCACGGTGATTCTTGAACACATGGGGCAAAGTCCGGAGGAGTCACCCAAACCCATTAAAAAATGGAGACAAAGGAATGGTGAAAAAACTCATAAGCATCTTTGTCATCGGTGCCCTGGCTACGGTTGCGAGCATGGCAATAGCCGGTACATCACCGAAAACA
>Ga0207816_1000289_pt1 | contig 11624 bp, 10 predicted proteins | sample LuqExpMetageno10_FD_187768 | JGI IMG/M metagenome (GOLD analysis project Ga0207816, IMG submission 187768) | Tropical forest soil microbial communities from Luquillo Experimental Forest, Puerto Rico - Sample 10 (SPAdes) | ecosystem: Environmental > Terrestrial > Soil > Tropical forest ... | reverse complement strand
CCGGCGGCAAAGCGTCAGACTCCTGGAATTCTCATGATGCCATTTTCGCGCCAGATCTGATCGCTGGCGTGGCCGCCTTACCCTGAGGGCTTACGAAACGCGTGCTTGCGTAAGTGTAGTGTCAGCCCGCTGCGGCCTTCGTCAGCGCGAACAGCTCGGAGCGCAGCGCCTTCGCGCGGTCGCGCTTCATGTGCTGCTCGAACTCGGCCTGCGCGTCGAGCCACAGCGCATGCGCCTTGTCGTAGCGGCGCACGCCCGCCGCCGAAAGCCGGTAGACGAGCGTGCGCGTGTCGTGTTCGGCCGCCGCCGTGAGCACGAGGCCGTCGCGCTGCAGCGGCTTCAGCGCACGCACGAGCGTGGTGCGGTCCATCACGAGGTCGTCGGAGAGTTCGGCGGCGGTCGCGTCGGGCCGGCCCGCGAGGCGCGAGAGGATCGTGAACTGCGCGGCCGTCACGTCCGCCTGCGAAAGGTGGCGCTCGTAGAGTTGCGTGACGAAGCGCGCCGCCTGCCGCAGCGCAAAACAGTTGCATTCCTCGCGCGTTATCCGCTTCGTCATCGTCGTCATTTCCGCTTCGCTCCTTTCGAGCCGCCCGAGGCGGCTCGGGCATCATACTTTCTCGAGCGCGAGCGCGATACCCTGCCCGCCGCCGATGCAAAGCGTCACGACGCCGCGGCGCAGTCCGTCGCGCTGCATCGACCACGCAAGGCGCGTAGTGAGAATCGCCCCTGTCGCGCCGATCGGATGGCCGTGCGCGATCGCACCGCCCTCCACGTTCACGATGTCGTCGGGAATGCCCAGTTGCTTCATGACCGCGAGGGGCACCGCCGCGAACGCCTCGTTGATCTCGAAGCGATCCACGTCGCCGAGCGACCAGCCCGCACGCTGCAACGCGAGCCGCACGGCCGGCACGGGGCCCAGGCCGAACAGGCCCGGCTCCACCGCCGCCACGCCCCATGCCACGAGCTTCACCATCGGCGCCAGGCCCTGCGCTTCGGCAAAGCCGCGCTCGGCCACGAGCATCGCGCTCGCCGCGCTGTTCAGGCCAGGCGCATTGCCCGCCGTGATCGTGCCGTCCGGGCGAAACGCGGGACGCAGCTTCGCGAGCCCTTCGAACGTCGTGTCGGGGCGCGGCGCTTCGTCGGTATCGATGCGCTCCACGCCCTTCCTGCCCTTCACTTCCACCGCGACGATTTCTTCCTTGAAACGCCCCGCTGCCTGTGCGGCGGCAAAGCGCTGCTGCGAACGCACAGCCCAGCTATCCTGCTCCGCTCGCGTGAGCGCCGCCTGCGTCACGAGGTCTTCGGTATGCCAGCCCGAATGCTGGCCCGAAAAGGCATCGACGAGACCGTCACGCAGCATGCTGTCGTGAATCTCGGCGTTGCCCATGCGATAGCCCCAGCGGCCGCCATCGAGCAGATAAGGCGCGCGGTCCATGTTCTCCATGCCGCCCGCGAGCGCGACGTCGGCCAGACCCAGCATCACTTCCTGCGCGGCGCTCGCAACCGCCTGCGCGCCCGAGCCGCACACGCGATTGACCGTGAGCGCGGGCACCTGCACCGGCACGCCGCCGCCGAGTTCCGCCTGGCGCGCGGGATTCATCTTGTTGCCCGCCTGGATCACGTTGCCGAGCACCACGGAGCCGAGCCGGGCCGGATCGAGCTTCGCGCGCGCGAGCGTTTCGCGCACCGCCGCCGCACCAAGCTCCGTGGCAGGAATGCCCTTGAATGCGCCGTTGAAACCGCCAATCGCCGTACGCACCGGCTGGCATAGAACGATTTCGCGCGTGCTCAGTTGAGTCATCGTCACTTCTCCTTTGATGTCCACTATCCGATTCTATGTATGCATATGCACACTTTCAACCGATTTTGTGGAAGATGCGCTCGCGTGCGCTGGCACGATTGATGTCGGTCAGCGCACGCGGGGCGGTTAAAAAACCATGACATTACGGAGCGGGCGGGAAATCCAGTTCCGTATCGTTGATGCGGTTCACGAGATTCGTGAACGTAATCGACGTCACGGCGAGCGCGATTTCGACGACCTGGCGCTCCGTGTAGCCCGCTTCGCGAATCGCGCTCACCTCCGCTTGCGGCAGCGTGCCATGCGTGGTCACCAGCACGCGCACGAAATGCACGAGCACGTCGCGCTTCGCATCGCCGCTCGGCTCGCCCTTGCGAACCGCCTTCATCGTATCGGGCGCCAGGCCCGCGAACTTGCCCGCCAGGGTGTGCGCGGCGAGACAGTAGTCACAGCCCGCCACTTCGCTCACCGCGAGCTTGATCGCTTCGATATCGGGCTTCGAAAGGGTGCCCGCGCCGATCACGGCCTCGACGGAAAGCAGCGCGCCGAGTGCTTCAGGGCTATGCGTGCCGATGGTGGCGTACGCGTTGGGCACCTTGCCCACGGCCTTGCGGATCTTGGCGAAGATCTCGGCTGCGGCGCCAGTGGCGGCTTCAGGCTTGATGGCGGAAAGACGGGACATGTTCTGCTCCTTTGAACGTTGCGTGGCCGCGAGTGACTGTCTGTATCGCGTTGCCATCGTCGATGGCATGAACGCAGTCTAGTCGCGCACCGTTGCGTTTTTAATGCCAGAATGGCGCGACTTCATGCTCGATCGTCTCACTCGCCCATCATGGATCTGCTGAGCCGTCTCCTTGCGCTGATGCCCGTTGCCGGGCGCCTCGACGTGCGCTGCCATTTCGGCGCGCCCTGGCGGATCGACCAGCCCGGCACCGGGCCGCGTGAGATCCGCTATCACGTGCTGCTCAACGGGCGCGCCATCGTGGAGGACGCGCACGGCGCGCCCGTCGCGCTGCATGCGGGCGACATCGTGCTGTTTCCTTCGGGCAGCGCGCACGTGCTGCACGACGGCAGCGGCGCGGCGCCCGCGGCCGTCGATCGGCGCATGGAGAACGGCGTCGCCCTCGAAACCAACACAGGCGATGGCGCGACCGCCGACGTGCTGTGCGGCAGCTTCCTGCTGCCCGCCGTGCCGCAGCGCCTGCTGCGCGAGAACCTGCCCGCGCGCCTCGTCGTGCACAGCGCGCGCGACGGCGCGCAAGCCCCTGAGCGGCTCGTGCGCCTGATCGCGCTCCTGCGCGACGAAGCCTATGAGGCCGCGCCCGGCAGCGAGTCGCTCGTGAACCACCTCTCGGGCGCGCTCTTCGGGCTCACGCTGCGCTATGCGAGCGCCGGCGACGCCCCGCCGCGCGGCCTGCTCGCGCTCGCGCAGCGCCCGCGCCTGCAACCCGCCATCGACGCCATGTTCGAAGCGCCCGGCAAGCCATGGACGCTGCCCGAGCTTGCAGAGCTTTGCCACATGTCGCGCGCGACTTTCGCGCGGCACTTCGACGAGGCCATCGGGCGCTCCGCCGCCGACGTGCTCACCGATATCCGCATGACGCTCGCGGGCCGCATGCTCGCGCAAGGCAACCAGAGCGTGGCGGAGATCGGCGAATTCGTGGGCTACCAGTCGGACGCCGCGTTCCAGCGCGGCTTCAAGCGCCATGTCGGCATGACGCCCGCGCAGTGGCGCACGCTTGCGCGCGAGGCGGCGCCGGCCGCCTGAACCCGAGGTCATCGCTTCGAGCATGACGTTTAGCCGCCATGCGCGGGTTCGTCTTGCGCCAGCACCACGTCGCCGTTCTGGCTCCATCCGCCGCCCAGCGACCGGTAGAGCGCGACCGCCGCGAGCGCATGGTCGCGCTGCGCGTCGTTGAGCAGGTCCTGATCGGCGAGCAAGGTTTGCTGCGCGCTCAGCACGTCGAGAAAGTCCGCGGCCCCGCCCTTGTAAAGCTGGTTGGCGAGCTTGAGCGATTGCGCCGACGAAGCCAGCGCGTCGTTCAGCTGCTGCGTCTGCCCCGCCGTGCTCACGAGATCGCTGCGGCTGTCCTCCACTTCGCGCAGCGCCTGGAGCATAGTCTGCTGAAGATTCAACTGCGATTCGCGCATGCGGCTCTCGCTCTGGTCGATGTCGGCCGTGATGCGGCCCGCGTTGAAGATCGGGCTCGTCGCGCCGATCGCCGCGCTGAAGAGGTTGTCCGTGAGCGTGGGCATGCCGAGGTAGGACGCCGCGAGAATGCCGTCCGTGAGGTTGAGCGTGAACTTCGGATAGCGCTCCGCGCGCGCCACGCCCACTTCCGCGGCGCGCTGCTGCACTGTGGCGTACGCAGCCTGCACGTCGGGGCGCAGCAGCAGCGCTTCGGAGGGCAGCGTCTGCGGCACGCTCGCGGGCGCGCCGGGAATGGGCGCCGCCTGCGCCAGCGCGAGCTGGGCGACGGACTCCGGCGTGCGCCCCGTGTACACCGCGATCAGGTTCAACTGATGATCGATGCTCGCCTGCGCACGCGGGATGCGCGCTTGCAGTTCGCTCAGCTGTGTTTGGGCGCGCGCCACGTCGAGTTGCGTGGAGAGGCCGTATTTCAGGCGGTCCTGCGTGAGCAGCAAGGTGCGCTTGCGAATCTCCAGGTTGTCCTGAAGGATCTTCAGTTCCGCCTGTGCGTAGCGCAGATCGACATACGCCGAGGCCGTATCCGCCGCCAGCGCAAGGCGCACCGCATCGAGCGCATGCTTCTGACCGACGAGGTTCGCTTGCGCCGCGAGCAGATCGAGCCGCTCGCCGCCGAACACGTCCGGTGACCAGCTCAGCGCGAGTCCCGCGCCGGCCTGCTTCACGTAGCCGAGCGGCGGCGGCGTGTTCTGCCGCGTGTAGGCCGCGTGCGCCGTGAAATCGAGTTGCGGCAGCAACGCCGCGTGCTTTTGCGTGGTGATCGATTGCGCCTGCTTCACGCGCTCGGCGGCGGCCTGCAGATCGAGGTTGCCTTCGAGCACCGTGGCGAGCAGCGTGTCGAGCGTCGGATCGCCGAATTGCGCCCACCAGGCGCGCGCTTCGATGGCATTCTGCGGCGCGTCGATGCGCCACGCCGCGGGCGCCGTTTCGTGGACCGCGGCGGGCAGGTCCGGGTGCTGTGCGGGCTGCACCGCGCATGCGGCCAGCACGGCGGCAGAGAGCATCGAAAGCACGACACGCATGGGGTTCGACGAGCGCTCAGGGGTTGGCCGGATTGGCTTGATTTGTGGGGTTTGCATGAAGCACCTCAATGTGCGTCGGGCGGCGGGCCGCCAAGCGAAATCGGATTCGAAAACGCCACGCACGCAATGGCGACCACGAAGCAAAGCGAGAGCACGTAGAACGTGTCGGAAAACGTCATCACGAGCGCTTCGCGCAGAACCAGCGCATGCAGCTGCGCGAGCCCGGCTTCGGCGGCGTCGAGCGCATTGCCGGCCACCGACGACCAGTACACCGTGCGGCCCGCGAGCAGCAACTGCACCTGCGGCACGCCACCGGTCACGCTTTCGTTCAGGCGCAGATAGTGGAAGTTGAGCCGGTCGTTGAGCATCGTCGCGCTCACGGCAATGCCGATCGCGCCGCCCAGATTGCGCATGAGGTTGAAGAGGCCGCTTGCCGACTTGAGCCGCGAGGGCGGCAGCGAGCCGAGCGACATCGTGACGATGGGCGGAATGGCGAACTGCTGCCCGATGCCGCGCAGCGCTTGCGGCACGAGGAACTGCTGCCAGCCCCAGTCGTGCGTGAGCGGCACGTACAGATAACAGCCAAGGCCGAAGCAGACCAGCCCGAACAGCAACAGCGCGCGCATGCTGAAAAAGCGCGTGGCGAAGGCATAAACGCCGAGCGCGAGCAACTGGAACACGCCCACCGAAAGCAGCGACAGGCCGATTTGCAGCGAGCTATAGCCGCGCACTTCCGCGAGAAAGAGCGGCGTGAGATACACGGCCACGAAAATGCCGATGCCCGTGACGAACGAGAGCAGGCTGCCAATGCCGAAGTTGCGCACGAGCAGCGCGCGCAGATCGACGATGGGGTCTTTCGCCGTAAGCGCATGCACGAGGAAAAGAAAGCCGCAGATCGCCGAAATCCAGGTACAGGCGACGATCACGTCGTCGCCGAACCAGTTCTTGCGCGGACCTTCTTCCAGCACGTATTCGAGGCAGCCGAGAAAGCCGCACATGAGCACGATGCCGAGGTAATCGCCGCGCTTGAGCAAGGAGAGATCGGGCTTGTCGATATTCACGTATTTCGGCACCAGCGCCGCCACCGCGATACCCGGCACGAGATTCAGGTAGAAGAGCCAGTGCCACGACCATTGATCGGTGATCCAGCCGCCGATCACGGGGCCGAGCGTGGGTGCGAGCGAGGCGAGCGCCCCAATCGTCGTTGACGCAACGAGACGTTGCTTGCCCGGAAAGAGCACGAACGCGGTGGTGAACACGGTGGGGATCATCGCCGCGCCGAGCGCGCCCTGGAGGCCGCGAAACACGATCATCGAGTTGATGTCCCAGGCGAGGCCGCACAGCATGCTCGTCACCGTGAAGCCCACCGCGGAGGCGACGAAGAGCCAGCGCGTGGAAAACACCTTGGAGAGCCAGCCCGACATGGGAATCACCATGATCTCCGCGATCAGGTAGGCGGTCTGCACCCACGAAAGCTCGTCCTGGCTCGCGGAAAGCCCCCCGCCGATGTCGCGCAGCGACGAAGCGACGATCTGGATGTCGAGCGTGGCCATGAAAAAGCCGATGCACATCAGCGCGAACGCGAAAGCGCGTTGCGCCATCGGCTGCAGATGGGGAGCGAGCGGCTCCTGGGCGCTTGATAGTGCGCTCGACGTGGCGCTCGTCGTAATGGCGTTCATCGCAGTGGCCTTATCAATGCGCTTCGGCGAGATGCACTTTCACGGTCGCGGACAGACCGGGCCGCAACGCGCCTTCCAGGCCCGGCGGCACCGGGGCGTCCAGACGAATGCGCACCGGCACGCGCTGCACGATCTTCGTGAAGTTGCCCGTGGCGTTCTCGGGTGGCAGCACACTGAAGGTCGCGCCCGTGGCGGGCGCCAGGCTTTCCACGGTGCCGTGCAGCGTGCCGCTGGCCGCGTCGAGCGTGACGTCGGCGCGGTCGCCCGCATGCATCTTCTTCAACTGGTCTTCCTTGAAGTTCGCATCCACCCAGAGGCCCGTCGCGGGCACCACGGTAAGCAGCGGCGCGCCCACGTTGGCAAGCGTGCCCACACGCGCCGTGCGATTGCCGATATAGCCGTCCACCGGCGCGGTCAGCGTCGTGTACTCGACGTTGAGCTGTGCCAGGCGCTGATTGGCCTCGGCAGTTGCCACGCGTGCTTGCGCGTCGTTGACCTGCGCGGCGAGCACGTCGAGCTGGCGCTGCGCCGCCAGCACCGCCGCACCGCTTTGCGCGACCGACGCCTGGGCCTTCGCATAGTCGGAGTCCGCGCGCTCGACCAGCTGGCTCGACACCGCGTCGTCCTTCACCAGCGCGCGGTAGCGCGTCTGGTCCTGGCCACTGCGCGTGAGTTCGGCATTCGAGGCGCGCACTTCGGCCTGATGCTGGTTGATCACGGCTTCCTGCAATGTGCGCTTCGCCTGCAATTCGTCGACCGCGGCGCGCGCGCTCCCCAGCTCGGCGTTGGCCTGGGCGAGCTTCGCGTCGTAGTCGCGCGAGTCGAGCCGTACCAACACCTGGCCCGCGTGCACGCGCTGGTTGTCCTGCACGGGAATGTCCGAGACGAAGCCGCTCACGCGCGGCGCCATGACCGTGACGTTGCCGCCCACGTAGGCGTCGTCGGTGCTTTCGACGAAGCGCAGCACGAAGAACCAGTAGCCGGCGGCGGCGGCCAGCACGAGAGCGACCGCGCCTAGCGCGAGACGCATGCGGGAGATGCGCGAGATGCGCGTGCGCTCACGCACCTGTGCCGGTTCGCCCGTAACGGGAGTGGAAGGACTCGACATGTCGTTTACCTGTGCATATGCACTGTTCAAGATAAAAAAACGCCGCAATATCAACCGCGCGACGCAACCTGCAAAAAACTAGACAGCCCGTGTGATGCGAAACAGCTCGCGACGCAGCCACGCGGCGCGTTGCGCCCCGAAGCGGCGCTCGAACTCGTCCTGCGCCGCGCGCCAGTACAAATGCGCCGCATCGAGCCGCGCCCGGCCCGCCTGCGTGAGCGCGAGGCGGCGGCGCCGCTCGCCGCTGTCCGGCGAATCGGCCACGAGTGCGCCGCGCAGAAGCGGCCGCAAGGCCCGCACGAGCGTGGTGCGCTCCATCACCATCGACCGCGCCAACTCCGCCATCGTGAGGCTCGATGCCCGGCCCAGCGCGCCGAGAATGCTGAACTGCGTGGGCGTGAGCCCCGCCGCGCTCAGATGCCGTTCGTAGAGCTGCGACAGATGCCGCGCGGCCTGGCGAACGGCAAAGCAGTCGTCGTGCTCGGGTGACTGGTAGATGTGCATATGCACAGAGTAGTCGGCAATCGTGCCCCGAACAAGGCTCACGCGCGACATCACATTATGGCCGAACCGACAATAATCGCCGCGCTGCTTTCATTTCGCCTTCGGTTTGACGGGCGCCTCATGTGTCACATCGTCGAAGAACGCGGTCGCGTGGTCAATGAACGCGCGGACCTTCGCCGGCAGCAGTGTGCGTGTGGTGTAGGCAAGGCGAATCTCGATCTGCATGTCGACGATGGGGTAGTCGTCGAGCAGCGTCACGAGCGTACCCGACTTGAGTTCGTCCTGCACGAGCCCGGTAGGCAGAAAGCCGATGCCGAAGCCTTCCCGCACCATCGCGAGATTGAACTCGGGGTTGTTCGAGGCGATCTCGTGGCGCATTGGTACGACGATTTCCTCGTCGCCCGCGCGAAACGTGATGAAAGGCTTGCGCATGGACGACGGCATCGGAACGAACATATGATCGGCGAGATCGGCGGGATGCTTCGGCGTGGAATGCCTGGCGAGATAGGCGGGCGTCGTGACGAGCGCGAGGGGAATACGCTCGAGCAGGCGGGTGACCGTGGATTCGTTGTTGAGCATGAACGGCAGCACGAGGCCGAGGTCGTAGCCGTCTGCGATCAGGTCGACGGGGCGCTCGGTGAGGATCACGTCGAGCGTCACCTTGGGATGCGCGCGCTTGAAACTGGCGATGAGCGGCACGAGGCGATTGACGGTGGCCGTGGTGTGCGCGACCAGACGCAGCACGCCGCTGGCTTCGCGCGTTTGCACCGTGGCGTCGGCCTCGAGAGCGTCGAGGTCGTCGAGCACGCGGCAGCAACCGTCATAGAAGCGCTCGGCTGCCTCGGTGAGCGACACCGCGCGCGTGCTGCGATGAAAGAGCCGGTTGCCAAGGCGCTTTTCGAGCCGCGCGATCGCGCGCGAGACGACGGGTGTGGTGAGGCTGTGCATGTCCGCGGCGCGCGTGAAGCTGCGCGCCTCGACGACTGAGCGGAAGATCCGCAGGCTGTCGATGTAGTCCATGGTCGTGAGAGCAAATGGGGTTGGCGTAGCTTAACACCGGGAAATGAGACCGGCCCGTGCACGATGATGGACGGCGATTGGCTCGACGCCGCTGCGCTGCGGCAGCGCGTCATGCTGTTGCCAGGCCGTATCGTCAGAACTGCGCGGTGGCCTGTACGCCGACCGTGAATCGCGCGGTCGGGAATCCGCTGGGCTTGTAGATGGGCGTCCCGGCGAACAGGTCATAGCTGAAGCCCGCATACTTCGCCGGTACGCTCCCACGGATGCCGATCACCGCGCCGGCAAGCTGGGTGCCTGCGAGGAACGCCGTGCCCGGCCCGAACACATGGCCGTAGTCGATGCCCGCGTAGAGCGTCTGCCCCGTCTGGAACATGGGCCATTGCAGCTCGTTGCGCCAGTAAAAACCTCGCTCGGCCGCGAGCATCGTGTTGCCGTCGAAGCCGCGCACGGTGTAGCGACTGCCGATGCTCAGGTCGTCGATATAGAACAGCGTGTCGTTGGTGAACTGGCCGTGAACGGTTCCCACGTAGGCGAAACGCTGTGATCCGATGGCAAAAGGCACCGATAGGTTGGCGTCGAGCACCGCCATGTGGAAGCGGTAGGTGGGGCCGTCCGGGTACGGGTCCGGCGTCGCACCGAAACCGCCAATGCCCTGGCGGTAGGCTAGCATGCCGTCGAACTGCGCCGCGCCAAAGTAGTGGCGGTTGGTCAGGCCAAGCTCGATGAACGTGTTGTTGCGCGCCTGCGTAGGGATCTCCGCGTCATCTATGAAGCTCTCGCCGAAGCGCTTCGATAGCTGGAAAAAGGCACCGCTCACATCGTTCTGGCTGCGGGAGATCACGCGCGCGAGACGCAACGCCGCTGTTTGCGAATTGCCGCTGGATACGAATACATCGCCACCCGTTCCTGCGATGGGCTGGTAGTAGGTGTTCGTGTTAGCCGAAAGCGTGGCGGTCCAGTAGCCCCAGGGGATCGAGTACGAGCCGTTGAAGCCGTGCGAGCCGAGCGACTTGTTGCCGAACGAGAGGTCCTGGTTCGCGCCGACCGTGAAGATATCGTTCAGCCCAAGCGGGTTGTCGATGCCAACGCTCACATTGCCTTGCCACTTGCCGGTGGCGTCGGCGCCGGAGTTGTCTACCGAGACAACGAACGTCCACGGCTTCCTGCGCTTTACGGTCACAACCACGTCACTCTCGCCGGGCGTGTCCGTTGGCTCGATCTGCATGTCGGCGTCCTGGCTGGCGATGCGCTTCATCTGCTCCAGACCCTGCTCGAGATCACGCAGGTTCAACAGGTCGCCGCTGCGCGTCGGAAAGGCGGTCTTCCACGTAGCCCACAGCGACGGATCGGCAAGCTTCACCTGACGGACGACGCCAGGAACGAGCGCGAGCCGCAGCGTACCCGATGACAGGTCCTGCTCGGGCAGTAGCGCACGCGTGGTGATGTAGCCGCGTGAGAGGATCGCCTGTTGCAGGCCCTTTACGAGCACGTCGATCCCCGCCTTGCCTGTGCATTGGCCCTTGTAGTGGTCGAGCCATTCGAGCGCGAAGGCGAACGGGTCTTGTGGCAATGCGGATGCGCCGTGTTTGCGTGCAGAATCGGGGAGCGTGGGTGGTACTTCGAGTACGAACGTGTCGACGGGGAAACACGGCGATTCATGCGGAAGCACTGGAAAGACAACGGTCTTTGGCAGGGTCGATCGTACGGCTGCGGCATCAACGGCCGCCTCGCGCTGCTGTGCGTCGAGGCGCTGCTGCGTCTGCTGGTTCTGTAGCGCGTTTGCGCGGGCTGCCGCCGCTTCCTCGGGCGAGGTCTGCGCGTTGGAAGCGAGCGTAACAAGGGCTGTGAGCGGCAGCGCCGCCAGCCGCTTTCGGATTTTCATGGGTTGATGATTCGTACAGCTTAAAAATCACATCGTGATTTTTCGGCATCCTAAAATAATGAGATAGCACCCGCTCTTGGTTCTTCCATTATCTCTTGGTGCGATGCGATTTCCCCGATCAAAAAGCTGGAAAGTATGATCCAAAACACGATCACAGGTATCCAATAATTCCCTTTTTGAGCGCGAGGCTACCGGCCCTCATATTCGCCGAGGTCGGTTCGGCGTTACCTGCTGTCGTCAGGGATATGAGGCTATTGCATTGCGGCGCACCGAATGCGCTGTCAGCGGACTTGCCGTCAATTGTCCGGGAATTGTGCGCCTGCTCTGTGTTGCGGTTCGTGAAGGTCTGTGCATTATTCAGGGCGACATCGGGCTGATGAACGCCGTTGCGTATTTGCTTCC
>Ga0207816_1000288_pt1 | contig 11627 bp, 7 predicted proteins | sample LuqExpMetageno10_FD_187768 | JGI IMG/M metagenome (GOLD analysis project Ga0207816, IMG submission 187768) | Tropical forest soil microbial communities from Luquillo Experimental Forest, Puerto Rico - Sample 10 (SPAdes) | ecosystem: Environmental > Terrestrial > Soil > Tropical forest ... | reverse complement strand
TGGCGGATGCACCGATTCGGCCAACCGTTTCCCGAGCGCGGGTGCTGGCGTTCAATACATTCTCAAGCCCGCTCAGGGTATTGTCGCAAACATGGAGTTCGCGGCCGGCAAGGATGGCAACAGGGCTTTGCTCTTCAAGATGGGATACGCCTGGTAATAAGACTTCTGCCAGCCAGCCTCATTCGCTCTGCCTCCAACGCGTTTTCCGTGAAGGGTGAAGCGATGGCCGATCACGGACATCGAGCGGTCAATCATCGAAACGACGCGTGCGTCTCTTCCTGGCCGCCTGCTGCCCGGTGCGTGCGGCATAACTCGAACTCGACCCGATCCCGCCGTTCAGTCTAACGCAACCTCAACGGCGGCTTTCAACTGCACAACCGTCACCTCAAGGCGTGCGTCATATTCGATCCGGCAGGTCAACGGATGCCGCGTGGCTTGATGAGGTGCCAGGCGTCATCCGTTCCGGCTTGCTCGACGTGACTTCCTGTCTAGCGAGTATCGACCAGGGCCCGTCGCGAAGAGTAGGAGTCCATCTATGATGCTGAGGTTCTGGTAGAAGTTGATCATGTTCGCGTACTGCTCCATGCCAGTCATGGTCCAGTAGTGGTGACCGATGAACGCGGTGCCGAGCGTGTACAGCGCGAGCAGCAAGGCGAGCGGGCGGGTGTAGAAGCCGATGACGATCGCGATGCCAACCACGAACTCCATCACGACGGCGGCGCGCGCGGAAAGCGTTGGTACGGGCGCGCCGACCGAAGTCATGTAGCCCACAGTGCCCGAGAAGCCCACCAGTTTCGGCGAGCCGAGAAGGACAAACAGCACCATCAGGAGCACGTGGGCGAGCAGTCAGAGTACGTCCTTGCGTTGCTCAAAAGAGAATTGGCGCATGGATTATTTGACCTGGTATGGATAGAGGTGTCAGCCAAATAGTCTGCGAGCTAGTTCGGCAACGTGCTTTCCCTGATACCGTGCAATGTCGAGTTCATTTTGCGACGGTTGCCTGCTTCCGTCGGCGCCAGCAAGCGTCGTGGCGCCATACGGCGTGCCGCCCGTGATCTCGTTCATGTTCGTGAGCCCGGCGCACGCATAGGGCACACCGACTATCACCATGCCCTGGTGGAGCAGTGTGGAGTGAAACGAGGTGATCGTGGTTTCCTGGCCGCCATGCTGCGTGCCTGTTGATGCGAAGACGCTGCCGATCTTGCCGACGAGGGCACCTTTCAGCCATAGACCACCGGTCTGGTCAAGAAAGGTGCGCATCTGGCCTGCCATGTTGCCGAATCGCGTTGGCGTTCCAAAGATGATCGCGTCATACTCCGCGAGTTCGACCGGCGTAGCGGCTTCCGCTGGCTGGTTCAGCTTGACGCCGGATGCTTTTGCCTGCTCGTCGGGGATCGTTTCAGGAACCCGCTTGAGCGTAACCTCGGTACCGGGCACGGCGCGGGCGCCCTCGGCCACCGCGTTGGCCATCGTTTCGATGTGTCCGTACATCGAGTAGTACAAAACCAGTACCTTTGCCATCTCTTCCTCCTGGCGCATAGTCATTAAACGGTCACTGAAAAAATCGCGGTCAACGCTTCCGAAACAATGACCTGGTCCTGATTTCCGCAGGCCAAGTCCAGAAACGGGCTATCAGACGCACGAGCCCACGAGACAGAATAGGGAACCGGTGCGGAAGCCGATATTGGACCTTGGTCTCATTCAGCCCGTGAAGCGCATTGCATTTCGTGATTAGTCGATGTCGCGTTCGGCCGCCCGTGAAACCGGACAGCATTAGCGAAGGGACTAGACCCGGCCAGCGGCCTTGCACGTACCAGGGGAAGAATTGGCAGCGCTCCGCCGGTTCAACCAATCACGTATCGCTCTTTCTGTCCAAATCACTCGCACTGACCTCTGACGATACGTCGAAATTGTCGACCAGGATGTGCAGGCTGAGAAGGAGAACCCAGAGCGGGAAAACAAGCACGATCCAGTTTATATAGCGACCAGCAAAGAGCAACGCGAGTGCGGTGCCGTATCCAATAAACGCGATCCAGCGCGAAAGAAAGCCGGTACGAAGCGCAAGTGTACAGGTGGCGATCGTGAACACTGCGGCCATCCGGACCGCGTAGAAATTCATGGTCTCGTAGGCGACCGCTCGCGCGACGGTAAAAGTAGCTGAACCGGGAAGCCGATCGAACTCAACGCCATACGCGGCCACGATCCCGCCGACGAACGCGGCGGCGCCAAACAACATCGTCAGGAACAGGAGTCCGCTCCCCACGAACACCGTGGTAAAGAAGCGATCCTCGAGATCTCCGAGACGATCTCGCAGTACGCCCATGAACCAGAGGAACGCAATGCCAGCGAACGGCACAAGGTTGACCGCGATAGATACGGTACCAGATGTTCGTCGAAGCCACTCGCCTGCTTCTGAAGGCTGAACCGGAACAGAACGCCGCAGCAGCAGAAGGCTGGTAATCAGTAAGACAGAAAATACGATGCCGGCGATGGCGGCGGCGCGGGGGGCTCTCAGACGCGTGCTCGGCACAGTCCAACGTAGTCGCCAATCCTTCGTTGAGGGATTCATGTTCAACGTCCTTCATACCGGCCGTGATTTGTGCACGTAGATTGTTTATGCCGCGGCCAAATGGAAATAGTGTCAGGGAACGATCCAGCGAGTCACCAATTCAAGCGCGCCACGCGACCGATGTGAGGCCTGCTACTTGTTTTGGGGCACGCTGCAGAGCCAATTCCGCGCGGCTCTGGAATATGGTGACGGCGTCAGGTGCCGAGGCGCAACGTCCAGGATGGCAGGCATGATATGTCGTTGAGCTGACTGCAAGCAGGCTTGTTGCGCAATCAAGGATTGCGGGTTAGCGCACAGCGTGAGGTTAGGCCGGCATAACGGCCGGCTATCGCTACGACCCGGCATCAAGCAGGTGTTGTGTTTGCGTTCGCTCCGCCCCTGACGCAACAGACTTCATATTGCACGCCGGTATCGTCCTGCTGGATCTCCAGTCCATGTATTTCCGTTTCGAAGCCGGGGAATGCAGCATACTGCTTGTAAGCGTTTTTCAGGTAATCGATGATCGCAGGCTTGTCAAACCGTTCGCCGGGCATGATCACGGGAATGCCCGGCGGATAGGGGACGAGCATGACGGCAGCAATCCGGTTGGCCAGTTTGGCCATCGGCACCATTTCGACGACGTTGCGCACGAGCCTGTCGTACGCGTCGCAGGGCAGCATGACCGGCGTCGGAAGCTCGGTATAAATCGCCTCCATCAGCTTCAGCGTGCCTTGCTCCCGGTAGAATTCATGCATTCTGCTGGCGAGATCCTTCAAGCCGAGACCGGCATATGCCTGTGGATACTTCTCTACGAGGTCAGGGAACACCTTCTCAAGCGCCCGGTTCCGGTCATACTGCTCCTTAAAGCGAAACAGCTCTGCAAGCAGCGTTCCCCACTTTCCTTTCGTAATGCCGATAGAGAAAAGGACGAGAAAGGAGTAAAGGCCTGTTTTCTCGACCACGATCCCGTGACGCCATAGGAAGCGGCTCACAAGCGCGGCAGGTATCCCGTTGCGTTCGAGCTTGCCGTTGTCGGCGAGGCCCGGCGACAGGATGGTTACCTTGATCGGATCCAGTAAGGCGTGATTTTTGGTGATATGTTCGAATCCATGCCATGAGTCGTCGGCCTTGAGCATGAAGTCCTGCGGGTCGACATCGATCGTTGCGAGCGGAGCCACTTTCGCGGGCTTGCCGGTAGCAATCTTCTCTGGCTGCCAGACGTCGAAGAACCATTCCCCCTTCTTCTCCAGCTCTCGGTTGGTGGTGGCGATCTTGCGCCGGAAGGCCATTGCTTCAGCAATCGCGTCCTCAATCAATGCGCGGCCGGCGCCGCCCGCCATCATGCGGCTCGCCACATCGCAGGAAGCGATGATGCTGTATTGCGGCGAGGTGGAGGTGTGCATCATGAACGCTTCATTAAAGCGTGCGTGTGAGTAGTCGCCCTCGGGATTGTTCTTCACGTGAATCATCGACGACTGGGACAGCGCCGCGAGCAGCTTGTGTGTGGAATGGGTCGTGAACGTGATGGGTTCGCCGGGCTGCTGATGCGCGCTGGCTGCCATGCCGTAACGGTCTTCGTAGAACGGACTGAAGCGTGCGTACGCAAACCATGCTTCATCGAAATGGAGAACGTCGACCTGTTGCGCCAGTGCAGCACGAATGGCCGGCGCGTTGTAGCAAAGCCCGTCATAGGTCGAGTTCGTGACGACCGCCAGACGCGGCTTCGTTGTCTTGTCGCTCACGAGTTCGGACGCTTCGATCTTCTTCTGGATGGCTTTGGATGTGAACTCGGCGGCCGGGATCGGGCCGATGATGCCGTAACGATTGCGGGTCGGCCGGAAGTAGACCGGTACCGTGCCAGTCATGATCATCGCGTGCAGGATAGACTTGTGGCAGTTGCGGTCGACGAGAACCAGATCTCCACGCGACACCGATCCGTGCCACACCATCTTGTTTGCAGTCGAAGTGCCATTGGTGACGAAGTAGGTGCGATCCGCGCCGAAGTTTGCTGCCGCCTCCCGTTCGGCCTGGCCGATGACGCTCGTATGTTCGAGCAGCGACCCCAGTTCCGGCACCGAGACTGAAAGGTCGGAGCGAAACGTCGATTCGCCGAAGAAGTCAAAGAACGCGCGTCCGACCGGCGACTTCAGGAATGCGACGCCACCCGAATGACCCGGTGTGTGCCACGAATACTTGTACTTGTCCGTATGCTCGAGGAGTGCGTGGAAGAACGGAGGCAGCAGGCCTTCGAGGTAGGCTTCCAGCGCTTCCTTGAGTCGGCCTGCGATAAACGGCGCCGTGTCGTCATGCTTGTAGATGAAGCCTGTCAGCAGGGCGACCAACTCGGACGGGAGCTTGTCAAACACATCCACCGACGAATCAAGGAAGATCGCAACGCGTGGGTAGCGACTGCGAAAGCGCCCCAACGCGCGTATCAGATCCTCCTGCGGAAACTTCCCGGCAGTCTCGTAATCCATCACGATGACGCCTATTTCCGGGTGGGCGATGATCTGCGAGGCGCCGTCCATGAAATCGGTTGCGGTCATCACTTTCACGCCTGATCCAGACAGCGCCGAGACAATATCGCGGATTGCGCGGCCACCAGCGTTATCCGCGTGCAGATTTTCGTCGATGACGATGACTGGAAACTGTTCGAGCAGGAAAGGCAGGGCGAAGGGCATCGCTTTCTCCTCACGGAGCCGGACTTGGCGCATCCGGCATCGACCGCGACGCAAGCCGATGACAGCTAACATCGGCAGCGACTGGTGGGTTCACCTGGATACGCATTGGCATCAACAGCAAAGCATACTGAGACTGCCGGGGCTATGGGCCAAAAGGCTTAGGCGTTAATACGGATCCGGGTTTTCATTGAGATGGTTTGTCTTTATCCGCTTATGGAAATTAACATTTGGAATCCTTATTATGGTTTTGTATGGATTATTCATTGCGGCGTTTTGTTAAATAGGACCTTGGTCCGATATTTGTGCGAGTTGGGGCATGATTCAATGTCGGTGGAGCAGTGAGTACGTGCCAGGCTGTGCCGTTCGCAGGAGACACGAACGGCTCCAATGCAGCCGTGCCGTCATGACGTAGCCGCGGAGGCTTAAAATGATCGCGCTAAGTGTCAAGGCACCAACGATTCCGATTCCTTTTCAAAGGCTCCTGAAGATCGTCGCCATTGTCGACAAGGGAAACGAGCAGGCGATGGAGCTCATCGAGCTCCTGCGCGCAGAAAACTACAAGGTCGAAGTGACGGATTCGTTTGACCGTGACATCGATGAAGATGCTGACGTTGGTACGTACATCGCGATGATCGACGGGACACGGCGCGAGCCGGCCCGGCAACTGGCGATGGGCGTTCGCGAACTCGGATTCAGAACGCCGATGTGGGGGCTCGCCGATTCGCACCGCATCGCGGATCTTGCTGCAATGCAGGAACTGGGTGAAGTAAGCGGCTATATCTATTTGGGACAGCAGACGCCCACCTACTACATGCGGCAGATCATCGCCGCCCTGATTGCTTACGGAAAAAGCCTGCTCCCGCCATTCTTCGGTGGACTACTTGTGTACGATTCGGCAGCCAACATCGCATTCGACTGTCCGGGTCACCAGGGTGGCCAGTTCTACAAGAAGTCGCCCGCCGGACAGCTCTTCTTCAAGCATTTTGGAGAAGGGATCTTTCGCAACGACCTGTGCAACGCCGACGTCGATCTTGGCGACCTGTTGATCCATGAGGGTGCGGCAGACGAGGCGGAAAGTCACGCAGCCCAGGTGTTCGGTGCCGATCGAACCTACTTCGTGCTCAACGGCACGAGTACGTCCAACAAGATAGTGACGGGCGCTGTGCTCAGGCGCGGCGACCTGGTGCTGTTCGATCGCAATAACCATAAGTCGATGCATCAGGGGGCACTCGTGCAGGCCGGCGCAATTCCCATCTATCTCCCAACGGCGCGCAACGCGTTCGGCATGATCGGTGCCGTGGACTGGGATGCGTGGGACGAGACGTGGCTGCGCGAGCAGATTCGCAGTCATCCCCTCGTGAGCGACAGTGAACGCTGGCGTACGGAGCGCCCATTTCGTCTCGCATGTATCCAGCTGGCGACCTACGACGGGACGATCTATAACGTCCGCAAAGTCATGGAGCGCATCGGGCACTTATGCGAGTACATCCTGTGGGACGAGGCGTGGATCGGCTACAACGCCTTCCATCCGCTCTTCGCGGATCACAGTCCAATGCGGCTTACGGCGCTGAGCCCCGAGATGCCGGGCCTCTTCTCGACGCAGTCCGTTCACAAGCAGGGTGCCGGATTTTCACAGGCCTCGCAGATTCACAAGAGGGACAATCACCTGCAAGGGCAGAAGCGTTACATCGAACACAAACGCTTCAATGAGTCATTTCTTATTCACGCCTCGACGTCGCCCTTCTACCCGCTCTTTGCATCGATCGACGTCAATGCAAAGGTTCACGAAGGCAAGGCCGGGGAGACGCTGTGGGATAACTGTATCGAACTGGGCATCGAGGCGCGCAAGAAGTTCCGTGAGTTTTGCCACCATTACGCGGAAAAGGGGCGCAGTTCCGACGAGCAATGGTTCTTCGATCCATTCGTGCCAGACACCGTGACTGTTCGGGGATCGCCCCACACAGGCGATCTGGCGGATGTGCCGTGGGAGGATATCCCCACAGATGTAATCAAGCGTGAGCAGCAGTGCTGGACGTTCCGGCCGGATGCCAAATGGCATGGCTACGCCGGCTATGCAGACGGATACGCGATGGTGGATCCGAACAAACTTACGCTGCTGACGCCCGGAATCAATCGTGCGACCGGCGAATACCTGGACTTTGGCGTACCGGCCACGGTGGTCGCGAACTATCTGCGCGAGCAGGGCGTCGTGCCGGAGAAATGCGACCTCAACAGCATCCTGTTCCTGATGACCCCTGCGGAGGACGAAAGCAAGCTCAACACGCTGATCGCGAGGCTTGTGCGCTTCAAGCGCCTGTGGGACGAGGACGCACCGCTCGACGACGTACTCCCGTCGCTGTATTCGGCACATCAGGAACGCTACGCGGGCTACACGCTGCGGCGAGTCTGCAACGAAATGCACGCCTTCTATCGCAGCGCGAATATCAAGGAGCTGCAGCGGCTCTGTTTTCGTGCGTCTAGTTTCCCTGAGCTTGCCATGTCGGCGGAAGACGCTTACGAGGCGCTCGTCGCAAACAACGTGGACTACATTCCGGTCGATAGCGTGCATAACCGAATCTCTGCAACGCTTGCGCTGATCTATCCGCCGGGAATTGGCGTGGTTGTGCCCGGCGAGCGTTGGGACGAATGCGCAAGACCCATGCTTGAGTATTTCCTTGCTTTCCAGGAGTCGTTTAACCGGTTTCCCGGCTTCAATTACGAAGTCCAGGGCGTGTATCAGGAACGGGAGAATGGCCGTATCCGCTTCTATACCTATGTGGTTCGGGAGTAACTTCGACGCGACCTGCGAATATGGGGGATCCCATGGCACAGCAACAGCACAAGATGAATGTGGTCCAGCTCACGTTCATCGTCACCGTGAACATGATGGGCTCGGGCATCATCATGCTGCCAACGAACATGGCCAGGGTGGGGGCGATCTCGCTCCTGTCGTGGATCGTGACCGCGGTTGGCTCCATGGCGATCGCATACGGGTTTGCCCAGGCCGGGATCCTTAACCAGCGCGAGGGCGGTATGGCTGCGTATGCGGAGGATGCCTATGGGCGATCTGGATACTTCCAGGTGTTCTTCCTCTACTTCCTTTCGCTCGCGATTGCCAACGTTGCCGTTGCGAGTTCAGCGCTCGGATATCTCGCGGGATTCTTTCCCGCAGTGACCGCGTCGCCCATCAATACCTGCATCGGCGTGATCGTGCTGCTTTGGGTCACGACGGCGGCGAATTTCGGTGGCCCCAAGATTACCGGCCGTATCGGTTCCGTCACTGTATGGGGCGTGATCCTGCCGGTTGGCTTCATGTCGTTCTTTGGCTGGTTCTGGTTCAAGGGGGAGACGTTCGCGCAAGCGTGGAATCCAAACAACGTCAGTCTCCTTCATGGAATGGGATCCAGTATTTCGCTCACCCTATGGGCGTTTCTCGGCATGGAGTCGGCAGTGCAGAATTCTTCGGCCGTTGAGAATCCGAAGCGCGACGTTCCGCTTGCCTGCCTGTTCGGCACGCTGGGCGCCGCCGTCATCTATGTGCTTTCGACCGTTGTCATTCAGGGCATCGTGCCGAACGCCGATCTCGCCAAGTCAACTGGGCCATTCGGCTACGCCTTTGCGCACATGATCGGTCCGATTGCAGGTCATATAGTGATGGCGCTGGCGGTGCTGGCCTGCCTGGGATCACTCCTGGGTTGGCAGTTCACGCTTGCGCAGACGGCGAAGGACGCGTCCGATAACCATATGTTCCCGAGCATCTTCAGCAAGGTGACACACAGTGGTGCACCGATTGCTGGCATGGTCATCATGGGCATCGTGCAGTCAGTGATGGCGCTGTCCACGATTAGCCCGAACCTGAGCGAACAGTTTGCAGCGCTGGTGAATCTCGCGGTGGTGACCAACGTCGTGCCATACATCATTTCCCTGTCCGCTCTGTTCGTGATGATGCGCGATGCGAAGACAGAAGCGGGTGTCTATATGCGCAACGCGGTTATCACAGTCGTGGCCATGGTGTATTCGATCTACGCGCTTTACGCGTCGGGAAAGGACGCTGTACTTGGCGGCATGCTTGTGCTCGCGCTCGGGTACGTCATCTACGGGTTTGTGGCTGCACGGGCCGCAGCGGAGAAGGCAGCCGCCCGGCCAGGAGCGGCAGCGGCGGGCTCAGCGGCGTTGCTCATCCTGCTCGGTGTACTTGCGTTTGCCGGTCCCAACCGTGCACATGCGGCATCGCCTGCCGATACGACCGCGCAGCCAGGTACAACCTCGTTTGAGCGGATCAAGCAATCCGGCAAGATCCGCCTTGGCTATATCGAAGGCGCGCAGCCGTTCGCGTGGAAAGATGCTGCCGGGCAGCCGACGGGATTCACGGTGATGCTGTGCCTGAAGGTAGTCGACGCGCTACGAAGCGACCTCGGCATGCCTCAGTTGCTGCCCCAATGGGTGCCGCTCTCTCTGGATGAGCGCCAGAGCGCACTGGAGACGCATCGCGTCGATCTCCTCTGCGGCGAAAACGATACTCTTTCAGCGCGCAAACAGGTGGCATTCTCGATCCCGGTCTACCCCGGCGGCATTGGTGTGCTGGTGCGCCGCGACTCATCACAGGGTCTAAGAGACCTCCTGAGCGGCGCGCAGGGCGGCGTGTTCTGGCGGGCTTCGCCTTCGCAGATTCTCTCGCAGCAGACAATTGCGGTCATTGCAGGATCCGATGCCGAGAAATGGGTGCGCAGCAGGCTGACTGAGCTTCGGATTGACGCCAGGATCGTGACGGTGCCCGATGTCACGGCGGGCATTCTGAGTATTTTGAATCGCAATTCAAACGCCTTCTTCGCCGAACGGGCGTTGCTGGTTGCCCTCGCGAGAATCAATCCGGCGTCTGACAGCCTAATGGTGCTTGATCGTCGCTTCACCTTTTCGCCGATCGCGATTGCCGTGCCGCGTGGGGACGAAGATCTGCGACTACTGGTGGATCGAACGCTGAGTCGTCTCTTCCTTTCGGAAGATCTGCGTGCCGTGTACGGTTCGTGGTTCGGGCCGATGGACGGGAGAATGGAGGCGTTTTTCCGCCAGAGTGCGATTCCGGGATAAGACGGCCTAGCCCTTTTTCGTGTTCTTGACCAGGGTGGCGCGATGGGGTCATCGGTAAAGCGCCACTCCTGAGCGGTAGCGGGCGAGCAGGGTTGCGCTGGCGCTTTTGTTCGACTCCATCGCAATCGAGATCGTGAGGGCGGCATGAAAAGAATTGCGCTTTTGCTGGTACCGGGCTCACTCGCCATCACGGTTTCTGCCGCCTACGCCCAGAGTAGCGTAACGCTTTACGGCGTAATTGATGAGGCGTTTCAGTTCGTCCATAGCGCGGACGCCGAAGGCAACAATCTTTACCGTATGCAGGGCAACAATCAGCAAAGCCCAAAGTGGGGATTGAAGGGGGCGGAGGAACTCGGCGGCGGCCTGAAAGTGATCTTCCAGGTGGAAACGGTTTCGATGTCAACAACGGTACCGCAGGGCAGGCGCCTGCTTGGCCACCAGGCGTATGTGGGCCTGACCGACCGTATGTACGGTACGTTGACGTTCGGTCGTCAGTACGATCCGGTAGTCGACATGGTGCAGCCGCTTACCGCGGATAACGCGTGGGGCAGTACATTTTCAACGCCGGGTGATGTCGACAACAACGACAACAGCTCGCGCACGAACAATGCGGTCAATTAACTCTCGCCGCAGTGGGCGCGGGCGTCGCCGCGAGAACGGTGGCGCCGGGCGCAATGAGCACGTTGCCTCCCTTGGTATTCGTCGTTGATGGCGATGAGCATGAACGCAATGCCCTGTGCCGCCTGCTGCGCTCGCACGGGTACTTCGTGCAAGGTTTCGAAAGCGCTAGCGCCTTCAGGCGGAGCGCGGATCTCACACAAGCGCCAGCCTGCGTTTTGCTCGACCTCCGGCTGGCCCACTCGTGGAAACTCGACGTCCCTGACCTGTTGGACCAAGGTCTCATTGACCGGCCTGAAGTTCAGGTGTCTTATCGTACGGGGAAGCTTGACGTGTCCGGAACCTGGTCCACACCAGCGGAAACTCCACACGAGTCGTTCGCTTGCCCCGGCCGAACTTTACGCTTGGGCTGCGCGTACCTCGTCTCCGACAGGCGGGTCTGTTTCGGCCTCAGGTAAGCATGACTTCGCGATATTCAAGCAGGTTGCGTTTTAGCTCCATGTTGTTGCTTTCGTTTTGCTGATGTTCCTGTCGACGTCCAAACCATCCGGGCCGCGAACCACGCACGCAACGGACGGTTTTGTGACCGTCAGGACAGTCTCCCGGCCCGCGTCAACCAACCGCCGGAAGGAGTGGCCATGAACAACTGGAAAGTCCGGGGAGCGACAGCCTTATGCTTATGGCTGGGTTTG
>Ga0207816_1000287_pt1 | contig 11638 bp, 11 predicted proteins | sample LuqExpMetageno10_FD_187768 | JGI IMG/M metagenome (GOLD analysis project Ga0207816, IMG submission 187768) | Tropical forest soil microbial communities from Luquillo Experimental Forest, Puerto Rico - Sample 10 (SPAdes) | ecosystem: Environmental > Terrestrial > Soil > Tropical forest ... | reverse complement strand
CGCGGCGGCCGCCAGCATTTCACGTTCTCGAAGGTCATGGCGTGGGTTGCGTTCGACCGCGCCATCAGATCGGCGGAAAAATTCGGGCTGCCCGGGCCGATCGATCACTGGCGCGAACTGCGCGCGACGATCCACGCCACCATTTGCGAGCGCAGCTTCAACAAGGGTCTGAACTCCTTCACGCAGATCTATGGCGGCACCGATCTCGACGCCAGCCTGCTGCTCATGCCGCTGGTCGGCTTCCTGCCGGCTCAGGATCCGCGCATCGCGGGCACGGTCGCGGCGATCGAGCGCGACCTCATGTGCGAAGGTTTCGTGATGCGCTATCGCACCACCGATTTCAACGACGGGCTGCCGCCGGGCGAAGGCACCTTCCTCGCGTGCAGCTTCTGGATGGTCGACAACCTGGCCCTGCAAGGCCGCATGGATGACGCGCGCCGCATGTACGAGCGCCTGCTCTCGCTCGCCAACGACGTGGGATTGCTCGCCGAGGAATATGACCCCATTGCGGGGCGCCTCGTCGGCAACTTCCCGCAGGCGTTCTCGCACGTGGCGCTCGTGCATACGGGTCTGAACCTCATGCGGCACGAGCAGGACATGGCGAAGGAAACGGGACATCCCGTCGCCGACGGCGCGTCGGCCGAGCCAGCTGTTGCATCCGCGTCGTAATTGTTCGAAAGCGCCTGGATGTTTTCGCGCGCTGGGGTACACTAGAGTTGCTGCGTCGCACAATGACGGGGCCGGATAGTCTGACTGATTTGACCGAGCGACTGCCCGCGCCGCCTGGCAACGGGGCGAACGCGTGTGCCGCCTTGCAGCGCGCCTGCAGCCGATCACGGCCAGGCGCATGCGGGTCTGCCCGCGCTAAAGCCCCCCGGATGGCGGCCGATAAACAACCTGACTGAATCACTGACCGACCAACCCTAACCGGCCCGCATCTGCTCCGCGCCTCACCCGCGCGCGACCCGGGTGCGAACCGCCCCTTGAAGATGCCGGAGCGCCCATGCTCTATCAAATCCGTGAATTCCAGCGCGCTTTGCTGAGCCCGCTGACCGCCTGGGCCCAGGCCGCCTCGAAATCGTTCTCGAATCCGTCGAGCCCGTTTTCGCTCGTCCCGGGCGCCACGCGCCTCGCCGCAGGCTACGAGCTGCTCTATCGCCTTGGCAAGGACTACGAGAAGCCTGAGTTCAACCTTCGCCAGATCGTGAAGGACGGCTTCAACATTCCGATCGTCGAGCAGACCATCGTCGAGAAGCCATTCTGCCGCCTGCTGCGCTTCAAGCGCTACGCCGACGACAGCGGGGCCGTGGCCGCGCTCAAGGACGAACCCGTCGTGCTCGTATGCGCACCGCTCTCGGGCCATCACTCGACGCTGCTGCGCGACACCGTGCGCACGCTGCTGCAGGACCACAAGGTGTACATCACCGACTGGATCGACGCGCGCATGGTGCCGCTCGAAGCCGGCCCGTTCCACCTCGACGACTACGTCGCGTACATCCAGGACTTCATCCGCCATATCGGCGCGAAGAACCTGCACGTGGTGTCCGTCTGCCAGCCCACGGTGCCCGTGCTCGCGGCCATCTCGCTCCTGGCGAGCCGCGGCGAGGACACCCCGCTCACGATGACGATGATGGGCGGCCCGATCGACGCGCGCCGCAGCCCCACCGCCGTCAACTCGCTCGCCACCGAACACTCGCTCGACTGGTTTGCGAACAACGTGATCCACCCCGTGCCGGCCAACTACCCGGGCGAAGGGCGCGAGGTGTACCCGGGCTTCCTGCAGCACGCGGGTTTCGTCGCGATGAATCCGGGCCGCCACACCACCGCGCACTGGGACTTCTACAAGAGCCTGCTGCGTGGCGACGAAGAGGACGCCGAAGCACATCGCCAGTTCTACGACGAATACAACGCGGTGCTCGACATGGCCGCCGAGTACTACCTGGATACCATCCGGACCGTGTTCCAGGAGTTCAGTCTCGCTGAAGGCACGTGGGACGTCGCCGGCGAGCGCGTGCGCCCGCAGGACATTCGCGACACGGCGCTCTTCACGATCGAAGGCGAACTCGACGACATTTCCGGCGCGGGCCAGACGCGCGCCGCGCACGATCTGTGCACGGGCATTCCCGAGGCGGAAAAGCATCATCTGACCGCCGAGAAATGCGGCCACTACGGCATCTTCTCGGGCCGCCGCTGGCGCACGATCATCTACCCGCAGCTGCGCGATTTCATTCGCCAGCACCAGCAGGCCGCCGGCCAAACGGGCACGCAGCCATCCGCTCGCGGCCGCTCCGCGCAAGACGCCGTCGCCTGACGAGGTCGCGCGCTTCACTCGAGCGCAACACAACTCGCGCGCCGTCCCAGGACGGCGCGCGGCGTTTGTAGCGCATGAAACGACTTCGCGAATTCGCCGCGCGTGACTTGTGTGTTACTTGCGCATGAGATACGCGAGCAGCATTTCCGTATTGAGCTGGATGATTTCCGCACGCTCGGCGGCCGTACTGAAGTCGCGACCGAGCGTAGCGTTGAGCGTGTAGCGGTTCGAAACGATGTAGTAGCCCATGCCCGAAAGCGTGACATAGAGCCGCAACGGATCGACGCTCGGGCGGAACAGCCCCGCCGACTCACCGCGCGTGAGGATCGAGCCGAGCGTCGCCACGATCGGCGAGATCATCTCGCGAATTCGTGTGGACTTCTGCATATATCGCGCCTCGTGCAGGTTCTCGTTGTTCACGAGCCGCAGCAGTTCGGGATTGTCGCGATAGTAGTCCCACACGAAATGCGCGAGCCGCGTGATCGCCTCGACGGGCGCGAGCCCTGCGAGATCGAGTGCGCGCTCCGCTTCGTTGAGCGCGCCGAAGGCGTGCTCCAGTACTGCAGTGAACAGTTGCTCCTTGCTGCCGAAGTAGTAATAGAGCATGCGTTCGTTGGTTTCCGCGCGTCGCGCGATCTGGTCGACGCGTGCGCCGAACAGGCCGCCATTGGCGAATTCTTCCGCCGCGGCGAGCAGAATGCGGCGGCGCGTGCCTTCAGGATCTCTTTTGATTTTTGGCTGATTCATGGTGGCAGGATCTCGTTAAGCCGCGTTGTCCGGTTTACGCTGTCGGGCAGTACGACGCCGGGCCTCTCCTCACCCTGGTATCGACAACGTTGTGCGGGGCGCGCCAGGTTAATGGACAGACACCCTCCGACCTACGGTCTTGCGTTCCTTCTTGTTTGTTTGATGTCGTTGCGAACCGACATCGTTCTTCCCCCTGTCTGCCTCATGCAAGGCACGTTGCCTGCCGTGCCCGGCATGTACCGCTTACGTCTATTGATTTCCCCTGCACTGCACGGTGCTTCGCATTAAGCGTTTTGATTATGGCACATGGTCCGCCGATGGCAATCCGGGAAATCGGCGATAATGCAAGCTTTGGCGCTGTGCGTGTGCGCCCTGTCCGGTCAAGCGCGAGGCCCTCTTCGCTCGAGGTCACGCCGCCGACCGGCCCGCCCAGATGTAGCGAACGTGAACGATCCCAAAACACTCGCAGATCGCATCGAAGATCTGCTGCCCCAGACCCAATGCACGAAGTGCGGCTATGACGGCTGCCGGCCCTACGCCGAAGCCGTCGCAGCCGGCAACGCGAATTACAACCAGTGCCCGCCCGGCGGCGCTGAAGGCGTTGCGCGTCTCGCGAGCCTGCTCGGCAAACCCGTCATTCCCATCAATCCGGACAACGGCCTGGAGCGTCCGCGCCCGGTCGCGTTCATCGACGAACAACTGTGCATCGGCTGCACGCTGTGCATGCAGGCCTGCCCTGTCGACGCGATCGTTGGCGCTCCCAAGCAGATGCACACCATCGTCAAGGATCAGTGCACGGGCTGCGATCTGTGCGTCGCGCCCTGCCCGGTCGACTGCATCGCAATGATTCCTGTTACGGGCGAAGCGACCGGCTGGGATGCATGGACGCAGCAGCAGGCCGATGAAGCCCGCGTGCGTCATGACCGGCGTCTCGCGCGCCAGACAGCCGAGCGCAACGCGGCCGAGGCGCGCGCCGCGGCACGGCGCGCCGCAACGCACGCGCAAGCGCAGCCGGGCGCGCCGGCAGAGGTCACGGCTACGCAGCCGAGCGCTACGCAGCCGGCAAGCGCCTCTGTCGACGACGCCGAAGCGAAGAAGAAAGCGATCATCCAGGCGGCGCTCGAACGCGCGCGCCGCAAGAAGGCCGAGATGACCGAACAGGGTATGGGACCGCGCAACGTCGAGCACGTGAGCGCCGACGTGCAGGCGCAGATCGACGCCGCCGAGGCGCGCCGCAAGCGCATCGGCATCGACCCCGACGCATCGGCCGGGAACGGCGAAAAGCACGACGCGCCACACGACGGCGACGATCAATCCGCGCGCTAGCGAACCGCCGCGCACCGCACTGCAAACGGCCCACGTACAACGAGCATGAACGCCACCAAGCGCCGCGCCATCTACGAAACGCTGCACAGCCTCGATCCGCATCCCACCACCGAGCTGGAGTTCAGCACGCCGTTCGAACTCCTGATTGCCGTGATGCTCTCCGCACAGGCTACGGACGTCTCGGTGAACAAGGCCATGCGCAGGATGTTCCCGGTCGCCAATACACCGGCAACGGTGCTCGCGCTCGGCGAGGAAGGCGTGGCCGACTACATCAAGACGATCGGCCTCTATCGCACGAAGGCGAAGAACGTCATCGCGACCTGCCGCATCCTCATCGAGCAATACGCGAGCGACGTGCCGCAAACGCGCGAGGCGCTCGAAGCCTTGCCCGGCGTCGGGCGCAAGACGGCGAACGTCGTGCTCAACACCGCGTTCGGCCAACCGACCATCGCCGTCGACACGCATATCTTTCGGGTTGCGAACCGAACGGGACTCGCGCCCGGCAAGGATGTGCGCGCCGTCGAAATCGCGCTCGAGAAGTTCACGCCGCCCGAGTTCCGCCAGGACGCGCATCACTGGCTCATCCTGCATGGCCGCTATGTGTGCAAGGCGCGCCGGCCAGAGTGCTGGCATTGCGTGATCGAGCCGCTGTGCGAGTTCAAGCCGAAGACGCCGCCGCCGGAGCTCTGAGCGGGCACGCACCCCCGGGCGTAAAATGAACGATCCAGGCGTCGCAGCGCGAAGCTGCACGACTCCGCTTCACCGATACCACTGACTCGAGATGTTCAATCCCAGCCGCGACGAAGTCCGCCGCTTTTTCACCGAGACCTGGCGCAAGCAGCGCGCGGGCGAAATCCTCACGCCGCTCGAGGCGATTGCCGCCGACTGGATCGTGGAGCACCCCGAATATCACGCCGAACTCGCCGATGCCGACGCGGCCGCCGCGCAGGACTACTCGCCCGAGCGTGGCCAGAGCAATCCGTTCCTGCATCTGTCGATGCACCTCGCGATCAGCGAGCAGCTCTCGATCGATCAGCCGCCGGGCATCCGCGCGGCGCACGACCGGCTCGCGGCACGCCTTGGCTCCACGCACGACGCGCAGCACGCGATCATGGAGTGCCTTGGCGAAACGATCTGGGAAGCGCAACGCACGAACACACCACCCGATACCGACGCTTATCTCATGCGCATCGAGCGGCGCGCTTCACGCGACTGAACGCGCGACTGAAGCGAGACGCCACAACAAACACCCCGCGACAGCCTCGCCGAAGACGAGGCCCACGCGGGGTGATGCACATGATGCGGCCCGCATGAAGCGCGCCGCGCCCAGGCTTATTTCTTGTTGACGAGGTCGCCCTTGAGCGACTCGATGTACGCGGCGAGATCCTTCATGTCGTTCTGCGAGAGGCTCTGCACCTGTGCCTGCATGATCGGATTGTTGCGCCCGAGATGCGGATTGCCGGTACCCATCTGGTACTGGCGCAGCGCCCAGTAGATGTAGTCGGCGTGCTGGCCGGCGAGCTTCGGATATTCGGGGCTCACGGGCTTGTTCAGGCCCGGTCCGTGACAGGCCGCGCAGTTATGGCTGTCGGCGAGGACTTTGCCGTTGGAGGCGTCAGCGGCGTGCGCGGGGTGGAGTGCGAGCGCGGCGGCCAGCGCAAGCGCCGCGCCAGCCAGCTTGAAGGTTGCACCGGCAATCGAGGGCACAGCCGTATAGGGCTTGTTCATGTGTTCTCCACCTGCCGGTTATCTGTTCGGATTGTCTTTCGACGCGGCCGTTTGCGACGCGTAGTAGGCCGCGATATCGGCAATGTCCTGCTCGGTGAGCGAGGACACGATGGCGTGCATCGTCTCGAAATGCCGGTCGCCCTTCTTGTAGCCGAGCAACGCGTTCATGATGTACTGCGCGTTCTGGCCGCCCAGGATGGGCACGTGATAGACCTCTGGATAAGCGGTGCGGTAGTCGGGAATACCATGACAGCCGATACACATCGCCACCTTGTCCTGACCCGCCTTCGCGTTGCCCACGACGTCCGCGTGAGCCGTGACCGCGAAGCACGCCAGCATGGTTATTGCGCCCGCGACGACGTGCTTGCCGACAATTTTTTTCATAGCATCCAACCTGGCTTGAGGGGATTCGAACGCCCGAACCGCAGGCCACGGCCTGCGCCGCATTACTGCTGTTTTACTTTTGGGGTCGCCGTGCAGGCCGAAAAAAATCGGTCCGAGTATACCGCGACGCCGCGCCGGCCGTCCACCGGCCGCGCCACGCCTGGCGGGCCTCGGAGAGCGTGGCAGGGCTCTGCAGCGGCCCCGGAGTGGCCCCTCAGTGGCCATCCAGCACCGTTTCGCGGCGGTCTGCCCGGAGGCAACCCGGAGGAACCCTGGCGCGCGCACAAGCGTGAGCACGAGAGTCGCTCGCATGCGCCAAAGCGGCCGTGGCCCGGCACCGTTGCCCTCGCGACCCTGCCCCAAAGAGCGGACCCAACGATACGCGAGGCCCCGCCGACGCAACACCCCATGTGACTTATACTTGGTTTTTTTCCCCAGCGAGCGGATTCACCATGCGCGCCACGCGTTTCGAAGGCTCTTCGCAGTACGTCGCCACCGACGACCTCAAGCTCGCGGTCAACGCCGCGATCACGCTGAAACGCCCGCTGCTCATCAAGGGCGAGCCCGGCACCGGCAAGACGATGCTGGCCGAGGAAGTCGCGGCGGCGCTGGACATGCCCCTCATGCAGTGGCACATCAAGTCCACCACGAAGGCGCAGCAAGGGCTCTACGAATACGACGCGGTGTCGCGCCTGCGCGACTCGCAGCTCGGTGACGAACGCGTGAAGGACATCGCCAACTACATCGTGAAAGGCGTGCTGTGGCAGGCGTTCGAGTCCGAGGAACAGAGCGTGCTTCTCATCGACGAGATCGACAAGGCCGACATCGAATTCCCGAACGACCTCTTGCGCGAGCTCGACCGCATGGAGTTCTACGTGTACGAGACGCGCCAGCTCATCAAGGCGAAGCAGCGTCCGCTCGTCATCATCACGTCGAACAACGAGAAGGAGCTGCCCGACGCCTTTCTGCGCCGCTGCTTCTTCCACTACATCAGCTTTCCCGATCCGGCCACGATGCAGCGCATCGTCGAGGTGCACTATCCCGGCATCCGCAAGGAGCTGCTCAACGCGGCCATGGAAAGCTTCTTCGAACTGCGCAACGTCGCGGGCCTGAAGAAGAAGCCGTCTACGTCCGAACTGCTCGACTGGCTCAAGCTCCTGCTCGCCGAAGAGATTCCGCCCTCGGCGCTGCGCGCGGTCGACGGCTCGAAGTCCATGCCGCCGCTCGCCGGTGCGCTGCTCAAGAACGAGCAGGACATGACGCTGTTCGAGCGCCTCATCTACATGAACCGTCACAACCGTTGACAGGAACCCCGCGCGCGAAAGCCGGAGACACCGCATGCTGATCGACTTCTTCTACACGCTGCGCGACGCGAAGCTGCCGGTTTCCGTGAAGGAGTACCTCACGCTCGTCGAGGCGCTCAAGGCGCGCGTGATCGCGCCCTCGCTCGACGACTTCTACTACCTCGCGCGCATGACGCTCGTGAAGGACGAGCAGTACTTCGACCGCTTCGACCAGGCGTTTGGCGCATACTTTCGCGGCATCGAAAAGAAGTCCGAACTCGCCTTCGAGATTCCCGAAGACTGGCTCAAGAAGCGTCTCGAGCGCGACTTCACACCCGAGCAGCGCGCGCAGATCGAAGCGATGGGCGGGCTCGACAAGCTCATGGAGCGCCTGAAGGAACTCTTCGAAGAGCAGAAGGAGCGCCACGAAGGCGGCAGCAAGTGGATCGGCACGGGCGGCACCTCGCCGTTCGGCAACGGCGGCTACAACCCCGAGGGCATCCGCATTGGTGGCGAAGGCGGCCAGCGCAGCGCCGTGAAGGTGTGGGACGCGCGGGCGTATCGCGACTACGACGACCAGGTCGAGATCGGCACGCGCAATATCAAGGTCGCGTTGCGTCGCCTGCGCCGCTTTGCGCGCGAAGGCGCGGCCGAGGAACTCGATCTCGGCGACACGATCCGCAGCACCGCGGCGAATGCGGGCTGGCTCGACCTCAAGATGGTGCCCGAGCGCCACAACAACGTGAAGGTGCTGATGCTGCTCGACGTGGGCGGCTCGATGGACGATCACATCAAGCGCACCGAAGAGCTGTTCTCGGCGGCCAAGGCCGAGTTCAAGCATCTGGAGTTCTACTACTTCCACAACTGCGTGTACGACTACCTGTGGAAGAACAACCGCCGCCGCCACGCAGAGCGCACACCCACGTGGGACCTGCTCCACAAGTTCACGCCCGACTACAAGCTCATTTTCGTGGGCGACGCCACCATGAGTCCGTATGAGGTGCTCCAGCCGGGCGGCTCGGTCGAGTACAACAACCCCGAAGCGGGCGCCGTATGGCTGCGCCGCCTCGCCGACCAGTTCCCGCATTTCGCCTGGCTCAATCCCGAGCCCGAGCGACTATGGGAGTACCGCCAGTCGGTGTCGATCATCCGCGAGATCCTCGGGCACCGCATGTATCCGCTCACCGTCGCCGGCCTCGAAACGGCCATGCGCGTGCTGAGCAAGTAGGCGCCAGCACCCCCGCCCTTTCCGCTTTGTCGAGGCGGCGCGTGCCTGGGAGTGTCACCAGGCCGCGCCGCCCGGACTCGCTATCTCTCGCCATCTCTACGCAAAATCTGGAGACCCCCCGCATGACCGCCCCCTCTTCCCCCGACCTGCCCGTGAGATTCCGGCCGGGACCGTTGCGGCCCTTCGCCGACACCTCGGTCGCCACGATCGTGGCAGGCTTCGTCGCGATGATGACCGGCTACACCAGCTCGCTCGTGCTGATGTTCCAGGCCGGCCAGGCCGCGCATCTGTCCGACGCGCAGATCTCCTCGTGGATCTGGGCGCTTTCCATCGGCATGGCCTTGACCACGATCGGGTTGTCGCTGTGGTTCCGCGCGCCCATCGTGGTCGCGTGGTCCACGCCGGGCGCGGCGCTGCTCATCAGCTCGCTGCCGCACGTGCCCTATGCCGAGGCGATCGGCGCGTACATCGTCTGCGCCGTGCTGCTCACGGCAGTGGGCCTCACCGGCTGGTTCGACACGCTCATGAAGCGCATTCCCGCGGGCATCGCGGCGGCGCTGCTCGCGGGCATCCTGTTCGAGATCGGCATCGAGATCTTCCACGCCGCGCAGGTCCAGACGCCGCTCGTGCTCACGATGTTCTTCGGCTATCTGATCGCGAAGCGCATCGTGCCGCGCTACGCGATCGTGGCGACGCTCGCGATCGGCATCGCCGCCGCCGCCGTGCTCGGACTGCTCGACTTCAGCCACTTCCGCGTGGCGGTGGCGAAGCCCGTGTTCACCATGCCGGCGTTCTCGCTCACGGCGGTGGTGAGCATCGGCATTCCGCTCTTCGTCGTGGCGATGGCTTCGCAGAACGTGCCCGGCATCGCCGTGCTGCGCGCCGACGGCTACGACCACACGGCAGCGCCTTCCTCGCCGCTCATCGCCACCACGGGTCTCGCCTCGCTCGTGCTCGCGCCGTTCGGCTCGCATGGCGTGAATCTCGCGGCCATCACCGCGGCGATCTGCACCGGCCCGCACGCGCACGAAGACCGCACGAAGCGCTACATGGCGGCCGTGTGGTGCGGCATCTTCTACCTGATCGCGGGCACCTTCGGCGCGACCATCGCGGCGCTCTTCGCGGCGTTTCCGCAGGCGCTCGTGGTTTCCATCGCGGCGCTCGCGCTGTTCGGCTCGATCATGAGCGGCCTCACCAACGCCATGCAGAACCCCAGGGAGCGCGAAGCCGCGCTCATCACCTTCATGGTGACCGCCTCGGGGCTCACGCTGCTCTCCATCGGCGCGGCGTTCTGGGGGCTCGTGGCGGGCGTCATTACCCAGTTCGCACTGAGCACGCGGCGCACCTGAGGCTCCCGGTGCGCCCGGCACGACGCGTGCGGGGCGCCTCGCGAGCGTCGTGACCGCGTCAAACGCAACGCCCGGCGTTTCCGCCATAAAATGACGGTATGCGCCGCGCCGACCCGCGCGGCAAAGCGCGCCGTCTCCGGTTTCCCGCCCTGCCCGCGCGCACCGTACGACGGCCGCAGCGCCCTTTTTGCGTTCCGCCCGGCGCGTCTCAGGTTCACGCCTGAAGCGCACCGTCCGTTCAACTCTCACCGATGCAGGCGCGCACGCGCCCACAAGGCCTGACATGACTACCGCACTCGACCAGCTCAAGCAGTACACCACCGTCGTCGCCGATACGGGCGACTTCCAGCAATTCGTGCAGTACAAGCCGCAGGACGCGACCACCAACCCGTCGCTCATCCTCAAGGCGGTCCAGAAGGCCGAGTACCGCCCGCTGCTCGAAAAAACCGTGCGCGATCATGCGAGCGAATCGCTCGAGTCGATCATCGACCATCTGCTGATCGCGTTCGGCACCGAAATCCTCAAGATCATTCCGGGCCGCGTCTCGACCGAAGTGGACGCGCGCCTGTCGTTCGACACGAAGAAGTCGATCGACAAGGCGCATCACATCATCGACCTGTACAAACAGGTCGGCATCCCGCGCGAGCGCGTGCTGATCAAGCTCGCGTCGACGTGGGAAGGCATCCGCGCCGCCGAAGTACTGCAGAAGGACGGCATCAAGTGCAACATGACGCTGCTGTTCTCGCTGGCGCAGGCTGTCGCCGCCGCCGAAGCGGGCGCGCAGCTGATCTCGCCGTTCGTCGGCCGCATCTACGACTGGTACAAGAAGAGCGCGGGCAGCAACTGGGACGAAGCGCGCGACGGCGGCGCGAACGATCCGGGCGTGCAGTCGGTGCGCCGCATCTACGCGTACTACAAGAAGTTCGGTTATCCGACGGAAGTGATGGGCGCGAGCTTCCGCACGACAAGCCAGATTCTCGAACTCGCCGGCTGCGATCTGCTGACCATCAGCCCCGATCTGCTGCAAAAGCTGCAGGACAGCACGGACAAGATCGAGCGCAAGCTGTCGCCGGAAGCGAGCAAAAGCGCCGACATCGAGCGCGTGCCGACGGACGAAGCGTCGTTCCGCTTCCTCGTCAACGACGACGCGATGGCGACCGAAAAGCTCTCCGAAGGTATCCGCGTGTTCGCCGCGGATGCGGTCAAGCTCGAAAAAGCGATCGAAGCGCTGCGCTAAGCCGCCCTCCTGCTTTCATTACGCAAAACGCGCGCAGCCCGCAAG
>Ga0207816_1000286_pt1 | contig 11655 bp, 13 predicted proteins | sample LuqExpMetageno10_FD_187768 | JGI IMG/M metagenome (GOLD analysis project Ga0207816, IMG submission 187768) | Tropical forest soil microbial communities from Luquillo Experimental Forest, Puerto Rico - Sample 10 (SPAdes) | ecosystem: Environmental > Terrestrial > Soil > Tropical forest ... | reverse complement strand
ACCCTTTCCACTTTCTTTCTCTTTTCGTCCATCTCCAGCCTGATCCAAAACGCACTCGATTTCCCACCAGAGAAAGTTCGTACCTTTGACACCTATTTGCGGATTGGCCGCGCTTATCGCGCGTACGGAAAACCGGGTGGTTGGGTCATTCAACCGGAGCCGATCTGGGGCAACATCGATATCAAAAGAGACGATTTCGAATTCATGGCGAAGCATCGCCGCCCCGGCGATCCTGGAAATGATCCAGACGAAATATCCAGCAAAGGCTACTTCTGCGCGCACGTAACGATGCAACAATCCGGAAAATCTTTCCGAGTGATGCATGCCGGTTCACATGCTTTGCCCAGAGGCTCTGTTGTTGTTTGCCCTGAAGGACAATCTACTTTTGGCGGCTGAGATGCCGCCGATTTTGGTCCTTACGCAAACCCTCTTTGCCGGATGACATCCTGCAAGCGCCGCCGCGGCGAGGGTTTGGCGTCTTGCTCCGCATAGCCAAGGCGGAAGAGAAAGGCGATATCATCGCCATCTTCACCCGTTCCCTGCGCCGCCGCGATCTCCCCGATCTCTTTGGCGTAGCTGTTGCGGCGGCCCTGAACAAAATCGCGATCCATGATCTCGATCGGCGCATTCATCGGCTGCATGGCGAGCCCGGCCATGGCCGCCGCGATATGCAGCATCTGCCAGTTCGCGCCAGTGGCGATGGCGCTGTCCGTGGTCAAACGGTCCGGCATGAAGAACACGCCATAAGCCGGCGCGGTTGCCACCTGCACCTTATCCGTCGCATCGAGCCAATATTTGTCGGCCGTGATCTGATCCTGATCCGGCAACATCTTGGCCATGGCAGTCACCGCCGGTGAAAGTCCTGCCGCATCCACGGCAACACCATCGCGATGCGCCTCGATCTCCCGGCGCCCCGTCCGCATCCAGCGCCCGCTATCCCGGCTCATCTCGCGATCAGCAATGAAACGGACGGTGGCATCGACAATCACATCGCCCATCGCTTTGACGGCGCCGGGATCGGTGACGAAATAGGCAAAGCCATAGGATTTGAGGAAGCTCGCCGGGATGGGACGATCCTTCAGATAAGCGCCGCGATGGGTGTGGCGTTTGGCCAGCGCGGCCATTTCCTGCCGCCGGTCTTCATGCGCCCGGGACTGGCCGCTCAGCAAAAGCTGCTCGCAGATCCGTGTCATGCGAGGCGGCGGATTGGGCGTCAGCGGCTTGTCTTCAATATCCGGCAGCGGAACCTCCGGGGAATGCCCCGCCGCGATACCAAGATTGTAAAGCGCACAGCCGAGGCTGACATAAAGCTCGCGCCGGAAGGGATCGGCGGCACCGAGATTGCGGGAAAGATCGGCATAAACGGTGATCGAATCTTCGTGCGGCTCGAACAGCCAAGGCTGGGTGTTGTGCGCCGAGGCGGCCAGGATCGCAGCGTGCAGAGGCCGCGTTGGACCTTCGCCGGGATGGCCTTGCCCTTCCGACCAAGCCTCATAGGCGGGACCTTTGCCGATGCTGAGCGCGCCTCTGTCCCAAGCACGATAGCCCAAGGCCGCCAATACGGCAGCACCAGCGCCGCCAGCGATCATCGTCCGTCGCGAAACCATCGCATCCTCCGGAATGACGCCGCAGCCTAGCCCAAACCGGGAGGCAAAAAAACAAAGCCCGCCGGAGGGCGGGCTTTGCACAAACAAAGATGCCGGGCCGCTTAGAAGCGGTAGCTGGCTCCCAGGCTGAAGATCGCCTGCTGTTGCTTGGAGCCGAACTTGCCGTTGAAATCGGCCTGCAGGCTGAGGGCGTTGTCGAGCTTGGCATCAAGGCCCAGCTTGAGCACGCCGGAGAACTTATCCAGCGTCGCCGCCGGGGCGTTGAAGCTGGTGTTGGAGAAATTGATCAGCGACATCGTCACATCAGGCACGCCTTCGGTGCCGTTCACCTGCGCACCAACATACGCATGCGGCTTCAAAGAAAGGCCGCTTTCGGTGGTGAAGACATGGCTGAGGCGGACGCCGGCGTCATAATAAGCGGTGGTCTGCTCGCCATGGATGCCTTGAAGGTTGAGATTGCCTGCACCGGTTTCCGTGAACGGACCATAGCTCACGAAGGCATAAGCCACTTTGGCCAAGGGCGTGAGATCACCACCCAAGAGCGGCGCGGTGACCTGGAAGGTGAAGCCGCCGCCAGTGTTGTTCATGCTGGAGGTCGCCGTGCTGGAAAGCCCGGCATCACGCGAGATGTCGCTCTTGTTGGCGAGATAGAAGCCATTGAGATCGACGCCGATCATCGAACCACCCGCATGCAGCGTCAGGGCCGCAAAGAAGCCGTCGGTATCGGCCGCCGTCTTGCCGCCAGCCACGCCGATGCGGTTGGTGGTGTAAGCCGCCGCCAAATTCAGCGAACCGTCCTTGCTGAAGGTGTAGCCGAGGCCGCCGATCACGCCGTAGCTGTGGCCATTGAAGGCCTCAGCGCCGCTGCCGGCATCGACATGATTGGTGCCGCCGAAGCCCTGGACCCAAGTCGACCAGCCTCTGCAGGTGGCGTTCCGGTCATTGCAGCGGTCAAACGCGGCATGATCAACCGCGATGTCGTTCATGACATGGGTGTTTTCGAGCGTCTCGGTGATGACATCGCCATAAACCTGGCCCGAGGTCTTCGGAACCACCAAAGCGTCCACTTCGGTGGTCGAGGGATAGGTGACGCCATAAGCTACATCGCCGCTGACGCCGCTATAGGTGGTGAAGGCACCGGAAACCGAACTGGCCGTCAGGATCGGCGTGTTATAGGCGAACTGGCCATAAGAACCGGTTTCCGCGGTCAGCGTGAACTTGCCGGCCAGCGTTGCCGCGCCGCCCACCGTGAGAACCGAAGAACCGGCCGTCGAAATCTCGCTGGTGAGCGTGCCGGTCTGGGTATAGGTGCCGCCGACCACCATATTGGTGACCGCACCATTCCCAACCAGCACAGTACCCGCGTTGGTCAGGTTGCCGCCAATGGAGCCGTAACCGGTGAGGGTGCCGCTGCTCGAAACAGTCACCGCGCCGCTCACCTTGGCTGTGGTATGCGAGGAATCGCCGATCTGCAGCACACCGCTCGAAACGGTGGTGAGGCCGGTATAGGTGTTGACGGCATTCAAGGTCAGCGTTTTCGAACCGGCCTGCTTCACGGCGCCGGTCCCGGAAATCACGCCGTTGTAGATGTAATTGGTATCGCTGCGGGAGAAAGACAGCGTGCCATTGTCGGTGATCGCAGTGCTGGTCGTGCCAAGCGAACCGGCCGACGATGAGCTGCCGTATTGCAACGTGCCGCCGCTGATCACGATGGCCCCGGTGAAGCCCGAGCTATCGGCCGTGAGGATTTCGGTGCCGCCGGAGATCGTGAAGGTGCCGGTGCCGGTGATCGTGCCGGCATAGGTGGAGCCGGAGGTCAGCGTCAGATTCTTGGCACCAGTGTTGACAACGGCCGTGGTGGCCGTGCCAGCCAGGGACTTGATCGTCAGACCGGTTGCCGTGATGGCCGAGAAATCAAAGATGCCGTTGTTGGTGACGGCGCTGCTCGCGCCAAAGGTGCCTGCACCGCTCAGCACCAACGCACCATTCGTGATGGTGGTGGCGCCGGTATAGGTGTTGGCGCCGGTGAAGGTCAGCGTGCCAGTGCCGAGCTGCGTGACGGCGCCGGAGCTCGAAATCACGCCGCTCCAGGTCACATTGTCGGAACGGTCGAAGATCAATTGCGAGTTCGATCCGTTCACCACCGAGGTGGACGCGATCCAGCCAGTGGTGCCGCCATTACCGAGCTGCAGCACAGCACTATAAATGGTGCCATCCGAGCCCGTCGTGCTCGTGAGCGTCGTCGCACCGGTGTAAGTGTTGTTGCCCGTGAGGATCACGGTGCCGTAACCGATCTGCTTCAAGGCGCCGGTGCCGGAGATCACACCAGCATAAGTGACGGCGGTCGTGGCCGTGTTGCCGTCGCCGCGGTTGAGAACCAGCGTGCCGTTGTCGACGATGGAGGTAGAGGCAATCGCAGCCGTGGTGTCAAAAACGCTGGAAGCGATATTCGTCGTGCCGATCTGCAGCGTGCCCGCGCTGATCGTGGTGGTGCCGGTGGACGTGTTCGCAGCTGTGACGATGTATGTGCCGGAGCCCGTCTTCGTCAGCGTGTCCGTGCCCGTGATCGGGGAGGTAACGGACTGCGTGCCAGACGTGACGGGGAAATCGGCAGCGGCAGCCGGCAAAGCCGACACGAGCGCCGCCGCGCTAAAGCAGCATGATGACAGAAGAACACGGCGCAAAAAGCGCTTGGACGACATTGGAGCCCCTCCCTGGGTTTATGTAAGCCAGCTGCGTCCCTTTTATGTGCAAGGTTGCGCAGCCCGGAAACCGGTGGCGGTAACCGGTGTCTAAAGACTGTGGCCTTACTATGGGGCAGGAGCAATGCCCATTCCGTCTGCGTTTCGCCGCAGAAATACCTTTTTCCTAAAAGCGTGCCTATTCCGTCACAGATGCGAGCGGTAACAAGGCGGGCTCCGGGACTGCCGGCAGGAGCGCGCGTTAACGAATATGGCAGCCGCCCAAAGGCAAACTACTCTTGCGGGAAATGCTTTTCGAATACCGCTTTCAGGCTTGGGCGCTCGGCGAGCCCACCCGCGATGGCGCAGATCTTCGGAATGTGGTTCTCGCGCCAGCCCTCGGTACGGCATTCGCGCCAGCGGCTGAACATGGTGGCGTAGATGTCGACAAGCGAGAAGCCGGAGGCGAAGAACCAAGTCTCGCCGGAGACCGCTGCCTCCACCGCTTCCATACGCTCGCGGATGCGCCGCTTGGCCGCCAGCTTCAGGATCGCGGCACCTTTCTGCTCGGCCACAAAGCGCTCGGGATAATCGGCGATCTCCACCGGCGGATAGACTTCCGAGGCCATGAACGCGATCCAGCGCAAGGCTTGCGCATAATCGGGGCTTTCGGCCGGCGGCAGCAATTTGGCTTCGGGATGACGCATCGCGATCAGAATGAGCTGCGCCGCGGTCTCGGTGACGATTTCGCCGGACGGCAGTTTCAGCGCCGGAACCTTGCCGCTGGGATTGAGAGCGCGAAACTCTTCCGAGCGCTGCTCGTCTTTTTCGAGGCTGATCTCGTGGCATTCATAGGGCGCGCCTGCTTCTGCCAGTGCCGCTTCGACGCAAAAAGCACCTGACCCTTTGTCGCCGTAAAGAATGTAGGTCATGGCCGAATCCCAAAAAGAAAAGCCCCGCGAAGATCGCGGGGCCCTTCCAAACGTGCAACGAATTTCTGATCGCGGCGAAAAATTAGCGCGAATAGAATTCGACGATGAGGTGCGGTTCCATCTGGGCGGCGTACGGAACGTCGGCCAGCTTGGGGGTGCGCAGGAATTTGGCGGACTTGCCGGGATCCACTTCCAGATAATCCGGCGTATCACGCTCGGCGGAAGCGGAAGCCTCGATCACCAGAGCCATGTCGCGGGCCTTGGCCGAGAGTTCGACGAGATCGCCTTCACGCAGCTGATAGGAAGCAATGGTGACGCGCTTGCCGTTGACCTTCACATGGCCATGGGAAACGACCTGGCGGGCGGCGAAGGGGGTCGGCGCGAATTTGGCGCGATAGACCAGCGCATCGAGGCGGCGCTCCAAGAGGCCGACCATGTTCTCACCGGTGTCGCCCGGACGGCGGACGGCTTCCTGGTAATAGCGGCGGAACTGACGCTCCGTGATGTTGCCGTAATAGCCCTTCAGCTTCTGCTTGGCCTGCAGCTGGGTGCCGTAGTCCGAGAGCTTCTTGGCGCGACGCTGGCCATGCTGGCCCGGGCCATAAGACCGCTTGTTCACCGGGCTCTTGGGACGGCCCCAAATGCTTTCGCCCATGCGGCGGTCAATTTTGTACTTGGCGGATTCGCGCTTGCTCATCAAAGACTCTCTAAAGGGAAGGCTCTCGTCGAAAGAGGGCGCACTATAGTCAGCGACTTCGGGCTGTCAACGGGCAATAACCCATTGATGGATCAAGTACTCTTTCGGGTGCCTAGACTACAAGTTGCAGTAATTTTGCCCGGCACTGTTACAGTTTGGAGGTTCAGCCGGTGGTTGCTGGCACTTTTGGGCAGCTTAGAGGCCGGTATTTCTCTCGATTCTTTTCGGAATCCAAAACGGCGAAATAAGCAAGAACTTTACAATAAGCGTTTGTTACAATGATGCGGGAAGGCTTGGGGAGAGGCCGCCATGGTACGAGAAGTTTCTATTGTTCTTGAATACGAAAAACACGGGGATGGCTGCTACTATATACGCAGCAATTCGATACCTGGGTTTCGCCTTCAAGGGCCAGATTTCGATGCTCTGCATCGGGATTTAAATCCCGTTGTAACGGATTTGCTTCGTCACAACATGGGAATGGATGTGGAATCAATCCGGTGGGTTCCGAGCCCAGAAGAAGTGAAGCAACATCTTCACCGCCCAGCCGACAGCGGCACAGTCACTTATGTAGCACAGGTGAAAGTCGCGGCCTGATGGCGCGCCGCCTGTTCTCCCGCGAACACGTAATCAAGCAACTTACAAAGCATAAGTGCAAACAGGTAAAGGAATATGAGACTGCAACCGCGTGGGAGACCGCGTCTGGCGTGTGGTTCACAGTTCCACACGAGACGCCAGAGAAACGTACAGACGAAGATACGCTGCGGGCGATCATTCTGGATGTCGAAAAGTGGAATCTTTTTACTGGCACAAAGGTGCCTAAGTGATTTGGGTGCTACTTAGGCGTCAACTAATTCGACAATATCCGACACATCCCAAAGCCGATCTGTAAGCCCAGCCTTCATGGCAGGCGACATACGAACCGCAGAATTGATGCGGGCGAAATTGTACCAGACCGTATAAAGCGCGACCATGTGAGCGTGGTTTTCGATCTTCTTGGAATGAGCAGCCGTAAGGCGCGCGAAGCGCTTCATATGCTGGCGCATCGTCTGGTTATGCTTCTCCACATAGGACGTTGAAACCTGCCCCATGTCCGGATCGCCATAAACTGCGTTCTTGTTGATACCGACGCACACGCCGGGACTATACTTGCGGGCAGGCCCGCGATCCGGCGCCTCGGAGTACTTCTTTACTAATTGCGCAAAGTGACCGCGTTGCCCCATCTGAAGCGGCACAGCGGCCTTATAGGACGGCAGACCGTCCGTCGTGATCTGCACATCGTCCTTAGCGTCTTCTGCGATGCGCGAAGCAAGATCATTGATAAACATCGTGGCGGCCTCAAAGGACCGATCCGAGATAAGCCACGTTACGATAAGCTTGCTGTCATCAATCGCGGTCCAGGTCCACACGTCGCCAGCACCCTCTGGGGCTGCCTTGGCGGTCTTAAGAGACACCTTCTTGCAGTAATTGAAGCTCCAAATCTCATCGCACTGGACTTGCTTAGAGCGGACATTCCGCACGTTCTCTTCGTGGAATTTCAAGCAAGCCTTACCGGCCAATTCCAGGTAGCGCAGAACCGTCACCGGGGACACATCAACGAGCCGGGCGATACCTCGCACGCTGTTCCCTTCCACCATCAGGTGGAGGATTTGGCGTCGTTTCTCGAAAGGCAACTTGTTCATACTGAACAATATGCGTGAGCATGAATCGTTTGTCAAGATATGCGCAAATGTTTATGCGCGAATGTTATGGAAGATAACTTCTCAAAAATTCACTTGTTATGAAAATCATGACAGCGGTGTTGCGCTTCACCGCGGACTCGGGTATATAGTTCCCCGGCGGCTGGTACCCGCCGAGGAATAATTTTGGTGTGTTTAGGAGGTTAAGAAGATGACGGCCTTACCAGACCATCGCCCTTCCTAAGAGAGACCGACTTGGGTCTCTTTTGGCGGGCACGGGGGCAAGGAAACTTGCCTCCAAATGCTTCACCAGCCGCTAAGCGGCAAACAGTTTTATACCCCAGATGGGGGGAGGATGCAATGGCCGAAGAAACCACTTCAGGCGATGCGTATGATCTTGTGCTTGCCGATCTCAAAGCGAAGCGCGATCAAATTGACGCTGCAATTGCCGCGATAATGGCAATTCGCGCCGCAGGAACGCCTACAAATCAACCGGTTATGAGGACGTCTGAAACCCCCGCCGCACTCACTGTTAAGGCGGGCGCATTTTTCGGCATGAGCATCGCAGAAGCCGCCAAACAACTTCTTGATATGCGCAAGAAACCTCTTGGCATTCAGGAGATTACTGACGGCCTAAAAGAGGGTGGTATCGCTTTCACAACTAGCACCCCGGGCAATACCGTGGGGTCGGTTTTGAGTAGGCAGGCCGCTAAAGGTGGTGATGTTGTCAATGTAGGACGTGGACAATGGGCACTGGCGAGTTGGTACCCAAATCCAGGGCGGTTCACCAAAAAACCAAAGCCGCCAAGCGAAGATAATGATGAGCCAGGAGTTGTTGGGTGGCCCAGCGCTGACCCTAACGCTTCTTAGACCACCGAGCCTTAGCAGCCTTTGATGCCGACTCTGTGCGCTCTTTGTCCGTCATAAGAGCCGCCCGAGCCTTCCCGCCTTTTAGCCCACCTAATCTGCCAGATTTTGCAGAAATGCTTTCTTGCGCAGGGGTCTCGTCTACCTGTCCCGTAAGCACACGCATGACGTGGACTGCGTTAGCAACCACGTCGGCAGGGCGCTTCTCTCCGCGGGGGCCTTTAGGCATGATTATTCTGCTTCCTCTGCGTCCCTTGGAATTCTCTTACCTTCGTGGGTGCGAATGCTCACGATGAGACCTTGCGCGCGCCAGCTTTTCGCGAGCGCCACTGCCTCACGCAAGGTCTCTCGCTCATAAATGGCTTTGGCGTCGTTGGGCATCGGGTTTTCGGTTTGGATCGAGTACGGCATCTGCGCCTCCGTACCTATTCTAGCACAGACTGTAGCTACCTAAGTCACCAATATCGCTATGCTTTCAAACTGTAACAGTGCCTTTTGCCCCTTACAGCGGAATCCAGGCTGGGCTATACACGCCATCCTTCGCTGCGGGCGTGGCGAAATGGTAGACGCAACGGACTTAAAATCCGTAGGGCGAAAGCTCGTGCCGGTTCAAGTCCGGCCGCCCGCACCACCCTTAGCCGCTACGCGGCTTCGGATGGCTTATGCCACCTAAAAAAGGGTTATTGTCCTTCTGATCGATAGATTTTCATCTATCGATCAATAAATCGCCTGATGATGATCGATAGAAAGTGCCTCTATCGATCATGCCGATGGCCAACCCACTCCCTGATCCCCTTCGCCGCCAAAGCGGCGGTGGAAAAGCAGCCTTGCAGGAGATAGCCGCCTGTCTGGGCTTCCCAATCCAGCATCTCGCCCGCGATGAAGACGCCGGGCTTGGCCTTCAGCATCAGATCGTCCGTGAGGGCGTCGAGGCGCACGCCGCCAGCGGTGGAAATGGCGCGGGTGATGGGCGCGGCGGCGGTGAGGGTCAGCGGCATGGCTTTGATGCGCGCAGCGAGTACTGCCGGGTCCGGCGGCAGATCCTTGGCGCCTTCGCGGAGCAAAGAGATCGCCAGCGGCGACAAACCTGCGGCTTTGCGCAGATGGTTGGAGAGAGAGGCATGGCCGCGCGACGCAGAGAGGCGCTTGAGCAAAGCCTCTTGGGTGAGATCCGGGCGCAGATCGAGCGCAATCTCCGCTTTGCCTGTGGTTTCGATGGCATCGCGCAAGGCAGCCCCGAAAGCGTATATCAAACTGCCTTCGACGCCCTTCTGCGTGATCATGATCTCACCGCGTTGCGTACGTCCTTTGAAGCTGAGCGTGACCGGCTTCAACGGCTCGCCAGCATGCTTGCCACGAAAAATATCAGACCACTGCACCACGAAACCGCAATTGGCCGGACGGAATGGCGCGAGAAGAATGTTCTGGGCGCGGAAAATTTCCGCCCAATGACCATCGGAGCCTAGATGCGGCCAGGACGCACCGCCCAGCGCGATGAGTGTGGCATCCGCCTTGAAGGTGACGAGCCCGCTCTCGGCTTGGAAGCGAAGTGCTTCGCCCTCCCAACCCGTCCAACGATGGCGCAGCGCAAATTGAACACCGAGCCTATTCAGCTTCCGCAGCCAGGCGCGCAGCAGCGGCGAGGCCTTCATGCATTCGGGATAAACGCGGCCGCTGGTGCCGACAAAGGTCTTGATACCGAAATCATGGCACCAAGCGACGAGATCGTCCGGCGAAAACAGCGCCAAGGCGCGCGCCATCAGCGGCTCCGCTGCGCCATATTTCTTGAGAAACTGCGGTACCGGTTCGCTATGGGTGAGATTGAGTCCGCCGCGACCCGCCATGAGGAATTTGCGCCCCAGGCTCGGCTTGTGGTCGAAAACCGTGACGGCATGGCCCGCTTCCGCCAGCAGCTCGGCGACGCGCAATCCGGCAGGTCCTCCGCCAATGACAGCGATTTGGGGCACGGTCTCAACCACTCCATGGTTGCCTGCTGTATGGCGTGAAGCGAGATGCGAAACAATCGCCACGGCTTTGTGAAGCCGGTTTTCTTGACGGATAGGCGAGCGGAGACTAATCCGCACGCATAACGTGGAGCTTGGATGCTGGAGATTGTCGCAAGTCGCTGACCGTCCGCAAAATTGCGGATGCTGTGCAGCGGCCCGGACCGTGATCGGCCTTGGCGATCATGGCGGGAGAAATTGCGGCTGAACTGCGCCCCGAGTGAGGGCGCGCGCTGCATCTTCAAAAACAATCTCATGCTCACACGAGTGCACAATCATGTCTCTTGAAAACGCTTACGCGACCGTCTTCGCTGGCACGCCCCGCCAAGGGCCCGGCAGCGAAGCTTCCACCCGCAAGGCTTTGTCCTTGTTGCCGCCGTTGCCGGAAACCGGCACGGTGCTCGACCTCGGCTGCGGTACCGGGGCTTCGACTTTGGTTCTGGCCAAGGTGCTGAACCGCCAAATCTTCGCTTCCGACGTCAATGAAGCTTCACTTGAAGTCTTGAAGCAGAAAGCAGAGGCGGCGGGGTCCCGCATTTCCACCGCCATCGGCTCAGCAGATGCCACCGGCCAAGCGCCGGAGAGCACCGCCTTGATCTGGTGCGAAGGCGCCATCTTCACCGTCGGCGTGGAGAAGGCGTTGCGGCATTGGCAGCCCATCCTCAAACAAGGTGGCGTCGTGGCCTTCACCGAACTCACCTGGTTCGGAAAGGAGCGGCCCAAAGAAGCGGATGATTTCTTCCAAAGCTGTTATCCGCCGATGACCGACGCCGCGAGCCTGTTGTCGCGGTGCCTTGGTTGCGGTTACCGGCTGGAAGCGATGTTTGCTTTGCCGCAAACCGATTGGTGGGACGAGTATTATGCCGGATTCGTGCCAGCGCTCGAACGCCATCGCCACAACAGCGATCCGGATATCCAACGCGTGATCGCCATCGGCGATCGTGAGGTGGAGGTTTTCCGGCGCTTTGGCGCCTATTACGGGTATTCCTTCGTCATCCTCAGCAAAGCCTGATAGTGGTGTGGGCGCTTCCGCCACGGAGCGCCCATTCTCCTAGACTTTCGTCGTGCTTCCCATCACGCGACTGCTACTGGCGGCGCGCAGCAAATCCCCTATTCTGTCTCCAACAACAACAATATCGGGGACTGAAAGATGCGCGCCTCTTGGCTTGTGGCGGCGCTGCTGGCGGGAGCA
>Ga0207816_1000284_pt1 | contig 11675 bp, 8 predicted proteins | sample LuqExpMetageno10_FD_187768 | JGI IMG/M metagenome (GOLD analysis project Ga0207816, IMG submission 187768) | Tropical forest soil microbial communities from Luquillo Experimental Forest, Puerto Rico - Sample 10 (SPAdes) | ecosystem: Environmental > Terrestrial > Soil > Tropical forest ... | reverse complement strand
CAAGAGAAGATCGACGCTTTGCTGGACGAAATCGACCTTTTGACGGAACGCGAGCTACGGGCCCTGTTCCCGGACGCCACCATTTTCAAGGAGCGCTTTCTGGGAATGACCAAGTCCCTCATTGCCGTTCGGTTGTGAGGGCTATTTGGTAAACAGCCGTTAACGCCGCCTGTGCCAGATTGCACCGGAATGGCTCGGATGGCTGCGGTGAGTTTCTGGATGGGCGAGACGGAGAGCGAGACACGCGCGCCGCAAGGCGATGCCGCGATTCATGCCGTCATCGCGGCCTGCGTCTTGGAAAACCCGATTCTGGCACTGATCAACAATTTTGCTTTCGCTCTGAACGCTCAGATCGTGGCGGGTGTGCAGCTCCTGATCACCCTGGCGGCAATCGCAGTCATTGCTTGGCGGCGGCCGGAAATCTCCCGCACCTTCGCAGTTACAACTTGCCTGTTTCTCGCCGCAGTCCTGGTAAAGTTCATTGTTTCTGGGAGCTTCAATCCGCGTTTTGTTTATGACGCGGCCATGCTGCCCCTGTTTCTGGTGTTGGGAGCTTCGGCCCGGCGCTTCTCGCCCCGTTTTTTTGCCGTCATTCTGATCGCACTGCTTGTGACCGCGGTGGTGGAACTGGTGTTTCCAGATTTCTACGCCGGCCTCTTCAATCCGCGGAAATATTTCTACTACACCCGTGACTGGGTGGCGGCCGTGACGGCTCCGGATGCCTCCATCGCCACTTCCTCCGATATCTATCTTGGCTCCAATCGCTACACCGGCAGCTTCTTCGGATTTTCGCATCGCGCTGGCTCGCTGTTTCTAGAGCCGCTGTCCGTCGGCTATTTCGGCATCATTGGAGCGATCTTCGCCACCCATGCCCCGGAGCTGAGCCTTCGCCAGAGGGCCGGTTTGATTGCCTGTTGCCTGATGCTGGCGCTTCTGTCGGATACTCGCGTCGCCGTATTCCTGATCTTAGCCGCCGTTCTGCTACGCCGTCTGGCAGGGCGCGTGCAACTGCGCTGGCTGTTTGCGGTGCCTTATAGCGTCCTTATGATCGTCATCCTGCTCTATTTCCTGGTGCAAGCGATGTCCGGAGATCTTGGCCTGCGCCTGGGCGTCACCGCCAAACCCTTGCTGGAAGCGTCTCCACTCACCATCCTCTTGGGCGGCGTGGACGATAGTGCCGTGGCCGATAGCGGGTTTGTCTACCTGATTGCCAATGTCGGATTGTTCGGCTTCTGCCTCTATCCGCTTTTTGCCAGCGGTCTTCTCTGCGGTGCCGAACGTCCGTCGCCGGTTTCCGTTTCCATGCTCCTTTATCTTATGGTCGCCTTGGCCTTCGGTTATGCCCCGATGTCGATCAAGACTGCGAGCATGCTTGGTTATGGTGTCGCGACGCTGACACGGCCGCGACAGGAGAGAGTGTGGGGCACGGCTATAACCGATATTCCCCCATTGGCCAGAAATGCGTGAACCACCGATGCCGACATCCCCGCCAGCATCGCCGCACACCAGCGTTCGCACGCCATTTTCCCTGATCCTCAAAGGGGCGGCCGGATCGGCGGTTCTCAAAGGCATCAACCTGCTGTTCGGGCTTCTGGCAACGGCCTTCCTCGGCCGCGTGCTGATGCCGACCCAATACGGTTATTACGCCTTCGCCTCGACCGTGGTGACGCTACTTGCCTTGCCTGTGCAGTGCGGCTTGCCGCAGCTGATGACCCGAGAGATCGCCAAATACCAATTGGCGGAGCAATGGGGGCACATCCGCGGTCTCCTCTTACGCGCCAATCAGCTTTCGGCCGTTCTGGGCCTTGTGATGGTGGCCGCCCTTCTTCTGGCATTGCCTTTGCTGACCCATTTCGTACGCGCAGTGGACCAGCCGACTTTTCTTTGGGCTATCGTGCTGCTGCCACTGATCGCACTGAATCGCTTGCGTGGCGGAGCGCTCATTGGCTTGCGCAAAGTGGTGCTCGGCATGCTGCCAGATAACGGCATCCGCGCCGTACTGTTCCTAGCCTTTATCGTCCTGTGGCATTGGCTCTGGCCCTTCGGGTCTGCCGATGCCATGGCCTTGCAAGTCGCCGCCACCTTGATCGCCTTTCTGGCAGGCGCTGTCCTGCTTATGCGGCATTTGCCGTCATCCGTGCGCACAAACCCTGCCGCCTTTGACTCCAGAAACTGGGTTTCGGCCATCATCCCGCTGACGCTCACGGATGCCCTTCTGATCGTCAACATGCAGGCCGATCTCGTGATACTCGGTGTCTTCCGGGACGCAGCCGATGTCGGTCTTTACCGTGCGGCCGTGCTGGTGGCGACCCAGGTGACTGTCGGATTGACGATCGCCAACGAGGTGCTGTCTCCCCATATCGCCAGACTGCATCTGGCGGGCGATTCCGCCGGTTTGAAGTCTATGATGCGGCAAGCTCTCGATTGGCTGGCCCTCACGGGAGCTGTGCTTGCTGGCGTATGTATTATAGCCGGGCGAGAGATTCTCGTTTTCGTCTTCGGCACCCCCTATGCCGGTGGTGCACACGCCTTGGCAATATTGGCCTTCGGCCAATTTGTGACCGTCGCGGCAGGCACCGGTGCGGTGCTGCTCAACATGTCCGGCCATGAGAAAGACGTGCTGCGAGTCTTCGCGGTCTCCGCCATCACCAACGTCGCCGCAAATCTCTTGTTAATCCCGCTGCTCGGGCTGGTTGGCGCAGCCATTGCCACGACTTGCTGCCAGATTTTTTCCAACGCGCTGCTGCTTTTCTATGTACGCCGCCGATTGGGTTTCAGCTTCTGGCCGGGCGGTGCTAACACTCCACGACATTGACGGCGAGGCCGCCAAGCGCGGTTTCCTTGTATTTCGTGCGCATGTCGTTGCCGGTCTGACGCATGGTCTCGATCACCGCGTCCAGCGACACCACATGGCGCCCATCTCCTTGCAAGGCAAGATAAGCAGCATTGATCGCTTTGACCGCCCCCATGGTATTGCGCTCGATGCAAGGCACCTGCACCAACCCTTTGATCGGGTCACAAGTCAGGCCGAGATTGTGTTCCATGCCGATTTCAGCGGCATTCTCCACCTGTGCGTTGCTGCCACCAAGCGCGGCGGCAAGGCCCGCTGCGGCCATCGAACAGGCGACTCCCACCTCGCCTTGGCAGCCCATTTCGGCCGCCGAAATAGAGGCGCGCGCCTTGTAAAGAAAGCCGATTGCCGAAGCCGTCATCAAGAGCTTGCGCGATCCTTCGATAGTAGAACCAGGAATGAAGACCTCATAATATTTGAGCACGGCCGGCAGCACGCCAGCCGCACCATTGGTCGGCGCCGTGACGACACGCCCGCCTGCCGCATTTTCCTCGTTGACCGCCAAGGCATAGAGGCTGACCCATTCGAAAACATGCGACGGATCGGTGCGGGGGCCACGCGCCAGGAGGTTTTCATAAAGGTGCTTGGCTCTGCGCGCGACCTTCAGTCCGCCTGGGAGAACGCCGTCTTTCTGGCAGCCGCGCTCGATGCATTTGAGCATGGCTCCTCTGACAGCATCCAGGAAGGCCAGCGTCTCTTCCTGCGGGCGCCAGGAAGCCTCGTTTGCCCACATGATGTCCGAGATGGTGAGCGTGTTTTCTTTGCCGATCGCCAACAGCTCAGCAGCCGAGCGAAAGGGATAGCGCACGGTCATATTGGTCCGCTCAGCGGCCGCGCCCTTTACCGAGATGGCCCCGCCGCCAACCGACATATAGGTTTTGGAAAGCGCGGAGCCGTCCGGATACTGCACCGTGAAGCGCATGGTATTGGCATGGTCTTTGAGAAATTCGCCAGCGCGGAAAATCAGATTCTCCTCGCTCTTGAATGGGACCGGCAACTTGCCAGCGAGATAGAGGCGGCCCGTCGCCCGGATGGCAGAAATAGTAGCGTTGATCTCGTCCGGATCGATATCTTCCGGCCGCCAACCGGAAAGGCCTAACAGCACCGCGATATCCGTGGCATGGCCACGGCCAGTCAGCGCGAGAGAACCAAAAAGCTCGCAAGTCAGTTCCGAAGGTTCTCCTTGGGCAAACGCCTCATCCGCAAAAATGCGGGCCGCCCGCATCGGCCCCACCGTATGCGAGCTGGAAGGGCCGATACCGATCGTAAACAGGTCGACCACGCTGAGCGGCCGGAAATCGGAAGCGGCAAAGGCGCGAACGGACATGGTGCGTCTCGATGGTATTCCCACTGCGCCAATAGCGCACTGCGCAGGTGCAGAAAACCCTGCGGCGAACATGGTGGCCGAGGGGCTAGAAACGTACACAGGGCCTTCAGATGGCTTCCCAAATACCCTTCTTGGTAATCACGCCGGCCTCTGTACAGCGCGATGCATCCAAAACAGCCAATTGTAACAACTCCTGTAAAAGGGGCTGTAACATCGACCATCTGGAACAAGAAAAAGAGTGGCGCACCCGAAAGGATTCGAACCTCTGGCCCCCAGATTCGTAGTCTGGTGCTCTATCCAGCTGAGCTACGGGTGCAGCGCGACAGGGCGCGGAACCTATTCATCTCCGATCAGAAACGCAAGCGCTCCGTTTGGCCATGACGTTTGGTCGCCGGAGTCCCTCCACTTACCCTCTAAATACCGGAAAACTCCCCAGAAAGCCGCACTCTGCGCCCTTGTCCCCAGACGCAGCGGTGGATAAGACTTCCCCAGACCTTGCGTCCCAAAGGCGCAAGCGGGCTGGATATTCGCCCCGCCCAGGCAGTGCGGGCGAATTTGGAGAGCGGCAATGACAGGGAAATGGGCCCGGCGGGCAGCAATTTCAAGCGTTTCGTCGCGGTTGTTGGGGGCCTTGGCGCTAGTAGCAGGAGTGGGCTTATCGGGCTGCTCCGATGTTGATTCCATGTTGTTTGGTGATTCGGGTTCTGCACCCGATACCGCGACAGCATCTCCGGTCGGCACGCCGGCGGCCCCAACAGCCATGCCGGCTCCGGTTTCGAGCACCCCGAGCGCGGCTCCGTCAGGTATCGGCCCTGTAGCGACGATCACCCCGGTGACCATCGAGCCCGGCAGCGACACGGGGACGGCTGTCAGCAAGACGGTCGCCAGCCTGCGGGCCCAAGTTTCCAGCCTGCAAGGCTCGCTGATGAGCAATGCCCAGCGCTACATCGACCTGCGCTCCTCAGGCGCCGGCGCCGCGGCCAACTATTATGAATCCCGCGGCCGGATCACCAGCCGGTTGCAGATTGGCACAACTCGCGGCAACCCCGAGCTTGTCGCAGAATGGAACAAGGCCCAGTCGTCCCTCGACCAGCTAGCCGGAAACATCAACGCCCTGAACGCCCTGGGCACCTCGGTCGCCAGCGACGCCTCCAGCGCCCATTACGCCCTGGATCAAATCGGGGCGACCTTCAATGTCTCTGGCGCCCTCGATGAAGACCATCGTCAGCTCCGCGTCCTCCAGGACGAAACCAGCCAGAGCATCGTGTTGATCGACCGGCTCCTCAGCGAGGTTTCGGCCGATGTGCAGCGCCAGACAGCCTATGTCGCCAACGAGCGCGCCAACCTCACGACCCTGGCGAGCGCCATCAAGAACGGCGAGCTTTATGGCGCCGATATCAGCTCTCCCATGCTGACGGCAACGTCAGCGGTTGCGGGAACGCGGATGCCTTATGCGGCTTCGAGCTCCCCGCTGGTGGTCATCCGCTTCGACAAGCCCGATGTCGATTACCAGCAAATCCTCTACGCGGCCCTGACCGAAGCGTTGAAGCAGCGCCCGGGTGCGGCCTTCTCGATTGTCGCCGTATCACCAACCCGCGGCACAGCAAGTGCAGTGCAGCTCGCACAAACAGCGGCGCACCGTTATGCCCAGGACGTGCTCCGCTCCATGACGGATATGGGCGTGCCGGCCTCGCGCTTGGCCGTGGCATCGCAGACCGATCCCAGCACTTCTACCAGTGAAGTGCGGGTCTTCGTCCGCTAAGGCGAGCGACATACAGATAAGAAAGGCGGGCAGGTTCTCCTGTCCGCCTTTTTCTTTGGCCTATTTCACCCCGTTATCGGCAAACCAAGCCAGGGTATGGGCCCAGGCGAGCTTGGCGTCCGCCTCGTTGTAGGACTGGCGGTAATCGGCAAAGAAGCCGTGCTGGGAATTCTCGAAGACGTCGATGCGCGATTTGGTGTTGCCGCCCTTTTTAAGGGCTTCGCGCATTTCAACGATGTCGACGGTGGGGATGCCGAGGTCCTTGCCGCCGTAATTGCCCAGGATCGGTGCATGAACGGCGGGCGCCAGCTCGATGGCAGTCTTGGGATGGAGATCATTGGTCTGGCCGCGCAAAGGACCGTACCAAGCCACACCGGCCTTCAGATGCGGGTTGTGCGCCGCATAGAGCCAGACAATCCGCCCGCCCCAGCAGAAGCCGGTAATGCCGAGCTTGGCCGTATCGGCGCCCTCACCTTTGGCAAAATCCACCGTGGCGTCGAGATCGCTCATTACCTCGGCATCAGGCACCTTACTCACGATATCCGAGATCAGTTGTTCGACGTGAGCCATGTCGTATTTGGCCGGATCGCCATAACGGGCATAGAGGGCTGGGGCGACGGCATAGTAGCCCTGGTGGGCCAAGCGCCGGCAGACATCCTTGATGAACTCATGCACCCCGAAGACTTCCTGCACCACCAGGATGACTGGAGCGTCTTTGCGGGCTGCCGGGCGGGCGCGATAGGCCGGAATGTGCCCATCCGAAACCTTGATATTGACCTCGCCGGCCTCGAGTCCGGCGGTATCGGTCATAATGGCGGCGGCATTAAGCGGGCCGGCGGCCAAGGTAAAACCTGAAACCAGGCTGGTGATGAACGTCCGTCGTGTCTCAGTCATGGCGGCGTCTCCTCGTCGGTTATGGGATTTCAGAAAGAATCACGATAGCTGCGGAAAGAACCTCTGGTTTTGGCTTCGTAGACGCCACGCGCAATGGCACGGGCGAGCGTATCGGCAGCAAGGCTGCCGAGCTGCATCACGGCCATCGCCCGCGGCTCGGCCACAGGCTGTTTGGCGGTCGACACCGCGTAAATGAGATCGCCATCGAACGGCGTATGCACCGGGCGCAAAGCCCGGGCAAAACCATCGGCCGCCATGATAGCGAGGCGCTTAAGCTCGATTCGCGTCAGCGCGGCATCGGTGGCGACCATGGCAATGGTGGTATTAGTCTGCGGCTTCACCGCGCCCTTCATATCGGAGGGAAAGACCGAATCGACGCGCACATCGGGCTTGGGACGGCGGCCGCCGAATTCGCTATCCAGCTCGAACGGCCAAGCCCAAAAGGCATCCGAACCCGGCATCACCGGCGAGCCGACGGAATTGACCGCCACCAGCGCGCCAACCGTGAAACCCTCCGCCGTGACGGCGGAAGCGCTGCCAAGTCCGCCTTTGTAAGCTCCCGCTACCGCACCCACACCGGCGCCCGCATTGCCTAGCTTGAAATCCAGCCCGGCATTTTCCGCGGCGGCGCGCCCTAAGCCGCGATAAGGCGATTCCTCTTCCCACTGCTTGTTTCCGGGGCTGGCAAGATCAAACAGAATCGCACCGGAAACGATGGGAACACGGGGAAGGCCCGGCGCGATCTCATACCCGCGGCCCAGGGCTTTCAAATAAGCTTGCACACCAGCAGGCGCATCGAGACCGAAGGCCGAACCGCCGGAGAGGACGAGCGCATCGACGCCGTCAACCAGCGATACGGGATCGAGCGCCTCTGTATCGCGCGTACCGGGAGCACCACCACGCACATCAACCACAGCGGCCGAAGGCACATCGGCAATCAGCGCCGTCACACCGGTGCCGACATCCCAATCCTCGGCATTGCCGACTTTCAGGCCCGGCACATCTGTAATCAGGTTACGGAGGCCTTTGCGGATCATGGCGCAGAAGCTAGCCTCTTCGCTGCAATCCCGAAAGAGTAGGCATGAAGCGCGTTTTTGCTGTCCTGATCGCAGTTCTTACCTTTGCGTCCGCTTTGGCGCCGGCCAGCCGGGCCGAAGAGATTGCCCGCCGCCATATGGTCGCTGCCGCCAATCCTTACGCGGCCCAGGCGGGACTCGAAATGCTGCGCAAAGGCGGCTCGGCGGTGGACGCCGCGATTGCCACCCAGATGGTGCTGACCCTGGTCGAACCGGAATCCTCCGGCATCGGCGGCGGCGCCTTCATGATGGTCTGGGATCCCAAGACCAAGAAGCTTACCAGCTTCGACGGCCGCGAAACGGCACCGGCTTCCGCCAAGCCCGCCATGTTCCTCGACGCCAATGGCCAGCCGCGCAATCATTTCGACGCCATTCCCGGCGGCTTGTCGGTCGGCGTGCCCGGCCTCGTCGCCATGCTGGAGCTGGCACACAAGAAATACGGCAAGCTGCCTTGGGCGACGCTGTTCGAACCGGCGATCAAGCTCGCCGACGAAGGTGTGCCAGTGACCAAGAAGCTCGCCAATCTGCTCAAGGCCTATCCGCAAGTCGCTGCCATGCCGGACATCAAGCGCTACTTCGCGCGGCCGGACGGCACGCTGATCCAGGCGGGCGACAAGCTGAAGAACCCGGAACTCGCCACCACCTTCCGCCTGATCGCCAAAGGCGGGGCCAAGGCCTTCTATACCGGCCCGATCGCGCAGGCGATTGCCGACAAGGTGCAACACGCCCCGGTCAACCAAGGCGGCATGACGCTGAAAGACCTCGCCGCCTATCATGCCGTCGAACGCAAGCCGGTCTGCGGCAGCTATCGCGTTTACAAGATCTGCTCCATGGCACCGCCCAGCTCCGGCGGCATCACCGTGTTGCAGATCCTCGCCATGCTGGAACGCTACAAATCCGACCAGCTCAAGCCCAACACGCTGCAAGAAGTGCATCTCTTCTCACAAGCCAGCAAACTGGCTTATGCCGACCGCGGCTTTTATCTCGGCGATCCGGCCTTTGTCCGGGTGCCGCAAGCAGGATTGCTGGACCGGACCTATCTGAAGAATCGCGGCGCCTTGATCGATGCCAATCGCGATATGGGCATCGCCGAGCCCGGCAAACCGCCGATGCTGCATGCCAGCTTCGCCCCGGCCAAGCAGAACGAAATCGCCGGCACCAGCCATATGTCCATTGTCGACGATCAAGGCCGCGCGGTGTCGATGACCACGACGGTGGAAAGCATCCTCGGCTCGGAGATGATGGCCAAAGGCTTCATCCTCAACAATCAGCTGACGGATTTCTCCTTCATCCCAGAAATCGACGGCAAGAAGACCGCCAATGCCCCGGCGCCCGGCAAGCGGCCGATGAGTTCGATGAGCCCCACCATCGTTTTCGACAAAGACGGCAAATTCCTGATGGCGATCGGCTCGCCTGGCGGCCCGGCAATCATTCCTTATGTCGCCACCACTTTGGTCGCCATACTCGATGGCGGGCTCGATCCCAAAGCGGCGGTGGCGCTGCCGCATTTCGTCGAGACCGGCGGCCCCTTGATGCTGGAGAAGAACACCGAGCTCGGCAGCCTCGCCCCGGCTCTACAGGCGATGGGCTATGACGTGCGCGCCGCCTCGTCCGAGATCAGCGGACTGCACATCGTCGAGCGCGTCCCCGGCGGGTACATCGGCGCTGCTGATCCGCGCCGCGAAGGCGTGGCGGTGGGGGATTAGGAACTGCCCCGTCTTAGCTTCCTCCTTCCAGGGGGAGGAAAAGATACGCCAAAGCGGGCCTCCATCGCTGAACGCCCGCTCGTGCCGGATCGCAGAGGCTGGCAGAGACCACTCCCGTTGGAATGGATCTGCACCTTGGTCCGGTCTCCTCGAGGCTTGGCGAAACGAACTGCCGCATCTGGCCACGCCCCTGGCGTTGGCGACCCCACTTCGCGTCACGGTCCATGATGTGACAACGCTTGTGCCACGATCTTGAACACTCTGCGCGAAGCCGGGCGATGACTCGATCCGTTCCGCTTGGACTTACGCGAGGGGAAGCCCATCACCTCTGTATGCTCTCGCGTGGAAAACCTGTTCTGGCCGCGATGATTCTCATCTTGTGAGTACCCACTCACCTTGTGAGCTCCGCGCACCGTCTTTGTATTTGCTCCACAAAAAATGACAAGAACAATATAAGAACAAACTATCCAAAAATCAAGAAAATCAGGCGTTAACGGACATCACAAAATATGACACCGCTGCGTCGCAAACGCAGTTGAGACAAAGGCAAGCCCAGGCAGAAATCTTGCGCCTGCCACACAGACCAAAGTCGGGCCTCCTCTAGAACCATCATTGCCCGATGATGCAGCGTATCGTCGAAGTAAGAGGTGGGAACATGCTGGATGCTGGAAAATATGGTGTGCTGGCGCTGATCGCTTTGGCGGGAGCAGCGCAAGCTCAACCAGCGCAAACCGCTGCACAACTGCCGCCCGTCACCGTCAAGCCCGCGCCGGGAAGCTACAGCAACACCACCAGCCTCGCACTCGATGACGCCGATCCCTCAGCGGAAATCCACTACAGCTGGGACGGCAGCACGCCCAATGCTGCGAGCCCAACCGTGGCGCGGCGTGACCGCACGGCGTATCTCTCGGAAGAAATCTTGCCGGGTGTGCGCATGATCCGCGACTCCGACAACGACAAGATGTTCCTGATCAAAGGCACGAAAGCTTTCGCCCTCATAGACAGCGGCCAAGGCACCGGCAAGCTGAAGGACTATATCCGCCGTTTCACCGGCGGTATGCCGCTGATTGCCATATTCACCCACAGCCATGGCGATCATATCGGCCAGGCGGATCAGTTCATTGCCGACAGCGACGAATACATCGAGACTGCTGACAAGCCCGCGACTGTGGCGCTGCTGAAGAGCCGAGGCGTGTCCGATGCCGTTCTGGCGGCGCATCTGAAGACGGTCGAAGACGGCAGCACCATCGACATCGGCGATCGCAAGCTCGAGATCTATGCGGTGGCCGGTCATACGCCCGGCTCTATCGTCATCCTCGATCCCAAAACGGGCAACCTCTTCAGCGGCGATACGCTGGGCAACAACTCCTTCCTGCCGCCCGATGTGATGTGGATGCAGTTCGATACGCGCTCGCTGGATGCCTATCTTGCCAACGAGCTTACGATGCGGGCGAAGATTGGCTCCCGCATCACCCATATCCTCACCGGACACAACGACCACCCGCTGACGGGCACGGCTTATCTCGATCATCTCGAGACTGCGTTCCAGCGGCTGATGGATCAAGGCGACGCGGCGCTGATCGCCTCCTGGCGGCCGCAAGGGATGTATCAGGTGGTGGCCGGAGACCGGTATAGCGATCCCAATTGGTTCGGCGCCAATGTCGAGCGCAAGACCTATCTGCCTGCCAAGCCAGATCAGATCGCGGGGCTCATTGAGGTGACGTTGCGCGGGGCGCATTTGCGGCAGAACCTCGATCCGGCTGTCCACCAGCTGACGGCGGTTCTGGATCATGCCGATGCCAAGGTGACGATTGCCGCGCGCCCGACATCCAGCCGCTCGCGAGGGCTGACCATTGGCGGTGTTGCTGCGGTGCCGGGAAAGCCTGATTCCGTGACTTCCACCGCGCAACCGGTTGCTGTTGTCGTGACCGCGCCGGACGGTGTCACCACCGCGACCTACACGCTGCACTTTCAAACGGCGAAGTAAGAGGGGGCCTACCACGGGGTCATTCCCTCCCCTGAAAGGGGAGGGTGCGAACCGGCAGGTTCGCGGGAGGGG
>Ga0207816_1000283_pt1 | contig 11686 bp, 10 predicted proteins | sample LuqExpMetageno10_FD_187768 | JGI IMG/M metagenome (GOLD analysis project Ga0207816, IMG submission 187768) | Tropical forest soil microbial communities from Luquillo Experimental Forest, Puerto Rico - Sample 10 (SPAdes) | ecosystem: Environmental > Terrestrial > Soil > Tropical forest ... | reverse complement strand
TTAGGCGAGCGGGTGCGCAAAACGCTCAAGCGCACCCGCTTGTACTGTATGCAACACTCAGAACGTATAGGTAACCTTGCCAAACGCCGTGCGCCCCAGCGTGTTGTACCCGTAGGCGGTCACGTACTGGCGGTTGAACACGTTCGCAAGCGTGGCCGAAAGCGCGAGATGCGCGTTGACCTGGTACGACGCTCGCAGGCTCACCGTCGTCCATGAAGGCAGGTAGATCGTGTTGAGCTGGTCGTCGAACGTCGAGCCGTTATACAGCAGCGAAATGCCGGTGCTCAGCGCGTGGAGACGGAACTCGTCCCATGTGTGATCGACGCTCAGGCTCGCCGTTTGGCGCGGACGGCGGTTGAGCCAGGTCTGATCGGTCACGTCCTGCGGATTCAGAATCCCCACCGTGAGGCTCACCGGCGTGTACTGCCCAAGCGTGCCCTTGTACGAGAGGTCGATGCCCTGTATATGCGCGCGGCCCACGTTCACGGGCAGGAAGGTCTGCGAGTTGTACGTGATGAGGTCGTGCACGCGCGTGTCGTACACGGCTGCCGTGAACGTGCCGATCGAGGTGGTCGCATCGAGCGCGGCCTCGACGGAGTTGCTGCGCTCGGGCTGCAGGTCGGGGTTCGAGTAGGTCGGGTAGTAGAGATCGTTGAACGTGGGCAGGCGGAACGCGTTGCCATAGGAAACGCGCGCCGTGTAGACCGGCGTGATCGCCCACGACAGCGCAACGTTGCCCGTGTTGACCGACTGCCCCTGCACGATCTCGTGCCGCCCCGCCAGAAACAGCGTAAGCGGCCCGAGCGTGGTGGACTGGTGCATCGACACGGCCGAATCGTTGCGCGCGGGCAGGCCGCCCGGCACATCCACCGGCAGGAATGCCAGCTCGCGTGTGTAGTCGTAGGCGAGCTTGGTCTCGCCTTCCAGCGGCATGCCGAAGAGCGTGTGCCCGGTCTCCTGGTGCGTGATCGACGTGGAGGTGGAAAAGCGCGTCGAGTCGATCTCGTCGGTCGGGATCGTCGGGTCGTTCGAATAGAGGAACTGACGATCCGTCGCGTAGCCCACGGACTGGTCGAACTGCGTGGTCGGCGTGATGTCGAGATGGAACGCGAGACCGGTCGTGAGCTGGTTGTCGCGCTGGCGGTCGTTGCCGCCCAGGTTGTCGTACGAGAGATCGGAGCGGTGGTAGAGCGCGAAGGTCGAGATCGACCAGTTGTCGTGCGCGTAGCCGAGGCGCGCGTCCAGGTTCTGCGCGTGGTACGGGTTGCGGCCGGCTTCGTGGCCGTAGGCCCAGGGCTGCGTCGCGTCGATCCCGGCCGTGTTGTAGTCGTGCAGACCCAGCGAATACGTGAGGCCGCTCAACGCGGAAAGCGGCCCGGTAGAGGGGATCGTGCCCGAGGTGCGCAACTGCGTGTCGAAGGTCTTGTTCGTGCCGCCGCCGAACGAGGCCGTGGTTTGATTTGGCTGATTCGACGCGTGGCGCGTGAAAAGCTGCACGACGCCGCCCACGGCGTCGGCGCCGAACGAAGCGGCCGCGGGACCCGAAATCACCTCGACACGGTCGAACGAGGCGGTCGGCAGGTCGGCCCATTCTGCGATGCCCGTGGTGGGGGAGCCCACGCGTATGCCGTCGATGAACACGGCCACCTGGCTCGCCGACGACCCGCGTATGCTCACCCCCGTATAGGCGCCCGGGCCGCCGCTTTGCGAGACGGTGACGTTGGGGAGGGTGGCGAGCGCCTGCGTGATGCTCGGCTCAATGGGGGAGAGGCGGTCGAGGTCTTCGCGCGTGAGCACCTGGGTGCTCGCGTAGCGCTGGTCGAACGATTGCGGCAGATGCTGCGTGTCGCCCACCACGAGGATGTTGGGCAGCGTGGTGTCGTCGCCTGGCTGTTGTTGCTGCTGCGTGGGCGATGCAACGCCTGCGGCATGCGCGGCTTGCCATGCGCATGCGAGCACGGCGGACGTGAAAACGAATTGCTGGAACTTCATGACGCGGTGGCTGGAAACAGCTCCTGAATGCGGGCTGTCCTTGCAACGGGCGACCGCCGCCAGGGCGGTGCTTGCGCATTGGGGCACCCCGCCCGCTGCGGCTGCTGGACTCGGCTGATGGCAGGTCTCCTGGCTTGCGGGTCGACGTCCGTTGCCGGCCTTCCCGGTTTCCCAGTGGCCCTCTCTGGCATGGACTCGCCGCTCACAGTTGCGGGGGCAGCCGCAGTCTTTCACTGCGTTCCCTTTTGATCCCGTCGCCGGGAACCATCAGCGCGCAAGGGTAATGGCCGCGCATTCGGCGCGTCAACCTTTCGTGCGCGAGGTGTGGCAAAAAAGCGCCTCGCTGGGCCAGCGTGCGCAACGGCGCGGGCGGCGCGCCGGGACGCCGCCCGCAAGCGAATCGATCAATCGCCGATCTTGATCACGACTTTGCCGAACGGCCCGCGCGCCAGATGCTCGAACGCCTGCACGGCCTCCTCGAACGCGTAGACGCGATCGATCACGGGCTGAATCCGGTGCTCGTCGAGAAACGGGTTCATCCGCTCGAACGATGCACGCGGCGCAACGGCGATGCCGCGGATCGTGGTTTGCCGGAAGATCAGCGGCATGAGGTCGAGCGCGGCACGCTGGCCGGTCAGGAAGCCTACCTGCGCGACCACGCCGGCCACGCGCGTGGCCGCCACGGACTGATTGAGCCCGTCGCCGCCGGCCACGTCGATCGTGATGTCCACGCCCTTGCCGCCGGTGAGTTCGAGCACTTTGCCCGCCCAGTCCGGATGCGTGCGGTAGTTGATGCCGGCGTTCGCGCCCAGCGCCTGCACTTTCGCGAGATTCGCGTCGCTGCTCGAGGTTGCGATCACGCGCGCGCCGTGCGCGGCGGCGATCTGCGCGGCGAAGATCGACACGCCGCCCGTGCCTTGCACGAGCACGCTCTGGCCCGGCTGCAGGTGGCCGACGTCCATCAGCGAATACCAGGCTGTGAGCGCGGCGATCGGCAAGGTCGAGGCCGCTTCGTCGCTCATCATGGCCGGCGCGCGCACGGCGCTTTCCTCGTGGATGATCATGTATTCGGCAAGGCCGCCCGGCAGCGGCATGCCGAGGCAGTAGTCCGGCTCGTTGGGGCCGGGCGCGCCGTCGATCCAGCGCGAGTAGAGCGTGGAATTCACGCGCTCGCCAACGACGAAGCGGCTCACGTTCGGGCCGACCGCCACGACCGTGCCCACGGCGTCGGAAACGGGAATCAGCGGCTTGGGCACACGGTGGGGTTCGTAGATGCCGTCGATGATCGCCTTGTCGCGGTAGTTCAGCGACACCGCGCCTACCTTGACCAGCAGTTCGCCTTCCTTCGGCACCGGCGTGGGCACGTCGCCCCGTTCCAGGTTGTGCAGACCGAAATCCTTCAGGAGCCATGCTTTCATCGTCGTTTTCCTGTGCGTTCGAAGTGGATTGGCAGGAGCGCCATGCATTGAACGCAGTCTAATTCGGTCCGCAGCGTCGAGTTAGGGGCTAAAATTCCAGACATTCGATCCTGAATTTCCGGAATGAACCATGGAAGATCGCTTTGCCGGCATACGCGAATTCGTGGCCGCCGTGGATGGCGCCAGCCTCACCGCGGCGGCGGACACGCTCGGCGTGACGGGTTCTGCCGTGGGCAAGAGCATTTCGCGGCTCGAAGCGCGCCTTGGCGTGCAACTGCTGCACCGGACCACGCGCCGCCTCGATCTGACCACGGAGGGCGAGGCTTATCTCGCGAGTTGCCGCCGTATTCTCGATGAACTCGACGAGGCCGAGGCGCTGCTCACAACGGGCCGCAGGCAGCCCATAGGCCGCTTGCGTGTGGATCTGCCCACGACGTTCGGACGGCGGCACATCGTGCCAGTCCTGCTGCGCCTCGCACAGCGCCACGCGCGCCTGGACCTCTCGATCACGTTGCGCGACCGCGCCGTCGACATGGTGAGCGAGGGCATCGACCTCGCCGTGCGCATCGGCATGCTGGAGGATTATCCCGATCTGATCGCGCGCAGGCTCGGCGAGCAGCGTCTCGTGATTTGCGCCGCGCCCGCTTATCTCCAGCGGCGCGGCACGCCCGCCGCGCTTGCGGATATCCTGAAGCACGATTGCCTGGTCGGCTGGCAGCGCGGCAACCGGCCGGAATGGCTGCTCGGCAACGATGCAGGCGAGGCGGCATACTTCGAGATTCCCGCGCGCCACGAGCTGACCGATGGCGACGCGCTGCTGTGCGCATGTCTAACGGGGTGCGGACTCGCGCAGTTGCCGGGGTGGCTCGCGAGAGAAAGTCTTGCGGATGGTTCGCTGATCGAAGTGCTGCCCGAACTCGCGACGACGATGCCCATCCACGCCATCTGGCAGAAGACACGGCATTTTCAGCCGAAGGTCAAGATCGCGGTGGAAGCGCTGGCGAGCCTTGCCAAAAAACAGGCCGCCGTGTTCAACCCATGAAAACGGCCCCGGACCGTTGCGATCCGGGGCCGCCTTGAAACCGCACAAAAAACGTCACGACATCACGAAGCTGAGAGCTTCATGGAAACGCCGGTCGACGAATAAACGGGCGTGGCCTTGAAGCCATCCACCGTGACCGTCGTGAACTTCACCGATGCGCCGTTGCCGTCGATCACGTCGATCGTGTCGCCGGCCTTGGGCGCGTAGCCGTTCACGAACTTCACGTGCAGCGTGCCGCCGGCCACGGTGAGCTGGCCGCCCACGCGCAGGCGTCCGCCGCCGTTGCCGTCGATATCGAGTTCGAGCGTCGTGCTGGCGAGCTGCGTGTACTTGCCCGCCACCGTCAACGGCGCACTCGTCGCCACCGTCACGCCGCCGCCTGACCCAACGTACACGTCGCCGTTGCCGAAGGCCGTTGCCGACGCGGCGGCGAGCACGCCGCCGCTCACCTGCGAGCCGCCCGTATAGCTGTTGTTGCCCGCGAGCGTGAGCGTGCCGCTGCCCTGCAGCGTGAGCTTGCCCGAGCCGGCAATGTCGTTGCGCCAGGTGTCGGCGGCGTTGAAGCCGCCCTGGGTCGCGTCCATCGCAACGATCACGTTGCCGCTGAAGCTGCCATAACCGTCTGCAGCACTAAACATGTTCAGACGGCCCCAGCCTTCGGCATCGTCCATGACGGGGTAGCCCGAGGCGACCTCGGTCGTCTTCAGCACGACGCGGCGCTGAGCGGCGCTCAGGTACGGGAAGCGCGTTTCGAGCAGCACCTCGGCGCCCTTGGGCACGACGGGCGGCGCTTCGGTCGATTCGATCTGGCCGAAGCCGAACGTCATGCGGCGCGTGAATTCCGACTTGTTGGTCGAATAGTCGGCGAAGCGGTCGGTCGTGGTGGTGGCCGAATGCGCGTAGGCAGCGAAGGTTGTCGCGTCCGTGCCGGTGGCCTGCTCGAGCGCGCTGTGCGCCTGCGTGTAGGCCGCGCTCTTGAGCGTGGCGTTCGCGGGGTCGTAGAGATTCGCGGCCGTGGCGGCGAGGGCGAACAGGCGGCCGCCAATCACGTCGAGCGGCGAATGCATGCCCGCGAGAATGCGGTTCTCGCCGAGTTCGAGGCCGCGGCTCGCCATTTCCTGGTAGCGCTCGGGAATGAGGTAGGCCATCGTCATTGCGTCGCGCATGGCTTCGGCTTCGTGGCCGCTGATGAAGCCGCCGTCGGTTGCAGGCGTCGTGCTGATGGCAGGCACGAGCGTGGGATCGACCACGACGCTCGTGCTCCAGCGGAACGGCCGCGCGTATTTGTAGAAGCGCTTGGCGGGTTCGGTGGAGGCGTTATTGCCCATCGTGTTGAGCAGGTCGACCACCTTGCCGAAGGTCGCGTTGGTCGTGCTGCCCACGCCGACGTTGTTGCCCGAGTCGCTGTAGAGCGTCGTGGTCGCGTCCGCGGGAATCGACGTGATGCTCGTGATTTGCTGTGCGGCCGTGCGCCACGCCGTGGTGAGCGGGCCCATGCCGTCGGTGACGCTGTAGCCCTTGCCGCGGCGGTCGTCGTAGTAGGCCGCGTCGGCCTGCGCCTGCGTGCGCTGTGTCGTTGCGGTCACAACGTACTGGATGTTCGCGTTCAGCACGGTGCTGTTCAGGATCGTGCCGTTGGGCGTGCCGTCGGTGGGCACGCCCGTCCACGTGGACTGCACGACTGCGGGGAACGAGCCGTTCGCGGGCGCGGAAACGCCGGCGTCCACGAGCATCGTGAGCGGTTGCCAGAGGTCGAGAAAGCGCGCCACCACGCGCACGCCGGCATTGGTCGCGAGTGTGGCGTAGCGGGCGTCGCCGCGCTGGTTGGTCGCGATGTTGTCGACGAAGGCGGGCACGTCGGGAATCGGTGCGTTGTCGACAAAGCCGGGATCGGCGGGAGGCGCGGGAATGGCGACCGTGGTGGCGGGGTCGCTGCTGCCTCCGCAGGCAGCCAGCGCGACAAGGCTGGAAAGGACTGCCAGGCGAAGCGGTAGCGGAATTCGGTGGCGTGATGCGGACATGCTTGGGACTCCGTCGTCGTGGTGAATGCTGTGTGGTTATTCGTGATTGACGGCGGCGGATTATGATTACGCTTGATTACTCCCTAATTACTGATTTATTACGCCGGTGTTAAGCGGTAATTGAATTGAAATATGCGGGTAATAATTCTGCTGTGGGGACGGGATTAGCGCCTTATATGCCCCCTCAGCAAATTGCCGCGACCGGGCGCTGTCGTTCTGGTACCGGCCGCTTGTCAATTTCAACCTGAAACCTGTTCGTTCATGGTTTGGCAGCGAGCACGCAAAAAACGTTATCTGCTTCGACAAGCCTCGCTTCGACGAAGCCAGCGGCTGTTAGTCGTTCGATCAATCCGCTCGGCTGCTGGCCCGAATAGGTGGTGAATCCGAGCGCCACCGTGCCCCCGACTTTCATGACACGCCGTATCTCGGCCAGGCCAGTTTCTGAGTCCGGCCAAACTTGCATGGAATTGATTGCCAGCACTTTATCGAAGGTGTCGTCTTCGAATGGCAAACGCTCCGCTGAGCCGATTCGCAGGCCGACCTGCCCACGAGCAATGGTCACGGCATTCCGGGCCGTGGCTTGCCCCAACATTTCCTGTGATGGGTCGATACCGTCAACATGCCCGGAGGGTGCCGCTGCTGCGAGAAGCTGAGTACCCGCGCCGGGCCCAAACCCAATTTCGAGCACCCGGTCGTTTTCCCGAATTTCGAGAAGGCCGATTGCCCAAGCCGCGCACGGTTGGTTCATCTTTGCCATGACCATGCCACCGAGCCGGCCGAGGATGCCTTCAGGTCGACTGAATGTTCGCATCAAAACACGCTCGAACGCGCCCATGATCGCTTCTCCCATCTTGCATGCAAGAAGTCTATCAGCGCCTCCTGGACCAGCATCGCAGCCGTTTCGAGAGTGATCGACGGCACTGTGAACGTCCCTGCAAACCCAATCCATGAGAAGCGGTCAATTGGGCCCAGAGTCACCCTGAAGAGGTACGAGATGGCTCGCGGTTGCGTCTTCAACACGCGCCAGGTGAAGGGCAGGGCACGTAGCCGGGCTTTCTGTTTTTGCTCAGTGCTCCCGTCGGCAGAAGCAGTACGTGAACTCCTGTGCAGCGTCCCATGGCGTGGTGTGCACGTCGATGCTGTGCTCGACGAGCGTGAAGCGTGCACCGAATGTGTTGTGCAGCGTATCAGCCGAGTAACGCATCACGGGCAGGCCGCTGCACTTCTCGGGTCCGTTCGGCCCGAAGGTACCGACAATGGCGAAGCCGCCCGGCCGCAGCGCTTTCAGCGCCTTCGCTACGTAGGCCTGGCGCTGCTCGCTGGTGGTCAGGAAGTGGAACACGGCGCGGTCGTGCCAGATGTCCACGGACGCCTCGGCGAACTCATGCTCGAGGACGTCTGCTACGACCCACGTCACCGTACCGGCGCGCGGGCCGAGTCGCTCCGCGGCCACTGCAAGGGCCTTCGAGGAAATGTCCAGCACGCTTACGTTCCGGTAGCCTGCCTCCAGCAAATCGTCCACGAGGGTCGCCTCTCCGCCGCCCACGTCGATGACGTTGGCCTTCTGCGGGTCCAGGCCGGTGGCCTGGATGTACTTCAGCGACTCGCCCAGATGAGGCGCGTACCAGCTCACGGCGTCAGGTGCCCTGGTCTCGTAGACCTTCTCCCAGTGTTCCTTGCGTTCCATCGTTTCTCCTTCAGGCAGTTGGCGTGCCCGGCGCGTTCAGCGGATTCTGCAGGTGCGACACGTTGTCGTCTTCCGCGGGCGGTAGGTGTCCGGCGCGTACTTGGCCCGGCGGGAAGGGCAGGACGCGCGCCGGCGCCGGTGGCGTGAGCGCCAAACTCAACCCTTACGCTATATTGACTAATAGTTTATACAATAGTATATTGTTGTCAACCAAGCCCTGGAGCCTCTTCATGCCTGCCACCACCCTGGACCCACAATTGATGCGCGACGCTGCCGCCCGTGCCGTCGACCACCTCAAGGTGCTGGCGAACACCGAGCGGCTGTTGCTGCTGTGTCAGCTGTCCCAGGGCGAGCTTTCCGTGGGTGAGCTGGAGGAGCGCCTGGATATTCGCCAGCCGACGCTGTCGCAGCAACTGGGGGTGTTGCGCACCGAAGGGGTGGTGAATACCCGCCGGGACGGCAAGCGCATTTTCTACAGCATCGCTGACCAGCAGCTCCTGCAGATGCTCGCAGCGCTGTACAGCATCTACTGCCCTCAAAAGTGAAACCATGACCATTGACTGGAACGCCTTCACGCCCTTGCTCGCACTGGCTGGGGGTTTACTTATCGGCGTCGCGGCAGCGATGTTCGTCCTCTTCAACGGCCGCATTGCCGGCATCAGCGGCGTCCTCGGCGGGTTGCTACGACCCGTAAAGGGCGATATTGCCTGGCGCGTCGCATTCCTGGGAGGCCTTGTCCTTGCCCCGGTGCTCTTCGTGATGTTCGGCGGTCGAACCGGGCGAATTGATGCCGGGTTTGGCGCACTGGTTCTGGCCGGCTTGCTGGTGGGTGTCGGTACGCGCTATGCCGCGGGCTGCACATCGGGGCACGGTGTCTGCGGCTTGTCGCGGCTGTCGCCGCGGTCCCTGGTGGCGACACTGTCCTTCATGGGTGCGGGCTTCGCGACTGTCTTCATAGTTCGGCACCTGCTTGGCGCCTGAGGAGAACAACATGGGTATCTTGACTTCCTTACTCGCCGGTCTCGTCTTCGGACTGGGCTTGCTCATCTCGGGCATGGCCTCGCCTGCCAAGGTGCTTGGCTTTCTGGACATCGCGGGCCAGTGGGACCCGTCATTGGCCCTGGTGATGGTCGGCGCCATCGCAGTGGGACTGGTTGCCTTCACGCTGGCACGCCGGCGTGCCGTGTCCCTGCTCGGCTTTGAGATGAAGTTGCCGACCGCCCGGCATATCGACCGTCGTCTGATTATCGGCAGCCTGCTATTCGGGATCGGCTGGGGCGTGGCCGGCTTGTGCCCGGGGCCCGCGCTCGTCGCACTGGGAACGGGCCAGCCGAAGTCCGTCGTGTTTCTCGCGGCAATGCTGGCTGGTATGGGCATTTTCGAGTTGCTCGAGCGCGCAAGGTTAACCAGGCAGCGAGCGTAGGGATTGGTATTGACCAACTGGCTCGCGGCTCGACGCGGTGGTGGTTGAGGCTGGGCAACGTAACGCGCACCCTGTGCGATTTTTGGACCGAGGAGTGTTTCATGAGCAACATCCCATCCTTCAAACAAACAGTCAAAGATGTCTCGGCGCAGACGCGACGCCTGCGCGAGAGCCAGCCGGATTTGATGACGGCATTTGGCCAACTCGCTGCCGCCGGCACCAGGGACGGTGCGCTGAGCCACAAGACGCGCGAACTGGTGGCGTTAGGGATCGCAATAGCGGGCCGCTGCGACGACTGCATTGGCTTTCATATGCAGACCCTCGTCAAACTCGGCATCACGCGAGCCGAACTGGAGGACGTGCTGGGCACTGCCGTGTATATGGGAGGTGGACCATCACTGATGTACGCCACGCACGCCCTCGCGGCTTTTGATGAGTTTTCATCTTGATGCAGCTTTGCTTCACCGATACTAGAGGGGCGTGGTGAGGAGTTGGCCGACGTTTCCCCTCGAATAAAGAGACCCGTTGTCGCCTCACGGTTTCATGGAGGAATAGCCGGCCGACAAGAAGCTTGCGCAACTCATTGCGTCAATATCTGTATCCCGAACGATTGTCATCATGCTTCAGCTGTGCGGTCGCGATAGGCAGCGAACTTCGAAGTCTTTCCGATGCCCGGATTGAGACAATTGCACGGGTCGAGCCTCTCGTAGAACGCGGCGAGCTGCGGCTTGGCCTCGTACAGGTGTCCCACGTTGTGCTCGGCGGGATACTCGGCGCCGCGAATGTCAAGCAACTCAAGCATCTCGTGTTCGAGTGCGAGGCAGTTCTTGCCCTTGGCGACGATATAGTCCTGGTGAAAGACATGACACAGGAAGTGCCCGTAATAGAGCTTCAGCACGATCGCATGTTCGATCTTGTGCGGCAGCCGCTCGAACCAGTCGCGGTCGTTGCGTCGTAGCGCGATATCGAGCGCAACGATATCCTCGACCTCGCGATGATGGACCGCGCGGTATCGAACGGCCGCGCTCGCTGCAGCGAAGCGGTGCAGAAATGCCTTGCGGCCTTCTTCTTCGGTGCATTCGAAGTACGCGCCGCCGGATTGCGCGAAACGTTTCGACAGGAAATCGCGCGCTTCGTCGACGCCCGGCGCCGGCACCTTCAGCATCAGATGATGCTCGTACTCCTCGCGATACGCCTTCAGCCGCGCAGGCAGATGATCCGGCAAACACTCGCTGATCCATTGCAGCACACGGTCGGTCAGATGCTTCGGCATGAAACCCAGGCGCTCGAACAACGCATCGCAGCGCGTTTTCAGATTGAAGAACAACGGCAGCCGGTCCGTGCCGAATCTGTCGACGATGACGAACAGGTCCTTGCCGTACTTCCGCGCAACATCGAACGCATCGCGATGCAGATATTCGCCCGCAATCGGCAGGTGCGCGAAACTCGCGAGCGCGTGACGTCGGATGTCGGTCAGCACGCTCGTATCGTTCGTGCCGATGTAGAACACCTTCGCACCGTGCTCCGCCGCGAACGTGTCAAGACGCACCGCGAACAACATCAGCTTGCCGGCGCAACCGGAGGCTTCGAACAGGCGCCGCGGATCGGCGTTGAAGCGCGCGGGCGTGGGCGCATCGACATCGCGGACATGGGTCGCGTACTCGTGATCCGAAGCCGCCACGCCGTCGCGAATGTCCGCGTCAGTAAAGGTGCCGTTTTCCACGCGTGACAGGATCTCTTCGGGCGTGCCGCCAAGTTCGATACCCAGATGGTTGATGAGCCGTAGCGTACCCGATGCATCGACGGCGGCGAACACCGCCATCTCCGTATAGGCCGGTCCGCGATGCACGAGCGAGCCGCCCGAATTGTTGCTGATGCCGCCCAGCACCGACGCGCCGATGCACGACGAGCCGATCACCGAATGCGGCTCCCGTCCGAGCGGTTTGAGCGCGCGTTCGAGTTGATCGAGCGTCGTGCCGCCGATGCAGACCACCTGATGCCCGCCGTCGATCAGATGCACGCGGCGGATGCGCGTCGTGCTGACGATGACAACGTCGCGGTCGTAGTCGTCGCCATCGGGCGTCGAGCCCCCGGTCAGGCCGG
>Ga0207816_1000281_pt1 | contig 11727 bp, 10 predicted proteins | sample LuqExpMetageno10_FD_187768 | JGI IMG/M metagenome (GOLD analysis project Ga0207816, IMG submission 187768) | Tropical forest soil microbial communities from Luquillo Experimental Forest, Puerto Rico - Sample 10 (SPAdes) | ecosystem: Environmental > Terrestrial > Soil > Tropical forest ... | reverse complement strand
AGTGAGACTCTGAACAGCTTTTCGCTGGTCCTCAGCGGTTATTCCACCACGCGCGGACTGAATCAGATTGCGATCGATATCGCGGGCAAGCCCGGCAGCAGTTTTGCATCCTCGCACCTCGCTATCGACGTCAGCGCGGCGGCGGCGTCCTGGTATCGGAGCACCGGCGCCGCGACCACCGGAGGGGCATTCCTGGTTGCCATTCCGTTCAACCTGCAAAACGGCAGTACCGCGGATGACCTCGTCCACCTGATCCAATCGCTCAGCGTCACCGTTACCAACGGAATTGGCGTATCGAATGCGATCACGGCTGTCCCCTAGAAGCTTGAAGAGCGCTCCTCCCGATATCCGGCCGATCCGCGATCATGCCGTACAATCGAGGGGAGCGTTCCCATGAAGAGCAGAGCATACCCGAAGCTTCCCCTCCTCCTGTTGGCGGCGGCTTCCATTGCGGCCGCGACCGCGCGCGCCATTTCGATCTGCGCAGCGCGTGGGCGATAGCCGTCGATCTCGCGGGCGAGCAAACCATCGGCGGCGAAGAGCTCCTCGAGCTCGGCCACGCGGCGCGCGCTCAATACCGGCGCCGCAGCAGTTTGCGCAGCGCGCGCGTCGGCCTCCGGCGCGCCGCCATCGCGCGCGGGCCGGGAACGGGAAACGGTCGTTGAATTCAAGGCAAGCGGTTCCTGCTCGGTCCGGAAGGGCGCAGCCCGCCGACTGCCGCGCCCCGGCGCCTGCCAGGACCCGGAATCAGGCGCGCCCGTCCGAAGTCTTCGTTGAATCGGGGTCCAGCTGCAGTTGCAGCAGGATGATGTTGTCCTTGACCTTGAGCTTGCGCTTCTTCAACCTCTGCAGCTCGAGATCGTCGTAGTCCGCGGTGTCGGACATCCGGTCTATCAGGCGGTCCAGATCGCCATGTTCCGATTCCAGTTGCAGAATGCGGTCACGAAGGACCTCGGCCTTGACTTCACGATGCTCGCGCATGCTCGCCTCCTCGACATATGCGGCGCGCGCTTGCGAAGGACGACGCGCCTGAGGTTGCTGTCCGGCTGAAAAAGCGTGCTACTCGTACTACTACTGGTCCTGCGGCTGCTTTTGTTGCTGCTGCTGTTCTTGTTGTTGCTGCTTTTGCTGTGCCTTCTCGGCCGCCTGTTTCTGGCGCTCTTCGACGTCGGCCTTATGCTTCGCCGCCTCTTCCTGCTTCTGCTGGAAACGCTGGGCCTTGTCGGCGCGTTCCTGCGCCTTCTGTTCGCCCTGGCGACGCGCTTCATCGAGCTGGTTCTGGTAGTTCGCCTGCTTCTGGTCGTACGCTGCCTGGTTCGCGTTGCGCTGCGATTGTTCGCCAGCACGCTGAGCCTGCGCTAGCGCATGCTGCCGCTGTTTTTCCTGATACGCCTGCTCGTTCGCCGCGCGCTGCGGCGCCTCGGCCTGGCGCTGCGCCTGATCGAGCGCGTGTTGCTGCTGCTTCTGCTCGTACGCCTGTGCGCTCGCCGTTTCGTTCGCGGCGCGCTGCGGCGCGTTGGCTTCGTCCTGCGCGCGCCGCAACGCGGCCTGCTGGTCGCGCTGCTGCGCATGTGCGGCACGCCTTTCTTCGTCGAGCGCCAGTTGCTCGCGCCGGATGTCCGCCTGCACGACACGCATGTTGTCGCGCGCCTTGCCGATGCAATGATTCACGAAGCACGTGCTGTAGCAGTTGTGCTCAGCGACTGCAAACTGATAGTTGTTCTCCGCGGTACGACGGTCCAGCACCTGTTGCCGCGCGTCGAAATCGCTCTGCTGCGCCGCCTGCGCTCCGGGCGCGCCAGCCACGTCGGACGCCGCGAGCGGCACCTTGCCCGAAGCCCCCGGCTGCACCATCGGCGCGGTTGCCGCGCCCTGCTGCTCCAGCGGCCCTGACACTCCGACCGCTTGCGCAAGGGCCGGAACGCTCGCTCCAAGGCTCAACGCGACGGCACAAATTGCCCCGAGAGCGGGGAACCGCCGAGTAGCGCCAGCAGGCGCGCGAAACCGGGCAAGGGGCAAAACGGGGGAGAAGCGGGAGGTCGTCAACGTCTTCTGTGGTCAGCGGAACATGGCTGAAATTCTAACACCCCACGGGTTGAGCGCTCCGCCATTTATGGCAAAATGCCCCGCTCCACCGGCCGGCGGGCGCACCCGGCAAAACGCCCGGAGCATCAAGGGGCTAGCCCGAATAGGCCAGTCCGAACGCTCAAGCCCGCACCGGCCGCCGGAACGCAAACCCGGACCGCCAACCGATCCTCGCAGGAATATCCAGACCCTATGACGGAAACCGTAGCACTCAAGATCGTCCAGCGTATCGCCACCGAGCTGACCGTGCAGCCGCGCCAGGTCGCAGCCGCCGTGCAGCTTCTCGACGAAGGAGCGACCGTTCCGTTCATCGCCCGTTACCGCAAGGAAGTCACGGGCAACCTCGACGATACCCAACTGCGCACGCTCGAAGAACGCCTGCTCTATCTGCGCGAGCTCGAAGACCGCCGCGCGGCAATCCTCTCGAGCATCGAAGAGCAAGGCAAGCTCACCGACGAGCTGCGCGCCGCCATCGAAACCGCCGACAGCAAGCAGGTTCTCGAAGATCTCTATCTGCCCTACAAGCCCAAGCGCCGCACGCGCGCGCAGATCGCACGCGAAGCCGGCCTGCAGCCGCTCGCCGACGCGCTGCTCGCGAACCCGCTGCTCGATCCGCAAACGGAAGCCGCGCAGTACGTCGACGCGGAGAAGGGTGTCGCCGACGTGAAGGCCGCGCTCGACGGCGCGCGTGACATCCTCTCCGAGCAGTTCGGCGAGACGGCCGAACTGCTGGGCAAATTGCGCGACTGGCTGCACAACCAGGGCGTGGTGATGTCGAGCGTGGTCGAGGGCAAGGAAAACGAGGAAGGCGAGAAGTTCCGCGACTACTACGACTACTCCGAGACCATCAAGACCGTGCCGTCGCACCGCGCGCTCGCACTCTTTCGCGGTCGCAACGCCGGCGTGCTGACGGTCAAGCTCGGCCTTGGCGGCGAGCTCGACGCGCAGGTGCCGCACCCGGGCGAAGGGATGATCGCGCGTCATTTCGGCATCGCGAACCAGAACCGCCCGGCCGACAAATGGCTCTCCGACGTCTGCCGCTGGTGCTGGCGCGTAAAGGTGCAGCCGCACCTCGAAAACGAGCTGCTCACGGGCCTGCGCGAGCAGGCAGAGAACGAAGCGATCCGCGTGTTCGCGCGCAATCTGAAGGATCTGCTGCTCGCCGCGCCCGCGGGCCCGAAGGCCGTGATCGGGCTCGATCCGGGCCTGCGCACCGGCGTGAAGGTGGCCGTGGTCGACCGCACGGGCAAGCTGCTCGCGACGGACACGATCTACCCGCACGAGCCGCGCCGCGACTGGGACGGCTCGCTCGCGAAGCTCGCGCGCATCGCCGCGCAAACGCAAGCGGAACTCATCAGCATCGGCAACGGCACGGCTTCGCGCGAAACCGACAAGCTCGCAAGCGAACTGATCTCGAAGCATCCAGAGCTGAAGCTGCAGAAGATCGTGGTTTCCGAAGCCGGGGCGTCGGTTTATTCGGCATCCGAACTGGCCGCGAAGGAATTCCCCGAGCTGGACGTCTCGCTGCGCGGCGCCGTCTCTATCGCGCGCCGTCTGCAGGACCCGCTCGCCGAACTCGTGAAGATCGAGCCGAAGGCGATCGGCGTGGGCCAGTACCAGCATGACGTGAACCAGCGCGAACTCGCGCGCTCGCTCGACGCAGTCGTCGAGGACTGCGTGAACGCCGTGGGTGTCGATGCGAACACGGCCTCCGTCGCCCTGCTCGCCCGCGTGTCGGGCCTGAACTCCACGCTCGCGCGCAATATCGTCGATTACCGCGATGCAAACGGCCCCTTCCCTTCGCGCGAGCATCTGAAGAAGGTGCCGCGTCTCGGCGACAAGACCTTCGAGCAGGCCGCGGGCTTCCTGCGCATCAACGGCGGCGAGAATCCGCTCGACCGCTCCTCGGTGCACCCGGAAGCGTATCCCGTCGTCGAGCGCATGCTCGCGAAGATCAAGCGCACGATCGGCGACGTGCTCGGCAGCCGCCAGGCCCTCTCGGACCTCTCGCCCACCGAGTTCGTGGACGAACGCTTTGGTCTGCCGACGGTGCGCGACATCCTGAGCGAGCTGGAAAAACCGGGCCGCGATCCGCGCCCCGAGTTCAAGACCGCGACGTTCCGTGATGGCGTCGAGAAGGTATCCGACCTCGTGCCGGGTATGCTGCTCGAAGGCGTCGTGACGAACGTGGCCGCGTTCGGCGCGTTCATCGACGTGGGCGTGCATCAGGACGGGCTCGTGCACGTCTCGGCCATGTCGACGAAGTTCATCAAGGACCCGCACGAAGTCGTGAAGGCTGGCCAGGTCGTGAAGGTGAAGGTGCTCGACGTCGACGTAAAGCGCCAGCGCATTGCGCTCACGATGCGTCTGGACGACGATCCCGCGAGCGCCGGCGCGTCGCGCAGCGGCGGCGGCGTGGCCCAGTCAGGCAACCGCGACAGCCGCGGCGGCGGCAATCGCGACAACCGCGGCGCTCAGCGTTCGCGCGACGCGGAACCGGCCGGCGCAATGGCCGCGGCATTCGCGAAGCTCAAGCAACGCTGAGGTCCGCACGACACGACGTGAGCCGCAACCGCTCACGTTGTGTGCGCAACAAAAAAGGCACCCGAGGGTGCCTTTTTTATCACGGGTAAAAACGAAACAATCAGATCTCGATCTTCGTACCGAGTTCTACCACGCGATTGGCCGGAATGCTGAAGAAGTCGGTCGGCTTCGCCGCGTTCTGATGCATCCACGCGAACACGCGCTCACGGAAGATCGACATGCCGGGCAGTTGCGTCGGCACGACCGTCTCGCGCGCGAGGAAGAAAGACGTATCCATCATCTCGAACGTCATGCCGTGCGTGCGGGCGATCTCGTCGAGCACGGCCTGCACATCGGGCGTTTCGTTGAAGCCGTAATCGGCCTTCACGAGATAGAGCCCGCCGCCCACATCCTTCACCGTCACGCGCTCGGCCTCGGCCACATAGGGGATGTCGCGGATCACGAACGTGAGGAAGATCGTGCGCTCATGCAGCACCTTGTTGTGCTTGAGGTTGTGCAACAGGCTCACCGGCACGAGCTGCTCGCTGCCCGTGAGGTAGATGGCCGTGCCCGAGACGCGATGCGGGGGGTGCGCAAGCAGGCCTTGCAGGAAAGGCATGAGCGGGATACCGTCGGCGGCCGTGCGCTCCTTCACGATCATGCGGCCTTTGAACCACGTCATCAGCAGGAAGAACAGCAGCGCGCCAATGCCGAGCGGCAGCCAGCCACCCTCTTCGACCTTGAGCAGGTTCGCGCCGAAGAAGCCCAGATCGACGGCCAGCAGCACCGAGATGATGCCGGCGACGAGCGCCTTGTTCCACTTCCACACGTTCGTCATCACGACGGCGACGAGCACCGTGGTGATCACCATCGTCGCGGTCACGGCGATACCGTATGCGGCGGCCAGATTGTCCGAACTCTTGAAGGCGACCACGATGCACAGAATGATGAAGAGCAGCATCCAGTTCACGACCGGCACGTAGATCTGGCCGATGGCGAGATCGGACGTGTGCAGCACCTTCATGCGCGGCACGTAGCCGAGCAGGATCGCCTGGCTCGTGAGCGAGTACGCACCCGAAATCACGGCCTGCGAGGCGATCACCGTGGCGATGGTCGAGAGGACGACGAGCGGCAGCAGCGCCCAGTCCGGCGCGAGCAGGAAGAACGGGTTTTCGATCGCGCGATGGTCCTGCATCAGCAGCGCGCCCTGCCCGAAGTAGTTGAGCACGAGCGAGGGCATCACGAGCGCGTACCAGGCATAGCGGATCGGCTTCGCGCCGAAGTGGCCCATGTCGGCGTAGAGCGCTTCCGCGCCGGTCAGCACCAGCACGACGGAGCCGAGCACGACATAGGCCTGCAGCATATGTTCGCCCATGAAGGCGACCGCATAGTACGGATTGAATGCCGCGAGGACGCCGGGCGCCTGCACGATGCGCGAGACGCCGAGCACGCCGATGGTCACGAACCACAGCACCATGATCGGCCCGAACAGGCGGCCGACGAGCGCGGTGCCGTGCCGCTGGATCCAGAAGAGCGCGATCAGGATCACCATCGTGAGCGGAAGCACGAGGTGCGAGAGCTTGGGCGCGGCAATCTCGAGACCCTCCACCGCCGAGATCACCGAAATGGCCGGCGTAATCACGGCGTCGCCATAGAACATGCACGCGCCGAAGATGCCGAGCGCCGTGAGCAGCGCGGCCGACTTGCTCTTGCGGTTGAACGAGCGCATGGCGAGCGCCATCAGCGCGAGCACGCCGCCCTCGCCGTTGTTGTCGGCGCGCATCACAAAAAGGACATATTTGACGCTCACGACGATCACGATCGCCCAGAACAGGAGCGAAATGACGCCGAGAATGGAGGTCTCATTGAGCGGAATGCCGTGAGACGGGCTAAACGCCTCTTTGAGCGAATACAGCGGGCTCGTGCCGATGTCGCCGAACACCACGCCGATGGCCGCTACGGCGAGAGAAGATAGCGGCTGTTTGGCCACGTGTGTGTTAGTTGTCATATACGCGGTAATCCGTTGCGAAGCGGAAAAAACGAGCGCTATTCTAAACCGGGCTGCGGCAGAAACCGAGTGGCCGTCGCGGCACTGCGACACCCCCCCGTCGCGGCACTGCGCCCCCCCCTTGTCCCCGCGCAGTTTAGCACCGGCCCCAGATGCCGTCCGCCCAACTGCGCCCCGCGCGTGCATCGTCGGCGAACGCCATGCGATGCGCACGCAACCGACGTGCTGCGCGACTCGCCGCCGGGCAAAAAAAACGGAGCCATAAAGGCTCCGTCGCTGGATCTGGCCGCCGCCTGGCCGAAAGCCCTGGCGGCGGTGCAACCCCTGGCTTACTTCTGCGCGTCCTGCGTTCGCTGCAGACCACGCTTGATCCACGCACCGAGATTGTGCGGGCGCACCGTATCCCACTCCTCGAACGGCTGATGGATCCACGGATTGGTCGGCAGATGCTGGACGAAATAGTCCGGCTTCACTTTCGAGCAGCCTTTGTACCAGAGCACCGCCGAACGCACGCCGGTCACCGCCGGATAGCGCTCCTTGAGGTGCTCCTGCACGCGAGCGAGCGTGACGCCCGAATCGACGAGGTCGTCGACGAGCAGCACGTTGCCTTCCAGGTGACCGCGCGTCATCGTGATGTACTGCGCGATATCGAGATCGCCCTGCTCCGTGCCCGCGGCTTCGCGGTACGAGCTCGTCGCGAGAATCGCGAGCGGCAGGTCATAGATGCGCGAGAGCTGGTCGCCCACGCGCAGGCCACCGCGCGCGAGACACAGGATCTGATCGAATTTCCAGCGCGACTCGTGCACCTGCAGCGCGAGCAGTTCGATCAGCCGGTGATATTCATCCCAGCCGACCCACAGGTGCTTCTCGTCGTTGCGCGGGTCCGTCATCTGAATCATTTGTGCTTCTACCTCGTTGCTTCTTGTTCTTTACACCTTGAACGGGTGACGCAGCAGGATCGTCTCGTCGCGATCCGGACCGGTCGAAACCATGTCGATCGGCACACCGGCGACTTCCTGCACGCGCGCGAGGTAGGCCTGCGCGCTCTTCGGCAGCGCGTCCCACTGCGTGATGCCGATGGTGCTTTCGTTCCAGCCTTCGAAGGTCTCGTAGACCGGCTCGCACGCGGCGACTTGCGACGCGCCGCGCGGCAGGATGTCGACGTCCTTGCCGTCGACCTTGTAGCCGACGCACAGCTTCACTTCGTCGAGGCCATCGAGCACGTCGAGCTTGGTGATGCACAGGCCCGTCACGCCATTGATCTGGATCGAACGGCGCAGCGCGGCGGCGTCGAGCCAGCCAGTGCGGCGCGGACGGCCCGTGACCGAACCGAATTCCTTGCCGACCTTCGCGAGCGTGAGGCCCACTTCTTCCTGACGGTCGGCGTTGTCCGCGTCGTACAGTTCGCTCGGGAACGGGCCCGAACCGACGCGCGTGCAGTACGCCTTCGTGATGCCGAGAATGTAGTTGAGCTTTTGCGGGCCGACACCCGCGCCCGCCGACGCCGCACCGGCAACACAGTTGCTGGACGTGACGTACGGATAGGTGCCGTGGTCGATGTCGAGCAGCGTGCCTTGCGCCCCTTCGAACAGCAGGTTGCCGCCTTCCTGGTTCACGTCGTAGAGACGTCGCGAAACGTCCGTGACCATCGGCTTCAGACGCTCTGCGTACGAGAGCATCGTGCCGAGCGTCTGCTGGTAGTCCACCGGCGCCGCGCCCAGGTACTGCGTGAGCACGAAGTTGTGATAGTCGAGGTTCTCGCGCAGACGCTCCGCGAAGACTTCCGGCTCGAACAGGTCCTGCACGCGCAGACCGCGGCGCGCGACCTTGTCTTCGTAGGCCGGACCGATGCCGCGGCCCGTCGTACCGATCTTCGCGGCGCCGCGCCTGGCTTCGCGCGCCTGGTCGATGGCGATGTGGTACGGCAGGATCAGGGTGGTCGCTTCGGAAATGTAGAGGCGCTTCTGGACGTCGATGCCCGCTTCTTCGAGCTCGCCGATTTCCTTGAACAGCGCTTCAGGCGAGAGCACCACGCCGTTGCCGATGTAGCAGGCGACGCCGGCGCGCATGATGCCCGACGGGATCAGCCGGAGAATGGTCTTCTTGCCGCCGATGATGAGCGTATGGCCGGCGTTGTGACCGCCCTGGAAACGCACCACGCCTTGCGCGTGGTCCGTCAGCCAGTCGACGATCTTGCCCTTGCCTTCATCGCCCCATTGGGTGCCCACGACGACGACATTGCGCCCCGGGGTTACATTCACTGCGCTGGCAGACATGGTGTTTCGTTAGCTGGTTAAAAACGTATTCTACCTGGGTTCGGCGACAAGGCCGCCTTTTTTTCCCGGAATTCGCGGAATTTCCTTTTGCGCTCAACGGCATGCACGCTGCGAAGTGTTCTTCTGCGAGCGTGCACGGCGGCGTTTCGGGCGGCGCAAATGGCCGCCCGGGTGCAGCATCAGGCGTGCCGCTCGACGACCCAGACGCCGTCGCGCTCGATGAGCACGCGGTCGCAGGCGAACTCGTCCATGTCGTGCTCGTGCCCCGGCAGCGCCTGGATCACGACCTCGCCCGCGTCGCGCAGCGCGGCGACGGCGGCGCGCAGCCCCTCGTCATGACGCCACGGCGCGAGAATTGCGCTGCTGCGCGCCTCGACGGGCGAAATACGCGCCACTTCGCGCAGATCGAGCGAAAAGCCCGTAGCCGCGCGGGCACGCCCGTAGGCCTCGCCCACCTTGTCGTAACGGCCGCCTCGCGCGACGGCGTTCGGCACGCCATCCACGTAGGCCGAGAACATCACGCCGCTGTGGTACGCGTAGCCGCCGAGATCGGCGAGATCGATCATCAGCTCCGCACCCTTGACCTCGCGCGCGAGGAACGCGAGGTCGTCGAGCGCACGCGCGATGCCCGGCAGCGCCGGCAGACGCTTGCGCGCCTCGTCGATCACACTGGCGTCGCCGTAGAGCGAAGGCAGCGCACGCAGCGCGTCGCGCGAAACGGCTTCGAGGTTCTGCGTGAGTTCCGCGAGGCGCGGGACATCCTTGCCAGCGAGCGCTTCATACAAGGCGTCGCCAAGCGCGGCCGCAGCCGGATCTGCCTCGAAGATCGCGGCGAGCACGCCCGCATGCGAGAGGTCGAGGCGCACCTTCGCGAGGCCCGCGAGGCGCAGCGCGTCGAGCATCAGCTGCTGGATTTCGAGGTCGGCTTCGAGGCCCGCATGGCCGTACATTTCTGCGCCGATCTGGATCTGCTCGCGCGTGGCGTGCAGGCCGCGCGGCAGCGTATGCAGCACGTTGCCCGCGTAGCACAGACGCGTCACGCCCTGGCGGTTCAGCAGATGCGCGTCGATGCGCGCGACCTGCGGCGTGATGTCGGCGCGCAGGCCAAGCGTGCGGCCCGAAAGCTGGTCGACGAGCTTGAACGTGCGCAGGTTAAGGTCGCGGCCGCTGCCCACGAGCAGCGACTCGAGATACTCGAGCAGCGGCGGCATGACCAGCTCGTAGCCATAGGCGCGGAAGCGGTCCAGCAGACGACGGCGCAGCTCTTCGATCTTGCGCGCTTCGGACGGCAGCACGTCCGCAATATTCTCGGGAAGTAACCAGGTCGACATCGGTTGAGTCCTACCACAATGAGGGCCGCGCGCGGCGAGGCGCCACGCGGGCCGATAATTCGGAATCCGGCGAAAAACCACAGCGGCACACGACAGCGGCCAACAGCCGCGGTCCGCGAGCCGTCAGGTCGCCAGCATCAGCAGCACGAGGCCGAGCCCCATCACGATGAGCCCGCCGATCCGGATGTGATGCGGCGGCCGTTCCGCGATTTTACGAAATGTGTCGCGCCACGCCGTCGGAAAGACGAACGGGAACATGCCCTCGATAATCAGCATCAACGCGATCGCGAGCAAGAGGGAGCCAGCTATGTCCATGCGAAGAAATACGCCGCGCAGTGCGCGGCGCGTGTGTCTCGTTTTGTCTAGTGTTTGCGCGGCGTGGCGGGAGCGGCCGATGCATCACCGCTATTCGCGCCACCGTTAGGACCACGCATGAAGCGGAAGAAATCGCTCGACGAATCGACCACGATTACATCTCCGGGCCGGAAGCTCTCGCGGTACGCCAGCATGCTCTGATAGAACCGGTAGAAGTCCGGGTCGCGCCCGAACGCCTCGGCGGCGATCGCGGCGGCCTTGCCGTCACCCTCGCCCTTGATTGCTTGCGCCTGGGCGTAGGCGTCGGCCAACACGCCCTGCTGCTTGCGCTCCGCGTCGTCCTTGATCTGCTGCGCCTCGGCCGCGCCCTTCGCGCGGATATCGGCTGCTGCCTGCTCGCGAGCGGCGCTCATCCGCTTGAAGACCGTCTCGGCCAGCTCGGGCGTGTAATCGACGCGCGTGAGTTCGATCGCGATCACGTCGATTCCGAGCGGCGCCGCGGCTTGCCTGAGCGCGTCGCGCGCGGCTCTCGCGATGGCTTCCTGCTGCGCGAGCGCCTCCGTGAGCGTGACTTTCGATATCGCGTCGCCAAGCGCGTCGCGCGAGAGCGAGGCGAGGCGGTCGGAGAGCGTCTGCGCGTCGCCCTTCGTGGCGGCAAAGAGCTTGAGCGGATCGGCAATGCGATAGCGCACGACCGGGTTCACGAGCAGCTCGATCTTGTCCGAGGTCGTGTGGCGATCCGCATCGGGCGCATCGAAAGCCTGGATGCGCGTGTCGATGAAGGTGACGGTCTGGAACGGCGGCGGCAGCTTCACGTGCAGCCCCGGACCGGCGAGCGTGGCATTGGCCCCGCCCGACGAGGAAATGATGGCGACGTGGCGCGGATCGACCATGAAGACGGCCGACGAGGCGACCAGCACGACAACCACGACGGCAACGACGAGCGCAATGATCTTGTTCATGTTGGCGCTCCCGTTATTGCACGTCGTCTTCGCGGCCGCGCGAGCGGAACGCGTCGCGCGAACGGAAGGCGTCGCTCGCGGCGGCTGCCGCGTCGCTGGCCGTGGGTGCGGCCGCTGCGCCCTGCTGCTGGACGCCTTGCGGTTGCGTACCCGGTTGCGCTCCCTGCTGCTGCACGCCTTGCTGTGACTCGCCGCCGGCTGCGGGCGCGGCAGCCGCGCTGGCAGCC